>ERZ780157.79-NODE-79-length-131727-cov-10.387941_pt1 | contig 131727 bp, 111 predicted proteins | sample MGYA00511169_ERZ780157 | MGnify/ENA primary metagenome ERZ780157 (study PRJEB29588, sample SAMEA1965149) | human gut metagenome | biome: human gut; feature: human-associated habitat; material: faeces | place: Denmark | collected 2008/2010 ...
TATTTATAATATATAATTATAAAGTATAGTTTTGTTCATATAACAGGATTATGTTTCTATCTACATAAATTTTAAGTTGGGAGGTGTCAGAAATAGAACATATTATACCGTTAGCCTTGGGAACCGTTGAAATAATTATCCTTGTCGCTGTCGGAGTTGTGTGCCTTGCAGTCGGACTTGTATGCGGCAACCTTTACCGCAAAAAGGTTGGAGAAGCAACGATAGGCTCTGCCGAACAGAAAGCGAAAGATATTGTTAATGAGGCGATAAAAACAGCGGAGACAAAGCAGAAAGAGGCTTTGCTCGAAGCGAAAGAAGATATTCACAGAAGTCGCACGGAAGCCGAGAAAGAGATCCGTGAAAGACGGAATGAAGTCCAAAGGCTTGAAAAAAGAGTCATTCAAAAAGAAGAGTCTCTTGACAGAAGAGCAGATTCTTATGAGAAGAAAGAAAACGTCCTTGCAGGCAAAATGAAGGTCGTTGAAGAAAAAGAAGCGGAACTCGAAGAACTTAAAAAGGGAGAGAGAGCCGTTCTCGAACGTATCAGCGGCATGACCGCGGAACAGGCAAAGACCGAACTTATCGCAAATCTTGAAGGCGAACTGAAACACGAACAGGCAATCAAAATTCAGGAATACGAAAATCGTACAAAAGAGGAAGCGGAAACAAAAGCGAGAGAAATAATTTCGCTTGCCATTCAGAGATGTGCCGCCGACCACGTTGCGGAAGCGACAATTTCGGCTGTAACTCTTCCGAACGATGAGATGAAAGGTCGAATCATCGGCAGAGAGGGACGCAACATTCGCGCTCTCGAACAGTTGACGGGTGTCGATCTTATAATCGACGATACACCCGAAACAATAACCATTTCATGCTTTGATATGGTTCGCAGAGAGATTGCGAGAATCGCGCTTGAAAAACTGATTCAGGACGGACGTATTCACCCCGCAAGAATCGGTGACATGGTTGAAAAAGCCAGAAAAGAAGTTGAGCAGACGATCAAAAAGGAGGGCGAGAACGCAACGTTTGTTACAGGCGTTCACGGCATTCACCCCGAACTTGTCAAATTGCTCGGACGACTTCATTACAGAACGTCTTTCGGTCAGAATGTGCTTGTCCACTCCATAGAAGTTTCGCACATTGCGGGACTTATTGCGGGTGAGATAGGTGCGGACGTTACCGCCGCAAAGCGTGCGGGATTGCTTCACGATATAGGCAAAGCTCTCGATCAGGAAAAAGAGGGTTCGCATATCAGTATCGGTGTTGAGGAAGCCCGCAGATATAAGGAAAGCGAGAAGATAGTTCACGCCATTGAGGCTCACCACGGCGACGTTGAAGCGAAAAGCGTTGTTGCCGTTATCGTTCAGGCTGCGGACGCAATCTCCGCTGCAAGACCCGGCGCAAGACGTGAAGATATCGAGAGTTATATCAAACGTCTCGAAAGACTTGAATCCCTTGCGAACAGTTTCAAAGGCGTTGAAAGAACCTATGCCATTCAGGCAGGTCGTGAGATTCGCGTTATGGTCAGACCCGAAGATATTTCGGACGACGACATGACAGTTCTTGCAAGAAATATCGCGAATAAGGTCGAAGCCGAACTTGAATATCCCGGTCAGATCAAAGTTCACGTTATCAGAGAAAGCCGTGCCGTTGAGTACGCAAAGTAATCTTAAAAGCAAAAAATCAATGCTCCGAAAAGAGAAATCTTTTCGGAGCATTTTTATGATAATGAGGAGTATTTTGTTTATATATCAGGCTTCATGGAAAATTATGGGTAGAACCATAGACCTGTAACGATAATTTGCAATATTTTCTTTCAAATATTGACAAAATATTTTGGTTATGGTATAATGAATAAAAATCCGAAAGGTACATTATTTATATGTATGCTTGTTTATTAAGGTCGGTAAAATTTAATTTAAGGGAAAGCGCAAAGATTTTATAAGGGGATTCTTTGTGCTTTTTTATTGTTTGCTGACGAAAAAAACAGAAAAAAGAAGATTGTAATGAAAACAAATCGCTTAATCATTTAGGATAGGAGAAAGTGAATGAAAAGAATTAAGCATATTTTATCCAATAATTTTTTTGTACTGAAACTTCTTTATAAGGCCAGTCCACTGAAAGTCTGGCTCAGTTTGCTGTTCACTATCTGGGGCTGCGTTTTGCAGCTTGTAACGAATGTCTTTCTTGTAAGGACTGTTGTGGATGAGTTGCAGGCGGGTTCAAACTACGGCAAAATCGTAATTGTTGTTGTCGGTACATTTTTGTTTAATTGGATTACCGGTTCGGTAATGCAGTTTTATAACACTTTTTATCTGCCGAAAGCGAACATAGAGATAAACAGACGTCTTCAAAAGATGTTTTACAACAAAGTTTTTGAACTTGACATTGCGTGTTTTGAACAGACGGACTTTTATGACAGATATGTAATAGCAAACGTCATTTTTGCGTCAAAGGTTCATGAGTCGATACAGATCATCTGTGACTTTTTAACAAGCGTGATAATGATGTTCTCAATGTCGTTCATTCTTTTTGAGATAGATCCGTTACTTGTTGTTTTCTCGGTGATTCCTTTTTTGTATACGCTGATAACGGGCGGGATAGTGAACAAGTTCAAGCACGAATACTCTTTGAAGGAAGTTCCGCAGAACAGGCGTGTCGATTATTCAAACCGTATCTTTTACTTGATGGACTATGTAAAAGAGATGCGTATGACCAAGATATTTCGGAATATATTGAAGATCTATCACGACGCCAATGATAAACTCATAGCCCTTGCGAGAAAATACAGTTGGAAATCAATCAAATTCAATGCGTTGGACTTTTCTTCCGGCATGATTTCTTCGTTCGGTGCGCAGATCTACATTGCGTTCAGAACGATAATTTCCAAAACGGTATCGTTGGGTAATTTCTTCGTCGCAATCAATTCCGTAGGCTCTGTTTCAAGCCATTTGCAATCCTTTGCAAGCATCTTTCACAGATTGGGCAACAGTTCGCTTTATGTTGATGATTTGAAGTATTTCTTTGAGTACAAACCAAACGTCAGCCTTAACGAGAACGGTCCGAAAGTGGATACGTCAGTTAAACCTGCGGTGCAGATCAAGGATGTCAGTTTTAAGTATATCAGCCAGGAAAACGAGTGCTTAAAGCATATCAATATGAATATCCGTCCGGGAGAAAAAATTGCCATAGTCGGCAACAACGGCGCAGGAAAGTCAACGCTTGTCAAACTTCTGATGCGTCTTTATGACGTTACGGACGGTCAGATACTTCTTAACGGAACAGATATAAAGCAGATAAACCTTGACTCCTACCGCGCATTGTTCGGAACGGTTTTTCAGGATTATCAGGTGCTTGCTCTGAGCGTTGCCGAAAATGTTCTTATGCGAAAGTGCGAAACGGAAGAGGACAGAAAAATCGTTGAAAACGCACTTCGTGAAAGCGGAATTTGGGATAAGGTCTGCACGTTTGAAAACGGCATGGATACTTTGCTTACGCGCGAGTTCAGTGACAAGGGAGTTATTTTGTCGGGCGGCGAATTCCAAAAGATAGCCCTTGCAAGGGTTTTTGCCAAGCCTTGCGAAATCGTTATTCTTGACGAACCATCATCTGCGCTTGACCCCATTGCCGAGTATAATATGTATGAGAACATGATGCGTGCCTGTGAGGGAAAAATCGTTGTGTTTATTTCTCACAGACTGTCGTCCGCCGTGCTTGCAGATACCGTTTATTATCTGGAAAACGGTCAGATCGCCGAGCAGGGAACGCACCGTGAGTTGATGAAACTCGGCGGCAAATACGCAAAAATGTTTTTGCGGCAAGCTGAAAAATACAGGGGGAGTAAATGATGAAAAAGTTGAAACGAATTATAAGCAACAACTTTTATATGGTAAAATATGTTGTCAAATATATGCCGGCATACATATTTATCCAACTGTTTTTTGTTATATATTCGGATGTCATTACAAATTACATATATTATAATTTCCTGAACAATCTGTATTCACAGATCGAAAGTCAGATTACGAACAATACCTCTGATTTTATCCCCGTATTGATACAGTTCGCAATCTTGATTTCGGTGCAGGTTGTATCATTTGTTTTAAGTTCTGTTTTCGGATATTTTTATTACCAGATAAAAATACCGCGTTTTATCGAAAAAATGAAGGATATTATATATCATAAATCCCGTACCGTAGAGATTTCAAAGTATGAAAATCCCGATTTTTACGATGACTTTGTTTGGTCGTTTGAGTATGCGTCGTCAATGCCGTTCAAGGTTGTAAGAGCTATAATGGAAATGCTCGGAGTAATTGCATCGCTTGTGACGATAGGCGTTGTAATCGTTTCGCTTGATATGTCGGCGGCAATATTTGTCGCGGTTCTTGCAATAATAGGCATAGTCGCAAAACTTTTGACTGCAAAGGCAGAACTCAAAAAGGACGAAGACCTTGTTCCTGTCAACAGAGAACTCGACTATGTAAACCGTGTACTTTTTCTTGATACTTATGCAAAAGAGTTGCGAATGAACAAGATCCGTCAGTTGTTTTTAGACAAGTATGACGGCTTTGTTGACGCGCAAAAGAAAATATCCTTAAAAAATGTCAAGGATGTCTTTTGGGTGAACTATACTTCCTCTTTGTTGAAAGATATAGTGCTGAACGTTGTGTTCTACTTGTATATGTCGTATCAGATAGTTGTCACTCATACGCTTGCAATCAGCGGGATGATGACGATTCTTCCTGCCGTTCAGCGCACGGCAAGCGATGTGCGCAGTTTTGTGTTCTCGGTGATAGATTTTGCGACAAACAGTAAGTATATCGAAAAGTTCCGTGCGTTTATGGAGTATGACCCTCAGATCAAGGACGCTCCCGATGCGCTTGATATTACCGAGCCGTTGACTTTGCTTGAAATGAAAAATGTCTGGTTCGGATATGACAGCAGTCCCGAGCCTGTATTAAAGGACGTATCGCTGAAAATCCACAAGAATGAAAAAATTGCAATTGTCGGTTATAACGGCGCGGGAAAATCGACGTTGATAAAATTATTGCTGCGTCTTTATGAGCCGAACAAGGGTGCGATTTATCTCAACGGCAGACCTGTCCGCGACTATAAAACAGACGATTATCGCGAACTTTTCGGCACGGTATTTCAGGATTTCAAACTCTTTTCCGTCACTATTGCGGAGAATGTAAAGATGGACTTGCTTGACGGCACTCCCGAAGAGGAAGAACGCATAAAGAAAGCTCTTGACGCTGCTACATTCACAAACAAACTCGAACAATTGCCTGACGGAATCTATACACAGCTCGGCAGAGAGTTTGATGACAACGGTACTATTCTTTCGGGCGGAGAAGCGCAAAAGGTCGCTATTGCACGCACTATCATGCAGAATAATCAGATAGTTATAATGGACGAGCCGTCGTCCGCGCTTGACCCGGACAGTGAATATGAACTCAACAAACTTATGATGAGTGCGACGTATAATAAGGCTGTCGTGTTTATTTCTCACAGGCTTTCCACAACACGCATGGCGGATAAGATATATATGCTTGAAGACGGCAGAATAATCGAGCATGGCAGCCATGATGAATTGATGCGTCTTAACGGCAAGTATGCGGAGATGTTTAATCTTCAAGCGGAAAAATATTTACAGGAGTAATCAAACGTATGGACTCTGTTCTGTTGCCCGCGAAAATACCTCAATTCACAACATATCAATGCGATGCCTGTCCCGCAATTGTTATGGCGGGAAATCCGACTGCGGACAATTGGTATTTTAATAACGGCTTGCAGATCAAGTGCAATAAGTTTTTCGATACGGAGAGTAACGGAGACTTTGAGTTATCTTTTGTCAAATCCGGTTATTCACAAATGAAAGATGTTTTGGAATATCATACGCTTTGCCGAAAGATATTTGTTCCATTTGCAAGCTCAATAATACATTATTGTTTGTCTCACGGGTATTATGTTTATATTGATTGCTATGACGAGTTTTATTTGGAAAATGCGCGTTTATTTCAGAAAAGGCACTGTATTCACGATTGTTTGATATACGGCTATGACTGTTCTTCCGATAAATATAACATAGCGGTATATACGGAGACGGATCATTTCGGCTTTATAACATCATCGCGAAAAAGTCTTGAACAGGCATTGGAGTCTGAATATATAACGAGAGATTCAGTTATGGATAATCTCGGACATTTGTGCGCTATGCGTGTCCGAAGCGATGAGATAGTATTTGACCGTATATGCGCAAAGAGAGGTATACAAGATTATCTTTGCCGTTTTTCCGAAATCAACTGCGGCGACAAAAGTTCTGTTGCTGTCGGTGCGGAGACGGGCAAGTATTTATTGAAGTATTTATCGTTTGTCGAGGAAAACAAGTATTCTCCGGATATGCGTATCTCACTTTTTTACGTTGAACATAAACGTCTTTTATTTAAGTTTATCAAAAAGGTCGAATCTGTGTGTGATTGCGGCAGCGGTTTCAGTTGCGGATATGAGGAAGTGATTGAAAATTCGGAAAAAATACATTTGCTTTTTTTGAAAATCAATATGACCGATAATTATTCGCCCATAGAAAAAATAAAAACGCTTGTTGAACGTAATATTACGGCGGAGGGTGAGATATTGTCGAAATTATCGGAGGTTATGTGATATGAAAATGATACAGCTTCCCATTACGGAGCCGTTATACGGTTCTTGCGAGGAACATTTCTGTGTCGGCATAGCCGTTGCCGGGAATCCGTCATTGAATTATTGGTATTATAATCATGTTTCCTGTTTGCGCTGTTCTTTTTGCGACGGTGAGATAGGACGTGTTTTTATGGATAATTCCGGGTGGATGGGAATAATGCACTTGTTGGAGTTTGAAACCATCCCTAAGTTTTTCTTAAAAGATTTCGGAAAGAAAACTATTTGTGCTGCTATTGAAAACGGATATTACGTTATTGCGAACGGTTGTGCGGATCTGCGTTGCTTTTGCAGTAACGTTGATGGGCTCGGCGATTGTATTTTATCAGGGTACAATGATTACGGTAATACATATACCGTAAGTTCCTATCATTTTCCGAATCATACCGTTTATGTTGACAGAAATTCCTTTCATAAATGTATAGACAATGATTCCTGTGAGTATTTGTTGTTGATAAGGCCTATACATTTGGGAGAAGATTTCAATATTGATTTAATCACGGACAGCATACGGAGATATCTTGACAGCGATTTTGATATGAAAATGCTTGACGGTAACGGAAGTTACCTTTTGGGAATCGGCTTGTACGATGTAATGCAGCAGTTGATTGCAAAAGATTTATTCCGTCATAAAAATTTTTCTTTGCTGTCGGAAAACATTCTGTGCATGCAGAAAAGAATCAGGCTTTTGGAGGACGTTTTTGATTCTGACAGAGATTTCAGCCGAAAATTTTTTGAAATCAATATGGGTTTGTTGAGCGAAGACGATAAGTTGATCAAGTCGGCGGATATCTCGCAGATAAAATCTGATGTCAAAAAATTGCTTTGTGAGGTGTTGACAAGATTCGGATAAATATATTGGTGCATATATTTTATGAATAATTGTGGTTGCCTGTAACTGCACAAGAATAATATTAAAACATATTAAAACGGACTGTAAGAAACGTGTGTTTTTTACAGTCCGTTTTTGTATAACGAGTTTTTGATAGTTTAGTATGTTTAGCCTATGCAAAACAATATTCAGATATGCTTAATATCCTCTCTTTTTCAGGTCGGAAACGAGTTCGACATAAAACTCGAGAATGTCGATGTCTTTGCGGTTATGGCGCGACATATCTATCATGTCGGCGTGCGAGATACCCTCGGGCGAATTGCTTTGCAATACGGTGACTTTTTCGCCCCATTTTGCGGACGTTATGCTTACAAGACCGTCGTTTGGTCCGTCGAACCGTTTGACAAATGCACTCGTAAAGCAGAGCGGGGGAATGTTTCTTAAAGGTTTGTTTATCTTGCTTGCCGTGCTTTGATAAAATACGTTCGGAGCGTCGGGCGTTGTTTCGTTCAACTTTTTACACTCCGACGCGCAGAGGTCCTTTACCGATGATAGAAAGTCAGGAGACCTGTCTCCGAGTTTTCGGAGCGTTGAATTATAAGCGGCTGAAAGTTTGTTCTTAAATCCTTCGGAGGCTTTCGCAAACAGCCAGTCCGCAAATTCACAGCCTCGGTGAGGTGTATTGATAGTGGTCAGCGAGGCAACGTATCTGTCAAGTCCGAGGTGTGTTATTGCATATCTCGAATCAAGCCCACCTTTTGAATGGGCGATTATGTTTACTTTTTCGCAGCCTGTCTCGTTTATGATTTTCTTTATTCTTTCCGAGATTTCCGCGGCGCTTTCTGCTACTCCGAGTGCGGATTGCTGTTCGCCGTAGTATATTGTTGCGCCGTTCTTTTCGAGTTCTTTCGGTATTCTTCCCCAGTAGTTGAAAAAGCGAATATCTCGAAAGAACACTCCGTGAACAAGAATTATCGGGTATTTTGTTTTGCAGACTTTATCTGCGGCTCTTGCGTCGTTGCGTTCTTTTCGGTCTTCTTCCGTTTTTACGTCAAAACGAACCAACCCGATTATTTTTATAAGCACAAATATATGCGCTATCGGTATCATTCCGCAGATTATTCCGATAATACGCCATTTTGCACCGATTATTGAAGACGTTGCGTATACTCGGATTATTCCGTTCCAAAAAACTGTCAAATCGGCTGTGAATATGATTGCAAAACATATCCAGAATGAGGAAGAAAACCAACCTGTTACATAATTTGCGTAAAATGGGAATAAGACGCATTCAATGCAAACAAGCGCAAGAAATGCCGTCAGCAGATCTGCTCCGTCCGAACTTATGCGGAGTTTTTTGTCGGGTCTTTTTACAAATGACGGGAAAACGTTAAATAATGCAAATACTGCGACTCCGCAAACGGGAAACCAAACGCTTCTGCTCCACAGCATTGCCGAAAAAATGCCAGCCGCAAGGAGAAGGGTGAGAATAACGATTCTTGTCGGTGTATTCTTCGTCATTTGCCCGCCCCCGCATTCTCATTTTTGAAAATGACAATGTTTTCTGTTGTAACGATTTCGGTCAGCCCGTCCGTGTCTCTGAGTTTTTCAATGACCTCTTCCATTCGTTCCCATCCATGACCTCTGCGTATTGCATAATATTCAACATCTTTCGGAACATCGGAATAGATTTTGTTTGCACTGTTTATGTAATAGAGTTCGTCCCTTTCTGTCAGGTTGCCTGCGGGAGAGTCTGTCGCCGCGACGCTTGCGTCATCCGGAATCACGGAAAGAGCTTGTTTAATTTCCTCATTTCTTTGTTTCACGTCGTCCGTTCTGCCGAGATAGCCCGGAGACAGGTATGTGGAACAAGCCATTACGGTTGAGCAAAGCGTTGCGCAGATAAGCGTCTTTTTTCTCTTTTCTCCCATTTCGGAATACGCCGCAACTGAAAGATAAAACAGAATTGCGGCAGAACCGAGCGTATACTGAAAATATATATCGTAGCCGTAACTGTATCTTGTCATAAGGTTTATCAGCAACATCGGAATGAAGAGAATGAGTCTTGCGGGTTTTTTGCCCAAGAACGGAAGGAAGCACAGCGGCATAAACATCTGCAACAGGAACAGCAATTTGTCTGTTGTAAAGACCTGCGCCAGAGTGAAAGAGGGATTCTCAATAACGGATCTTATCATGGTGAAAAGACTTCCGTCTTCTCCGATATAGTTCCCGAAACGGCTTGCGGACATAATTCCGAGTCCGTATTTTTGCATAAGCATCGTCACCGCGCCGAAGCAGAGAAGCGAAAGCGCCAGCAGTATAAAGTTCCTTGCAAGACTTTTGCCCGAAACGATGTAGTACAAGGCGATAATCGCAAGATACATTGCCGCGTCCTCTTTAACACAAAGCAGAAGCACTGCAAATATAACGGCGCCGAGAGTGCAGTCTTTTTCGGAAAAATAAAACAGCCAAAGTATCAGCGGTGCGAGAAATGCGTTCTCGTGCAGTCCCCAAAGTCCGTTGCCGATAAATGTGGGATATATCGCATAGCAAATGCAGAAAAGAAGCGTCGCAATGTTCGAAAGTTTGAATCTTTTGCAAAGGAACATCAGCGGCACGATACCCGAAATGATTATAAAGCCGTTTATGATGAGCAACGCTTGCGATGACGGAAAAATCATGTACAACGGCAGCAAAAGATAAAAAATAGGGGAGAAATGAACTTTGAAGTGGCTCATCAATTCATTTCTTTCGTAGGTCGTGACCATCTGCCCCGTCTCTTTCATGTTGTGGAACATCTGGGCAAAAATCCCGTGGTCGTACCCGTAAACATTGTAATTATTGTATTTTACAATACAGGCGGCGCCGATATACGCGGTCATAAGAACAAGCATGACCGCAACGGCGATATAAAGTGTTCTATTCTTGATTTTCAGGTCAAGGTCTTTCAAGTCCGAATACGCAACGACCGCGCACAAAACAAGGCAAAGTCCGACGGAAAGCGGTACGGAAATCGTCGTGTTCACGATTTTGAGCGTAATGCTCAAACAAAACGATTCCGTTCCGAGTATAAGCAGAAGAAAAACAAGTTTGTCACGCTTCAAAAAGCAGGTGCCGACAAATACGACAAAGCCGATGACGAGCAGCGCGAAAAGCGAACTTTTTCCGAGCAGCGGAGATAAAAATGCATTATAATCGCGGACAAGTACCGCCGCGAACGCACCGAAAAACCATGCGGTCAGAAGTCGCAGAATATACTGCCCCGGTTTCAATTTGAACGGGCTGCCTGTCTGTGTCAGTTCCTTTCGGAAAAATCCTTTTCCCATTTTTATATCCTTTCGTTGTCCGACATTTTATGTCGGATTTATTTTTTATAGATTGCAACGACACCGTCTTCGCGGAAAAATTCTTTGTAGTCGCCGCTGTTGATTTCTTTCAGTATTTTTTCGGTCTTTTGGCTGCCGTCGAGCCGAACGACATAGTATTCAACAAAGTCGGGAATATTTTTGAGGTCATCCGCGGTGTAGATACAGTAAAGTTCTTTTCTCTGCGTCAACTGTCCCGACGGGGAATTTGTGGCGGCAACACTTGCGTCGGACGGAATCACGGAAAGTGCGGAAGTCATTTTTTCGTTCCATGCCGTTTGTTCCGCAGTTCTTGTCAGATATGTCGGGTGCAACCTGTTCGACAGCGCAAAAACGGTTGAGAAAAGAAGAGCGCAGACAAGAATTTTTTTTCGCTTTTTGCCCATTTCCGAATATGCCGCGACGGACATATAGAAAAGTATTGCCGTATTTGCTATGACGTACTGATAATTTATCATCGGCATATATTTATAGTTCGTCATCAGATTAACGAGAAGTATCGGGGTAAGCAGTATCAATCGTGCAGGTTTTTTTGTCATAAACGGCAAAAAGCAGAGCGAAGCGAAGAGCTGCACAAGAAACAACAACTTTTTCTCATTGAACGCCTGCGAAAGCGTAAAAGCGGGATTCATGATGAACGATTTGATTATTCCGATAAGGCTTCCGCCTTCTCCGACATAGTTTTCATATCGGTTTGACATTATGCCCAGCCCGTATTTTTGCATAAGCGCCGTGACCGCAAAGAAATAGGCAAGTGAAAGCGCGAGCAGGGGAATGTTCCTTTTCAGGCTTTTGCCCGAGATGATATAATATATGGTTATTATTGCAAGATATATTGGTGCGTCTTCTTTGACGCAAAGAATCAGAGCAGCAAAAACAACGGCGGGAATGTGGTTGTCTTTTTCTGAAAAGTAAAAGAACCAAAGCACAAACGGCGCCAGAAAAGAGTTTTCGTGAAGTCCCCACAGTCCGTTGCCCGCAAGCGCGGGATATATTGCATAACAAGCGCAGAAAAGAACCGTTGCAATGTTTGAAAGGTTATATTTTTTGCAGAGGAACATCAGCGGGACTATCCCCGAAATCAGGATAAATCCGTTGATGACAAGCAACGCCTGCGACGACGGGAATATCATGTAAAGCGGAAGCAGCAGATAAAAAACAGGCGAGCAATGAACCTGAAAATGGCTCATCAGCCTATTGCGCTCAAACGTAGTATCCGCAAGCCCCGTGTTTTTCATATAGTAGAACATCTGGTCAAAAAGTCCGTGATCGTAGCCCTTTATCTCATAGTTGTCATATCTGACTATGCACGCCGCGCCGATATACACCGTCATGGCAACAAGCAACGCCGCAACCGTTATGTAAACCGTGCGGTTGCTTATCTTCACATTTATATCCTTTAAGTCCGAATAGGCAATTGCGGCGCAAAGAATAAGGCAGAGTCCCGCAGAAACGGGAACCGAAAGGTTCGCCTCTTTAAGCGGAACGCTTATACATAACGTTTCTGCGGCGGCGATAAGAATTATGTACGCTTTTTTATCGCTTTTGATAAAGCACGTTGCGATGAAGACTCCTGCCGCGATTATGAGCATTGCCGCAACGGACACCGTGTTCAGCAGCGGTTCTTCAGTCGCTTTGACGTTGGAAACAAATGTCGCGGCGGAGGCTCCGAACAGCCATGCGCATATAAGACGGAGAATGTATTGCCCCGGTTTTAACGGTGAAAATCTTTTTGTTTTTGCGTTGAGATCAGCCAAATCCGTATACTTCCTTGAACAAATTTATTACTTCCTAATTTTACATCATTTATATCTTTTTGTCAATAGCGGTTACATATTCCGACACGTTTTTCGACGCTGCCGTGATAGAATATGTTCGGGTGAGGGGCTTGACTGTCTATGTTGATATTCTGATATTTGTCAATGTGGTTGTAAACACCGTTATTCTGTGGCTGACTGCTCGGATAATGCGGCTTGACACAAAACCTTTGCGGCTGATATTCGCGGTCGCGATTTCCGTAGCCTACGGTTTTGCAATCTGTTTGCCGCAACTTTCTTTTTTGTTGAATATCGCCGCAAAACTCATTTCGGGTGCACTTATAGTTTTTGTCGCTTTCGGATTCGGAAATATCCGTAAGTTCATAAAAACACTCTGCGTTTTTATGGCGGTGTCTGCGGCATATATCGGGTGTTTGCTTCTGCTGACGTTTTTGCCGTGGACGGGTGATTTCATTTACGTCAACAACGGCGAAGTGTATTTTGATTTGCCTGTCACGTACATACTTGCGGTAACTGTTATTGTCTGCGTTATACAAATAGTTGTAGACAGGTTTTTTACAAAACGTATGCCGAAAGAGGCGTTTTGCCGCTGCTCGGTCGAATTTGACGGCAGGAGTGTTGAGTTCAACTGCCTGACCGATACGGGAAACCGACTTGTTGAAAGCATATCGGGACTGCCCGTAGTGGTTGTTGAAGAAAAAAAGATACGTCCCGTTGCCGACCTGCGTGACGGAATGATTGTACGGGACGGTGCGCTTTACCGCCGTCTGCGCCTTGTTCCGTATAAGAACGCGGACGGGAGAACCGGTATAATGCGAGGGTTTCTTCCCGACAGATTTACCGTCAACGGTGAAGAAAAGAAAGTTGTTATTGCCTGCCGTGACACGGTTTTTGACAAAAGCGGCGCATACAGCGGAGTCAGTCCGCTTTTTTGAAAGGAGAACAAAAGAATGGAAAGAACATTCGGTGAAAAATTCAGCGGAATACGAAAAGCGATAGCTTGCCTTGCTTCCGGAAACGCTTTAAGGGAAGTTTTGAGCGATGAGATATATTACATAAACGGTTCCGAGTCTCTCCCGCCGCCTCTCTCCGCGGAAGAAGAGACCGAAGCGATAGCAAGACTTGCAAAGGGCGACGACAACGCCCGCTCCGAATTGATAGAACACAATCTGCGGCTTGTGGTTTACATTGCCCGAAAGTTTGAGAATACCGGTATCAATATCGAGGACCTTATTTCAATCGGGACGATAGGACTGATAAAGGCTGTCAATACGTTCCGTGCGGACAAGAATATAAAACTTGCCACTTACGCTTCAAGGTGTATCGAAAATGAGATATTGATGTATCTTCGAAAAAACAGCCGATCGCACAGCGAAATTTCCATTGAAGAACCTCTTAATATAGATTGGGAAGGTAACGAACTGCTGTTGGGCGATGTGCTGGGAACGGATACGGACAGCGTAAGCGGAAGCCTTGAGACCGAAATGGAAATTACCGTGCTGAAAAATGCCGTGAACCGACTTGCTCCCAGAGAACGTGAAATAATGGAACTTCGTTTCGGCCTTCGCGGCGGCGAAGAGTACACGCAAAAACAGGTCGCGGATGTTCTCGGAATTTCGCAGTCTTACATATCGAGGCTCGAAAAAAAAATACTGAAAAGACTGAAAAAAGAACTCGAACAATATTTTTAACAAAGGGTATGGCGGCGATTTGTGCAAACTGACAAATCGCCGTTTTTTTGTGTGGTTTTTCGGTAACATCTATTGAAAACAGAGGACTTTTGTATTATTATATATCTAATATATATTATCAGCGCGGGTGTCCCGCCGAAAGAGGTATCAAATGAAAAAAATAATTTCGATTCTTATGGTATCCGCAGTTTTGCTGGCTCTTTGCGCCTGTGCAAAAAAGGAGAATAACGATATGCAGACCACTACGACCGAAAGTTCCGCATATACCTGTTCAAAGTGCGGCTTTTCTTTTGAAAAGGTTGCAAAACAGTACAACTACAACCTTGAAGCGCTTGTTGCAGGTTATCAGTCCTCGCCGAAAGAAAAAATAGTTATGACAAAGGTGGAGATACTTCCCGAGTCGCTCGGTGAAAACAAATCGGACGCAACGTATTCCGATGAAGCCGCAAAGGTGATGAAAGAGGATTATCTGAAAACGATATATTCCGATTTCGGCGTTGATTTTTCGAAGAATGTAAAAGTAAAAATAACCGTTGAGAATTACGGCGATATAGAACTTGAACTTTATCCCGACGTAGCCCCCGTTTCGGTTCGTAACTTTGCTTATCTTGCAAAACAGGGCTTTTATGACGGACTTATCTTCCACCGTGTTATCGACGGCTTTATGATTCAGGGCGGCGACCCCGCGGGTACAGGCACGGGCGGTTCAGAGAACAGCATTTACGGTGAGTTTTCCGAAAACGGTTTTGAAAACAAACTTGCACATGAAGCTGGTGTTGTTTCCATGGCGAGAACATCGGAGAACAACAGCGCAAGCAGTCAGTTCTTTATCTGTGACGATACATCGTCTCATCTTGACGGACAGTATGCCGCATTCGGCAAAGTTACTTCGGGTCTTGATATCGTTCACAAAATCGCAGACTGCGAAAAATCTCTTTCCTGTCCTCAATGCGGCAACATTATAGGCTAAAATAAAAGAAAATATACTTAAAATTTTGAGGTGTAAAAAATGGCTATCAAAGTTACTATTTACAACGAATATGTTCACGAGAAAAAAGAACCGTCTATCGCGAAAATATATCCCGAGGGTATACATACCGCGCTGAAAAACGGACTTGCCTGCGACGATTTTGAAATTCGCGTTGCAACTCTCGATATGCCCGAAAACGGACTTTCCGAGGAGGTTTTGAACGATACCGATGTTCTTATCTGGTGGGGACACGTTGCACACGGTGCCGTTCTTCCCGAAGTTGTTAACCGCGTTGTTCAGAGAGTAAACGACGGTATGGGCTTTATCGCACTTCACTCCGCGCATCACTCTCTTCCTTTCACTCGTCTCACGGGCTGCACCTGCAATCTTCAATGGAGAGAAGTCGGCGAAAAGTGCCGTGTATGGGCGGTTAATCCCAATCATCCGATATGCAAAGATGTTCCACACAACTTCCTTGTTGAGCATGAGGAAATGTACGGTGAACCGTTTGTTATCCCCGAACCCGACGAGACCGTGTTCATCAGCTGGTATGAGGGCGGTAACGTATTCCGCAGCGGCGTGACGTATCATCGCGGCGCGGGAAAAATCTTCTATTTCCAGAACGGACATGAAGCATATCCGAACTATTACGACAAAAACGTTCTTCAGGTTATAAAGAATGCGGTTCATTGGGCATACAATCCGAACAAAGTCGTTATGGACTGCTGGCAGCAGGTTGTTCCCGCTGAAAAAATCGAAGGATACGACCCCTCGAAAGCGTAATTACGGAGGTTTTCTGATATGAAACTCGGAGTTCTTACAAATCTTCTTGCGGATGTTCCGTTTGCGGAAGCCGCGAAATATTTCGCATCTCTCGGCATTCAGGCTGTTGAAATAGGTTGCGGCGGTTATCCCGGAAAAGCACACGCAGATCCCGACGTTCTTCTTAACGATGAAAAGGCTCTTAATGATTTTCGCGATGTGCTCAAAAAGAATGACCTGATGATTTCTGCGTTCAGCTGTCACGGCAACCCCGTTCACCCGAATAAGGATATTGCAAAATCTTATGACGAACAGTTCAGAAAAGCGATTCTGCTTTGCGAAAAAATGGGCGTCAATACGATAGTCGGTTTCTCCGGTTGTCCCGGCGACAGCCCGAATTCGCAGTACCCGAACTGGGTGACCTGCGCATGGCCCGAAGATTTCCTTGCAATAAAGGATTATCAGTGGAACGAGTGCCTTATTCCGTATTGGACCGAAATGGCGGCATTTGCACGCGACCACGGCGTTACGAGAATCGCGTTTGAGATGCACCCCGGTTTTTGCGTATACAATCCCGAGACGCTGCTCAATCTCCGCGCGGCGGTCGGACCCGAGATAGGCGCAAACTTTGACCCGTCACACCTTGTTTGGCAGGGCATAGAGCCCGCACAGGCGATAAAGGCTCTCAAAGATTGTATGTGGCATTTCCACGCAAAAGATACCCGCATAGACAAGGCGAATACCGCAGTAAACGGCGTACTTGACTACAAACATTACAGTGACGTTATGAACCGCTCTTGGGTGTTCAGAACGATAGGCTACGGCAGCGGCGAAGACGCTTGGCGTGAGATAGTTTCCGCGCTTCGCACGATTGATTATGATTACGTTATGTCAATCGAACACGAGGACAGCCTGATGTCCCAGCGCGAAGGACTTGAAAAAGCCGTCAAAACGCTTAAAGAGGTTATGACTTTCAGCGGAAAAGGCGTTATGACTTGGGCGTAATTCTTATCTGTATTTCTTCTCCGTTCAAAGAAAGAATATGAATGAGAGGAGAGTATTTGACATGAACACATTTGAACGCATATATGAAAATGTAAAACGGATACCTCGGGGGAAGGTCGCGACTTACGGTATGATCGCCGCGATGTCGGGCAACCCCCGACTTGCCCGTGTTGTGGGGTATGCACTCCATGTCAATCCCGAACCGGGTGTTATCCCGTGCCATCGAGTTGTTAACCGAGAGGGAAAAACTTCCTCCGCTTTTGCATTCGGCGGCGAGGATATGCAACGAAAACTTCTGGAAGAAGAAGGCGTTGTGTTCCGTGATGACGGAACAGTCGATCTGGATGTATATTTGATGGATTTTTGATTGAATCGGAGGTAAAATGAAAAAAAATTCCGCAGTAGCGCTGTTGCTTTGCGCGCTGATAGTTCTTTCGCTCTTTTCGCTTTCCGCCTGTGCGGATAAGAACGAGCGTGCAAGAAAGAATAAGTCCGAAAATGTTGTTATGACCGTTTCGGGCAGAGATATTACGGAACTTGAGTTCCAGATATTGTATTCGGCATCTGTTCAGACGTATTTGTCGAGCAATTCGTCATCGAAAAATGTTCCTGATACAACAAAGAGTTTCGGTGAGCAGTCTTGCACCGTTGACGGAAGCACGGACAAGACCTGGGCACAGTATTTTACCGATTATACGGAAACATACTGCAAAGAAATTTATTCCGTTTATGCGGCGGCGACGGCACAGGGGCTTTCTCCCGATAACGAGTATGTTACGACTCAACTTACAAATTTCAACTCAACGGCGTCTTCCGCTGTCAGCGGAGGCAAAGCCGAATCCGAAAGCGAGTATATAACATCTGTTTTCGGGGCGGGTGTCATTGTTGACGATATAAAAAATTATTTTGAGATTTTGTCGGTATACAATCAGTATATCGATAAATTGCAAGACGGCAAGACTTTTACGGATGACGAAAAGCACAATTGCTATGAAAAGTATAAGGACAGTTTCGATGCTTATATAATTCGTCTTGCGTTTTTCAACGAGGATTCGAAAAACGAGGGACTCAATCTTGATGAGATTGATGGACTTTCGGATATGTCTTTGCTTGAAATAGCGGAATATTTCAAAGAACATTATACGTCCTCCGAAACTGCTTTTGCGGACGGTTACGCAAATAATTTCATGACAACGAATATGCTTGTGTCATACGGCACGGCTGACGTTACAAGGACTTATGACTTCAACGGAACATATTTTGACGCTTATGATAAGAATTTCAACGGCTGGATAAGTTCCTCCGAAAGAGAAAAGGGAGATGTATATCTTGTCGATGCATCTTCATCGGGCGCAACGTTTGTTATTTATTATATAGAAAAAGACACGCGAGATTATAATCTTGTCAATTTCTATGAAATGCTCGTAAAAAGCGATTCCGCAAGCGAGGTCGCAACCAAATGGGAAGAGAGCGACAAGAGCAAAGAGGCGTTTATTGCTCTTGAAAAGGAATATTCAATAGACCCCAACAAGACCAATGAAGAGGGATATCACACAAATGTGTATAAGGGATACACATTGTTTTCCGAAATAAACGAGTGGCTTTTTGGCGAAAAAAGAACTCCCGGGGAGTGCGAGACCTTTGAAACATCATCGGGCATCGCTTATATCTATTTCGATTCTTACGGACAACTTTATCGCGATTATCTTGCAAATAAAGCGTTGCTGTCCGAATATTGCAGAACGGAGATAAGCAATCTTATCGAAAAATCAGGCTCGGAAACAAAAGAGATATCCGAGATATGGAAAGATGTTCCCGCCGCAAACGGTTCGTCTTCAAATTGACGGTAATGGGGAAAACGGTAAACGCCGTTCTTCTGTTTCAGACGCATTCGATTCGCCGTTTTGATGCTCTGCGGCATGAACACTGTAAAGTTTCGGCAGGAAACGTAAAGGGAAAAAATGCCTGTGGCATTTAAGATGAATATATATGTTGATTATCTGATATATCGGAGGTAACGGGTGTCATTGTAAGGGGGAACAATGCCGCCTGCAAAAAAGATGAAAATAAGAACGATAGTGACCTCTGCGGTTGCTTCTGTCGCCGTTGTTGGGGCGGTTTTGCTCCCTGTTATGTTGCGCGGCAACAACAAGACAGAGGGCGAGCCTACCAATACATCCGCGCTCATAGAACTTGACGACGGTACAGTAGAGAACTCTGCATATTCAAGGATATCTGCATATTCGGCGTTTTCCGATATTTCTCTTCCGTCGAGAGAAAAGCCGTACTATGAGGCATTTTCAAAAGGTTCGGCAACAGAGCCCGAACCGACGGCGGGAGAAGAAACATCTCGAACCGAAAAGACCTCGAAAACTTCTTCGGGTTCATCATCCGCTGAGGACGGTTCGTCAAACACTCAGCCTCGAACAACGGAGAAAGAACCTGTTATTTCGGAAATTTCTCTTCTTAGGTTGATAAATTCTACCCATCCTCTTCCGAGCAATTTTGTTCCGCAGACAGCAAAGATGGACGGGCAGTATGTCGGCAGAGTAATATATCCGCATCTTAAAGAAATGCTTGACGATGCCCGCAGCGAGGGCGTATATATATGTTTATTCGCTCCGGTTACAGAAGTTATGCGTCGCAGGAATCGGTTCTGAACAGTTTTATAAACAAATACAGAAACCGCGGATATTCCTACGAAGAAGCAAGACGGCTTGCATTGCAAACGGCGTCATTGCCGGGGTGCAGCGAACATCAGTCGGGGCTTGCCGTTGACATAAACGCAACGGGTGGAACAAGTTCTTATACCGCGTATGCGTGGCTTGCCAAGAATGCCTATAAATACGGCTTTATACTGCGCTATCCGTCAGGAAAGGAAAGCATAACGGGTATTGAGTACGAGCCGTGGCATTATCGCTATGTCGGAATAGGTGAGGCGGAAAAAATCAAAGATTCGGGGCTTTGCCTTGAAGAATATCTCGGTGGTTAAATTCAATATGAGTTTTATACAAAAAGCGAAAAGCCGCGTCTTAAATTACGCGGCTTTTCGCTTTTTGTATTACTTGTTTTCTTTATCTTTTTTGGAGGGGATTTTTGCGATCAGGTACATAAAAAGCACAATAACCGCCGCAACAACGAATATTCCCGCCATTCCTTTTCCCATTATGGGAAGCGTTTGAAGCATTGCATTTATATCAAAAGTCATTTGTATATCTCCTTTATTTTGCAATAAGGTTCAGGATCATACCTCCCGCAATTACGGACGCTATCTGTCCCGAGACATTTACGCCTATCGAATGCATAAGCAGGAAGTTCTGATTGTCTTCTTTCAAGCCCATTTGGTGAACGACTCTTGCAGACATCGGGAAAGCGGAAATTCCCGCCGCGCCTATCATCGGGTTGATCTTTTTCCCTTTCGGTAGGAAAAGATTGAGTATCTTTGCAAAAATAACTCCGCCTGCAGTATCAAAGATGAACGCTATAAGTCCGAGCCCGATTATCATTAACGTGTCAAGCGTTAAGAAGTCTTCCGCTTTCATGCGTGACGCGATGGTAATGCCGAGAAATATCGTTACGAGATTTGCAAGCACTTTTTGCGCGGTTTCGGAAAGAGAATCAAGAACGCCGCATTCGCGGATAAGGTTGCCGAACATAAGAAAACCGATGAGTACTACGCTTTTCGGAGATACAAAGCCTGTTATTGCCGTTATGATTATCGGAAACAATATTTTTGCGAGTTTTGAAACGGAATGAGGCTTGTAGGGCATTCTTATAAGCCGTTCTTTTTTTGTCGTAAGCAACTTTATTACGGGCGGCTGCACAATGGGAACAAGAGCCATGTATGAATATGCCGCAACCATTATCGCTCCGAGATATTTCGAATTGAAATATTGGGCAACGAAAATTGATGTGGGACCGTCCGCTGCTCCGATTATCGCTATTGATGCAGCGTCTTTCAACTCAAAACCGAGCAGGGAAGCAAGGCTCAGTGTGAAAAATATTCCGAATTGTGCCGCCGCGCCGAAAATCATCAGTTTTGGGTTGGATAACAGCGGTCCGAAGTCTATCATAGCACCTATGCCGATAAACAGCAACAACGGGAAAAGTTCGTTTGCTATGCCTGCATCGAAAAGCACGTCAAGCGCGCCGACCTCATCTCCCTGCGTAATCGCTCCCGATAACGGCAAATTTACAAGTATTGCTCCGAATCCGAGCGGCAACAAAAGCGTGGGTTCCATCTTTTTCTTGATTGCCAAAAAGATGAGAACCGCACCGATGACGTACATAACGCATTGCTGCCATGTTACGTTCAGCACGTTTCCGAAAAGTTCTGCCATATATTCGCTCCTTAAAAAAAATTACAAAATAAAAAGACCTTATCGGAAAACGCTCGCAGAGGTTGCGTGAATATCCGATAAAGTCTTGCCGTTTAATTCCCGAGCGGGCAAAATATTGCCGTGTATTGACGCTGGGGAAACGAACATTGTTCGCCGACTACTCCCTTTAATCTGTTTGATTGTTACTAATACAGTATATATAATAATTGTTCCGAAATCAAGTATTTTATTGGGTATGTTGAAAAATGTTACGAATTAAAAACTCTGCAAAAAAGAAACGGCGGTTTTCCCGCCGTTTCTTTGTGATATTCAAGTTAACCGAGAACCTTTTTCTTGTAGAAAGCGATTCTTTCACCGAGGTCGGGATGCTCTTTCTTTGTTTTATCGGAGAACATCGCGTCGTCGATGTTTTCGGTCGCCGCAAGTTCGTGACCTATGAGCGCATAAGTTGCGTCGATAAGGTGTGCAAATGCGGGGTCGTCAAGCGCCTTGCAGATGAAAGACTGTCTGGGAGAGTTGATGTCCTCTCCGCTGATTTCGAAAAGGTCGTAACCGTGACAGTTTTTCATTATTCTGTCAAGCTGTTCGCGAGTGTTTCTTGTCGGCATATACGTTACCGCGTCAAACTTCTGCTCGTGAATAACTTCAAAAAGTAACGGAAGATAGTCGTCTTCAAACTTCTGCGCTTTCTTGTCTCCCGTTACGGAAGAACCCACATCGCCGAGATATGCGTAAGCAGAGATACCTCCGAACTTCTTTGTCATCGCAATAAAGTCAGCCATTTTCGGGCATTCGTTTGTTGCGGGAATGTAGAACTTCTCAACCATATCACTTTTCAGAACGCCGAGAATGTCGTATTCATAAAAGTCGGGGTTCTCTTTGCCTGAAAGGATCTGTCCCTGTGCCTTTTCGCTTACGGGGATATGCAGGTCGTTCATGAGGAAATTCAGCACATCCTTGCAGTCGGGGAAACGTGCCGTTATCTTCTTCGCAAGAGCAAAAAGGATGTGTCTTTCGGTTACGGAACCGCCCTCGCTGTGTCTCGAAATGGGCAATACGTCCTTTTCGTAGTCAAGCGAAAGTCCCGCGCCCTTAACAAGTTCGGTTATGTTTGCGCACATCTTTTTGTTGCGTTCGTCCCTGTGTGCTCTGTAAGGCGCAAGCCAAGCATTTACGGCATCAATGTTCTGATGAGGAATGCCGTGCATGGCAACATACGCAACAGAAATCTGGTCGGGGTTGTTTATTTTTTTGCCGTTCAGCGGCGTTGCGGACGCATCAACTCTGCACTCAATGCCGCACGTTACGGGCATATTCAGGATTTTACCCGCTTCAATGAATTCTTTTGCGCCCGAGGACGAGTCATGATCCATGATGCCCGCGGTTTTAAGCCCGTTTATCCAAGCCATATAAAGCGCTTTGGTCGGGGAGTACGGAGAAAACGAGTAAATTGTATGAATATGGTTGTTTACATACTGCGTTTTCGGGGGAGCGGGAAGAATGCCGTCATCGTGAAGTTTCTTGATCTCGCGAAGTGCTTCCAAACGCTCTTCTTTCGTTTCCGCATTGAGTCTTTCGATAAGTTCGGTCTTTTTATCCATTATAAAACCTCTCCTTATTTAAGCATTACCTGTCCGCCTGTTACGGGGATGGCTTGACCTATTTCATAAGTCTGCTCAACAATGTAGAAAATCGCTCTCGCAACGTCTACGGGCAGACAGCCTCTGTTCATCGGAACTTTCGCCATATAGAATTTTCTTACATCTTCAACACAAGTCGCGCCGGGAACTTTGCCTGCGTGCAGATACTGAACGAAAAGTCCTTTTTCGGGGTCGCTCCAAAGCGGACCGTCGAGGTAGTTGCCGGGGCAAACCGCATTGACTTTGATGTTGTAGGGGCAAAGTTCAAGAGCATAACTCTGGGTAAGACCTATGCCTCCGAATTTGCTGCCCGCATACGCAAAGTTCTTGTTCGAACCTTCAAGTCCCGATTTGGAGTTGACCTGAACTATATCCATCATGTAGTCGGGGGAGATTCTGTGCTGGATCTTCATTATGTTGCTTGCGTATTTTGTGCAGAGGAAGAATCCCGTGTAGTTTACGGCGGTAACAAGTTCGAATGTCTTCTGCGTCATTTCTTCAAGCGAACCTGCTTTTGCGATACCTGCGTTTGCAACAAACAGGTCAAGTCCGCCGTATTCAAGAACTGTCTTGTTTACAAGGTTCTTGACGGACGCTTCGTCCGCAACATTAACGGCAACGGCAAGCGAACGTCCCGCGCCGTATTCAGCCGTGATTTCATCCGCAAATGCCTGCGCTCCTTGAAGGTTCATGTCGGCAACAACGATTATTGCGCCCTCTTTGAGCATTTCCTGCGCAATACCTTTGCCGAAGCCCTGCGCAGAGCCCGTAACTATCGAAATCTTGCCTGAAAGGCGCTGACCTGCGCCCGCAGCAAGGGAAACCTTTGCTCTGTAAGACTCAACTTCCCAGTTAACGATGAAATCAACTTTGTCCTGCGTCATCGGAAGTTCGCCGCCGAAAGACTGCGAATATTCGGCGATTTTGAGCGCGTCGGTGAATACAACCGCTGCGGTGTCAGCCTCTTTTTTGTTTTTGCCGCAGGCAAACATGCCGAGACATTCAACGAATACGATTTTCGGCATAAAGCCTTTTTCTGCAGTGAAAGCGTTGAACAGCGTAACAATTTTCTCTTCATCCGCATCTGCGGGAATCCAAAGCGGATTTGCTTTGCAGTATACTATATGGTCGGGTGTAAAACTGTTTTCGATTGCCGCAAAAGCGTCTTTTGAAGCCGCAAATTTTGCAGTTTCTTTATTAGCGACGAATTTGACGGATGCTGCTTCGTTCTTGCCGTAAAGCATACGGAGAACGGGCGCAATGCTTACCGCCTTGTCCTCTTCGAACTCAACCTCGTCAAAGCAGGGAACGGTTGTTGCCTTTTCTCTGAGAGCGTTCATAACATCCGCAACGAGTTTGTCAAGTTCTTCTTCCGTATCAGCCGCGAAGAATACGCCGTGATTTTGCAGGAAGAGCAGGGAAGCGGGCTTGCCGTTTTCCTTTTCATACCTGTCCATAAGTTCTTTGCAAAGAAGAGCAAGAACAAAACCGGGGTTGGAAGAGGGAACCCATATTGCTTCGGGAAAGAGTTTCTTCATTTCAGCTTCCGCGCCCCTTGAACAGGTAAGACCGTTGATAAGAGCGGGGTGAACGTGAAGAATGAGTTTTTGCGGGAAAAGGTCGTGGAGCAGCGTTTCAACGCTCGGGCGTTTGTTTTCTTCGCCCTTGCAACGGCTGTCCATCATATCGGAAAGAACCTGCGCCTCACGCTCTTTGACGTCCGAAGAATATTTCTTCGTCCACATCGCTTCAAGCGCCGCTCTGTCCATTTTTACGAACTGGTCTTCTCTGATCGTCGCAAGAGAAGAACCCGAGCCTTTGATATAAAGAAATTCATCTGTCTTGAAAGAGGTGTTTCCGCCTCCGGCAAGAACGTAGTCTGCGTCCGCACCGTAACGGTGAGACATGGAAATAAGAGATTCCAACATACTGAATGCCTTTCTCGGAATATATCCGCTGTATATTATTTGATTTATAGACATTATAATATTTTTTCACGCGCAAAGCAGTATTTGCTTACCGCTTCCGTCTGTTTGCCCGCTATGCCGAGCATTCCGCGCGCCCAGCCGGGAAGAAATTCGTTGTATTTTATCTCGAATACGACAGATTTTTCGGGGAAGAGAGGCGTTGTTACCTTTTTTCTGAAAATATCAAAGTCGCTTGTCGAATACCGAACGTCAAGGTCGAACGTTATTCGAACGTCCTCAAAGGGAAGCACGAACGCAACGCGGTCATACTCGATTATGCACGACGGACGGTAAAGTCCCTCCGAAAGTATCGAGAAAAATCTGACTGCGGTATCGTCTTTATTCAGCAGACAGGAAAAGTCGCCCGCCGCAATGCGGTAAAACTCGTCTTTCGAAATCTTGACCTTATCCTTGTATTCCCAAATGTCAAGTTTTCTCTTCATCTCGAAATGCGCCCAATCAAGGTCGTAACCGTAGTTTCTGATACGCATTTTCTTGCGGTCGTATGCACCAAGGTCTTTGTCAAAAAAGTCCTTGCAGCCTACGGAGTCAAAATAAAGACTGTTGATAAAATACGTCCCGTCCGCACCCGCGAACTTATCGTAATTCATATATCTTTCGCAGAGATTACGGCATTTGAGATAGTCGTAACGGTTTATCAGATATTTGAACTCGTGTCGGAACGTCTTGGTCGTTTTCGGCTTCGGTATAGGTCCTGTCAGATTATCTAGGAGTTTCGAAAACCCGTTCTCAGATCTCTTCATTGCTCGATACCAAGTTTACGGAAAGGATTCCGTCAAGGTCTGCTATTTTTTCAACCATAACGCTGTCCGCACCGTTGCGGAGATTCAACTCGTATATCGCTTCAACCGTGTCGTCGGATGTGTTTTTCATGCGAAGACGGTACTTTTTGCAATAATGATTAAGCGCTTTTGCCATAATATCGCTGTTGAAAGAGGTGTTGTATCTGACAACGAGAAGATAACTCTTTGAAGAGAATCCCGTAAGATTGAATACAACAACGCAAAGACCTATAAACACCGTGGAGATAAGCGCGACAAGATAAAGGCCCGTACCTGCGGCAAGTCCCGAAGCAACGCCCCAGAAGATGAAAGAAATATCTCTCGAATCTTTGACCGCATTTCTGAAACGGATTATGGAAAGCGCGCCGACCATTCCGAGGGAAAGCGCAAGGTTTGAGTTGATTATCATCATGATGACTGCGGTAACGACCGTTGTTATAACTATCGTTCCGCCGAAATTGCGATTGAATGTTACGCCGTTGAACGTAAACTTGTAGATGAAGTAGATGAACAGCGAAACCGCAAGAGCGATGAGAAGTCTGATGATGATGTCGGAAATGGAAATTGCCGAAGAACTCTGGAAGAGTTGCGACAGAAATCCGGAACCCGCAAGGGCGGTAAGGTTTGAAATCATTTTTTTATTCCTCCGTTTTATCAGTTCCAGAGTTTTCGTCTGGGTGAATTGATTTTTGTTTCAGAAAGATTTTCAACGTGGTCGGACGCGATGCCCGCACCTCTGACAACGCAAGAAAGCGCGTCTTCCGCAGTATAGACGTGAATGCCTATCTTTGACGAGAGCAGTCTGTCAAATCCGTAGAGCAGGCTTCCGCCGCCCGTCATAAGTATTCCGTCCGTTGATATATCCGCAATGAGTTCCGGCGGCGTCTTTGAAAGCACGTCGTGAACCGCTTCTACCACCGTATTCGCCGCAGGGGTCAACGCCTGCATAACGTTGTCAGAAGAAATGGTAAATTCTTTCGGAAGCCCCGTTGCCATATTGCGTCCTCTGACGGTCATTGTCAGCCGCTCCGCACGCGGGGAAACGCAGCCTATTTTGATTTTTATGTCTTCCGCAGTTCGTTCTCCTATTATGCAGGAAAACTCCTTGCGGACGTATTTGACTATCTCTTCATCGAACTTGTTGCCGCCGCATTTTACGGATTCGGAAACAACGATGTCGTTTAAGCATATAACCGCAATGTCAACGGTGCCGCCGCCGATGTCTATAACCATTATTCCTCGCGGTCTGCCTATGTCAAGCCCCGCGCCGAGCGCCGCCGCCATCGGTTCTTCTATCAGTTCGATATTTTTCGCGCCCGCATTCGTAACGGCTTGTCTTACCGCACGTTCCTCAACCTCGTTTATTCTTGACGGAACGCATACGACCGCGTTCGGCGGAAAAATTGAATTTCCGTTTGCTTTTCGGATAAAGTATCGCAGCATTTGTTCGGTGCTGTCGTAATCCGAGATTATGCCGTCGCGCATCGGGTGAACAGCCGCAATGTTTTTCGGAGTTCTGCCGAGCATCTCCTGCGCTTCAAAGCCGACTTTCAATATCTTCATCGTCTTTTTGTCTATTGCGACGACCGCAGGCTCACGCAGCACAATGCCTTTTCCTCTGACGTATATCAGCACAGAAGACGTGCCGAGATCTATTCCCATATTTTTTCTGAACATCGGCGTCCTCCTATTCTTCTATCGTTATATAAGGTTTGTTCGTCAATCCCGCATTAAGCAAGACATATTCTCCGCTGTCTCCGCGCAGGAAATCGTCGGGACCTACAACATCGACTTTTCTCGCTATCCCGTGCAGGGGACCGAACATATTGCGGCGTGTCAGATAAACCGTCAGGTCAAGCGTTCCGTTGTTTTTAAGTTCGTCCGTCACGTCGCAGGTGTACGGAGGGAACGCAACCGTTTTGTTCCCGACGGTGCAGCAGGCAACATTTTCTTCATCTGCAAGATGCAGTATCGCTCTTTGTCCGTCTTTCGGAAACTTTGCAAAATGAAGTTTGTACTTCATTGAACCGCCGTAGAACGGAAGCCCCTGCGCCGCGGCATTGCCGAAACCGAGTTTTTCTCTTTTTGAGATTTTTCCCGAAATGTCGGCGGCAAAGTTTCCAAGCAGATATATCGCTTCGAGGTTTGAATCTTCTCTGAACTGCGTTCTGAAAGATATTTCGTTCTTTCCGTTTTGTATCAGATCGGAAATATCGAATCTGTTGAAGCACTTGTCGATATAAATTCCGTCAATAGGCTTTTTGTCAATAGCCTTGCCGTTTATTTTGATGTCGAATTTCTCGGGCTCTTCACAGCAGAGAACGACTTTTTCGTTATATCCGTCGTTTTCGAATTCAAATACCGTTTCGATCTCGGCTTTTGTCTGCAATTTGCGCTGTGCCGTATACCACGGCTGATCCATCATGCCGCCGCGCGGTTCAAGTCCGAACTCCGCACGCAGACAACGGTCTATAAGCAGTATTTCTTTCTTTTCGGAAAATTCTCCGTCGTTTATTCTGAACTTTGCGTAATCAAGAACAAGTACATTCGGCTCATCTGTCGAAATTTCCGTTTCATCGTCCGCAGAAACTTTTTCAATCACTTTTCTTTGCGGCAGAGGTTCAACGTCAAGTGTTTCTTCATACGGTATTACAAGCAGTATAAGCTGTCCCGCTTCAAAATCCGTCGTATATTTCCCGTTATTGCAGTCAACGCTGAATATTTCCCCGGAAACGGTGTCCCAAAGTTGCAGTGAAACATCTTTTCCGAAATCTGTCGTTACTCCTTTAACCGAATTATCGGGGTCGGTGTTGAGCAGGAAACAGTATTTGTTTTCTTCGTCCTTGTAAGTCTGAATGATTATTTTATCGGACGAAACAAGGATTTTGTCGTGCAGTTCTGCGAGGTTTTCTATTTCGGTCTTTTCGCATACATCGGCAAAAGTTTTTGCGGCGTCGGATTCCTCCGCGTCGACAAGTATCGGCGTTATTCCCGCAAAGATTATTTCGCCGCCGCTTGCCTTGAACTGCTTCAACACTTCGAGCGTGGAACTGCGTATCGTGAGCATGCTCGGAACGATAACTCTCTTGTAATCGGCTTTTCCTATTACCAATTTTCCGTCTTCAACGCTTCCGAGTCTCGAAAGCATTTCTTCATCCGCGAAATCAAAATCGACATGCGCTTTAAGCAGGGTATTGTAAAGTTTGTCGAAATCGTCGTCATACGGCTTGATTTTTTCCGATACGTTCATCATGCCGTCTGCCCAGCCCGCATATATCTGCGCCCAAAGGCTTTCAACGGGCATTATAACGGCTGTCCTGCAAACTCTGTCCGTCGTTCCCGTAATTTCACCGATTCGGGTATAATGGTCTTCAAGATACGAATATGCTTTATACCATGCGGACTGATGCAGAATGCTGGCGGGGTAGTCTCTTTTCGCTTCTCCCTGCATGGTATACCATGAAAGGTGGGGACAACGCAGATTGATTCCCATTATCGCCTGCCAATCGCCTATACCTTTATAATCGGAAAAGCGCATCTGCCAACCTGTGCATCCGTTCAGTTCGGACATCAGGTGTTTTTTGCCCGTCTGCCTTGCAACGGACGCAAGTTGCTTGACTATGCAATATGCGTAGTTGTGATTACAGAGAGTGTCAACTCCGGGAACGTCCATGTGTTCGTAACAGCGCATGACCGAACCGTTTGTGCTGACCTGATACGAAAGCCTGTCCTCATGAAGCATATGCCCCGTGAAAAGCAGGTCGTGGTCTTTGCACCAGTTATGATACGGTTTCATAAAATTCTTTATGAAAAGTTCCGTAAGCAATTCTGTATACTGCCATTTGACTTTTGCGTAATATTTCCCGTCTTTTCTTAAAAACAGTTCGGGGAGTTTATCTTTCAAATCATATCCGAACGCTTTTTTGAAGCAGTCAAACAGATCGTCCGTATACGGCGCAAGCATTGCGGGTTCTCTGTTCGGGACGGAAAATCCCGTCATCAGCGCACCTCTGTGAGGTTCGTCAGTAAAAATTCCCTGTATGCTTTTGCCTATGCGCTTTCCGCACTTTTTCGCATACAGTTCATGCGTCGTTTCTATAAAATGTTCCGTCGCTTCACGGCTCAATGTATCGAGATATGAACTCTCGTTATAAGTCGGCGTCGGAACCATATATTCCTGTGTGAAATATATAATGTCTGTTGTCGGCAGGGAAGCAATGTCCGTATGTTTTGATATTTGCACTTCGCCCGAAAAATTTATTCCGTCAACGTCCGCCGCAAATGCGCATATAATGTCGTCCGACCATTCAAACAGGTCTTTCATCACGATGTTGCAGCGCAGGTACTGCATTCTGTATTTTTCTTCTTTTGTCGCGATGCCGCCTGCGGAACCGCTCGGCCATCTGTCCTCGTCGTAAAGCCACGATTCCATATCTTCTTTTTCCGCCGCGTCGGCGCAGGCGTTTATATCGTCGAACCATTCATCGGACAAATATTCCGTCGCAAGTCCGGTTCTCGAATGCATAAAAAAGCCTCCGAAGCCCATTTCCTTCATAACTTCGGTCTGCCTTATCAATTCTTCTTTGTCGAGTTTTCCGTTCCATGCCCAGAACGGTTTTGCTCCGTATTTTCTTCTGTCGGGTTTTCCGAACATCCGAAAACCTCCTTCCGCATACGCGGTTATACAATATATTATATAATAGCATATATTACAAGAATTTACAATACCCAACAACGTAAAAACTCTGTTATGAATGTTAACATTTTTCGGAATAGGCAAGGTTTGCGCTGTATTGCTCCGTGTTTTTCCGATTTGTTTTTTTTGTGCAGTTTGACAACAAAAAACCGAAATCAACAAAAATGTATAAATTCTTTTCGGATAAGGCATTGATGTTTTATACAAAAATTTTGATAAGTGTTTGATAACCGCAAATTATTCGATTATATCAGCAATAATTCATTGTTGAAAACTTGCTGTGAATTTCAAACGTTTTGTTACGAAAATGTGTACCGTCAGTAATCCGCCTGTTAATAAGCGAAAAAAATCCCCATGTTTTCATAAATGCAAAAAAATGAATAAAAACCTTTCCCAAAACAAAAAATGAATAAATTTGATAGTATGCTCCGATTTGGTGGAAAACCCTGTTGAAAGTGTGAAAAAGTCGATGATTTTAATGCGTTTCGGTTTTTCAAAGACAGTTATCAACAATTTTTGATGTTTTGAAAATCCCATAACCACGCTGTCAAGTCTTTTTTAATGATTTCTTCTATTGTTCAAAATGAATAAAAGTTCAATATTATAAAATTGATAGCGTTTGCGGTTTTTAACATTACGATAAAAAAAGTGTTCAAAAACATATTGACAAAGATTTTACTTGATATTTACATGATTTTTGATTGTTCACATTATTTATCACGCACGGCGAAAGATGTGAGAAAAGCCGAAAAACGGGGAAAAGTGAAAGTCCCTGAAACGGCAATGAAAAGTTTGTCGAAAATGACGGCTGAAAATGCGCTTTTGAAAATTGTGGAAAGTCGTTACTTTTCCTCATTGAAAGAAAGTTCTGTATTCGATAAAGAAGGAAATAACGGGAAAACAGTGTATTTCCCATCATGTCGGGAAAGATGAAAAGACTGTCGAAAAATGATATTGAAATCGAATAATATACTGCTCAGACCTGTAACCGTACGGAATGTTTTCAAAAACAGATTCGCGGCGACATATTATATACGTCGCCGCGAATCTGTTATTATGTTTATTTCCCGGGGAAACAATGCACCTGAACGGTTTTGCCGCCTACGGTTATGCTGTAATCGTTTCTCTTTGCTGCGGTGTTGACACTAACTGTCAACTGCGCGTGCCCATTAGAAACATTTACGGACTGTCCCGCTATGGTAACGGTCGAAGTCGTTGCGCCGTAAACATGAATGGTTCTTGTTGCGGCATTTCCCGTTTCGCTGATGTAGTAAATGAATCCCACATCTTCCGCAATCTTTTCCGCAAGGTCGTTGCGAACATATGCGAAAACGGAAGTATCTTTGAGCCAATCCGTTGTGCTGTTGTACATAACGGTCGTGAACATCTGCGTTGCATCGTCGGTTGAAACATTCGTTCCGAGTTTTGCGTTCAATGCCTTGATTTTTTCGGAATAGAGCCAGAGGTATTCGTAGTCTTCCATACCGTCGCGGAGCGCTTCAAGTCTGAGTGTCGGAACGGGTACGTTTTCATCTATTATGCCGTCACCGTTAAGTCCTATCATGATGATATAGTTGTCGCCTGCAGGGTCGGAGTTCGCGGTATTGCCCGTGTCGTCTCCGAGCAGGTGAGCATAGGGGTTCACCCATTCGTTGGCGTCCGTATGCGTGGAGTTTGTTGCTCTGTAATGTCTTGTTGCGGAATAGCAGAAGAATCCGTCAATGTGGTCGCCGAATCCGAGCCATGTTATAAGTCTCGGAGCGATAAGGTGCGAGTCAATGTGTGTGGTCAATGCGGGGTAAACGGGCCAGTTGCAGGTGTAATACCACATCTCCTGACCTCTTGCGTGTGCAGCATCCGCATCCGCTTTTGTGATGTAGGAGGGCTTTACGCACCATACATCCGGTATGCTCAAAGTATTTGTGTCCGTCGGAAGGTATGTGTCATAGGTAATGATAGATTTCATTCCCTGACCCTCTTCGCGGACAAGAGTTGCAAGGTCGGGTATTCTTGTTGTGTTTACCCAGTCTGCGCCCTCCTGGTATACGGGCTCATCTGCAATTATCGAATAGAGTTTGCCGGGAAGTTCCGTATTCAGATACGAAAGCATTTCTCTGAATTTGGAAGTGAAACGGTATGTTCCGTTGTCGTTGTAACGTCTCATACCCGCAATGTCGAGCATAACGGTGTTGATGAGATCCGATTGCGCATGACCGATAACAGCTTTTGTTGCGTCAAGCGTAACGAGCTTGTTTTTGTCTTCATTCCACGAAAGATCCGCTTCGATTGTCGGCAGATATGTGGAATTCAGTCTGTACTGTTTAAGAAATTCGTAATACTGTTCTCTCTGTCCGTCGTAATCGGTCAATTGATAAAGTGCATACGAATTTTTGAAATGCGATTCTTCGGGGATAGCAAAGTCGTATACTTTTACATTGAGCGGAATATAAAACTCACCGTCTCCCGTTGTTACCGTGATTTTGCCCGTGTAGTTTCCCGCTGCGGTGTTTTTGCCTGCTGTAAGTGTAAACCAATAGCCTTGGTTTTTGCCCTTTGCAACGGGGAAGCCCGACGAATAATGTGCCTTATCGTATTTTATCTCGATAAGAGCGTCGGGGTAGTATGCGTTCGGATAGCCGGTATATGTATAGTAGTGAACGTCAACATACATATAATGCTGTCTGTAAACGGTTATTGCAGATGACGGAATAGTGTTTCCGCTGCCGTCCGTCAGGTCGCTGACTGTAATATCTTTAACGGTGAATGCCTTGGACTCATTTTTCAGAATGAACTGCCCACCTTCCGATTCGTTGGAGGCAAGAGACATATCTATACGCTTTATCGGGGTTTCGGTGCTGTACGTTCTGTCCTGATAAACTTTCGTTGTGTTGTCAACCGCAACGGCCTTTGTCAGTCCGTTCGCGTCCGTTATATTGAACGTCTTTGTTACGCCGTCCACGGTTGAGCCGTCGGGCGTTATCCAGTACGGCGTTACGCTGAATTCGGATACAAAAAATTCAGTCGGTACATTTCCGATAACAAAAGTCATGAAATACTTTGATTCGGAACTGAATGCCGTCGGCTGATATGTCAGAACCGTTTGACCGTTTTTCGCTGTTATGCTGCTGTAAACGGTGCTGGTGTTTACGTCTATTTCTTTGCCGTTGTTGAGCGTTATTCTGAATCCGACAGCGCGGTAATCCGTTCCGTCAACTGTCGTCACAAAGCGCAGATTCGTTTTTTCGCTTGCGCCCGTGAAGCCCGCATCGCACTGAACGCGAACAGAAAGAACTTTTTCGTCAACGAATTTTGCATAAGCCTCGCCCGAATCGAGAAGATACGGTGTTGTGAAAGTTTCGTCCGTGTACCAGCCCGCAAAAACGGAGTTTGCTTTAAGCGGAGTTTTTCCTTCCGGTTTATAGTCGGAAACTTCGTATTTTCCGTCATTCGGAAGCATAGCCTGCAATGCCGTTTTAAAGGTTTCGAAGCGTTGTTTCTGCGCTTCGTATCTACCGGTGTCAGCACTTCCGAACGCTTTGTCGTAATGACAATTTCTTGTGTAGTCGCCGAGCGCGTTGATTGCCGCCTGATACAGATCGGGATGATATATCGTCTGCGAATCGGCGGTGACATACATAAAGTAGTTTGCTTTTGTCCTGATGAGTTTTACGGAAGAATCGACCGTGCTGTTCCACAATTCGTATGCAAGTTGCTTTCCGCCGTCAAACATATAGAAAGCCCTGCCGAATACGGAATCCGCATAAGCGGTCAAGGTTTGTCCCGTAGATGTTGTTACGGAGTCATAGTTCGGAGATGCTCCGTCCGCTATTTCGCCATAGGTCGATTTGGCGCTGTCAAGCGTTGCTTTCAGTACGGCATAAGGTGTTCCGTCCGCACGCATCGAATCATAATCCGAAGTGCTTGGTATGGAATTCAACACATTTTGCCATCCTGTCCAGCCGTGTCCCGTAATCGGCACGGTGCTTTGAAACGGATATGACGCGGGGGTGGCGCTTGCGGAAAGTGCAAAACCGGCAATCAACGACACCGCGAGAACCGTGACAAGAAGCATGGATAAAAATCTTTTTTTCATTGCCCAACCTCCAATGATATTTTATAAATCTATTATATATCATAAAATATATAAAGTCAACATCTGTTTCACCGAAAAACGTAAAATCGTTCAGGAATTGTTTTGTTTTAAGTTGAAAAAAGCCGTCAATCGACGGCTTTTTTGTATACGATGCCGTAAAGCATCTTTTTTATGTTTTCAAACTCTTCTTCGGAAAGCGCGCCGCCCGTCGCCATTATGCGAAGTTCGACTTCTTTGCCTGAAAGCGCAGGTTGGATATATTCGAAATCATTGAACGTGAATCCGAGTCTTTCGTAAAAAGCCACTCGTTTTTTTGAAATTTCGTCTCGCGGAGGTTCAACTTCAAGCACATATCTTTCCGCCGGGTGTTCTTTCATATAGTCTTTTATTATCTTGCTTCCGTAACCGAGCCCTCTGTGTTTTTGCGCTACGGCAAGATGTTCCACATAGTTGAACCCGTCAAGATCCCAAACGCTGATAAATCCGATAATATCCGTAAAGTTCTCCAAAACCGCCATGTCAAAGCAGGGGAGAGAAAACAATCTTTTTTGGTCTGCGAAAGTTCTTATTTCATCTCTCGGAAACGACTTTTGCATAAGCCCGTAAACTTTTCCGAGCATCTTTTCCGACATACTTTTATTTAGATATTTCATCGTTCGGGTCTTCTTTCCGATATATTTCGAGTAAAGGTCTTTTCTTTGTTCCCGCGTTATATTTAACGACTGTTTCAGTTTCCAATCTTCGATTTTTGCGGCGTTTCCGCTCATAAGGACTTCGGGAACTTCGAGCCCTCTGTAAACGGGCGGTCTTGTGTACTGCGGATATTCGAGAAGTCCTCCGTATATGGATTCGTCTTCAAAACAAACATCGTCCGACAAAACTCCTTTGACCATGCGTGCAACGGTGTCCGTCAATATCATTGCGGGCAATTCCCCGCCTGTTAAAACATAGTCTCCGACGGAAATTTCCTCGTCCGCGATAAGGTCTATCGCTCTTTGGTCAACGCCCTCGTAATGTCCGCACAGAATAGTCAGAGAATCATATTTGAGAAGTCTTTTTGCCAGCGTCTGCGTCAGTTTTTTGCCTTTCGGCGACATATATACCGTGTGCGTCGTCGGATATTTTTCTTTTATAGCGTCAAAACACCTGCATATCGGCTCTGCCTGCATAAGCATACCTTGACCGCCGCCGTATGCGTAGTCGTCAACTCTGTTGTGTTTGTCAAGCGTATAATCCCGTATATCGAAGCAGTTGACTTCTATAACGCCTTTTTTTCTTGCTCTGCCTATGATGCTTGAACTCAAAAACGCATCGACCTCGGCAGGGAAGATAGTCATTATGTTAAATGTCATATTATATATCAAACAATCCCGGAAGCGGGCGAATTTTCATCGTTTTCGTTTTTATGTCCGTGCTAACTATGCAATCCTTTATTGCGGGAACAAGTCTTGTCTTTCCCTCGCCGTCTACGACTTCGTAAACGTCGTTTGCTCCCGTCATCAGCACGTCTTTTATTTTTCCGTAATCTTGGTTCGTGTCCGCGTCGATAACTTGAAGCCCGATAAGGTCTTCTATAAAAAATTCCGTCTCTTCGAGTTCGAAATCCTCTTTGTCGGCGTAAAGAATTTTATTTTTCAGCGTTGTTGCCTCGTCCATATTTGTTATCTCGCAGAGTTTGAGCAGGACGGAACCCTTGTGGATTCGCGTCTTTTCAACCTCATACGGTTTTTCGTCTATATAAAAAGTCTCTATTCCGAGCATATCTTCGGGACTTCTCGCCCAGGAGATAACTTTCAACTCCCCGTGTATGCCGTGGGTGTTGACTATCTTGCCCGTCTGAATAAGTTCCATATTGTCTCCTTTGAAAAAAGCGCACCGCGGTTTATCTTTTCAAGATAAAAGCCCGCCGTGCGCCCTCTGTTTTTCGTGTTTTTTTGATCTGTTTCGGAAACGGTGCTTTGTTGCTTTTGTTCCTGTCAGATAATATCGATGTTTATGCGCTGTCCCTCTTTTGCGGCTGCTGCCTTGACGATGGCTCTGAGCGCCTTTGCGACACGTCCCTGTCTGCCGATAACGAAGCCTTTGTCCTCGTCCGCAACTTTCAGGTTATAAACGGTCGCGCCCTCGCGTGTTCCGCCGTCTTCAACGGTCACTTCATCGGGCTTGGACACGATATTTTTCACGATGTAAAGAATAAGTTCTTCCATTCCGCCGAAAATCCTTTCCGATTAAAGAATGTTATTCTTTTTGAGAATGGCCTTTACGGTGTCGGTCGGTTGAGCGCCTTTTTTAAGCCACTCGGAAGCCTTGTCTGCGTCGATGACAACTGTCGAAGGCTTGGTCATGGGATCGTAAGTTCCGATCTCCTCGATGAATCTTCCGTCTCTGGGATAACGGGAGTCCGCTACAACTATACGGTAGTACGGATTCTTGTGAGCACCCATTCTGCGAAGTCTGATTTTTACCATTATTGTTCACTCCTCTCTAAGTGTTTCGTCTTCATATTTATATATCATCCGTCTTGCGGCAGATATCTTTATTTTCTCTTCTTTTTCTTTTTGCGCATCATCGGATTTTTTCCGCCGAAACGCTTCATCATCTCTTTTGCCTGATCAAAGCCTTTGAGAAGTTTGTTTATTTCTTCAACCGAACGTCCGCTTCCCGCCGCTATTCTGCGCTTTCTTGAAGCGTTAAGAATTTCGGGGCGTGTTCTCTCTTTCATTGTCATCGAATAGATTATCGCTTCAACGTGCGCTATCTGTTTTTCGTCGATGTCAACGTCTTTGAGTTTCGATTGATCGACGCCCGGTATCATTCCGAGCAATTTGTCGATGGGACCCATATTTTTGACCTGCTGCATATTTTCGAGATAATCGTTCAGGTCAAATTTGTTTTTGAGCATCTTTTCTTGGAGTTCTTCCGCTTTTTTCTCGTCAAAAGCCTGTTCGGCTTTTTCGATAAGGGAAAGCATATCTCCCATGCCCAATATACGCGACGCCATTCGGTCGGGGTGGAAAGGTTCGAGGTCTCCCGCTTTTTCTCCCGTTCCCATAAATTTTATGGGTTTGCCCGTGACGTGCTTTACGGAAAGTGCCGCACCGCCGCGGGTGTCGCCGTCTGTCTTTGTAAGAATGACGCCCGTTATGTCAAGCGCTTCGTCAAAACTTTTTGCCACCGTTACGGCATCCTGACCTGTCATTGCGTCAACCGTCAGCAATATCTCGTTCGGTTCGACTGCGGCTTTGATGTTCTTCAACTCGTCCATAAGAACTTCGTCTATGTGAAGACGACCAGCCGTGTCGAGGAAAACAATATCATTGCCGTGATCTTTTGCATGAGCGACCGCTCTTTTTGCTATATCAACGGGATTTGTACCCTCAGGTTGAGTAAAAACGGGAATCCCGAGTTTTTCACCGAGAACCTGCAACTGCAATATTGCCGCGGGTCTGTAAATGTCGCAGGCAACGAGCAGGGGACGTTTGCCGAGATTTTTGAAGTAAAGCGCAAGTTTTGCGCAATGCGTGGTTTTGCCCGCGCCTTGAAGACCGCAGAGCATAACGACCGTCGGACCTTTTGACGCAAACTTCACTTTGTCGTTTTTCGAGCCCATGAACTCGGTCAGTTCCGCATTTACTATTTTAATGACCTGCTGCGCGGGGGTAAGACTTTCGAGAACTTCCGTTCCCGTCGCTTTTTCGCTGACCGCCGCGATGAAGTCCTTGACGACCATGTAGTTGACGTCGGCGGCGAGCAATGCGAGTTTTATCTCACGCATAACCTTTTTTACGTCGTCTTCGGTTAATTTTCCTTTTGAGCGCAGATTTTTGAATATATTTCCGAGTTTTTCGGAAAGGCTGTCAAATGCCATTTTATTCCTCCGCTTATAACGGTTGATTTGCTATTTCTCCGAGCCTGCTTTTTGCGGCATCGGAAAGGTTTTCTTCTTCAATAAATTTTTCAAGCCGCTCTTTGAGCCGCTCCGTTTTCTCTACGATTCCGAGTTTTTCCTCATACTCAACAAGTGTCCGAATGCCTTGCCACAGGTTTTCTCGAACGCCCTGTCGTGAAATGTTCTTTAATTCGGAAATTTCCGAAAGCGAGAGATCGTCCTGAAAATAGAGTTCCAGCGTATCTCTCTGTTTTTCCGTCAACAGCGAACCGTAACGGTCAAGCATAAGCATTATACGGAAACGTTCTTTTTCAGAAGAAATATCAATATCCGACATCGTATTTCCGCTTTCTCTGTAAATGTTTTTAACTTTACAGCGGATATGATACCATACAAAATCCGTTTTGTCAATAGAAAAACCCTGATTTTACATTTATTTAACACATTTTTCTCTCTTCGACATACAATGATACTGAACATAAATTTTTATGTCAAACGAATTTTTGGAGGTTGAATTTATGGCTGAAAAAAATGCCGCCTGCGCAAGACGGGATCTGCGCGAAAGTGTTTGCATAAACGTTGACAGGGTATATGACTGTTGCAAGGACAGAGACTGCATAACCGATGCCCGCGTTTATGTTTCCGACGCAAACCAGCAGATAATCGACCGCGCTGTCAATGTAAAAGCGATGACCGCGGAAGTTCTCTGGACGTACATCGATGTTGAGGCGCTGCCTTTCAACAGAGGGTTTTATACCGTTGATATCAAAATATTCTTCCGCATAGGACTTGACGTTTTCGCAAACGTCGGAAGACCGCAGAGAGTATACGGTCTTTCCACCTTTGACAAAAAGGTTATTCTTTACGGCAGCGAAGGCAACGTCAAAACATACTCTTCCTCGTATGTTCCGTCCGCGCCCGACACCGACCTCGGCTCAAAAACAAATGCGCCGAAAGCGACCGTCGAACTTGTCGAACCCATCGCGCTTGCCGCTAAACTTGTTGACAGCTGCACACGCTGCGGCTGCGGCGATACGGATCTTTCCGCCGTTCCCGCCTGCATTTGTCGGTGTTTTGAAGAATGTCTTTGCGACAACACTTCGGGCAACAGGGTTTACGTTTCTCTCGGACTTTTCTCCATTGTCCGCCTGATGAGAGAAGTTCAGATACTCGTTCCGTCTTACGATTTCTGCATCCCCGAAAAAGAATGTCAGGGCCCGAGCGAAGAAGACCCGTGCAGTCTGTTTTACAGAATGGATTTCCCCGTTGATGAATTTTTCCCGTCGAGAATAACGGACGCGGGCGAGGGGTGTGAATGCTCGACTCCCGCAGGCGTTGCCGCAATTCGCGAAGAAGCGGAACGGAAAAATATGACCCGCAACTGCGGTTGCAGACAATAATGTAAACAATATTTGATTTTCGGGTCGCGGGACGCTCCTCCCCGCGGCTCGTTTTTTTGACGTTTGTTTGCGCATTCGGCTGAATACGGGCAGATAAAAACCTATTGCGTCGCTTTCTTTATTTTTCGTCTCTTACGCTTCAACATTCTTTTCGCTCCGAAAAAAGTATAATGCTTTTCGGAAGGATGTGTTTTATATGAAAACAGGAATAAGGGACAGGCTCCCGTTTTCGGTCAAGACCTTGCCGTCGTTTCTTGCAAGATCCGTTTTGCGTTTTATAGTCGGTTTTGTCTTTTCGAATGCCGTCGTATCGGGTTCTTTTGCTCCGTTCGGTGTCGCCGCAGCCGTCAGCGGTGATATTTTTACTCTTATCGGCTGCATTGTCGGACATATTTTTGCGGGTTGTGACGTTACAAGAAGCATTATTGCCGTTTGCGTCGCTTTTGTTGCAAGAAAACTTCTGAAACCCGTTTTGTCCGTAAAAAGCGGCGTGCAATGCGTTATGTGCTCGCTGTGGGCGATGATAGTTTCAGGCGTTTTCGGGCTTTTCACAGGCAGTCACGATGTCAGAGAAAACATCTTTTTTGTTCTCGGCGGACTTCTCGGCAGCGTTGTTTCGTATTATGTATGTTATGCTTTTGAAACCGTGTCGGGCAAACCGACGGTCGGAGCAAATCTTCGTTTTTTCAGCGCGGTTCTTTCATTTTCGGTGTTCTGCGTCGGAATGCTCCGTCTCGGAAATGCCGCATATTATGCCGTTATAATTTTGACCGTGGCTCTGCTTTGCCGTATTCTTCGTCGCGGCGGAATTTTTCTTGCTTCCACCGCCGCAATGACGGTTGCTCTTGTCTTTTGTCTGCGAAAGCCCGAAGACCTGTGGCTTGCGGGTGTGATCGTTGTGGGTACGCTTGCGGGCTGTATTCTTCGTTCCGTCAGCGATTTTGCCGTTATTCTCGGCTTTGCGCTTGCAAATGTTCTTGTTTACATATACGGCGGCGGGGGACACGACCTTATCCGAACCCTTATCTCAATAGGTTCTGCGGGCGTTATCTCTTGGCTTATTCCTCAAAAAGTCGAAGACAGATTCGCCCTCTTGCTTCTGCCAAAACGCTCCGACGGAAAACAAAAACTTATTTTTAAGCCGAAAAAATATACCGCCGAAACAGCTCTCGGAAAACGCATCCGAAACGGTGCCGACGATGAGATAGCTGAACGAGTCTGCTCAAAATGCAAAAAAAGAATACTTTGTTGGGTAAAAAATTATGACGACACGGTGCGTTCTCTCGGAATGCTGCGCGCAAATTGCGATGTTCCGGAAGTCTTAACGGAAAGCGCGCTCGAAAGAGTTTGCCCCAATATCGACCTGTTTCTTCGAAATTTCCGCACAGACGGACAAGTTATTTCAAACGGTATATTTCTCGATGTCGTCCGTGTTTGTCGCAGCAAGGACGGGCAGACCGAATGCGGTGACACAAACTGCGGTTTTGATTGCGGAAAAAATAAATATGCGCTTTGTATCGTTGACGGTATGGGCACGGGAAAACCTGCCGCAGAGCAGAGCAAACGCGTTTCGGCAACCGTTCGGACAATGATAAGCAGAGGTGTTCCCAAAACCGATATTATGGATATGGTAAACACCGCGCTGTATAACGGAAAAGAAGATTCCGTTCTTTCTTTTGACATGTCGATAGTCGATTTGGACTCCGCTCAATGTGAAATGCTCAAAGCCGACGCAAGCCCGACCTTTATCTGTCGCGGAGGAAACGTTTATTGTGTCGGACGGCGTTCATTGCCTCTCGGCGCAGACGAAACACCAGATTCTTTTTCTTCGACCTGTACACTTTTTGACGGAGATATCCTCGTTATGGTTTCGGACGGCTTTTTCGGTGACAGTGAAGATTTTTGTATGAATATCCTGCGCAAATGCGTTTCAGAAAAAAGCGACCCGCTCGGCTTTGCCGCTGCGCTTATAGATACCGCGGTCAATTCGGGACTTGCGGACGGCGATGACCTGACGGTAATTGTCGCAAGAGTGAATGCACGGAAAAATCCGACCGAAAAAGACGAAGAAAACTGATTTCAAAAAAAATTGGACATACAGTAAAACGGCGCCGAGATTGGTGCCGTTAGTTTTTGCTTATGCTTGTATTCTGTACAAATACGGAAGTTTATCGGATATCAAGAGGTCTGTAATAATGAAAAATTGAAGAAAAGCGGAAAAATATGGGAAATATCGTTTATGTTGCATTTTATTACATATATATGCTTGACAATTGAACAGAATGGGAGTATAATTGTATACAGAAATACTTGAATGTGCGAGTTCTGCGATTTCGCTATGTCCGCATTCGAAAGGGAGGATAATACAATGCTTGAAATTTCGGGAAAAACAAACCTGCTCGAACAGAAGAGTTACAAATATTCTATTCAAGATATTCCCGACCCGAACCTTTACAGAGACATCTATCCTTATGAGGCTGTGCCGAAGATAGCGTTCAACCACCGCCGTGTGCCTATGGGTATGCCTGAGGAAATATGGATAACCGACACATCTCTGCGTGACGGACAGCAGTCGGTCGAGCCTTATACGGTAGACCAGATAGTTCAACTTTATAAGTTGATGTCAAAACTCGGCGGTCCTTACGGCATAATCCGTCAGACGGAGTTTTTCATATACAGCAAAAAGGATAGGGAAGCCGTTGAAAAATGTATGGAACTCGGTCTTCGCTTCCCCGAAATCACAACTTGGATAAGGGCGACGAAAAACGACTTCAAACTTGTCCGTGATATGGGTATACGCGAAACGGGAATACTTGTAAGTTGCTCCGATTATCATATATTCAAAAAAATGAAGATGACGCGCAAACAGTGCATGGATTATTACCTTGCGACAGTTGCGGAGGCTTTTGAAGCGGGCGTTATGCCGCGTTGTCACCTTGAAGACATAACCCGCGCCGACTTTTACGGCTTTGTTGTTCCGTTTGTAAACGAATTGATGAAGATGAGCCGCGATGCGGGCATACCCGTTCGAATCCGTGCCTGCGATACTATGGGTTACGGCGTTCCGTATCCCGAGGTTGCGCTCCCGCGTTCGGTTCCCGGTATAGTTTACGGTCTTCAACATTATTCGGACGTTAAATCAGATATGCTTGAATGGCACGGTCACAACGACTTTTATAAGGCTGTTGCGAATGCTTCCACCGCATGGCTTTACGGGGCGTGTGCCGTCAACTGCTCGTTGCTCGGCATAGGCGAAAGAACGGGCAATATTCCGCTTGAAGCGATGGTTATGGAATATGCGTCCCTCCGCGGTTCGCTTGACGGAATGGACACTTCCGTTATAACCGAGATTGCGGAATTTTTCGAAAAGGATATCGGCTACAAAATTCCGCCGATGACGCCGTTTGTCGGAGAAAACTTCAACGTTACCCGTGCAGGCATTCACGCCGACGGAATACTTAAAGACGAAGAGATCTACAATATTTTCGATACGGGAAAAATACTGAACCGTCCTGCGGCTGTTGTTGTTTCGAAGACGTCGGGACTTGCGGGTATCGCATATTGGATAAATTCGCATTACAGACTGCCCGACGACAAAAAAGTGGATAAGCACGACCCCGTTGTTCAGAAGATGAAAGAGTGGGTTGACAAAGAATATGAAGACGGCAGATCCACAACGCTTTCCAACAAGGAACTTGAAGCGAAATTCAAAGAATTCAGCGAGGAGGAAGAACAGAAATGATGACCGAACATAAAACGGTTTCCATTGCGGATCAGATTTTCGAGCAACTTGAACGCGATATTCTTGCAGGTGAATATGAGCGCGGCGAGATTTTGACGGAAGCGAAACTTTCCGAAAAACTCGGCGTCAGCAGAACGCCCATCCGCGAAGCGCTTCGCCGCCTTGCGCAGGAGCATATAATAATTGAAACGACACGCGGCGCAAGCGTTGTAGGTATAAATAAGGATGATATGCGCGATATGTACGACATTCGTATGCGGCTTGAAGGCTTTGCGGCATATAAGGCGGCGCAGAACCGAACGGAAGAAGACGTTGAGAAACTTCGTAAAATTCTTGAACTTCAGGAGTTTTATACGCAAAAGCACGACGCGGACAATATTAAAAACTTCGATACGGATTTTCATGCCGAAATGTATCTTTGTTCCAAAAGTCAGAATCTGTATTACACGCTTGAACCTCTTCATAAAAAAGGCGTAAAATACAGAAAAGCTTCCGTTGCGAGGACGGATAACGCGGAACAGTCGTTTGAAGAACACAAAGCCATTTTCGAAGCGATTGCGGCGGGCGACCCCGAAGCGGCGGAAAAGGCGGCATTAAAACATATAGAAAACGCAAGAGATCGTTTGTTCAAAGAGGAGAATAAATAAAATGGGATTGACGATAGCGCAGAAGATAATTAAAGATCACCTTGTATCCGGAGATATGACAGTCGGTAGCGAGGTTGCTCTCCGTATAGATCAGACCCTGACGCAGGACGCAACGGGAACCATGGCATATCTCGAATTTGAGTCCATGGGTATTCCCATGGTGAGAACCGAGAAGTCTGTTGCATATATCGACCACAACACTCTGCAATCGGGTTTTGAAAATGCCGACGACCACAGGTATATTCAATCCGTTGCAAAAAAACACGGACTTTATTTTTCAAGACCGGGTAACGGAATTTGCCATCAAGTCCATCTTGAACGGTTCGGCAAACCCGGCAAAACGCTTATCGGTTCAGACAGCCACACTCCGACGGGCGGCGGCATAGGTATGCTTGCTTTCGGTGCGGGCGGACTTGACGTTGCGGTCGCAATGGGCGGCGGTGCATATTACATAACGATGCCCAAAATGTATAAAGTGGAACTTACGGGCAAATTGCGGGATTTTGTTACGGCAAAAGACGTGAGCCTTGAAATCTTGCGTATTCTTTCAGTTAAAGGCGGCGTGGGCGCCATTATCGAATGGGGCGGCGAGGGAATAAAAACGCTGTCCGTTCCCGAAAGAGCAACGATAACGAATATGGGCACGGAACTCGGCGCAACAACGTCGATATTCCCGTCCGACGAAATTACGAAAGCGTTCCTTGAAGCGGAGGGAAGAGGCGAGGATTGGAAGCCGCTTGCATCCGACCCCGACGCTGAATACGACGCTGTTATAAAAATAGACCTTTCGACGCTCAAACCGCTTATTGCCTGTCCGCATTCACCCGACAACGTTGTAACTGTCGAGAGCCTTAAAGGAACAAAAGTCGATCAGGTATGTATCGGCTCATGCACAAACTCGTCGCTTCTCGATATGCTTAAAGTTGCGGCACTTCTGAAAGGCAAGGTTATCGACCCGACAGTCAGCCTTTCCATTTCTCCCGGTTCAAAACAGGTGCTTGCGATGCTTGCCGATTGCGGCGCATTGACGGATATTATCTCTGCGGGGGCAAGACTTCTCGAATGTGCTTGCGGTCCGTGCATAGGTATGGGATTTTCTCCGAACAGCGCGGGCGTCAGCCTGAGAACGTTCAACAGAAACTTTGAGGGCAGAAGCGGCACCAAAGACGGAAAAGTTTATCTCGTTTCGCCCGAAACCGCAGTTGCGGCGGCTCTGACAGGGGAGATAACGGACCCGCGTCTTCTCGGAAAAATGCCCGAAATAAAGATGCCGGCTGCGTTCAGAATAGACGATTCCGCCGTGATTCCTCCAGCAGATGAAGAAACCGCAAAAACACTTGAAGTGCTTCGCGGTCCGAATATAAAGAAATTTCCCGATACGTTCCCGCAGGAAAACACTCTTACTGCCCCGCTCATTCTCAAAGTCGGAGATAACATCACCACCGACCACATAATGCCCGCGGGCGCAAAGATTCTGCCTTACCGTTCCAATATTCCGCACCTTTCGCAGTTCTGCTTTGCGGTATGCGACGAAACGTTCCCCGAGAGAGCAAAAGCCGCGGGACGTTCCGTTATCGTCGGCGGTTCAAACTACGGTCAGGGTTCAAGCCGTGAACACGCAGCGCTTGTTCCGCTTTATCTCGGCGTTCGCGCTGTTGTGGCAAAGAGTTTTGCGAGAATCCATGTTGCAAACCTGATAAACGTCGGAATTCTCCCGCTTACATTCAAGAACCCCGAAGATTACGACAAACTGAAAATGAATGACACGCTCACATTCTCCGACGTTCATTCGGGCATGGATAAAGGCGTTATCATGATGAAAGACGAAACGACGGGCGAGAGTTTTGAACTGTCCTGTTCGTTCACCGAAAGACAGAAAGACATTCTCAAAGCGGGCGGTCTGCTTGCATACACAAAGGAGCAGGGAAAATGATTGAAAATCAGATAAAAGCGGCGGTTGAGCATTACGAGGCTCTTTTGCGCAAGCAACTTGCAAGAGTTGAAGATATGGAAAAGGGCGCACAAGCGGCTGACCTTTCCAAAAAAGAAAAGATAGTTATCGGAGTTATCGGCGGCGACGGCATAGGTCCGATAATCGTTGAACAGGCAAAGCGCGTTCTTGATATTCTTCTTAAAGACGAGATAGCGACGGGTCGTGTCGAATTCCGTGAAATAGGCGGTCTTACAATAGAAAACAGACTTGCGCTCGGCCAGTCCGTTCCCGAAGAAACGCTTGCGGAGATCAAAAAATGCGACGTTCTTCTGAAAGGTCCCACAACGACCCCGAAAGGCGGTACGATGGAAAGTGCCAACGTAACGCTTCGCCGCGAACTTGACCTTTATGCAAACGTGCGTCCCGTTTCAGTTCCTGAAAAGGGTATTGATTGGACATTCTACCGTGAAAACACAGAGGGTGAATATGTTCTCGGCAGCAGCGGTATTGAAATTCCCGGCAAACTTGCGATGGATTTCAAGGTCACAACCGACCTCGGAACACGCAGAATAGCGCGTGCGGCTTTTGAATTTGCCCGCAGAGAGGGTAAGAATAATGTTGCGATAGTCACAAAGGCAAACATCATGAAAAAGACCGACGGTAATTTCTCCCGAATCTGCCATGAGGTTGCGGCGGACTATCCCGAAATAGAGACAGAGGATTGGTACATTGACATCATGGCGGCAAATCTCGTCAATGAAAGCATTCGTTCGAAGTTCAAAGTCTTTGTGCTTCCCAACCTTTACGGCGATATCATCACCGACGAAGCGGCACAGATACAGGGCGGCGTAGGCACTGCGGGCAGCGCAAATATGGGCGACAGATATTCGATGTTCGAAGCCATTCACGGCTCTGCGCCGAGAATGATTGAAGAGGGTATAGGCGATTATGCGAACCCGTCTTCGATTTTCAAGGCGGCGGAAATGATGCTTTCGCATTGCGGACTTTCCGAAAAGGCTAAGCGTCTTGCCGATGCGCTTACTGTTTGCAACGAAACCGAAAAACGCATTGTCGTTACGGGCGACCGCAGCGGCGCTACCTGCAAAGAATTTGCGGATTATGTGATTGAAAAACTTTAAGTAGAATAGGGGCTGTAAAAAAACGCAAGTTTTTTTACAGCCCCTTGGGGATAGGAAAAAATGTTCAGAATGGGTGAATCGAATCCGAAGGCGTACATAGGTACGTCGAGAGGTGAGATTCGCCCATAGCAAAAAAGGCGTATTAAAACCTTATTTTATAGGAAAACACAAAAATTGCTGTTTTGAGTCGTTTTGTTTATCTTTTAGACTATTGCTTTTTTATATTTTTCAGCCTTTTTTGCGGTCTGGGCTTTTTTTACATCCCCTTCTTGTATCGTCAAAGCTTTTCGAGAGAATATTCGGTCACATCGCCGACTTTTTCAAAGCCCGTTTTGATATAAGCGCGGTTCGACGAGGGGTTCTCCGCGTCGGCGTAAAGCATGGGTTCCACCCCTTTTTCAAGCAAATCTTCACACATACGGGACACCAGCATTCCCGCATATCCGTTGCCGCGGCTTTCACGTTCCGTTACAACGGTGTTTATGCGCGCCGTTTTTTCGTCCTCATACGCAACCACCGCCATGGCACGGGTCTTGCCGCCGTCTTTCCAAAGAAAGACACGTTTCGAACCCACAACGGATTCGGCAAAACGGAGTGCTCCGTCGCGCGGCACGGTGGAATGTTCGCCGTCCTCAACAAGTTGGGCAAGCAGGTCGGCAACGGTTTCCTTATCTGCCGCCGTGGGGTTTGTCATCTCCCCTTTTGCGGCGGGAACAACGGGTCTGCGGCAAACATAGGCTGTCATCGCCATACGTTTTTCGGCGGAAATGCCGTGTTTGTTTTTCAGAATTTCAAGCGTTTTTTTCGCTCTGTTCGGGTCTGCGTTGAACTGAACATCGGCGCATTTCGACACCCTGTCGGCGATTATATCCGCGGCATTTTCGGCTGCGGCATCGCTTATATCAGAACAGAACCATGCCCATATCGGCGTGGTCTCGCAGGTCTGCATAATTATAAATTCTTTGCCGTCAGAAAAAGCGAACGGCGCAAAACTCGAAAGAATCAGGCGAAAAAGATTCATCGCACGCTGCTCGTTTTCGTCAAGCAGTTTTTCAACAAGCATTTTTGTCTCGTCGGCGTCGGTTCTGAACATATACCACACCTCTTAAAATTCGTTTTTGTTATTATACGCCCGTAAAAACCGTTTGTCAAGAGATAAAACGACGGAAAACGCGGAAATATCCGCTTCGGGCGCAAAAATATACCCTCCGACCGAAATCGGAAGATATATTTTCAATTAGAATTTATTTTACAGAAGGGACATCAAACTTATTATTCAACCGTCACGGATTTTGCAAGGTTGCGGGGTCGGTCAACGTCCCTGCCGAGCAAAAGCGACGTTTCGTAAGCCAGCAACTGCGAAAATACCACGGCGGGAAGTACGGGAAGCGTTTCGGAACCGTCGGACAGCACAAAAACGGCGTCCGCATATTCTTCGGCGTTCTCAAAATCGCTGCGGCAAACAAGAACGACGTAAGCGCCGCGCGCGCGGACTTCGCGGATATTGCCCGCAAGTTTGTCGTAGTATTTTTTGTCCGTTGCAAGCGCTATAACGGGCGTTCCCTGCTCAATCAACGCAAGCGTTCCGTGTTTGAGTTCGCCGGCGGCGTAGGCTTCGCTGTGAATGTATGAAATTTCTTTCAGTTTCAGGGAACATTCGCTGCAAGCGTAAAAATCAAGACCTCTGCCGATAAAGTAAACGTCTTTTTCCGACTTGATTTTTTCGGCTATGGCGTGTATCTCTTCGCGGCGGGAGATGACATCGGCAACGGATTTCGGAATATCGTGAAGCAGTCCCGAGCAAAACGACGAAGCGCAATCAGTATCTATCCTGCCCTTTGCCAGAGCAAGTTTAACGGCGACAAGGGCAAGCAGCGCAACCTGCGTGGCATACCCTTTTGTGGTAGCGACAGCGATTTCGGGACCCGCATTCTGATATATCACGCCGTCCGCTTCACGGGCGACCGCCGAACCGACAGCGTTGACAATTGCCAACGTCTTTTCTCCGTTCTGCTTTGCAAGACGAAGTCCCGCAAGCGTGTCGGCTGTTTCTCCCGACTGGGAAATGGGAACGGCAAGCGTTTTTCCGAATGTGGCGGGAGGGTCATAACGGTATTCGGAAGCAACGGAAACAACCGTCGGAACGCCCGAAAGTTTTTCGATAAGGTACCGTCCGACAAGTCCCGCGTGGGTCGCCGAACCGCAGGAGATAACGGAAACGCAGTCCGTGTCTTTCCACATTTTCTCGTCTATTCCGTCGCTCGAAAAATCGGGCAGCCCTTTTTCGTTTATTCGCGGAGCAACGGCATTGGCAACAGCCGTCGGCTCTTCGCATATTTCTTTGAGCATAAAATGCGGATAACCGTTTTTCTGCGCAGACGACACATCGAGGTCAAAGCGTTCGGGCGTTTCTTCATATTCCGTGCCGTCCCTGTCAACCGTTACTGCGGAGGTCTTGCGAACTACGCAGACCTTGCCCTCTTTCGGTCTGATAAAATCTCTTCCGTGCGGCAAAAGCGCGGGAATATCGGACGCGACATAGCCGCCGTCGGGATTGACCGCAACGATAAGCGGGCTGTCCTTGCGGACGGCATATATCTCATCGGGACGGTCATAAAAAATTATTGCGAGCGCATAAGAACCTCGCAGACGGTCAAGTGCGGAATATATGGCTTTTACGGGAGACGAAAGGCGGCGATATTCGCGGTCGATAAGGTGTGCCGCGCATTCGGTGTCCGTATCGCTCACAAATTCGTAGCCATCGTTTTCGAGTTCCTTTTTCAGTTCGACGCAGTTGTCGATTATTCCGTTATGGACAAGCGTAAGAGAACGTGAAGCGTGCGGGTGCGCGTTTTTCTCTTCGGGTGCGCCGTGGGTCGCCCAGCGGGTATGACCTATCCCGCAAGTTCCCGATATTTCTTTTTTTGCCGCTTTTTGCGCAAGGTTTTCGACCCTGCCTCGGCATTTGACTGTGACGGGCTTTCCGCTTTTGTCAAAGACGGTCGTTCCCGCCGAGTCGTAACCTCTGTATTCGAGAGCGCGAAGCCCTTGCAGCAATATTTCTTCGGCGTTGTTTTCGCCGGTATATCCTATTATTCCGCACACGGGCGTACCTCCTTTTTCACCAAGCATTCTGCGCTTTTTACTATTCTGTCCGACGGAATGACGCCGCGGACGGAAACGAGCGGATATATTCTTGTGTTTTTGCCCACGACAGTTCCGGGATTCAGAACACAGCCGCAGCCGACATCCGCATTATCGGCAAGCGCCGCGCCGAATTTTCGTATTCCCGTGTCGTAAACGGCATTATCCGTTTTGACGCGAACCGCGGTTTTATCCGATTTGAGATTTGAGCATATCGCACCCGCGCCGAGGTGAGCTCCGTTGCCGAGAACGGAGTCTCCGACGTAATTGTAATGCGGCACCTGAACACGGTTCAGCAGAACGCAGTTTTTGAGTTCCGTGCTGTTTCCGACAACGCAGTTTTTGCCGAGAACGACGTTCCCGCGAAGAAACGCACCGGGTCGCAGAACACAGCCGTCGCCTATTATCGCGGGCGGCTCTATCGTCACATTTTCATATATTTTAACGTCTTTTCCCACAAGAACGCCGTCGGAAAGGAGTTCAAAGCCCTTGATGCCGTCCTTGATAAGATTTTCGATATATTTTCCGAGTTTGGGAAGCATTTCCCACGGGTATTCGCACCCGTCAAACAGATTTTCGAGATACGGAACGGTGCAGTCGAACAGTTCCGTTACACGAACTTTTTTATCATTCACGGCAATGCCCTTTCTTTTTTATAACATTATACATTCTTGCGATATATCTGTCGCACGCTTCTTCCGTTTCGCATTCAAGCATTATGCGCACCACTGGTTCGGTGCCGCTTGCGCGGAGAAGAGCTCTTCCGTTTTTGCCGAGTTCGGTATTTATCTTTGCATACTCTTCCGTCACGGCGGGGTCGTTCAATGCGGAAGCCTTATCTATAACTCTGACGTTCTTTGTTTTTTGCGGAAGCGGAACAACGTCCTCCGCAAGTTTGGAAAGCGGAAGTTTTCTGTCTCGGATTTCTTCCGCAAGCATTATTGCAGTCAGAAGACCGTCTCCCGTCGTTGCATATTTTCGCAGGATTATGTGTCCCGACTGCTCTCCGCCGAGACGGTAGCCGTTCTGCTCCATACATTCAAAAACAAAGCGGTCGCCGACCGATGTGGTCTCATATTTCATACCCGCTTTTTCGAGCGCGCGGAACAGTCCCCCATTCGACATAACGGTTGCAACCACCGTGTTTTTATCGAGTGCGCCGCGTTCTTTCAGGCGCATTGCGAGAATATACAGAATCCCGTCGCCGTCCACAACGTTTCCGTGTTCGTCCACGGCAAGACATCTGTCGGCGTCGCCGTCAAATGCAAAGCCTACGTCAAGGTGTTCTTCGCGGACAAGTCGGCAAAGCGCTTCCGTATGCGTTGAGCCGCAGTTTTCGTTGACGTTCAATCCGTCGGGCGTCGCGCCGATAACATAGGTCTGTGCGCCGAGCGCATCAAACACGGATTTTGCTATCATCCATGAAGCGCCGTTTGCACAGTCAAGTCCGATGCGCATATCGCGGTACGAATGGGACGCAAGAGAAATAAGATAGCCGACATAGCGGTTTCGACCCGCCACATGGTCAACTATTCTGCCTATGCGTTCACGCTTCGCAAGCGGCAGGTCGTCGCCGCGAACGCCGAGACGGTCAAGGTCTCCGTCCAAGTATGCCTCGATAAGAGACGTTGTTTTATCGTCAAGTTTTTCTCCGCGGGAATTGAGCACTTTTATGCCGTTGTCATGATACGGGTTATGAGAAGCGGTTATCATTATACCGCAGTCAAAGCCGTCCTGACGGGTCACGAATGCAACGCCGGGAGTTGTGATAACGTGCAGTATATATGCGTCGGCACCCGAAGAGGTCAAACCTGCGGCAAGAGCGTATTCGAGCATATAACTCGAACGGCGGGTATCTTTTCCTATAACAATGCGCGGGCGGTGATACGGAGCGTGAAAGCCCGACAGCGGGGATGAAAAATACCAACCGAGAAATCTTCCGACTTTATAAGCCTGATCTGACGTCAATCCGACATTCGCTTCACCGCGAAAACCGTCCGTTCCGAAATACTTGTTGCCCGCCGTCGGCAGGTTTATGTCTTCCCTTTTTTCACCGAATATGTCGGCGTCCTCACGGAGCAACGCGTCGCATGAAACGGAAAAGAGTTCGCACAAAAGCAAAACCTTGTCTATCTGCGGAATCGCCTGATCCATTTCCCATTTTGAAACGGACTGACGCGAAACGCCGAGTTTTTCGGCAAGGTCTTCCTGTGAGATCTGCGCAGCCGAGCGCAGAGCGGATATTTTATTACCTAATGTCATTTTGTTCTCCTTTCGGCGGTCTATTCTGCCGATGGTTTCGGTCTATGTGAATATTTTACCCCGATCAAGCGGATTTTTCAACCAACCGCACATTGAAATTTTCGCAACCGACGGTTGCATATTATGTTTTCAACTTTATTATATCCGATATTTTAGAGTATATATCAAACTGTTTTTGGCTGAATTTTGTATTTTTCAAGATTGAAAAAGAAAAAGCGCGCCGCTGTCGGCGGCGCGCATATAAGTTGCGTTAAAAACAATGTGTAACAAAGAGAGTGTAAAAAAAACGCGGGTTCTTTACAGCGCCTCTGTATTTATTAAACGGAATAACCTCCCATAAAATCGTTGACGGATTGTTCGCAGGAACGCATAGCAAGAATGGTTTTTGAAAACAATTCGTCAAGTTCCCAGCCGAGCCTTTCCGCGCCCGTGCGTATAACGTCACGGGAACAGCCCGCCGCGAACTTCTTATCCTTGAACTTTTTCTTTACGCTCGAAATTTCCATATCGGAAACGCTTTTTGACGGGCGCATAAGCGCCGCAGACCAGATAAGCCCCGTCAGTTCGTCGGCGGCAAACAGCACCTTTTCCATTTCATGCTTCGGCTCTTCGTCACAGCAAATGCCGTATCCGTGAGAGCAAACTGCATAAATCATATCGTCCCCTACGCCGCCGTCTCGCAGCAATTCGGGGGCTTTTTTGCAATGTTCCTGCGGGTAAATTTCAAAGTCTATATCGTGAAGAAGCCCTACCTGTCCCCAATAATCCGCTTCGTCACCGTAACCGAGTGCATCGGCGTACCAACGCATTACACCCTCGACCGTGAGCGCGTGCCTGATATGAAACGGGTCTTTGTTGTATTTTTTCAGAAGCTCAAACGCTTCATCTCTTGTAATATTGCTTTTTCTCATTTTTTACACTCTCCCTCGGCTATCCGCCGTTTTTTTAATTATATACCGTTTTTAATAAAAATCAAGAGTCTGTTTTCAGCAATTCAAAGCGGTTCTTACAAAAGCGGATAAGTCCGTCGGACTGCATTTTTGACAACTCTTTTGAAAGGGCGGTGCGTTCAACGTTCAGATAATCCGCCATACGGCGGCGGTCGAACGGGACAGAAAAAGATGTCGAACCGTTTTTCTTCGCCTCACCCGAAAGATAAGTCATCACGCGGGCGCGGATGTTTTTCGGTGACGAACAGAAAATTCGACGGGAAAGCGTCATATTCTTTTCCGCGAACATTTCAAGCGTGTTGGCAATGAATTTGCGTTTCAAAGGAGTGTCGGTATTGCCGTCAAGGAGCGGAGCAATGCGCAAAAACATGACCCGACATTTTTCTGCGGCAACGACGTCTACCATCAGCGGTGTTTTCAAAAATGCGTATGTTTCGGCAAAGACCCGCCCCTGCGAAACATTATCCAAAATGCCGACATTGCCCCAAACATCGACGTTTTCTATATTAACGCTGCCCTGCAAAACAACACCGAACTCGGGCGTAACATCGCCCGAAAGCAATATCAAGTCGTCTTTATCGTATTCGACTTCGCGGGCGTGTCCCACACGCAGCAATTCGGCAAATTCGAAGTCTGTCAGTCCTGCAAAAAGTTTATTACCGATTTTTTCCATCAAAAAACCTCAATTCCGTGGTTATAACCACCGACTTTCAAGAGAAATTATACTATAATACGGTCAGAAAGTCAAGGAGGACAACAAAATATGAAACGAAGAATCATAAACATAGACGAAGAAAAGTGCAACGGCTGCGGAGCGTGCGCACAGGCGTGCCACGAGGGCGCGATAGGCATGGTGAACGGAAAGGCAAAACTTCTGCGGGACGATTATTGCGACGGGCTCGGAGACTGCCTGCCGACCTGTCCGACGGGTGCAATAACGTTTGTTGAGCGAGAAGCGGCTGAATACGACGAAAAAGCCGTGCTTGAAAACAAGAGAAAGAAACTTGCGGCGGCAATACCTCACGGTTGCCCGGGGCATCAACTCCGTCGTTTTGAAAGAGCGGAAGAAGAATCAAACGACGAAGCAAAATCGGAACACCGTTCCGTTTCAAGGCTCGGACAATGGCCGTGTCAGATAAAACTCGTGCCCGTCAACGCACCGTATTTCAACGGCGCAAAACTTCTTATAGCGGCGGACTGCACAGCTTACGCTTACGCAAATATGCACGAAGATTTTATGAAAGGCAAAATAACGCTGATAGGTTGTCCGAAACTCGACGATACGGATTACAGCGAAAAACTTACCGAGATAATCGCGACAAACGACATCAAAAGCGTGACGGTCGTCCGCATGGAAGTTCCCTGCTGCGGAGGACTTGAAGCGGCGGCGAAGAAAGCGTTGCAGGCAAGCGGTAAGTTTATCCCTTGGCAAGTCGTAACACTGTCTCTTGACGGCAAAATCAAAGACAACTGAAAAACCGCTGCCGTTAAAATTCGCTGTTAAGGAAAGGCGAAACGGCGACCGCGTTTTTTCCAAATAACGTAAAAAATGAATTTTGCATAATAAAACGGCGTAACCTCTTGATTTTTTTCCTGAATAGTGATAAAATATACAGTAATAACATTGAACACTCTTCAAAGGAGATAATCATGCATTTACAGGAATCGGGAGAAATGTATCTCGAAACAATTCTCATATTGTCCCGAAAGGGTGCGGTGCGTTCTCTCGACGTTGCCGAATATATGGGATTTTCGAAGCCGAGCGTCAGCCGTGCGGTCGGGCTTCTTAAAAACGGCGGATATATTCACGTTGACGACGACGGGTTTATTACGCTGACAAAAGAAGGGCATGAAATCTCCGACAAAATATATGAACGGCACACGGTTCTGACATCGTTTTTGACGCTTCTCGGCGTTGACCCGAAAGTTGCGGCAGAGGACGCCTGCAAGATAGAGCACGACATCAGCGACGAATCGTTTGAAGCGATAAAGCATCACGCCGTCAAAGGCAAGTTACCCGGAAAAGACAACTAAACAACCTGTTTTCAGAAAAAGACCTCCGAAACGGAGGTCTTTTTTAATGTTTTGTCAGATTGAAAAAACTCGGGTGAAGTATGCCCTAAACTCTATCAACAAAATAAAGGTCCGCGCCATTATCTATGCGGTCAAGAGTGTAAGCGTTGTCCGAAATATCCGAACGCATCGTCCATTTTCCGTTTGTAAAATCGGGGAACGGCTGCGGAGCGCCGCCGCAGGCTATCGAGTTTTCGCTCAATGTCGTTATACACATATACGTTGCGGCATCGTAAACGTCGATAGGCGCATGAGCCCCCGTCCGAACGGTTTCGAGAAATGCGGCGAACACAAGGTGGTCTATACCGCCGTGCGCGTCTTTTGCGCCGCCGTCTTCCCAAAGCGGGTGCAGATATTCTTTTTCGTAAGAAGCGGCATTGCCCCATTGCGGACGCCAATCCCACTCATTCTTTCTGTGTTCCTCGCAGTTATCCAAAAACAGGCTGTCGTTATCTTCCATATACATTCCCTTTGTTCCATGAACCTCGAAACGGCGGGAATATGCGTGCGGCAAGGTAGTGTTCAGCGTCAGCGTAACGGTCTGTCCGCCGGAGCAGGTAAGCACGGTCGTTACAACGTCTCCCTGCGCAAAATCGACATTCGACAGCGGGTGTTCCGCACCTTTCTTTTCAACCGCATATTCGTGCAAACCGCGCGACGCGGACGAAAACGACGAAAGCGATACAAAGCGGTTGCCGTTGTTTATGTCAAGCAGTTTTGCGATAGGACCAATCTCGTGCGTCGGATAGTTTTCGCCGTTGCGGTGAATATAATTGCGCAGACGGTAATGTCTGTTTTCTTTGCCGCCGAGAATCTCTTCGCGCAGGTCGTGGCTGTATGCGCCGTTACAGTGCATAACATGACCGAGAACGCCGCGGCGCACCATATTCAGCGCCATCAACTCGCGCTTGCCGTAACAGCAGTTCTCCATAAACATCAATTCCGTGCCCGTCTGTTCATATACCTGAACAAGGCGGTAGCAGTCTTCCAGCGAATATGCGCCGCCCGCTTCAAGACCTATCGGTTTGCCCGCTAGCATCGCGGCAACCGCGACCTCGACATGCGCTTCCCACGAAACGGCAACAAATACGGCGTCAACATCCGCACGGGCAAGCACCTCCCTGTAATCGGAAGTCTCGAACGGGCGCGGCTGTCCCGCCTCTTCTATTTTATCCGCAGCGGCTTTTACTCTGTCCGCAAGAGGGTCGCAAACGGCAACTATCTCAACCTCTCCCTTTTCCGCAAACGGCAACAGCGGTGTGGATATCATTCCGCTGCCGCGCTGACCGAGCCCGATAACGCCGAGTTTAACACATTTTTCCATATTTTCTCCTTTGCCCTGTTAGATCCGGAACGGCAAAAACGGTCTTGACGGAAAAACAACCGCCAAGACCGAATATTATTTTTATTGTTCTTCGAAAACGTCTTTTCCGAGACCGCAAACGGGGCAAACCCAGTCTTCGGGAACATCTTCCCAAGCGGTGCCGGGTGCTATTCCGTTGTCGGGGTCGCCGACTGCGGGATCGTAAACGTATCCGCACGGACATACATAAGTCATATCAAAACATCCTTTCAGCGGCTCATTATCTGAGAGATAACGTCCATTATCTTGTCGTGACAGCCTCCGCAGCCGGTGGAACAATGCGTGATCTTCTGAACATCTTCAAAAGATTTTTCAACGCTTTCAAAAGTTTTTTCGTTGTGAAGAGCGTCCTCAACATCGGCGTAGGTGACTTTTTTGCATTTGCAGATAAGATAGTTTTCCATATTATTTACCGAAATATCTCTTCAAAAGACCCGCAAACGCTCTGCCGTGACGGGCTTCGTCTTTCGCCATTTCGTGAACGGTGTCGTGAATTGCGTCAAGGTTATGCTGTTTTGCAAGTTTTGCAAGTTCGAACTTGCCTGCGGTTGCGCCGTTTTCGGCTTCAACGCGAACGGTAAGGTTCTTTTCTGTCGAATCGGAAACACATTCGCCGAGCAGTTCCGCAAATTTTGCGGCGTGTTCTGCCTCTTCAAAGGCTGCGGTCTTCCAATATTCGGCGATTTCGGGATAGCCTTCGCGAGCGGCTGCTCTGGACATTGCAAGATACATACCCACTTCGGTGCATTCGCCGTTGAAGTTTGCGCGAAGTCCTTCGATTATCTCTGCAGGCGCGTCTTTTGCGATACCTATAACGTGCTCGGTCGCCCAAGTCATTTCATTTTCAACGACCTCTACAAACTTTTCACCGGGTGCTTTGCAAAGAGGACAGACATCGGGTCTTACGTCCGAAACAACGATTTCTCCGCAAACTGTGCATCTCCATTTTTTCATGATAAATTCCTCCGTTTTGATTAAATAATTTTTGATTTTGTGATGTATGTTATTGTTTTTACGCCATGGGTTCAAAGTCAGCCGCGCCGTGTTTGCAGAGCGGGCAGATAAAATCTTCGGGCAGTTCGTCGCCCTCGTAAACGTAGCCGCATATCTTGCAGACATAGCCTTTCTTGCCCTCTGTTGCGGGCTTCGGCTTTACATTTTCGAAATAATATGAATACGTCATCGTCTCACGGTCGCTTATAACTCTGGCTTCCGTTACGGAGCAGATGAACATTCCGTGTGTGCCGAGGTCAACGACCTGTTCTACTTTGAGCGAAAATGCGGCGTTGATATAGCGAGGCAAAATCGCAAGTCCGTTATCGGAACGAACGATGTCGATATTTTCAAACTTATCCGTGTTTCTTCCGCTTCTGAAGCCGAAGTTTTCAAAAACGGAGAACGGTGCGTCAACGGAAAGACAGTTGACGTTCATTTTTCCCGTTTGCTTTATGACATGATAAGAATAATTCTGTTTATTGATATTGACTGCGATAAGATTCGGACTGTCGGACACCTGCGAAACGGTGTTGACTATAAGACCGTTGTCGCGTTTTCCGTCATTCGAGGTCACGACGTAAAGTCCGTAACCTATGCGGAAAAGCGCCGTCAGATCGTTTTTGTTTGCTCGGTCTCCCGAACGTGCGATATAATCGCGGCAAAGTTCTTCGGCAAGACGGTCAAGCGCGTCACGGCTGTCCGCGTTGAGTGCGGAACGTATCGTAACGGTCGTTTCCGTGAATGTTATATTCTTGCAGGTTTCGAGTTTTGCGCGCATGAGTTTTGCGGCAAGCGGCGCCCAAGAACCGTTTTCTATAAGCGCAACCGTGCGGTTCTTGAATCCGCGCTCCGTCAAATGGTCAATAAACTGACGCATAAACGGATAAAGTTCGGCGTTGTATGTGGTTGTTGCAAGTACAAGTTTGCCGTAACGGAAAGCGGCGGCAACGGCGGCGGACATATCGTCACGCGCAAGGTCGTAGACCTCAACTTTCGGGCAACCGCCCTCACGGAGTTTTTCCGCAAGCGTTTCAACGCCTTTTTTGGTATTGCCGTAAACGGAAGTGTACGCAACGCATATACCCTCGCTTTCAACCGAATACGACGACCATGTATCGTAAAGTCCGATATAATGGCCGAGATCTTCGGTCAAAATGGGACCGTGAAGAGGACAGACCTTTTCAATGTCAAGCGCGGCGGCTTTTTTGAGCAGCGCCTGAACCTGCGCGCCGTACTTGCCGACGATACCGATATAATATCTTCTCGCTTCATCGTCCCACGGTTCTTCCCTGTCAAGCGCGCCGAACCTGCCGAAACCGTCGGCGGAGAAAAGAACTTTGTCTGCCGAATCGTAGGTCACCATGACCTCGGGCCAATGCACCATGGGTGCAAAAACGAATGTCAGTTTATGTTTGCCGAGGTCAAGCGTCTCTCCGTCCGAAACAACTATCCGTTTTTCGCAGAAATCCGCGCCGAAAAAGTTCTCCATCATCGCAAACGCTTTTTTATTGGATACAACGGAAGCGTTCGGATACGTTTTCAAGAAATTGACTATATTTGCCGAGTGATCGGGCTCCATGTGCTGAATAACAAGATAATCCGGGCGGCGGGAACCGAGCGCGGAAGCCACATTGTCAAGCCACTCGTGCGTAAAGTTCGCGTCCACGGTGTCCATAACCGCGATTTTATCGTCGAGAATGACATAAGAGTTGTAGGACATTCCGTTCGGAACTATGTACTGTCCCTCAAAAAGGTCAACATCGTGGTCATTCACACCCACATAAATTATATCATCAGTTATTCTCATAGTCAAGCCCCTTTCGGCAGCGTTTTTCAATTCATACCAATTTGGTATACTTAATGTGCTTCTATTATAATATAAATCGACACATAAATCAAGTGAGTTTACAATATTTCCACAAATTATTTTTTCTCCCGAACATTCCCATTCAACAAAGACAGAGAGAAGTGGAGCGCAAATCGACTATTTAACCGAAAATTTCAACCGTATAGGAGTAAGAGATAACAGTTATCAAATAAATTCAGCATAAAAGTGGAGCGATAAAGCAAACGGCACAAAATGAATAATTCGAGACATTCGAGCATATTATTTTGCAGATAACTTCAACAATATATAGGCAGGAACGGTATGAAAGTATTTTTGAGCGCAAAACTGTCGGACGTGGGACGTATGTTTTTCACGGCGTTTATGTGTGCGTCGATGATTCTGACGTTCGTGGTCTGCACGGGCAGAGAACAGAAGAAGAAAAAACTCGGAAAAGCGGTAAATGTTACGGCGACACAGACGGAGCGGTTACCGACGGTGGTAATAGACGCAGGACACGGCGGCGCAGACGGCGGGTGTGAGGGATATGACGGGTCGTGCGAAAAGGATTACAACCTTGCAAACGCAAAAAAACTGCGGATATTTTTCGATATGGCGGGCTTTGACACCGTCATGACGCGGGACACAGACGACGACACGGACGGCGACGGAAGCGGATTTTCCAAGAAAAAGGACATACGCAACCGTGTTGAAATTGCGGAAAGCGCCGCAGACAGCATTCTTTTGAGCATTCACGCCAATCTGTCAACAGCAGAAAGAGACAAAGGCTTCACGGCGTTTTACGGCGTCAAAAGAGAGGATTCGCAACTGTTTGCCGAAAAAATAACGGAAGCCTGTGCGGACACAGATCTCTGCACGCGGATAAGAGACGTAAAAAAAACCCCGTCAACGGTCTACATACAGCAGAACGTTGACAGGGTAAGTGTGCTTATAGAATGCGGATTTCTGTCAAACCATGAAGATCTTGCATTGTTAAAGAGTGACGAATATCGGCAAAAACTGATGTTCGCGGTCTTTCGCGGAGTTGTGACGGCGCAGGAAGAGCGCGGTTAGGCTGAATATATTCGGACTAAACATCCGACTTCGGCTCGGTTCTGCCGCCGACAAATATGCTTTCGTACTGTTTCTTTTCCCGAGGAAGTTCGGGAAGCAGTCCGCTTTGATAAAACGAAACGCAGTCGCCGTTAAAATCGAAAACAAGGTGGTCGAGAAGCAGAATGTCAAGCCCTTTCAATGTTTCGAAAATGCGGTCGGTCGTCAATCTGTCCGCAGAAGACGGAACGGCTATTCCCGCAGGGTGATTATGCGCGATTATAACGGCGGTGGCGTTGTTTGAAAGCGCCGTTTCGGCAACTTTCTTAACGCTTATCTGAACGGAGTTGAAACTGCCCTCGTACAGCACCGAAACATTAAGTACACGAAGAGAAGCGTCAAGGCAAAGCATAACGGAACGTTCCTCGGTCTTTTCCGTAAAATATGAGCCGAGCAGGCGTCCCGCCTCGTCTATGCTTCGAAGAAACATAATGTCGCGGGAACGGCTCATACAGACCGCGCGCCATATATCGGGATAAGTTTTCAGAAGAATCGCCGCATTTCGCGTAACGCCCTCAACGGCGCACAACGCATCTATTTTTGCCGAAAAGACACCGCCGAGAGAGCCGAACGTGTCAAGCAGCCTGTGGGCTATCGGATTTGTGTCGCGATACGGTATCGCGTGGAAGAGAACAAGTTCAAGAAGTTCGTGGTCTTTGAACGATTCCGAACCGGACTTTTCATATTTTTCACGGACACGCTGTCTGTGTCCTTTATGCAATTCGCCGTCTTTGTCTTTCTTCAACTGTCAGTCTCTCCCCTTTCCTCATATCAAATTCAAAACGCCGACGGTTTTTCCGTCGGCGTTCGGTTTTTCAACTCTTGGCTTTGCTTATTTCGTTCCGAAAATACGGTCGCCCGCGTCGCCGAGACCGGGGACGATATAACCGTGGTCGTTAAGTTTTTCGTCAAGACCCGCGATGTAAATTTCAACATCGGGGTGGTCTTCGTTCAGTCTCTTTATTCCCTCGGGAGCGGCAAGAAGATGAACGGATTTGATATTGGTAACGCCTCTGTCTTTAAGGAAACGGATAGCCGCGGAAGCCGAACCGCCGGTTGCAAGCATCGGGTCAACTATCATAACTTCTCTTTCCGCAATATCGGAGGGCATCTTGCAGTAATATTCAACGGGTTCAAGCGTCTGCGGGTCTCTGTAAAGACCGATATGTCCTATCTTTGCGGACGGAAGCAGATTAACCATACCGTCAACCATGCCGAGGCCTGCACGGAGAATGGGAACTATCGCAAGTTTCTTGCCCGCTATAACGGGAGCCATCGTCTTCTGAATGGGAGTTTCGATCTCAACCATTTTGAGAGGAAGGTCTCGGGTAACTTCATAGCACATAAGCATCGAGATTTCCGCCGCAAGTTCGCGGAACTCTTTGGAACCGGTCTCCACCTTGCGCATGATGGAAAGTTTGTGCTGAATGAGGGGGTGATTTGTGAAATGGTAATTCATGACAGATCTCCTTGAAATTTATACGATTAAAATTTTATTCTGAAAAAATACCCGTCGAAGCGGCTCAATCCTCGAACATATCAATTCGAAGCTGATGTTTTCCGCCCTCGAACGGGGTCGAAAGAAAGACGTCCACAAGTTCACAGGCAAGACCGTAACCAACTACACGTTCGCCCAGACAAAGAACGTTTGCATTGTTGTGCGCTCTGGTGAATTTTGCGCTGAAATAATCGGAGCAAGCGGCGGCTCTTATACCCTTTTGCTTGTTGGCAGCCATGCTCATACCGATACCGGTTCCGCAAACAAGGATACCGAGTTCGCAAGTTCCGTCGTTGATCTTTTCGCAAAGTTTTTTTGCAAAAACGGGATAATGACACGACTGCTCGGAATCCGTGCCGAGGTCGAGATATTCATAACCGTTTTCTTTTAAGTGATTTTTCAGTTTTTCTTTGAGAGCAAAGCCCGCGTGGTCTGATGCAAGAGCGATCATACTGTTTCTCCTTTACCTCTTTTTGTTTATCGTATTCCGCAAAAGCGGTCAACATTCAATTTTGTTTTGCGGCGTTTTCGCGTTCAAGACGTTCTCTTTCGGCTTGCGGCGAACGCAGATATACGGGTGCAAGCGATACGCAGTCGCGTTTTTCGCAGTCTCCGCGGAGCGCAAGTTCAGCAACGGCGGACGCCTTTATGTATCGCAGAAATGAGGGAGCGGCTTTGATGTTTTCTCTGCCGTGTTCCGAGCAGAGACGGACAAAGAGTTCCGCACCGTCGCCTACCGCGACAACCGGCTCGGCGTCGGGCAAAGACGCAAGCAGTTCGTCAACGGACGACTGCCTGTCCGCGCAGACACGTTTTCCGTTTTTGAAAACGGCGTTGTAAAAACTTTTTCTTCGCGCGTCCATAACGGCAATGACAGTGCCGGAAAAAAGTGACACATTTTCTGCGGCGGCGGCAAGAGAAGAAACAGCGAAACAAGGAATATCTCTTTCAAACGCCAATCCCTTGGCGCAGGCAACGCCTATTTTGACGCCCGTGAAAGAACCCGGGCCCGCCGTAACGGCGATAAGGTCGATGTCTTCAATCGTTTTTTCGGATTGTTCGAGAACTTTTTTAATATTTGCAAGCAACGTGACCGAATGGGTCAGCGCCGTGTTTATAAACGCTTCGGCAAGAATCTTGCCGTTCTCGCTCACGCACGCGGAACACGAAACGGAAGAGGCATCAAGTGCAAGTATCGTCATAGGCCGTTTCCCTCCGCTGTTATTATCCGCTCATCGGGAGCGGAGCCGTACTCAATGTTTATCCTTATCGATTCGGTCTCCAAAACGCCGTCCGCAAGTTCGCTCCACTCGATGAAAACGCAGTTTTTTTCGTTTACGTCTTCAAAAAAGCCGACCGAATACAAGTCGTCCTCATCGGTTATCCTGTAAAGGTCGTAATGCAAAACAGGAAACGGCAGACCTTTTTCGTAACGGTGACAAACCGCAAAAGTCGGGCTTGTTACTTCGCCTCTGTAACCGAGCGCCGCCAAAACACCTTTGACAAAATGGGTTTTTCCCGCACCGGGCTGACCGTTCAGACAAACGACCGTTCCCGCAGAAAAATGCGGCGTTAAACTCTTCGCAAATTCCATTGTCTGCGCTTCGCCGTGCGTTACGACTTTCATATTTTTCACCACCGGTTATTATACATCATTTTTTTTCGGATTGCAATACCATTTACTCAAATTCGGAAAGTTTCACAATTATTGTATTCGAAACAAGGAATCCGTCGTCGGTCAGACGAAAGCCCGAGACGGTCTCTTTGGTCAGACCGCTCGCTTCAAGGCTTTTCAAAAAGCGGCGCTGTTCGGCGTTTAAGTCATTGAAAGACACTCCGTCCGACGTCCGCAGAGAAAGCATAATACGCTCACGGCGCAAGTCTTCATCGTCAAGAATTTCTTCCGTTTCGGGTTCGACAAGCCCGTTTCTTCCTGTAAACGCTTCAAGCGATTCGGGGAACTTATATCTTATTTTGCCGTCAAATCCGGATGCGCCGCAGCCGAAACAAAGATACGGCACGCATTGCCAATAGGACGAATTATGCACGGAGCGAAAGCCCTTTTTTGCAAAATTCGAGACTTCGTAATGCTCATAGCCCGCATTTTCAAGCGTGCGGCAGGTTTGCAGATAAAGCCGTCGCTGAATTTCTTCGTCGGCTTCTTCTACACCGCATTTGCCGAACACCGTATTCTTTTCGATTTTGAGCAGGTATGCGGATATGTGTTCGGGAGACAGCGCAAGCATTTTTTTCAGCGTGTAAGCAAGCGTTTCTTCCGTCTGGGACGGTATCGCAAGCATCAGGTCAAGGCTGATATTTCGCACGCCGCATTGCCGCAGAGTTTCAAACGCCTTTTCGCAGATATCGGCACTCCCCCGCCGTCCGAGCAGAGCAAGTTCGCCGTCGCAAAAAGACTGAACGCCCATGCTGACGCGTCCGACGCCGTTTCGGACAAGAGAACAGACAAGTTCCTCTGTCACATTTTCGGGATTCATTTCAACAGTTATTTCCGCGCCGTCTTCGACTTCGAAATGCGAATATACCGCGCCGAGAATGCGGCAGAGTTGCTCCGATGTCAAAACGGACGGTGTGCCGCCGCCGATATATACGGAGCGGACAGAACCGCCGAAATCGGCACTTTTTATTTGATTCACAAGCGCACAAACATAATCCTCGCGCTTTTTTTCGGAGCGTATCTGCGAATAAAAATCGCAATATGCGCACTTTGAACCGCAAAACGGAATGTGAATGTAAACGCCGACGCTATTCATCGAGTTTGAGAACGGACATAAACGCTTCCTGCGAAAGTTCGACGCTGCCGACCTGACGCATACGTTTTTTGCCTTCTTTTTGCTTTTCAAGCAATTTTTTCTTTCTCGTTATATCGCCGCCGTAGCACTTTGCAAGAACGTCCTTGCGCATTGCCTTAACGGTTTCGCGAGCGATAATTTTGCCGCCGATAGCCGCCTGTATGGGAATTTCAAAAAGTTGGCGGGGAATGTTTTCTTTAAGTTTTTCGGCAATTCTTCTGCCCCTTGCGTAGGCGCGTTCTTCGGGAACGATGAACGAAAGAGCGTCAACTATCTCGCCGTTCAGAAGAATATCGAGTTTGACAAGTTTTGAGGGCTTGTATTCCTCAAATTCATAGTCAAGCGACGCATACCCTCTCGTCCTCGATTTGAGCGCGTCGAAGAAATCGTATATTATCTCGTTGAGCGGAAGCGAATAGTGGATATTAACGCGGGTATCGTCAAGATACTGCATATTCTTGAATATACCGCGTCTTTCCTGACAAAGATCCATTATCGCGCCCACATAGTCCGACGGAGCGATTATGTCCGCTTTTACAAAAGGTTCTTCCGCAAGTTCTATGACGTCGGAGCGCGGATAGTTTGTCGGGTTGGCTATCATTTCAACCGTGCCGTCCGTCAGCGTTATTCTGTAAATAACCGACGGAGCGGTCGTTATCAGGTCAAGATTATATTCGCGTTCGAGACGTTCCTGAATAACCTCCATGTGAAGCAGACCGAGAAAGCCGCAGCGGAAGCCGAAACCGAGTGCCGCCGAACTTTCCGCCTCAAATTCAAGAGAAGCATCATTGAGTTTAAGTTTTTCGAGCGCGTCGCGCAAGTCGCCGTATTTTGAGCCGTCTGCGGGATAGATACCGCTGAAAACCATGGGCTGTGCCTTTTTGTAACCGGGCAGCGCCTTTTCCGTGGGGTCAAGCGCAAGTGTTACGGTATCTCCGACCTCTGCATCTTTGACGTTTTTGATAGATGCGGTTATATATCCGACGTCACCGGCGGAGAGTTCCGCCGATGGTTCGAAACCGAACGGGCGAAGCGCACCGACTTCAACGACTTCCATTTCGGCACCTGTCGCCATCATTCGGATAATATCACCCGCTTTGACTTTGCCGTCAAACACGCGGACATACACGATAACGCCGCGGTAAGAGTCGTATACCGAATCAAAAATAAGCGCTTTGAGTTTGCCCTCGCTGTCCCCTTTCGGTGCGGGAATGCGTGCAACTATCGCTTCCATGACATCGACAATGTTGAGACCCGTTTTTGCAGAAATTCTCGGGGCGTCCTCTGCGGGAATGCAGATTATGTCCTCGATCTCTTTCGCCGCACGGTCGGGGTCGGCGTTTATCAAATCTATTTTATTGATAACGGGCACAACTTCAAGGTCATGGTCAAGCGCAAGGAACGCATTTGCAAGCGTCTGCGCCTCAACCCCCTGCGAAGCGTCAACTATGAGTATCGCGCCCTCACAGGCGGCAAGGGATCGGGAGACTTCGTAGTTAAAGTCAACGTGACCCGGAGTGTCGATAAGATTGAAGATATATGTTTTGCCGTTCTTTGCCTCGTATTCGAGTTTGACGGCGCGTGCTTTTATCGTTATTCCGCGTTCGCGTTCAAGGTCCATATTGTCGAGAAGTTGGTCTTCCATTTCACGGGAAGATACGGTCTTCGTCATTTCGAGAATACGGTCGGCAAGCGTGGATTTGCCGTGGTCGATATGCGCGATTATGCAAAAATTTCTTATATTCGAGGTGTCCTTTGACATCCTTTGTTCCTCCGTTCGGGAAAATGCGCTATATTATTTCATTTTATATAATACAATATTTTATTGAACCTGTCAAGCATTTCAAAACTATTTTCAATCTTTGTCCCGTCGGACTTGACAGTCCGCGCCGTATATGATAAAATTTTAGTATATTATATATTGAATATTCCTATGGAAAGAGGATATGCGATGAAGAAAAAAATCGTTTCGCTTGCGGTTGCCTTTGTTATGTTTTTTGCGCTTGCCATGCCCTTTTATGCGGCAACGATAAATCTTTCGACGGAGATAGACGGAATTCTGAACTACTACACGTCGCAGACCACCGCCATTGAAAACTGGAATGAGATTATCGCATTTTCGAGCGTGAACGCGATAAAAGGTTCTGCGCTTACGGAACCGACGCTCAACGAAAACGCCCCGATAACGCTTGCTCAGTTTATTCTTTCGAGACTTGCGCTTGGTATAAACCCGAACGAAACGTCTTCCGTGGGAGATCCCGTCGCGAAACTTGCGTCAAAGCAAAAAGAAGACGGTTCTTTTTACGAAAACGATCTGTACGGCACGGTTCTTTGCGCGGTTGCACTTCAAGGCGCACAGGCAAAAGCGGGAGACGAAACCGTTGTATACTCGGCAAAACAGGCGACAAGTTATATTCTTTCCCTGCAAAAAGACGACGGCTCTTTTTCCGAGAAGATGAAGACGCACGCGCTTTGCGCAACATACCTTTCGGCATTCACGAAAAACAACACGGAAGTTACGCAGGCGCTCGACAAAGCGGCAAAATTCATCGCGGATAAGTACGGCGACGCAAAAACGCTCAAAGAGGCGACGACGGAAGACATCGCATACGCGACCATGGCTCTCGCAGATACGGAAAAAGCAAAGACGCTTGACTCGTTTGCCGCATACGGAGACCTGCCGTCGGTGCTTGTTTCGAGAAAAAATGCTGACGGAATATACAGAGCGACATCTGCGGAGGCGGACAGCGACAAAGACACGACTTTGGCGGTTCTCATGGCATACGACGCTTTGTCCGACGGCAAAAGCGTTTGGCGCAGTTTTGAGGATTACGGAAGCGTCAACGAAAATATGTGGCAGAAACTGAAATGGTTCGCGCTCGGCTTCGGCGTACTTGTTTTGCTTTCGATAATCTTTTGGTTCTATATTATGTTCGGCAGAAAAAAATACAGAGATGACGCACAGGGCGCCGTCGGAAAATAACGGTGATAAATATGGAAAGATTCAAACTTTGGGACGTTGCGCCCTTAACAGATGAAAGCGTTTCTCCGAAACAGGAACCCGAATTGCTGTATTTTCCGTGCGAGGGCGCGAAAAGTTGCGTTATAGTGTTCCCCGGCGGCGGATATATAACCCTTTGCGACAGTTACGAGGGAGTGGAACTTGCCGAATGGCTGAACACCGTAGGCGTTGCGGCTTTTGTTTTAAGATACAGAGTTCTGCCCTACCATTACCCCTGCCAACTCGCGGACGCACACAGAGCGATACGTTTTGTAAGGCACAATGCCGAGCGTTTCGGCATTGACAAAGACAAGATAGGCGCGATGGGCTTCTCGGCAGGCGGCAACCTTGTTGCGCAGGCGGCGACACTCGAACACACGCCGCTCGAAAACGAAAACGACCCGATAGACGCGGAGAGTTCAAAACTCAATGCGCAGATTCTGTGTTACTCCGTTTCGACTTTTTCGAACGTTACACACACAGCGACAATGGAAAACTTTCTCGGAGACCTCGGAACGGAACAGGCTGACGCTTTTTCGCCCGATAAAAACATTTCGAGAGAGTTCACCCCGCCCGCATTTATATGGCACACGTTTGCCGACGAAGCGGTTGACGTGCGCAATGCGCTTATCTACGCTTCCGCGTGCAAAGAAAAAGACGTGCCGTTTGAACTGCATGTTTTTCCGAATGGGCAACACGGACTCGGTCTTGCGCAGATCCAGCCGAACTCTGCGGGACAATGGCCCGAACTGCTGTGTAATTGGCTGAAACTTATAGGCTTTCACGGAGAATAAAAGAGCAGGACTATAATACAGAAGTATAACAAACGAGGACAGGCTCAACGCCTGTCCTCGGATTTTTCGTAAGAATTACTTTTTGTTTTTTCTTTCCCTTACAAGTCTGACTATGTAACTTGCGGAAACGGCAAAGCCGAAAAGGTATGCCCACGCAAGTTCTTTCAGAAAATCGCTTCTGATTTCAGGTACGGAAAGAAATTCGGGGACGGAACTTATCGCATCAAAAACGGTTATTCCGATATCGCTGTATACTTTGTAAATTTCCAAAGAAATGCAGATATACTCCGAAATGAATATCATGACAGCCATCACGATGACAGACACGACTATGTTCGGAACGGACGAACGATTCTTTGTTCGAGCAAAAACACCGTAACCGAAACTTGCAAGAACAAAAATCACAAGTCCGCAAATACCGGAAATGATATTTGCCTGATAAATCAAAACGTAAAGCGCAGCACCTATCAACGAGAATAAAAACGCGCCGACCGCGCCCGCAACGATATTTTCTCTGACAGGTGCGGCGACCTGTTCGGCATGAGCGGTAGGCTGTTCGGATTGAACTGGAACGACAGGTTGAGAAATCGTCTGCGCCCCGTTCAGGGTCGAGCCTTGTTCCGCACCGACCTCGGAGAAGTCCGAGCCGCCGCAGGACGGACAGAACTTTGCGTCATCGTCCGAATTTGCACCGCAAAAACTACATTTTTTCATACTTTTCCCCTCACTTGGTTTTATATTTGCTCGGGCTGAATATATTCAGTCCCATAAATCATTTTACATTTATCTGGCACATTTTCATCGTCTCCAACGCGGCGAGGTGCGTTTCGGGCGTCACGCCCGCGCAGCAGGAAGAATCGACGGAAATTTCATTTTCATAAAAGTTTGCTTTTAATATCAGCGCGTTGGAAACAACGCAGATATCAGTGCAAAGCCCGATGAGTTCGACGGAAAAGTCCTCGTCACCAGCAGCTTCCCTGATAAGTTCGGGCAGTTCGAGAGAGCCGAACGTATGCTTTTCTATCGGAGTGTATTTTTTGCCGGAGAGCGCGTGCGCGATATCATTGTTTATGCGCCTGCCGGGAGTTCCTTTGATGCAGTGCGGCACAGGCAGTTTTCTGCCCTCCGCGGAAGAGAGATAATCGTCAAAATGAGTGTCGAACGTGACGAATATTTCACCGTCGAAAGCGCGTATCTTCCGCACGGCATTTTCAATAATTCCGACCGCCTCGGGCGTTCCGAGAGCGCCGTCCACAAAGTCGTTCTGAATGTCAACGACAACCAAAAACTTTTTCATTTTCTCTGCTCCTTTTACATTTTCCCTTTTTCCTGTTTTTTTCTGTTTATCAGCAACTCATTGAGTTTGTCTTCAAAAACGCGAAGTTGCGGTTCGATATAAGACTTTCCTCCGAAGATCATATAGTCCGACAGCGTTGTTATCGCCATAAACAAATACGGTCTTACTTCATCAAGTTCGCAACCGAGATTTTCCGCGAATATTTTCGCATAATATTCATATCGTGCCGAGAGCCGTCCGAGCACGGGCGCGACGTTTGCGGAATAACGCGACAAAGCGCATACGCTGGCAAAAAATTTCATGGTGCTTGCCATTTCGTCACACCCCGCGTACAGTTTTTTCAGCAGCAGAGAGGGATCTTCAATATCTTTCAGCGCCGAACAGATAAGTTTTTCTTCAAGTCTTATCGCCGCTTCTTCCGCGCAAGCGGCAACAACATCGTCCTTGTCTTTGAAATAGTAGTATATTCCGCCCGACTGCAAATTCAGACAACCGCTCAAATCTCTCACACTTGTTTCGGAAAGTCCCTGTCTGATAAACGTCTCCAAGCATTTGGAAACGACTTCTTTCTTTTTTTCGGGATTGTCCATGCCTTTTACCTCCGAAAACCAATCAAACGATTGTTTGAATTTTTTATTTGAAAAAATACGGCTTATGCCGTTATATATTTATATTACCATAAAATATATATATTGTCAATATTCGACAAACGAAAAAACGGGGAATCTTGCCGAAACGTTTTTGCAGAGGTTGAATTATGGCGGAAACTGTGCTATAATACAAACAAAACCGACAACGCCGATCGCAAATTCGGCGGGCGGCGCGAAAAGAGAAAAATATGAAGTACGATTTGAACAAAAGAACCGTTGTTTTGACGGGCGCATCGGGCGGATTCGGCAGAGAGATAGCCAAACGGCTTATTCTGAGCCATGGGTGCAGGGTCGTCGGCATAGGACGAAACGAAGATAAAATGGCGGCACTCAAAGAGGAACTGAAAGATAAAAAAGAGTTGTTTTCTTACAAACTGTTTGACGTGTCGGACAGAGCCGCGTGGACGGATTTTGCGGAAAATCTTGACTGTGAGCCGAGCGTTCTGATAAACTGTGCGGGCATTCTGCCCGAGTTCAAGTCTTTTGAAAAGCAGAGCGAAGAAAGCGTTTTTCGGGTAACGGAAGTGAACTATCTTTCGGCAGTCACGGCGATACGGCACATGATGCCGAAACTGAAACAATCACGCGACCCGATGATAGTGAACATTTCAAGTTCGTCGGCACTTTGTCCCGTTGCGGGAGCGGCGGCGTACAGCGCAAGCAAAGCGGCGTTCAAAAGTTTTTCGGAAGCGTTGACGGCGGAACTTGACGGCAAAGTCAGAGTGTTCACGGTTTGTCCGGGTTCAGCATTACGGGAATATTCCGAGCGCAAACGGAGAAGATGCCCGAGCGGTCGATAATGAAATATTTCTCCACCCCACCCGAAAAAGTCGCGCAAAAGGTAGTTCGCGGTATGGAACGCGGACGCAAACGGCTTACTTGCGGCGCGGACGCAAAACTCATGAATATCGGACACCGCACTGCGCCGACGCTGACGCTCAAACTTATGCGAAAAATACTGATAAAATCGGGAGAACCGATGTTCAAAGACATATAAGGAGCAAAATATGATATACAAAACAACAAAAGAAATTCTTGAAAGCCTTTCCCCTTTTATTTCCGAAAACGACGTTTCCGTATCGAATGAAGAACACGAAAAAGAGGACGGAAGCGGCAAAGAAATCGGAGATAAAGTTATTATCGACAAAGAGAACAACGTTTGGTTTGAGGTGTTTGAAAACGAGATAGTTTTGTTCTATTTCACCGACCACGAGCATTTTGACGACTATATGGCACCGCCGAAAGACGGCGAGCCGAACTATATACAGAGAGCGACGGGCTTTTTGAAAAGGCTCTTTACCCTGCGCCTGAAAAAAACGGAGACGGTCAAAGGCAGGGATATGCTCCGCGTTGAATATGCTTTCGAAAGCCCAGACGGCGAGGAATTTTTGGGAGGAACATGGAAGATGATAAACGACGGAGGCAGCCGTAAGGAAGTCGCAACGACGGTCTGGGCGTTTGACGGAGAAAAGAAACGGTTCGCAACGGTATAACAAGGGGCAAGTAATATAGCGCACAGAACTATTATAATAATACCAAAGTAAACGGGGCTGTAAAAAAACGCAAGTTTTTTTACAGCACCGCTTTATTATTCAAAATTAAAATCCAAACCGACAGCATTGAGCATTTTTTTATACTCGGAAACATTTTCGTCGGAAGTCAGATTGATATCTTTTTGATGCGCCCTGATCTTTTTCCTCTTTTTGAAAACCGCTTCCGCAAGTCTGTATACCCAGAAGAACGGCAACAGTATTTTTGCCTTTTCAAGAACGGGATACTTTTCGCACATTCCGTCATACGGCAAAAATATCAGATACGAATACTCGCTTGCGCGGGCTTTTTTTGCGGAGCCGAGAACCTTGGAATTTTTCGTTGCCGCAGCAATCAGATGTGCGTCCCGTGTTCCGTAAGCACCGCTGTTAAAAACAACTGCGGTTATCAGGTCTGTTACAGGGGTCGATGTTTTATCAAAAAACCAAACCGCAAGAGTGTAGGACACGTTTTTCTCGAACTCTGCAAGCCCGAGTTTTTCGAGTTTGTCCTCGATATACGGTCTGTCAAGTTTGGGATATGCGTTCAGGAAGACATAAAAATCCGTCAGATGTTTTATTCCTACGCCGCCGTCGCGATAATGTTTCGCAAAATGAGTAAACAGATATACATACTCGTCTTCTTTCGACATCGCATAACGGCACGTCGTTCCGTCAACCTTGCGGGCAAGCTGCCATCCGTCACCGAAATACGAATAAAAATCCTTGTTGTAAGACGGAACTATTCTTTTGTGAAGTTCCAAAACAAAAGAGGAAGAAGTCCATATCAATTCGTGGTCGCTCTCTGTCTTTTCGGAAAAGCCGAGAGATTGCATAACGGAACGTATCTTATCATATTGTTCCAATTTGATAAGCACGTCAACGTCGCTCATACTACGCATATCGCTCTTCGGATAAAGCGGTTTGAGCAACGTGCCTTTGAGCGGCATAAAGTCGATGTTTTTCGCTTCAAAAGCGGCAAATATCCGTTCGCTTTCGAATATTTGCTTTTCGTTCAGACAAAGCGCGGAACACACAACGCCGAAAAGTTTTTGCATGGCGGGCGTTGAAGTCGGAATCCCGCAATTTGCGGCACCGTAATACACTATATTTTCTATTTGATGTTTACGCACCGTTCCGAGAACCGACGCAAGGTCAAAATCCTTTGACAGGGGCTGCGGCGTTCCCGTCAATGCGCTTTTTATAAGAGAAAACAGATCTCTTTTTACTGTATCATCAGGCATCAGCATTACCTTTTCTTTCTGTTTTATAACGGCGGACTATTTTTTCCCGATAACGGATTTGACCGTCTTTTTCAAAGACTTTTTCAGCCTGACGGAAAAAGGCTCCGCCAAGAATCGGTGCATCTCTTTTCCGAAACCGCCATGTTGCAGCCGACGCAGTTTTTTTCATCGACCGACGGATATAAAAAACACTCGCCGTCCGCCGCAAACGAAATACAATTTTGGTGACGAACAGAAGCACACGCTCCGCACCCGCAACATTTTTCCGAATCAACCGGTCTAATCATCAGACGGCCTCAAATATCAGGCTTTCTTTCTGTTCAGAATGCTTTTTGCAAAGACAATACCTTTTTTGCAGCACATAACGATAATGTCGATATAAAGAAGAACTATAACCGCGAAAAAGATACATTGTATCCAAATCGAATTTATGCCGACGGACAAAAGCACCGTCTGCGCAAGCAATAAAACCGTGGGAACGATAAATGTTCTTAACGGGTAATGAATTCTGACAAAACGACGTGTTCCGAAAACGCGTGCGCCCCATGTGATAAAAAATCCTACCGCTGTTGCGAATGCCGTTCCGATTATTCCGAACGGACGCGTAAGAAGTATGTTCAGGATGATATTTATGACAGCGCCGCCGACTGTGGTCAGAAAAATGCCCGTTGTTTTTTTCATTGCAACATAGTTCGTTCCGAGAAAATTCGAATAACAGGAAAAGACCATCGCGAACAGCAAAAACGGCGTTGCCGTCCAACCGATATAATACGACTTTTCCGTCAAAATGTGGTAAAGAGGCTGCAATATGATAAGAAGAAACGAGGTTGCGCAGGTCAAAAGCGCGGAAAGCACGGAAAAGACCCTTGAATGAAATTTTACCTTGTCTTTTGAGTTGACCTCTTCGACGGACGATATCTGCCAAGCCTGAAAGAATATATTGCTTATGGCTGAAATTATCGTAGGTATTTTATTCACCACGGCATAAAGACCGTTTGCGTCGCTGCCCAAAACATAAGTTATCACATATCTGTCGGACGACTGCATTATCCACCAAAAGACGGAATTTGGAATAAACGGCAACGCATAGATTATCATCGTCCGCAGATATTTTCTGTCCAGTTTGAAAATGATATATGAACAAAGGTGTCCGACCGAAAAAACAAATACGCTCGAAAGCACATTTGCAAAAACCGTAGCGATAAAATATCCCGTTATACCCCATCTGAAAAAAAGCAGGAACAGAATATTCAAGCCTATTTGAAGAGCGGTATACACAAGCCCCGACAAAGCAAACAGTTTGCTTTTGCCTATACCCCGTGAAAAATGAGCAAATAACGTAAACAATGAGTTTGTCAACGTAAGCAAATACAACCAGACAACATTATCCGCAAAGTTGTCGATATGCGAAAATATCGGAGCAGTCAGCACAAAGGCAAGGTTGCCGAGAACAGTGACAAAAAGACCGTTTGTAAGTATTTTCCCCCGATTGTCTATGTCATCTATCGAAAAGCGCAATACTGCTTCCATAACACACAGCGTCACCAGCGGAAACGCAAGGCTTGCGGTGGTGTTAAGCAAGTCGATTATTCCGTACTCGGACGGAGACAGCAGTTCGGTGTAAAAGCGGACGAGCAGAAAGGTGAGAACCTTGCTGCCGAAATTGGCGATAAAAAATACACCGGTATTTTTTGCGAGTTTGTTGTATTTTCCCATATTAAATCATCCGATAAAAATTCAGCCTAAGTTGTTTTTCAGAAACTCGGTCGATTTTTTCACCGCTTCCTCAAATTTTTCAAAACGCTTCTCATAATTCGGCGCGGGCATATCCGCAAGATCGAGCTTTTCCGTTTGTTCCGTTGCGGGGAAAAATCTGTTTTCCATATCAAACATTGAAAGCAGAGTTTGCAGTCTTGAACCCATGCCCAAATAATCGGAATGTCCGAACACAAAAAACGTGTGTTCGAAAATAAGCGAAAAAACCGTGATATGAAAACTGTCCGTAAACACGGTAGCGGCATTTTCAATTTCCGCCGTAAGTCAGACTGTTATAATAATGAGTTATTACTCCGAGTTTTTTCATATATGGACTTGACCCCTTTATCGTTTATCGGCAATACTATTCTTTCCTTTTCATCATCGCTGTAAGAAAGAATAAACGGAAGAATGTAGTAAATAATCGGGATTGTAACAATGGAATCTACGGGGTCTATAAACATATATGCGAAGAATATCCAATAAACTATCTCAACTTTGAAAATGGAATCTTTCGCCATTTTGCGGAACATCAGTACCTGAGATGCTATAAACGGGATCGCAAAAATCCCGTACATACCCAACAAGTCGAATATTTCAGAATGTCCGCCGACCTCGTCAGCCCCCGTCAGCAGATTGCCAAAAAACGCATCCAAAGATTCTTTATACAATGTATATCTGCGAAGCCCCTCTACGTTGCCGTCCTCACTCGCCTGCAACAGCTGAGTGAAGCGTTTTTCAACATAAGGCAGTTCAAGGTTCTTGCCGAGTTGCGCGAACATCTCAAAAATACTATTTCGAAAAAGAATAACAAACAGCGCACCCACGAACAGGAAAACAAAACCTATCCAGCCATGTTTTTTTGCAGAAGTGAACGCGGAAACAAACACAAGAATAAAGAAAAGAATTATCGCGGTCGTATAAGACGCAAGGATTATCATAACCGCAATCACGGCAATAAGCACGATTATAGCAACTTTGCCGGGCTTGAAGTTTATTCTGCGACCGAACTTTACGAGCGCATAAGAAATAAAGGCAGAGCCGAAAACAAATCCGTATCCGCCGACGCCTTTTGCATAATATGCGACACGCTCGGATTCTGTTGCCGCTCCCGCCAGAAGACGCGAAGCATTATTGTCAACACTCAATGTGGTAAGCGTCAGTACAACACTGACCGCAAAAAACGCGATGAATATGACCGTCAACGTAGCTTTCAACTTTCTGTTCACGGTGCCCCTTGTCAAACGGTAAAGCAACGGCCACAGTGTATAAGGCAAATACTTGCCGAGCATTTCCATTAAAGATTTATCTTTCAGTATTGAGCCCATAAAGATAATGACAGCGGACGAAATCATAACCAAAAGCAGCGGCACGTCCAGGAAATTCAAATGTCTGAAATTGAATAATATATAAAACATGAATATTGCAAGAGCAACACCGCAAGTGGCATAGAAAGTATAATATGTCTGGAAGAACGTGCTGATGTGAAACAGCGCCAATGCCATCGTCGCGCAGACGATGATGTAATTTAAGTTAAACCCGCTGCTTTTTTCTGTCGTTTTTAAGTACTTCATATAATGCGCAATAATCCTCAACCGTTTTTTCTTTGATGAAAGCCGAATCCGGCAATGATGTGCCGTAACAGGCTTTTCGTTGTTTCTTATATATTTAACAGCCTTTTTTACGTCTGAATCGGAGGAAAGAACCCTGCTGAAATTGTCATCGCAAACTTCAGTTCAGGCAGTTGAATCAAAAACCACCGCAGGCGTTCCGCAGACAAGTGCTTCACTGCAGGAAGAACAATTTCCAAGCAGAAAAATCCGAAGACTATATACTGTTTATCCTGTCACGCAAAATCGTTGACGATATGCCGTCGGTATGATCCAAATACACAATCTCCACGCCGACGGGCGAGAACTGCGTCTCAAAATTTCTCCATGTATCGGTTCCTTTCCAATCGGAGCCCACAAACATTTTGTTAAAATGATATTTTTCCCAAGCCGCAAATTTATTTTTATCTTCTTGCGGAACAACCTTGTCCACATACTTTATAGCTTCAACAATGGCGCACCTGTCAGCAAAAGGAATTATCGGGGTCTTGTTTTTATCGTGTCTGACAAGTTCGTCCGTGCTGACTCCGACGATAAGAAAATCGCACTGCTCTTTTGCCCGCCGCAAGATATTCAGATGACCGATATGAAACATATCGAAAACGCCCGTCGTATACCCGATAACCATATCATTCACCGACCTTTTTGTTTTCCGCAAGTTTCTTTTGAACTTCGGACTCAAACCTCGATGCCTTCCTGCAATACAAAACACATATTGCAGCAAAGGACAGCAGATAATACAACGTATAACATACAAGCATAATGTCGAATGTATCTGTAAACAGAGCGACGAACAGCCACGGCATAAACAGTCCCGAAACGCCGAAGTTTTTATCTATCTGTTCGCGAATGTAAGCAAAGCTCCGCTTGTTTTCCGTATCTTTAAGCGTAATTTCGTCCAATTCGTTCAGAACCTTTTTTGCGGCAAAAAAGCAGTTCATATATTTTTGATGAACCAAGCGCATATAAATATTTGCAACTGCGCCTATTCCGCCGAGCAAAATCAGCAGATACCTGTATTTTTCGGGAACAAGGAACGATGTATGAAAAGCAGCGACGCCGAGAGCCACCGTGGTGAAAGAAAACGGTCCGTAGCCTGCAACGGCGTCAAAAAAATCGCCCATAAAAGTTTTTGTCTTTTTTACTCGGGCTATGTTTCCGTCAACACAATCGAGGACAAGCCAGAAATTGGTCAGAATAACACCCGCAAGCATACATCCGAAGTTATTGACGGAAAGAAGAACCGCAGCGACAAAAATAACTATCCATGAAAGGACGGACACCATATTTGCGGACCAACCGGTGTTTATAAAAACATATGTAACGGGGAAAGATGCTTTTCTGACCCATAACTGAACCCACAGCGAACTGCGGCTGTTCTTTTTCTTTGTCAGAGATGACGTTATGTCCCTGAAAGTGTATTTCACAACATATCCTCCTAAGAAAGAATCTCTTTGTATATATCCCACATAACATTGAGTGCGTTGGAAAGTTCGAAAGGTTCGACGGCATCAAGACAATTTTGACGCATACTCTCCCGCAGGGCGGGGTCATGCGCAAGTTTTTCCAAAGCAGAGGCAAAGCCGTCGACGTCATTAGGCGGGATGGCATAACCCGTTTTTCCGTCGATAACATAATCGAGAATACCGTGGACGTTTGAAGAAACGAGCGGTATGCCCGCCGCCATGGCTTCAACGCCCGCAAGCCCCAGCCCCTCGATTTTTGACGGAAACGCGCTTATGTCCGCCGCATGGTAGAGTTCGAACACGTCCGTTCTGAAACCGAGAAACAATACCCTGTCGGATATTCCGACTTCGGAAGCGACCTGTTTCAATCGGTCAAGCAAAGGTCCTTTTCCCGCAATGGCATAGTATATATCGGGATCTTGCAGTTTGCCCAATGCGCGGATAATCACTTCGTGATTCTTTCTTTCTATCAGTTCGCCCGCCGATATGACAAGTATCTTCTCATCGGGAACGCCTATCTCTTTCCGTTTCTCCGCTTTATTTATCTTCAACGCTTTTATGCGATTTATATCAACGCCGACGCTCGGAATATAACGAACATTTTTGCAATGAAATGTTTTGGCGCGGTTAAAATCCTCTTTGTTTATCGTGACGATGTAATCGCAAAAACGGGACAGAAATTTTTCGGCGGGATAATAGAGCAGCCAATTCTTTTTTGAAGAAGAATTGTGAAAGTGAAAGCCGTGACAGGTGTACATAACGACCGTTCCCTGTCTTCTCGCTTTTCTCGCCGCGACTCTTGTCATAAAAGATACCGCGGGAGTGTGGCAATGGATCAGGTCAAACCGCTCCGAATCTATTATCCGCTTCAACTCTCTGTATGCCTTGATGTTCTTCGGACTGAACGGGCTTCTCGCAAAACGAATGTTGTGGATATATATTCCGTCATTCTTTATACGTTCCGTATATTTGCGGGTTCGCTCAACGTCCGTATCGTTCATATAATCAAAATTGCACGCGATATGAACCTCGCATCCGAGGGTATTGTGAAGAAAATCGACGTTTTCTTTGTTAAACCATTCGATAAAAGAGACAACGCTGGCAACTATCAGTACTTTTTTCATATTTAACTGTCCGATGATGTTCCTATTTTAAGCATTATAAGTATTATAACATTTCGAAATTTATTTGTCAATAGATATAATATATAAATGCATACGGCAGCGCCGTGTGTAAAAACTATTCCGCGAAAAAGAACCTGTTTTTGTTTATCGGATGAGAAGAGGGCTCGCCGTCGGCGTAGCCGAGCGCAAGATGACCTATGCCCTCATAATCGCCCTCGATGCCGAGTTCTTTAAGAATTTCTTTTCCCTCTGCGGATTCAAACTCTTCTTTTGCACGGTGGATCCAGCAGGTCGAAAGTCCGAGAGAGTGCGCGGCAAGCATCATATTGCCGAGAACAAGGCTGCCGTCGTAAACGTGTGTCGGAGCGTCCTTTTTTGCAAGCACGACCAAAATGACCGGTGCACAGTAAAATGGGTCCGTACCGTCTCTGCCCATAACGGCGGCATTCATTTTCATCAAACGGTCACGCAGTTCGCGGTTTGTTACAGCAATGATTATCGGGCTTTGCCTGTTCATTCCGCTTGCGGCATAAAGTCCCGCGTCCGTAATCTCGGCAATCAGGGACTTCTCGACAGAATCGGACTTGAATTTTCTGACGCTGTGTCTGGTCTTTATATTCTTGATTACTTCATTCATAAAAGAACCTCCCGTAATTTTTTTTACAGTCCGAGTATATCACATTTTGCAGGAAAATACAATATATTTTCGGCATTCAGAGAAAAAGGGGCGAAAAAAAATTGGGGTTTTCGGAGAGTTGTTTTATGTCAGATAAAAGAAGCCGAAAGTTTGGTTTTGAAATATGAAATTCACGGTAAACAATACGGCAAAAGAGTTTATGAATAATATCCCCCAAAAGCGGAGGCTGTTATGTTCAAAGGTCAAGACAAATCGGGTAGGACAAGCTGCGCGCGAACACCCGCGCGAAATGACGCTGTCAGCATAACACTTTTGATAAGGAAGAAAGGTGAAAAGCATACTTATTTTTACCGTCTCGTTATTTCTGCGTGATGTTAAAGCTGCACATAAAACGACGGTTTTATTTCCGAATATTTAAAAAAACCGATAAAACAATTTTTTCACAAATAAAAGTATTGACAAACCGAGTATTGCGTGGTATAATAGTCAAGCACAACAGAAGAAACGCGGGCGTGTCGGAATTGGCAGACGAGCAAGACTAAGGATCTTGTGTGCCTAGCACGTATGGGTTCAAGTCCCATCGTCCGCACCAAAAGAAACGATGTTTTCGACAGAAAACCATCGTTTCTTTTTTGTTTTCTTCACTTTTCTCTTCCCGTTCTTCTTTTTTCTCCATACTCGGCGTTTCCGTATGTAACAACAAAGCAGATTTTAAGTCAAAATCGGTTGTCTGCGAAAAAAAGTAATAATACAAAAAGTCCTGTCCGATAAAGAATGTCGGACAGGACTTTTTTCTGTTGAAATTATTCGATTCCGTTTGCGAGTTTTGCGGCTTTGACCGTGTTTTTAAGAAGCATGGTCACGGTCATGGGACCTACGCCGCCGGGGACGGGCGTTATATATGCCGCGACGGGTTCGGCTGACGCAAAATCAACATCGCCGCAGAGTTTGCCCTCGGCGTTGCGGTTCATACCCACGTCAATGACAACTGCACCCGGTTTTATCATATCGCCGTTCACAAATCCCGCTTTGCCAACAGCGACAACGAGAATATCGGCGCCTCGCGTAAACGACGCGATGTCTTTTGTCTTTGAGTGGCAGACGGTGACCGTGCCGTTCTCTTTGAGCAGCAGCATTGCCTGCGGTTTGCCGACAATGTTGCTGCGTCCGATAACGACGCAGTTTTTGCCCGCAATTTCCGTGCCTGTGGATTTGATAAGTTCGATAACGCCTGCGGGGGTGCAGGGCACAAAATCAAAGTCCCCTATCATGATTTTTCCGACGTTATAGGGGTGGAAAGCGTCCACGTCTTTGGCTGGGCTTATGGTTTCGGATATTTTCCGATAGTCGAGATGCGACGGTATCGGGGCTTGAAGCAGAACGCCGCTGATATTTTTATCGGCGTTCAGTTTTGCAATAAGGTCAAGAAGCGTTTTTTCGTCGGTATCTGCGGGAAGCAGATATTCTTCCGAATAAATGCCGACCTGCGCGCAAGCCTTTTTCTTGTTGTTGACATAGACCTTCGAGGCGGGGTCGTCGCCGACGAGTATTACCGCAAGTCCCGGCGTTACGCCTTTTTCTTTGAGCGCGGCAACTTCCAGCGCGATATTTTCTTTTATGCTTTGCGCAAGCGCTTTTCCGTCAATTATTTTCGCCATGGTCTTCGGTATTTCCTTCCGTTTTTACTTCCCTGTTTTGTTCTTCGGTCTCGGGTTCTTCAACCGTTTCTATCTCGGTGATTTCTTCAATCACCGTCTCTTCGTCGGAAACGGGTTCTTCGCCTGTTACTGTCACAAGTTCCGCCGTTTTTTCGGTTTTCTTTGCGGAGCCTATCTTTTCAAGCACGCCTTTGCGGGCAAGAATGAAAAGGACAACGCCGACGATGAAAAGAGCGGCGGCGAGCACCTGCGAAACACGGATATTCGTCGAGCCGATATAGAGGCTGTCCGTGCGAAGTCCCTCGACTATCGCACGCTCCGCACCGTACCATGCAAGGTAACCGAAAAAGACTTCGCCGTAATGCTTCTGCCACTTGCGGGCGAAGATATAAAGCAGAACAAAGCCCAATATGCACCAAAGGCTTTCATAAAAGAACGTCGGATGAACGGGTGCGGCGCCGTTGATGGACATACCCCATGGCAGGTCGGTTTCCGTGCCGTGGGCTTCGCAGTTGACAAAGTTGCCCCAGCGACCTATACCCTGTCCTATCAGCAGCCCCAAGGAGCAGACGTCGAACATATTGAGGAAATTTATCTTTTTGACTTTGCAGAGTATTGCGGCGACGATAACGGCGGCGATAACTCCGCCGTAAATGGCAAGACCTCCGTCACGGACGTTTACCATTTTGGAAAAGCTGAGCGAGCCGTCGGCGTTCCGAAATTCGTCGAGCGCAAAAATTATATAATACAGTCTTGCGCCGATAAGAGAGCACGGAATGCCCCAGAGCGCGGCGTCGAGCAGGTTGTCCGTTTTCAGTCCGACGCGGCGGCTGTAACGGCACGCAAAGATAACGGCCAGCAGCATACCCGCGGTTATCAGCACGGCGTACCAGTAAATATCAATGTTTCCTATCGAAAACGCGACGCGGTCAAGGTTGAAAGGTCCTATCCCGAGTTTTTCGAAAGCGACTTGGTTTTTCATAAATGCCTCCCTGAAAGATATATCAGTATAATACCATTCGGAAGCGCGGATGTCAAGTTCCGAGCGGAAAAATTGCGTTTATTTCTTCATATATATTTCGACGGAGTGGTGTTTGCCGTCAAGAACGGCGAAATTCGCAAGCACCCCGTCAACGAAAAGTTCGGAACGCGGCGAAAAATCGGCGGTAACGGAAAACGAGGTATTTTCAACGAGCAATTCAAACGCAAAGCCGAGACGGAAGATATCGGGCGGCGGAGAAAAGAAAACGCGGTCGCCGCGGCGTGTTATTCCGAGCACGTTTTCGTAGACACAGCGCAGATACCAGCCCGCGGAGCCTGTATACCACGTCCAACCGCCCATGCCGTAATGTGCGCGGTTTGTGTAAACGTCGGCGGCAAGCACATACGGTTCTTTGCGATACCGCTCAACGTTTTCAACGCTCATCGTGTGAGCGACGGGGTTCAGCAGACGCAGAATGTCATACGCTTCGCGGTTTCTGCCCACGGAGAACAAAGCACGGCAGAACCACACGGCGGCGTGGGTATACTGCCCGCCGTTTTCGCGGACGCCGGGAATATATGCGCCGATATAACCGGGATTGTTTTCGCTGCCCGTAAACGGAGGGTCGAAAAGGCGGACAATGCCGTTTTCCTTGTCAACAAGCCGTTCAAGTGCGGAGTTCAGCGCGGTTTCGACGCGGGAGCGGTCAAGACTGCCGCAGAGCGCCGCAAAAGACTGAACGAGAATATCTATCGAACAGCCGTCTTTGCCGACGGGCGTTCCGTCGTCGTAAAATCCTCGGATATAATGAGTTCCGTTCCACGCGTGGGTCTCAACCGCTCTGGCAAGAGAAACTGCGTTTTGCAGACAAAACGAAACGGTTTTGTCATCGCCCGTTTTCTCTGCGACGGCGGAAAAATCACGGAGAACAAGTGCGGCGAAAAGAGTTGCCCACACGCTCTCCCCTTTTCCCTCGCGACCGACGGCGTTCATTCCGTCGTTCCAATCGCCCGTTCCGAACAGGATAAGCCCGTGTTCGCCGATTTTCAATGCGGCGTGCAGACAAGCAAGGCAATGTTCGTAAACGGTCGCACAGACATCAGACCGTGCGTAAGTCGAAAAGCGTTCGTATTCGCCGTCCGCAAGAGGCTGACCGTGAACGAACGGTATATTTTCGAAAAGAAATGCGGTGTCTTCCGTCAGGCGCACATACAGGCAAACGGCGTGTGCAAGCCATAAAAGGTCATCGCCGCAGCGTGTCCGAACGCCGAGTTTTTCGCCGTTTTTGCCGTCGTGCCACCAATGCAGCACGTCGCCGTCTTCAAACTGCGCCGCGCAGGCTTTATTTATCATTTCACGGAGTGCGGACGATTCAAACATGGCAAGACTTTCGGCGTCCTGCAACTGGTCGCGGAAGCCGAACGCACCGCCGCATTGATAAAGAGAGGTGCGGGCAAGCATACGGCAGATACGAACCTGATATTCGAGGAACGTCGATACAAAATACGAAAGACGTTTGTCGTCAAGCGTCAGGCGAAGATGTCCGAAATTGTCAAAACGGTCGCGGACAAGCGAAAACTCACGTTCGCAGTCTTCAAAAGTCGAAAGAGAAGAAACAAGCCGTTTCGCTTCATCTTTTCCGTCCGCTCCGCCGAGCAGAAAATACGCCTTGCCGCAGGATTTTTCGGGTACTGCAAGAGTTACCCCGCCGTCGCAGACCGAGCCGCCGACGGTCCACAGCACAGCGCGTTTATCCGTGCGCAGAACGTTTTCGTATTCGATATGGTCGGCATAAAGGTGTCTGCGAACGCCCAAACGGTCGTCGCTGCCGAGAATTATTCGAGGAAAGAACGCGACGGCGGCGGGGCGGGACATAGGATTTTTTATGCTTATGCGAATGATTTTTACACGTTTTTCAACAGGCACGAAAACGGTGACTTCGCTTTCGATTTCCGCGGCAAGCGAACGATAAACGCTTCTTCCGCGCAGGTGAAGAACGCTTGCGTCGAAGCAGAGGTCATACGTTTTTTCGTTCACTGCAAGCAGCAGTTGTTCGCCGCCGACGGCAAACACAGTGTCGTTCAGCCACGGCGTCAACTTTTCGAGTTGCGAATTTCCGTCCGCCGTATAGCCGAGAGACCTGTCGGTCAGAACAGTCGAAAAAAGTCCGTTGCTCAGCACATTTGCCCACGGCGCGATATTCGCTTTTTTGATATCGTCCGAGCCGAAACCGCCTTTTACAAAACCGCCGACACCCGTCTTGAAAAGATATTCGACGGGCAAAGGTTCAACAGCGAAACGTCGTGGGCGCATATACGGCGCAACATCGAGAATGCGGCGACCGTTTTTCAGGTCTGCGACAAGATAAGAAGTCGCCGCAAGCGTAGAATAAAACGGATAATTTGCGTCACAAACGATAAATACCCCGCCCCGACACCCGTCAAGATAAGAATATGAATTTGAGATAAAGTCCTTTAACCGACGGCTGACCGCAGGCGAATAAACGGACGGCTCAAAACAGTAAACAACAAGTTCGCACATCGCGCCGAGACTGCGCAGAAATGCAAAAACGGAAATATACATCTCCCCGTCGGTCACGGTGGTGTCATCGACGCAGACAAAGAACCTGCGAAGATCGTCGCTTATGCCGTAACGGAACAGCGCGTCGGCTTTCAGGCACGCGGCAAGAGGTCTCGGCTTTGCGTCGCAGACAAATGCGGCGCAGAGATCGTCAAACACGCGAAGCCCCGCCTTGTCGATTCCACGCGCACGCAGCACGGCGGCACGGTAGACCTCGGCGGCTTTTCTCACGTCGCCGTATCTTTTCTTTTCGATACATCTCAAAGCGGATACGGCTTCCCTGTCGTTTTCGCCGACGGCAAGCGGAACAAAGACGCTTGCGGTACCGCCCGCACGAACAGTAAAAGTGTATTTCAGCGCAACGCACGGGCTTACGGCGCCGTCCGTGACGGAATTGAAATCCGTGTTAAAAATATTCTCAAAAGGATTTTCGGTCTGCGAGGAAAGCGTCTCGAAGCGGCAGAGCGAAAAACCGTCGCTTTTGTCAAGTCCGACGGCAAGTCGAAGCGTCTTTTCGCTCGGCGTGCGTTTTCTGCGGCGGCAGACAAGAACTCCGTCCGTCACATCAAACTCGATAAACAGAGCCGAATACAGCGGGTGACTTTTTTCTTCCTCAAAGCCGCACAAAGTCGGTTCAAAGAAGAATATCAACTCCTCTTTCCGCTCAAATCTGTCGTTATTGCGGACGGCAATCTCCACCGCAGCGCCGCTCATCTCACAGTCGCAGCAGACGGAAAAGCGTCCCTCAAAACCGCCGTCACGGCAGGTGTAACAGATTTCGCCGCCGTCCGAGTGCATATACTTCGAAGTCTTTTCTCCTGCAATCGGGAAGCGTGAAAAGGAGGTCGTTTTCGTTCCGTTTTTACGCAGAATGACAAGCCCTGCGGGACGGTTGAGCGACGGGCGGCGGGTTATATCGACACCTCGTGCGCTCAAAAAACTTTCGCCCGAATCCACACCGAAAAAGACCGTATCTTTGCCGAAAACGGCACGCACTTCGCCTTTCGGGGCAAGCGGAACGAAAAGCGATTCTTCCGTTTTTGTCGGGCGGGTTGTATCGGGAGCGGAGACAAACGCATTTTCATATCTGCGGGCGAAAAACGGCGGCGCGTTTTTGAGCATATCGGAAAAAGCGGAAATACGGGTATCGAAAAATGTTTTTTGAATGATATTATCGCAAAGGTATCCGACAATCGAAAGAAAAGACATTCCGATATGGTGCGACATATAACTTTTGACGGTTTTGGGTTCGCCGTCCGTAAAATCGACAGCCTCGTAAAATCCGTAATCGCCGTATACGCCGAGTTTTTTCAGTTTTTCGAGATTTTTCAGCGCAGCGGGAGCGTCAAACGGCAGAGCGAGGAGCGTCGAATAGGAGGACACGACTTTGCGCGAATAAGCGGCGGGGTCAACGGCGCACGACTTAATACCGAACGCCTGATATTGGTAATTAAGCAATTTGTCGAAAGCGTAATATTGACTTTCGGAAACGCCCCACACGCCGCCGAACTTTGTTTTTTTCTGCAATTCAACGCAACGGGCAAGCGCCGCATCGTCGAATGTAAGCGGATAAGTCGGCAAAAAAATCGTCGGCAAAAGATATTCGAACATCGTACCCGACCATGAGCGGGCATACAATACCCCGTCGGACGAAAACGCGGCGCGGTCAAGCGCTCTCCAAGCGGAATACGGGACTTGACCGGTTGCGACGGCGTAAAAGACCGTCAGACGAATCTCACTTTCATAAAAATCGTAATGCGACGGCGAAAAAGAGCCGTTTTCGGCATTGAAACCGATATAAAAAAGCCCCGTGTCGCGGTCGAAAAGAAACGCAAGGTCAATGGACGAAAGAAGGCTCTCTATTCGGTAAACGAGCATATCCGATGCGGGAGAAAGGCGGCGAAGTCCTGCCGCAAGAGTATAGAGGCAAACCGCAAGATTGCCGTTATCGACGGTTGAAACAAAGCGCGGAGAAAGCGGTTTGAGCGTGCGTGTGTCGTACCAATTCAAAATCTGTCCGTCGTATTTTTCGAGTTTTTCGAGCGTTGAAACTGTCTCGGAAACACGCATAAGAAGTTCGTCGGCGTCGATAAATCCGAGTTTTTCCGCTCCGAGACAGGACAGCAGATACATTCCGATATTTGTAGGAGAGGTTCGTTCCGCAACGGCGGAAAGCGGCTCGACGCGCAGATTGTCGGGCGGCAGAAAATTTGTTTCGGCTGTTACCGTATCGCGGAAGAAAGTCCACATCTTTTCCGCTTCCGCACGCAGTTCCTCGGTATTTTCAACGGGTGGAATTTTCCGTTCCGCAGAAGCGACAAGGGCAAGCGGAATACCGAGCAGCCACAAAACGCCGAGCGGCAGAGACGCAAGAGAAAAGAACAAAAACACGCCGACATACTGCGCCCGCATTTCAAGAAAATACTTACCCTTTCCTATGTCGAGCGCGTCCACGGCGGACGAGGTTTTCCATTCGAGCAGTTTTTTGCGTGTCACAAGTCGCGTCAGCGCGCGCACGGCGGCGTCGGCTTTTGTCAGCGCTTCAAACGGAAGCCACGCAAGCGAAAAAAGGCATTGCAAAAAATTTGATGTCGCGGCACAGAGTTTGCCCGAAGCATAGCGGACGGGAGACCCGTGTTTTGACGGCAGATATGCCAAAATAACCGAAAGCGTCGGAAAAAAGATATAAAACAGTCCGAGCAAAAGTGCGGGAACACCTAAAAACAGAGATGAAAAAAGCACCGCAAAAAGAAAAACGGGCGACAGCGCGCGCAATACATTTCCGAATACCTTGAATCGCGACACGGCGGAAAGAGTGTTCTTTTCAACGCCGTATTTTAAGCGGATATTCCTAAACAGAAATACGATGTTCTGTATGTCCCCTCTCGTCCAGCGGTGGGCGCGGCGCATATACGACAAAAGATTTGACGGAGAGGAATCCGTAAAGACGGCGTCGGAAACGTATGCCGTTCTCAGAAACTCACCCTCGATTATATCGTGGCTGAGCAATGTACCGTCCGCAAAACGGGAACAAAATGTGCGTCGGAACGCATCGACGTTTATCGCGCCCTTGCCGGCAAAACTGCCCGCGCCGAAAAGCGTCTGATACGTTTCGTACGAAGCGTTTTCGTAGTATTCCGTTCCCGCCGCACCGGAACTGACTTCCGAAAAAAGAGTTTTTCCCGCGGAAACGGGGTCTGTTCTCATGCTCGGCACGGCACAGCCGTAACCTTTAACGACCTTTCCGTTTTCGTAAACGGGGCGCGAACAAGGATGTTCAAGCACGCCGATAAGACGTCCGATACTGCCCGCACACGGGTGCGTATCGCCGTCCAGACAAACGATATATTCCGCGCCGTAAATATCGCCGCAGACGAGAGAAAACGCTTTCGCGTCACCCGTCGCGGTCGCTTCGACAAGATCGCAGATCGCACCTCTTTTTCGCTCTTTTCCGCAGAATTTTCCGTCTGCGGTCTCTGTTCTTCCGCGCACGCAGGCAAAGAATTTTTCACCGTATTCTTCGCAGAGTTCGTGAACGGAAGCGGACAGCATGGAAAAAACGCCCGAATCGGCGGCATTTTCTGCTGAATCGCTTTCAGGCAAATCGACAAGAAACCCGAACATCAAGCCTTTTTCACGGTTTGCAAGGCTGAATCGGGCAAGAGACGAGCATATTTTTTCTTTTGTCAGTCCCTCGGCAAGGGTGACGACGGTCACAAGCGTTTTCGGAACGCCGTCCGAGGTTTTCATTCCTGGAACAAGTGACGAAACACCAAGGCGCGAAAAAAGTTTGTCGGCGCACAGGCAGGCGATAACGAACGAGGGAAGCAAGGACGCAAAAAGCAGAAAGACGCTGTTTGTCAGAAGTCCCGCAAACAGAGAAAGCAGCACTGTAAGCGCGGCAACGGTAAAAATGTAACGGGAGCCGAACCGACGTTCCGAAAGAAAAAACCCGATATGCCTTTTTTCGGGGTCGGGAGACGTGAGCGCACGGTCCGTAAGCCTTTGAAGCAAGTCATACTCGGAAACGCCGCGCCGACGCGCTTCGACACAAAGGCGGCGACGGTACAGGTTGCGGCTCTCACGGGTCATTTGAGAATATACGGGATCGCGCATAAATACCTGTTCGCAGGGGCTTATACGGGCATAAACGTCGTCAACACGAACGGTTGAAAGAAAACGCACCGAATTTATAAGGGACGCGACGGAGCGGACGCTTTGCCCTTTTTCGGAAAATACAAATATTTTTTTCAGCAGAACAAGTTTGAGTGCGTCGATAAAAACGGAAACTTCGCCGCCCGTCACGCCCGAGACCGTACCCGCGGCTGAAAACAGTTCGTCAAGTTTTTCTTTGGTATCAACTGCTCCGCAAAGAAAGACGTAATCTTCGAGAAAAACGTATATCCTCGGATATTTTCCCGACGCGGGAAATTTTTCTTTTTTCGGGAGCGCCGAGCAAACGGCATACGCTTCATTTTTCAGAATATACGCATTGTCCCGAAGTGCGGGAGAGACCTTTCGCGGCTCAAATGCGGACGCGAGCGCCTTTTTCATTTCTCCGACCGCCGCAGAAAATCCTATTTCATTTTCTTTTTTCATACCGTAACTCCCAAAACAGAATTTACGATATTTTCTCCCGAAAAAGCAAAAATACCCGTTTTCGGAATAATTTTTCGCAAAGAAAACGCACAGCCGAAATCAAAAGAAATCGGATGTGCGCATTGATTTTTTTGTTTTTTAATTTCTCGAAACGTCGTATGTGTTTCCGTCCTCACAGCAGTAGACCTGCATATCATACGGACTTGAATTTATGGTAAATTTGAACACGTCAGCAATTCGATTTCCGTCTTCATCCTCAAAAAAGAGCGTCATATCTTTGATGTCGTAGTAGACGGCGTTTTTCGGGACCTTTATCCGAGACAAATTGGTGATGCAGCGTGTTTCTCCGTTGTCATTTTTGATAAACTGTAAATAGGCAAAACTGTATGAATCAAACCACGTTCCTTCAAGGAAATATACTATACAGTCGTCGGAAAGCATCATTTTAGGAATAAATTCATACCGGTTCCAGATCATATATATATAAGCGCGATCGCTTCTGATGAAATCCTTGAAATTTTCTGTGTCACGCAGGTCTTCGAAAAACCTTTTCAGATCATCCAATGAGCCGTCAACATCGGAAACGGATGATAAAAAGTCGCAAATGACGGGCGACATTGCTTTGACGGATCGGCTCGTTTCATCCGCAAGAAGATCAAGGACGGCACGAAGGCAAAGTCTTTCCTCCGCTCGATTCAATTTGACGCTTGCAAAGAAATCGTTGACGTTTCCGTTTTCAACCGAACGCGTTATCCACTTTTTGAGAATTTCGTTCTTTTTTTCCGCAACGTCACGGTAATCGGGAATTTCGGCGTATGCGAGATATGCCTGTTTCATACTGAAATCCGAAACTTTGTCGGCATATTCGTATATGGATTCACAGCGCAGCGATTCGCTGTCCGAATAAGAACCGAGTTCCCTGAATATTTTTTCGGCTTTTTGGTATTCTCCGAGTTCTTTCAATTCTTTTGCTTTGCGGTAAAGCGCCTCGTTTGATTTTTCTTCACTCTGCAAAAAGCCGTCAAGTTCGCGAAAATCTGTATACGCGGCATCGTATTTGCCCTCTTCCAGCATGGAGGAAGCCTTCTTATACTTGGAAAAAGGTATCGCAAAAAGAACCGTAAACAAAATTCCCGCAGCAATGACAGCGACTGCGGAGCATGAGACCGCAACGGCAATCATCCGCTTCTTCTTTTTGCTTTTCGTTGTTTCGTTTTCCGAAATATCCGTCGGAGCTTCGGCTGTCTCTGGTACTTCCGTATTTTGTTCGGGGTCTTCTCCGTTTTCGGGTTCAAAGACCTCTTTTATCTGCCCGACGCAGCCCTCGGTCGAACACCCTTGCTTTTTCTGCCAACATGAGAGATGTTGCGGAGCGTTGCATTCACCGCACACGGCAACGGCATCGTTTTCCGTTATCGGCTGATTGCAGGCGGGGCAGATCTTTCCCTCGTAAGGATTCATTTGTTACACAACCTTTCTTTCTGAAACGGACGGCTTTTCACATATTAAACCTTAAACCCTTTCCGTAAATTTAAAGCCTGTCCGATGTCATTATACATTCTATCTCGGTTTTTGTCAATACTTTTGTCACAGGTTGTCCTTTCCTCTTTCCGCTTGATTTTTCGTGCGTGATATGTTATACTGAAACAATAACAAAGCAAACGGAGTGAGAACTGTGAAACGTAAACTTGTCGTCGGAATACTTGCGCACGTCGATGCCGGAAAAACGACGCTTTCGGAAGCGTTTTTGTATGCGGCGGGAAAGTTGCGCAAACGCGGGCGCGTTGACCACGGTGACGCATTTTTGGACACGGACGAGGTTGAGCGCGAACGGGGGATAACGATATATTCGAAAGAAGCGCGGTTTGAGATAGGCGACACGGAAATAATTCTTGCGGACACGCCGGGACACGTCGATTTTTCGGCGGAGACGGAGCGTGTTTTGCAGGTGCTGGACTGCGCGGTGCTGCTTGTAAGCGCAACGGACGGCGTTCAGGCGCATACGCGAACGCTGGCAAAACTTCTTGACAAATACGGCGTTCCCACTTTTATTTTTGTCAACAAAACCGACCTGCCTTTTGCGGGCGAAGCGGCGGTGGCTGAGGACATACGCAAAAATCTCGGAGATGCGACAGCTCCGTTTTTCACGGGCGAAAGCGACGAAACAAGAGCGGAAAGGCTTGCGCTTTTTTCGGAAAAATTGCTTGAAAAGTTCACCTCGGACGGAACAACGGACACCGGAGAACTGACGCGGCTTACGGCGCAGAGAAAACTGATACCCGTTTTTTTCGGCTCGGCGAGAACGACGGACGGCGTTGAAGAATTTCTGAACGCGCTTGTGACACTTGTCCCGCGTCCCGAATACCCGACGGATGTCTTCGGCGCAAGGGTGTTCAAAATTGCGCATGACGGCAATGTCAGACTTACATATATGAAGATAACAGGCGGCACGCTGAACGTTCGCGATGCGGTAAAATACGACGGCAGAGAAGAAAAAGCGGCGCAGATACGGCTTTATTCGGGGAACAATTTCACACAAACAGACAAAGCCTATGCGGGCGATATATGCGCCGTTATCGGGCTTACGGCGACGTATGCGGGACAAGGACTCGGAGCGGAAGAGGACGGAGAAACACCCCTGCTCGAACCCGTTCTGACGTACAAAGTGATTTTGCCGAACGATTGCCCGCCGAGGTTGTTTTACCCGAAATTGCTCGAACTTTCCGAGGAAGACCCGTCTTTGCGTCCCGTTTGGTCGGAAGAATTGCAGGAATTGCATGTTCGGCTGATGGGCGAAGTGCAGACGGAGATACTGACAAGAAAGATAAAGGACAGATTCGGCGTTGATGTCGCTTTCGGCGAGGGACGCATACTTTACAAGGAAACCATCGCCGCCCCCGTCGAGGGTGTGGGGCATTTTGAGCCGCTGAAACATTATGCAGAAGTTCATTTGCTGTTGGAGCCGTTGCCGAGAGGTACAGGCTTGGTAACAGACACGGTTTGCCCGACGGACGAACTGGCTTCAAACTGGCAAAATCTTGTTGACACGGTGCTGAACGAAACACAGCTGCGAGGAGTGCTTGTCGGCGCACCGCTGACGGACATAAAAATTACGCTTCTGACAGGCAGATCGCACCCGAAGCACACGGAGGGCGGGGATTTCAGAGAAGCGACGCTGCGTGCGCTTCGGCAGGGACTTATGAGCACGCGCTCCGTTCTGCTTGAACCGTTTTACGCATACAGGCTTTCCGTGCCGTCCGCGTCTGCGGGCAGAGCGATACACGACCTGCAAATGCGTCACGCGGAGTTTGTGCAGGAAACGGACGACAGCGGTTTTGCGGTCTTTACGGGTCGTGCGCCTGTTGCAAAACTTTCCGGATATGCAAAAGAAGTTGCGGCATACAGCGGCGGAAACGGCTCGTTTTCGTGCGTATATGACGGAGACGGAGAATGCGAGAACTCAGACGAGGTCATAACGGAATACGGATATAAGCCCGAGGCGGATATTCAGCTGCCGCCGCATTCGGTCTTTTGCGCGCACGGAGCGGGATTTGTGGTGCCGTGGAACAAAGTGCGCGAATACATGGATTTGCCTGCGGCATACAGACCGACCGTTCCCCTGCCGTCTCCGAGAAGCGTTGCCCGAGCGCACAGGCTTTCAGACGCGCAGCTTGAAGAGATAATGAACAGGACTTACGGTCCCGTCAAACGCCGTACCTATGCGGAAAAGCGCATTTTTACCGCCGAACGGAAGTTTGAACCGAGACCTGAAACGACAAAACTCATCGTTGACGGCTACAATGTTATTTTTGCATGGGATTTTCTTGCGGAACTTGCGCAAAGCGACCTTGACCATGCGCGCGACAGGCTGATAGATATTCTGAAAAACTACGCGGCTTACACAAAAACGGAAGTGACGGCGGTTTTTGACGGCTACCGTGTTCCCTCGAATGCGGGCAGCGAAGCGACCGATGGCGGAGTGACAATAATATACACGCCGCAGGGACAGACAGCCGACGCCTGCATGGAAAAACTTATGCACGGGCTCGGTCCCGACCACACGCTGCGCGTTGTTACGTCCGACAAACTTGTGCAGTTCGCGGCGATACATTCGGGCGTTTTCAGACTTTCCGCTCGCGAATTTTTGGAAGAGATAAAACGCATAGACGCCGAAATTACCGCGTTTATAAAGAAACTTGAAAAAGAAAACCGATAATGTTTTTCGTTTTTTCTGTCCCCTATATTTTTGTGGAGCTGTGCAATATCTGTCTTGCAAACGGATTTCAAACTTTTGAAATTGACTTTTCGGAACAAATGTGGTACACTTTATAATATATTTTAATTGAATATTTTTCTTGACGAAACGATACAAGAGCGCTTCCGCGTTCCGATACGACACGTTCGGAGGCGTGTATCGCAGTCACAAAGAATAAGACGCACGCCTACGGGCGTGCTTTTTTTTCGTTGAGACGATTGAATGAGAGGAATATCAAAATGGAAAAAACGGTTCAAAACACGTTTCTCGAAACGGAAAAAACGGGCAAATTGATGCGAAAGTTTGCGCTCCCCTGCATAGTTTCGCTGCTTGTCGGCGCGCTTTACAACATAGTTGACCAAATATTCATCGCAAATGCTGATTATCTCGGCTCTTTCGGCCATGCGGCAAACTCCGTGGTGTTCCCGATGACGGTAATTGCCTTGGCGATAGCAACGATGATAGGAGACGGCTGCTGTGCGTTCACAAGCATAAATCTCGGAGCAAAAAGACCCGAGAAAGCGGAAAAAGGCGTCGGAAACGCCATATTTCTGCTTGTTTCGTCGGGAATTGTACTTGCGGCGATATACCTTATTTTCGCGGATCCGATACTGAAAGCGTTCGGCGCGACGGTCAACGAAGAAACGTTTGAAATGTCGCGGGAATACTTCTTTTGGATCGCGCTCGGCGTCCCATTTTATATGTTCGGGCAGGGGTTGAATCCGATAATCCGTTCGGACGGAAGCCCGACGTTTGCGATGATCTCTTTGCTTGCGGGTGCGGTCTGCAACTGTATTCTCGACCCGATATTCATTTATACTTTCAAATGGGGCATGGCGGGCGCCGCGATCGCAACCGTTTTGGGTCAGATAGTTTCCGCGATACTCGCATTTGTTTATCTGTTCCGACTGAAAACGATAAAACTCAAAAAGTCGGGATTCCGTCTTGCCGCAGAGCCCGTAAAAAGGATGCTCGCGCTCGGAATGACAAGTTTTCTTTCGCAGATATCGATAGTTCTTTCCATGGCGGCGGTGCTTAATATATGCCGCAAATACGGCGCGCTTGACCCGATATTCGGGCAGGAACAGTACGCGCAGATTCCGACTGCGGTCATCGGCATAGTGATGAAATTCTTCCAGATAGTCATTTCGATAGCGATAGGTCTTGCCGCAGGCTGTATACCCATTGTGGGACATAACGTCGGAGCGGGGCGCAACGACAGAGTGCTTGAACTGATGAAAAAAATGATGTTTGCGGAAGCGGCGATAGGGCTTGTCGCAACGCTTATATTCGAACTGTTTCCGCAGCCGTTCGTCAATATATTCGGGGCAAGCGGCGAAAGCGTATACTACACGGAATTTGCGATTAAGTGCATACGGCTTTACCTCTGCACGCTGACGCTTTCATGCGTCAACAAAGGTTCTTTCATCTTTTTGCAGTCGCTCGGCAACGCCGTAGGTTCGACATTGCTCTCGCTCCTGCGCGAAGTCGGCTTCGGCGTCGGGCTGGCGCTTCTTCTCCCCGTTTGGTTCGGACTTGACGGCATTTTATACTTTATGGCGGGCGGCGACGTGCTGACATTTATCGCAGTTGCAGTTGCGCTTGTTCATACCGCAAAGGAATTGAAAAGAGCCGATTTGACTGCAAAAAATTAAGACAAAACGATACTACACTTATGTTCTGTCTTAATTTTTGATGTGCCGAGTTAAAACAAAACTGAAATAAGACACGTTTTTTTGAGCCGTTATTCCAATTTAACATCTGAAATCAAAATAAATAAACTTTTTATTAAAGTTTTGATTGACAAATTAAAATAAATCGAGTATAATATAATTATTATTACATTATATGAGGTGATATAATTGAACAGGGCAGGCGAATATATAACAAACCTTCAAGGAGAAGCACGTTACAGATCGTTTCGTCCGTCTCCCCTTCCTCCGAAAGATTTGCAGATTGATGAAGAAACCGTTTCACTTTTGGCTCGAACTTCCCGAGCTTTGGCAAAACTCGATGCAGAGTCTTCAAAAGTTCCGAATATGGATATGTTTATCTCCATGTATGTAAGAAAGGAAGCCCTTCTGTCATCGCAGCTGGAAGGAACGCAGGCAACACTAGAAGATGTCCTCGATCCGTCAAACGAAAAAAACGCAAACCAAGATGTATCGGATGTTATCAGATATATAGAAGCAACGGAATTTGCTCTTGCAAAAATGCGAAAACTCCCTTTGTGCAACAGACTTCTGAAAGAGACACATAAAGTCTTGATGAGCGGTGTGCGGGGACAAGAAAAGAATCCGGGAGAATTCAGAAGATCACAAAACTGGATAGGGGCGGCAGGAAGCACTTTGAAAACCGCAAGATATATCCCGCCGAATCCGGACGATATGAAAAATGCAATGACAGAACTCGAAAACTATATCAATTCCGATGATGGAAATGATGTTTTGATACAAACCGCACTGATACACTATCAATTTGAAACAATTCACCCGTTTCTCGACGGAAACGGAAGAATCGGAAGGCTTTTAATAATGCTTTTTCTGATGGATAAAGGTATCTTGCATTCTCCGTCGCTGTACATTTCATATTTTCTGAAAAAAAACAGAACGGAGTATTATGACAGATTAAGTGAAGTCAGAAACAAAAACGATTACGAACAATGGATAAAGTTCTTTTTGTATGCGTTGCTCATATCTGCGGAAGACGCTTCTGAAACGATATCAAAACTTGCGGAGTTACACGACCGAAATACCGCATGGGCAGAACATCTCGGACGGTCGAAGAAAACGGCGCTGCTTTTACTCGGCTATTTAGAAAAAAATCCGATTATCAACATTACAAAAACAGCTGCGGAATTGAATATTTCTTTTACTACGGTTTCCTCTGCCGTCAAAAAGTTTACCGAAGCGGGAATCCTCTCAAAACCCGAAGAAGAACGAAACAGAATATTTGTATATAAAGAGTATTTGGATATTTTAAGAAAAGATACATGAAAATATACCGCCCGCCGAAATCGGCGGGCGGTATGCTTGACAAAACGAAAATGTTGTGGTAAAATAGATATAGACTACACAGATAGTCCGCAATATTGAGGTGCGGACGGGAGCGAAAGATGAAAAACAAGATTTTTGACAGCGAAATAAAGGTTATGGAGATAGTTTGGGAAAACGAACCCATAACGGCAAAGCAAGTCAGCGTTATCGCGGCGCAGACCATCGGCTGGAACAAGAACACGACATACACGGTCATAAAAAAACTTGAAGCAAAGGGATTTATCAAGCGCGACGAGCCGAATTTTGTCTGCACGTCGCTTGTGTCGCGAGACGAAGTAAGACGGGAAGAGACGCACTCTCTTATAGACAAACTTTTCGGAGGTTCGAAAAAAGCGCTGTTTTCATCTCTCTTGGAAGACGAGAAACTTTCGGAAGACGAACTTACGGAACTTCGGAAAATGATAGACGGGAGGTAGGCGGCGCATAGGTTGAATTTACACAGCCTGCCCGACCTGAAAAAATGAACATTTTCTTTTGGATATTCAATATGAGCGTTTGCGGAAGCGTTGCGGGACTTCTTGTTCTTCTTCTGCGCCGATTCCGCAAGATTCCCCGCCGCGCGATAAAGGCGTTCTGGGCGCTGCCGTTTCTGCGTTTTTGTCTGCCGTTCGGGCTTTATTCGGGATTCGGTCTCGGGAAATTGCTTGAAGCGCTGTCCTCAAAAAGTTTTGTATACTCTGCGGCAGTCGGAACGGGTCATATCAGTTTTTCGGCGATGAACAGCACTCATACAGCGCAAACCGTTATTCCCGTAGTTTATAAAAAAGACGTTTTCGCTGATATTTTCGGAATAACGTCGATCGTGTGGGCTGTCGTCGCCGCCGCGATAGCGATAACGCTTTTTACGCTGTATTTCACAACGGTTATCGAACTGAAAGACTCAAAGCGTGTAAAAGGCAATGTTTTTGTCAGCGAAAAGGTCACGACAGCCGCCGTTTACGGCATATTCCGCCCGAGAATAATCCTGCCCGCGAATTATGCGGAGCGGGACATCGACGCTGTGCTTGAACATGAACGGACGCACATAAAAAGCGGCGACAACCTTTGGCGCGTGCTCGCATTTCTTTGTGCCGCCGTGCATTGGTTCAATCCCCTTGCGTGGCTGTTTCTGAAAAAATTCACCGAAGACATAGAATTTGCCTGCGACGAAAAAGTTCTGCGCGGGAAATCGGTCGATGAACAAAAACGATACGCATCGGCGCTGCTGAACTGTGCGGAAAGCCGCTCGCTTTTCGCGTCCGCTTTCGGAGGTGCACAAGTCCGCGTTAGGATAGAGCGCATACTTTCCTACAAAAAGATGTCCGTCCTCGCTTCGCTCGGGCTCTGCGCCCTTGCAGCCGCGCTGACAGTGCTGCTGTTGACAAACTGAAAAGGCTGAAATGTATAAAAATTTTGCTATACTGCCAATATGCAAACACTCCTCACAAATTTTGTGAGGAGTGTTTTTTGTATTTCAATCATTTTGCGGGACGAAAACTTTTTGACATCGCATATATCACCGCGCCGTGGCAAGACGTATGACGTTGTAAGCGCCGTCATATATACCTGCGGCTTTGTTTTTCAGTATTGCGTCGTTGAACGAAAGCAGCACCTCGCTGTCCGTCTGCATGAGTTTTATCATATCGGCGGTCTCACGCGGGGTTTCACATTCGTATGTGCCGTCACCCACTTCCGCAGAGCGGAGCGCGCCGTAGGCTTCATGTCCGCCGACACGGTGGATAAACAGTTTGGGCACGGGATAAAACGACAACTCGCTCGGCTTTGTTACAAGCACGTCGCAAGCGCGAATGAGCAGATTTGTTATATATACCGCGGCGAAAATATCTTCGTGGCAAAACGCGTAAATGCCGTTTACGTCGCCATTGAGAGCCTGTGCGGCGAATGCGGACGCGGCGCAGTAATCGTTTTCGAACAGCGTAGCCGAAGCAAGGGCGGGAATTTCGTTCAAAAGCCCCTCCCAAACGTTTTTATGGTCGCCCACATTGAGGAAAAGCGTGGCTTTGCCCGCCTTGATCTCTGGCAGAAGCGTTTCGATAACACGGCGGAATATCTCTTTTTGAGCGCCCGCGCCGCCGACGGTCAGCAGATACCTTTTTGCTTTTCCGCTCTTTATTCTGTCAACGCGAAGCGCCGTGTCATTTTCCAAATTCGAAACAAATTCGTGATCGACATAATGCCCCGTGTATGCAAGTTCACCGTCCGGTATCGGGCGAAGAGAGCGTTTTTTATCCATGCCGCGCAACGCTTTATAACCGAGAAACGAAGATGGCGTTTGCACGGTGTGCAGACTGCCCTCGGCAAGGTGCAGAGCCATAGGCCAGTTATCGGGGACGGCGTTGACGACACGCTCAAATCCTGCGCAGACCGCCGCTTGCGCGGGCCATGCATGCGTGGCGACGAAAGGAACGTTTTTGGGCAGATCCCGAAGCAGATTTGCCGTGAGTTCGGACGCCGCTTGGTCGCAGGCGTTATACGAAAGTTTGCGGAAGCCCTCGCTGTTGAGCGGTTCCCAATAAAGTTTGTTGAACAGACGGCTTTTATCCGAAAGGCGCGAACCCATTGAATACAGGTCGTTCTGATAGGATATCAGTTTTGTGCAGGTCGAATCGGGGAACGAGTTCAGGTCAAGCCATACGGGCTCAAAACCGAGCGCGTGAGCGCAGGAAGCCATCGCCATGGAAATGCGATAATGCCCGAAACCCATACGGATATTACCTATTATAACGGAGCGGTCGGAAAACCGAGCGCCGTCACCCTTTACAAGAACTTTTGTTCCGAGCGGGGCAAGGACTTCGTTTTCAACTGCGGAAAACGTATATTTCACATTGCCGTCATCACCGAATTTACGGATAAATTTCGCTTTTGTTTTTTCCGCTTTCGCAATAACCTTTTTCGGCATTTCGTTTCCGAACACGCTTGTGTATTTCGCCATATTGTTTTTCCTTTCAAATATTTTTTTCGTTGACTGTTGACAAACGGTAAATTTTGTGCTACTATATAACCAATATCTGATAGTTATACTATCATATTTTCAGAGGTTTGTCAAGTGCAGGAACAGGGATATTGGGCGAAATATCGCGGCGAAAAGGTCGAAAAAGCCGTTTTTGCGGCAAAAAAACTATTTTCGGCAAATAAAATCGAGAACGTAAAAATGACCGACATCGCAAAAGAGTGCGATATAGGCGTTGCGTCGCTTTACCGTTATTTTTCGACGAAAGAAGCCATTGCGATAGAGGTCGGAAAACTTTGGTGGCGGCAGATAAAGGAATTTTTGAAGCCGCGGTTTGAGAAGCGGGAGTTTCTCGAAAAGAACGGGATAGGCAGGATAGAAGCTATCCTCGACGCATATTCGGAACTGTTTGAAAAGCAGCGGGATTTTCTTTTGTTTCTCGACGATTTCGACGCGTTCTGCTTAAAAGAGAATATAGCGAAAGAAAAACTCGAAGAATATCAGATCGAAACGGCGGATTTTTACAAACCGTATGCGCAGGCTCTGCGGCTCGGGCGCGAGGACGGAAGCGTCCGCGACGGGATAAACGAAGAACTGACCTATCTGGCGGTCAACCACACGATGCTTGCGCTTTTGCGAAAAGCGGCGGAAGGCAAAATTCTGACCCAAGACGAAAATTACGAAGCGGAAATATCTCTTATAAAAGAAATCATTTTAAGTTATTTTAAGACAACGGGAGGCAACGCAAAATGAAAAAGATAACAAACAAAGTGCTGTGGATCTTTGCGATAGGTCAGTTCGGTTGGAGTTTGCTTTCGGGCATTATCAGCAACTGGCTTGTTTACTATTACACGGACTCGCAGGCGGGCGTGTTCGGCAAGAACATCACGGGCGGAACGCTGTTTTGGAGCATAACGCTGTTCGGACTTATCACCATGGTCGGCAGAATATTCGACGCGGTGACAGACCCGATGATTGCGGGCTGGTCGGACCGAAGCAACTTCAAGGGCGGCAGACGCATACCTTTTATGAAAGTCATCGCCGTGCCGTTTGCGGTTATGACGGCTTGCGTTTTCGTGCTTCCGCAAACGTCGAACGTATTGCTCAACGACATTATCATTTTTGTTACGCTGATGCTTTTCTATCTGTTTATGACGATATACTGCACGCCGTATAACGCGCTTATCTCCGAACTCGGCGACACGCAGAAAAACAGAGTGAACGTTTCAACGTTCATCTCGTTCACATATATCGCGGGACTTTCCGTTTCCTATCTTATACCGAACCTTGCGCAGATGCTCGGCGGCGGACAGACGACCGCGAAATCAATAAGACTTGCGATAGGAATAATGTGCCTTGTCGCGGCGATCGCCATGCTTATACCCTCTCTTTGGATAAAAGAAAGAGATTACATCAAATCCGAACCCGTCAAGACAAAAGCATTCCGCTCGCTCTTCAAAACGTTCAAGAACCGTCAGTTTGTGCGCTTTGTGCTTTCCGATATAATATACTTTTTCGCGGTAACGCTTTTCCAAACGGGACTTGCGTTCTACGAAACAAAACTCATGGGAATAGATGACACTTGGACGTTTTTGCTCACGGTCATAATGACGCTTGTCAGCCTTTGCCTTTATCCGCTCATCAACAAAACCGCGCTCCGCGTCGGCAAGAAAAAGTTAATAATCGTCGGTTTTTTTGCCTACGCATTTGTATTCCTGCTCGCGTCCGTATGCGGTCAGAGTCTGTTCTGGGGCATCGCGATAGCGGTCTGCGCAGGTATTCCCATGGCAATTCTCGGCATTCTGCCGCAGGCTGTTGTTGCGGATATTTCCGAAGTCGATGCCGCTGAAAGCGGTGAGCAGAGAAGCGGAATGTTCTTTGCGGCGCGCACTTTTGCGATGAAAATGGGACAGGCGGTCTCCATGCTCGTTTTCACTTCCGTTGTTGCGGCGTTCACCACCGGTTCGGGACAGACCTCAACGGTCGAGCCGTTCGGCTACCGTCTGACGGCCATCATAGCAACCGTATTCTGCATTATCGGCGCCGTGCTGTTCTTCTTCTACGATGAAAAAGGCGTGATGAAAAAGATTGCGGAAAAGGAAGATAAGAATGCCTGAAAAAGTCATTTTTGACGCTGTTCTCGCCCACGGTTCGGACGCGGCGTTCCGAAAAGAAGAAGACGAAAACGGTTTTCGCTTTACGATCTGCCCGAACACCGAAACAAAGACAGAAAGCGTCACGGCTTATCTGCCGTTTGAATTCAAAAAAGACGACAGACTGTTTTTGAACGGGTATCAAAGCTGGACGCAAAGCCGTGAATACGGCGTCCGCGATTTTGACCGCTCCATGCGGTTCTGCCCGAAATTCCTCGATAAAAAATTTGAGTTTTCCGCATACGGCGACGGCGGTTTTTACAAAAAAGAATACCGCAAAGGCGTTCTGCACGGCTATTCGTATGCGTATATCAGACGCGGCGACGAATACTTTTTCTTCGGCAGCCTTGCGGAAAACACGGGATTTACAAGAATAATTTTCAATACGGTCTTCAACCGCGTAATATTCCAAAAAGACTGCGCGGGACGTGTGACCGCAACCGAATATAAAGTTTTTGATATATTCTTTGCGCGCGGAAGAGAAAAAGAAGTTTTTGACGCGTGGTTCGAAAAACTCGGAATCACACCGCGCTCCGTAACAAAAAAGAACGGCTACACAAGTTGGTACGACCGTTATCAGGACATCTCACAAAGCGTTATCGAAAACGCGTTGCGCGGCTTTGACCGACTTGACAAAACGCCCGATATTTTTCAGATAGACGACGGTTTTGAAACCAAAGTCGGAGACTGGCTCCGCATTGACAAAACAAAGTTCCCGAACGGGCTTGAACCCATAGTCAAAGCGATAAAGGAAAAAGGCTGTGAGGCGGGAATATGGCTGGCACCTTTCGTCTGTCAAAAAGACTCCGCTCTGGCAAATGACCACCCCGATTGGTTGCTGCGCGACAAAAGCGGCAAACCGGTCGGCTGCGGAAGCAACTGGGGCGGAGCGTGGGCGCTCGACTTTTACAACAACGACGTGCGCGAATACCTGCGCGAATGCTTCGCTTTCTATAAAAATCTCGGCTTCGGGCTTTTCAAACTCGATTTTCTTTATGCGGCCTGCATGATTCCCCTCCCCGACAAAACCCGCGGTGAGATAATGTTTGAAGCGGCCGATTTCCTGCGCGAACTCTGCGGCAACCGCGAAATTCTCGCCTGCGGCGTTCCCCTGCTTCCCGTTTTCGGCAAAGTCGAATACTGCCGTATCGGCATGGATATGTCGCTTTCATGGGACGACAAACCGTATATGCGGCTGTTCCATTCGGAGCGTCCGTCAACGAAAAATACCGTTCTGAACACGGTCTTTCGCCGTCAACTCTCGGGAAGAGCGTTCTTGAACGACCCCGACGTGTTTCTGCTCCGCGAGCGCAACACCGCCCTTTCGCCCGAGCAAAAATCGACGCTTGCCACGGCAAACGCGCTCTTCGGCGGCTTGCTTTTCGTCTCCGACGATTTTTCCGAATACTCGGAAAAACAACTCGCCGAATACAAAACCGTTCTCGCCCTCTCCGGGCGCGCGGAAAACATATCCGTTTCTCCTGCCGCCGCCCCGACCGTGACCTACACCCTCGACGGCGAACAAAAAACGCTCAAACTCGGCTGAAAATTAAACAAAATAACGCAACCCGCAGACGAAGACTCTCGTCTGCGGGTTTTTAACCTATAATTTTATAAGATACCACCTACAAAAAGGTTGCCTGACACAAAAGCGACAGAATATTTTTGCGGGGTGTCCGTTGACTTTGGGAGAGGGATATGATAAAATTGAATTGTTTAAAATTGAAATATTCAAGATTGGAGGATATGCGATGAAGAAAGAAAATAGAAGTGCCGAAAAAGGGAATAAGGCGGCGCTTAATGCCGAAAAGGCGGATTTGAATGAGGATAAAACGGGGGTTGCCACCGAAAACTCGATTGTAAAAACGGACAAAGCGGTGAGCGAAAACGAAAAAACGGCAGGGAACGCGGGAAAAAAGGTGCATAACGCAGAGGACACGGCAAAGAGGGTGAAAAACACAGCGCTTGAAGCCGAAAAGACGGCGGAAAAAGCGGATAAAGCGAGCGGCGGCGCGAAGCAAGATGTCGCGGAAGAGGCAGGCGGAGCGGATGCCGAAGAGAAAAGGACGAGGATAACGGCGGCGCATGTGTTCGGCGGAACAAAGAAGTTTATGGACGCTTACGGACGGGCGATGTTTCCGCTTTGCGAGGAAACGGGTTTGCCGATGCCGGCGATAGATATATTGTTGTTTTTGGCGAACAACCCGGAGCATGACACGGCGAAAGATATATGCAAACTGCGGGGTTTCAAGCCCGCCATTGTGTCTTTCCACGTTGACAAGATGGTCGAAGAGGGGTATCTCGAACGGAAAACGGACGAGCATGACAGACGGAAGTTCTGTCTTGCTTACACGGACAAGGCGACGGATATAATCGAGAGAGGAAGAGAGATTCAGTTGCTGTTTGCGAAAAAAATGCTTGACGGGATATCGGACGGGGACGCAAAAACGATGAAACGGTGCTTTGACACGTTTTCAAAGAACCTTGAAGACATATTGGAGAACGGGCTCGGAGGCGAGAGTGAAAAATGATAAAATTGCTTAAAAATATGCGAAAGCGCGAGGTGCTGACGGCGCTTTTGTGCGCTGTCCTCGTTGTGGGACAGGTGTATTTTGACCTGCGGCTGCCCGACTTTATGTCGGAGTTGACGCTGCTGATAAAATCGGGCGGCGACGCAACGGGAGATATTGTGACCGTCGGGCTGAAAATGCTTGCCTGCACATTGGCGAGCGCGGCGCTTGCCATTGCGTGCGGTTATCTTTCGGCGCAGACGGCGTCGGGATTCAGTTACACGCTCCGAGAAAGGATTTTTAATCGTGTGACGGACATCGGCAAGGCGGAGATGCAGGATATTTCCGTGCCGAGCCTGATAACTAGAACGACGAATGACGTCAACCAAATTCAGATGATAGTTTCGATGGGATTGCAGATGATGATAAAATCCCCTATCATGGCGGTTTGGGCGGTTATCAAAATTCTCGGAAAGAGTTGGGAACTTTCGGCGGTAACGGCGGCGTTCGTGGTGGTTATTTGCGCAACGATACTGACAATTATGTCGATATGTCTGCCGCGTTTTCGCATGGTGCAGAAGTTGACGGACAAGATAAACCGTGTGGCGCGTGAAAACCTGACGGGAATAAACGTGGTTCACGCCTTCAACGCGGAGGATTATCAGAACGCGAAGTTTGATGTTCCGAGCGGCGAGATGATGAACCTGCAACTCAAAAACCAGCGTTTGTTTGCGCTTATGCAGCCGGTTATGGGGCTGGGAATGAACGGGTTGGCGCTCGTCATATATTGGCTCGGCGCGGCGCTTGTCAACGCGGTTCCGCTGTCAGACCCCGCCGGCAGACTCGGAATGTTTTCCGAAGTGGTTGTTTTCAGCACTTATGCGACGTATGTTGTTATGTCGTTTATGATGCTTGTTATGATATTTATGCTGTTGCCGCAGGCGCAGGTCTCGGCGGAGCGTATCAACGAGGTGCTTGACAAGTCTTCGTCGATAGTTTCGGGCAGCGTGACGGAGTGTTCCGAAAGCGGAACGGTAGAGTTCAGGAACGTATCTTTCAAATATCCGAATGCGGCGGAAAATTCGCTTTTGAACATCAATTTCAGGATAGGAAAGGGGCAGACGCTTGCGATAATCGGCGCAACGGGCAGCGGAAAAACGACGCTTGTCGGGCTTATTCCGAGGTTTTACGACGCGACCGAGGGAGAAGTGCTGGTTGACGGAGTGAACGTCAAAGACCTTGACCTCGATACGCTTTACAACAAACTCGGATATGTGACGCAGAAAGCAGTGCTGTTCTCGGGAAGTATAAAGGACAACGTATTTTTCGGGCAGAGCGCGGCGGCGGAGAGTGACGAAAACCTTGAAGAAGCAATAGAACTTTCGCAGGCAAAAGAGTTTGTGGACAAGACGGAGGACGGAACGGCGCACAGAATAGCGCAACTCGGGCGAAACGTTTCGGGCGGGCAGAAACAGAGACTTTCCATTGCCCGTGCGCTTGCGAGAAAACCTGAAATACTTGTTTTTGACGACTCTTTTTCGGCGCTTGACTATGCGACGGACGCAAAACTCCGCGCGGGTCTTGAAAAGAGTCTGCCGAACACGACAAAAATAATCGTGGCACAGAGAATAGGAACGATTCGCAATGCGGACAGGATAATCGTGCTTGACAAGGGCGAAGAGGTCGGAAGCGGAACGCACGACGAACTGATGAGGAGTTGCGAGGTATACAGACAGATTGCGAAATCGCAGTTAAGCGAAAAAGAACTCGGACTTAACGGGAACGGAGAGGGGGCAGCGATATGAGACCGATGCAGGGAGCGACAAGAGCGCCTTTGACCGGTGAAAAAGGAACGGTGGCGGCGCTCGGAAAAACCGCGGGCTATGTTAAAGGCGGCGTTGCGGTAACGGCGTTGGCTCTTGTGCTGGCGGCACTCGGAGCGGTTCTGACAATTATCGGACCGGATAAGATAGGCGAAATAACAAACATAATGTCAGAGGGACTGATAACGGGTATAGACCTTGCGGCGATAGCGAAAGTGGGCATAACGCTTATAGTTATCTACGGTCTGAGCGCTCTTTTCACCTTTGTTCAGCATTATATAATGGCAACGGTGACGCTGAAAATGTCTTACCGTATGCGCGGCGAACTTTCGCAAAAGATAAACCGCGTGCCGCAGAAATATTTCAACACGCATTCACAGGGCGATGTTTTGAGCCGCATTACAAACGACGTTTCGACTTTGCAGCAGGGCTTGACAAACGCGCTGCCGATGATAATTTCTTCGGCGACGCAGTTTGTGGGTTGTCTTGTGATGATGTTTGTGACGGAATGGAGATTGGCTCTTATCTCGCTCGGAATAACGCTTGTCGGGCTGTTCGCGGTTGTTATGATAATGTCGCGTTCGCAGAAATATTTCACGGCGCACCAGGAAAATCTCGGCAAACTCAACGGATATGTCGAGGAGATGTATTCGGGTCACGAAGTGGTTCGCATTTCCCGTGCGGGAAATGCGATAAAAGACAGGTTCAAAGGGCTGAACAAGGCGGTTTACGACGCAAACAGAAAGTCGCAGTTCCTCTCGGGAATGATGCAGCCCCTGATGAACATTGTGGGCAACATAGCATACGTTGCGGTCTGCGTTTTCGGCTCGATACTCGTCATCAACGACCCGTCGCTCGGATTCGGCGTTATCATCTCGTTCATTTTGTATGTGCGCCTGTTCACCACGCCCCTTGCGCAGATAGCGCAGGGACTGACAAATATGCAGACGGCGTCCGCTTCGGCTCACCGCATTTTTGATTTTCTCGAAAGTGAGGAACTCGAAAACGAGGACGAAAAACCGACTCTCGGCAAAGACGTTCACGGTGAAGTGGAGTTCGACCATGTACGTTTCGCCTACCCCGACACACCCGACAAAACGGTAATCAAAGATTTTTCCGCAAAAGTAAAACCGGGACAAAAGGTGGCGATAGTAGGACCCACGGGCGCGGGAAAAACGACGATGGTCAATCTGCTTATGCGCTTTTTCGAAACAAACGGCGGCTGCATAAAAATAGACGGAAAGCCCATATCGGACGTCAAACGCGAAAGTATTCACGAACTGTTCGGCATGGTTTTGCAAGACACTTGGCTTTTCGAGGGCACAGTACGCGAAAACCTTGTTTACAACATGAAGAACGTGACGGAGGACGACCTGTGGAGAGTCTGCCGTGCGTGCGGACTTGACAAATTCGTACGTTCGCTGTCAAACGGGTTTGACACGGTGCTTTCCGAAAGCGTAAACATTTCGGCGGGTCAGAAACAGTTGCTGACGATAGCCCGCGCAATGCTCCAAAACGCGCCCATGCTCATTCTTGACGAGGCAACGTCTTCTGTTGACACGAGAACAGAACTGCTTATTCAGCGCGCCATGGACGAACTGACGCAGGGCAGAACTTCGTTTGTTATCGCGCACAGGCTTTCCACGATAAAGAACGCCGACCTGATACTTGTTATGAAAGACGGCGACGTTATCGAAAGCGGAAACCACGAAACGCTTATGGAGCGCGGCGGGTTCTATGCGGACCTATACAACAGCCAATTCGCAAAATAAAACAGGGAAAGTAAAAAAGGCCCGGACCGCAAAAAAAGGCTGAAAGGCATTTTTCTTCATAAAAGATTTTAAGCCGTCGGAATTTTCTCCGACGGCTTTTCGCCTGCGCTTTCAACGACAAACGTTTTGGACTGTTACCATTGACAAAACAGATCGGTTGTGATATAATAAATAACAGATGTTGCGTATCACTTGTTTCCTGCAAGAGATATAAAGGAGAGATCAATACGGAAAAGGCGATAAAGACGGTCGGATTGACTAAAAAATACAAAGATGTGACGGCGGTTGACGGGCTGTCGCTTGAAATCAACGAGGGCGAATTGTTCGCGCTTTTGGGCGTCAACGGCGCGGGAAAAACGACGACGATAAAAATACTTTCGTGTGTGACGCGCCCGACTGCGGGAGATGCGATAATGGACGGCAAAAGCGTTGTGCACGACACGGCGGAGGTCAAGTCGCGCATAGGCGTTTCGCCGCAGGAATCGGCGGTCGCGCCCAATCTTTCGGTAAAAGAAAACCTTGAAATGATGTGCGGAGTTCACGGATTTTCAAAAGAAAAGACGGCGGAAAAGGTTGCCGAACTTGCGAAAAAATTCGGGCTTGACGAGGTAATGAAACGACGTGCGGGCAAACTTTCGGGCGGTTGGCAGAGACGGTGCAGCATTGCGATGGCGCTGATAAGCGAGCCGAAAATACTGTTTCTTGACGAGCCGACATTGGGACTTGACGTGCTTGCCCGAAGCGAACTTTGGGATTTGATAAAAGAACTTAAAGGCAAGGTTACGGTAATCCTCACAACGCACTATATGGAAGAAGCGGAGGCGCTTGCCGACCGTGTGGGAATAATGAAAAGCGGGCGGCTGATAACCGTTGGAACGCCTGCCGAAATAAAAAAAGAAGCGGGAACGGAAAAATTCGAAGATGCGTTCATCGCGCTTGTAAAGGGGGCAAAAAAATGAAAACGCTTGTTTTTGCCCGCCGCACGGGGAAAGAAATTCTGCGCGACCCGTTGACGCTGTTTTTCGGGCTGGGCTTTCCGCTGATACTTCTTGTTCTGTTGAGCGCGATACAGAAAAATGTTCCCGTGCCGCTTTTTGAGATTGAAAAACTGACGCCGGGGATAACGGTCTTCGGGCTTTCATTTATGACGCTGTTTGCGGGAATGATAGTTGCAAAAGACCGTGAAAGCGCGTTTTTGCAGAGGCTTTACACCACCCCGCTCCGTGCTTCGGATTTCATTTTCGGATACATTCTGCCGATGATACCCATTGCGGTCGCACAGAGCGTTATATGTTACGCCGCCGCGTTCGCGTTCGGGCTGAAACCGAGCGTGAACATAATCTATGCCCTGCTTACGATAATCCCCGTTTCCCTGCTTTTCATCGCGCTCGGTCTGCTCTGCGGGGCGGCGCTCGGCTCAAAACAGGTCGGCGGTATCTGCGGGGCGCTTGTTACCAATCTGACGGCGTGGCTTTCGGGCGTATGGTTCGACATTGAACTTGTCTCGGGACTGAAAACCATTGCGGAATTTCTGCCGTTCGTCCATGCGGTAAAACTCGAACAGTGTCTTCTGAACGGAGACTTTGCGTCGCTTCTGCCCCACGCGCTTTGGGTAGCGGGCTACGCAATTGTGCTTTGTGCCGCCGCAACGGCTCTTTTCACAAAGAAAATGAGAGACCTGTAACCCACACACACATTCCGCCGGAAAAGAAAACAGACGATTTATAAACAGAAAACGAGAGAAACCGTGCGGGATATTGCTCCCGCACGGTTTTTTGACTGCGGCTGACATTTTCGATAAAAATTGATTTTGCGCAGCTATTGCATTTTTTTTTCGGATATGGTAAAATTATCACAGGTTGAATCAGACCACCGACGAAAGGCGGAAAATATGCGGGTAATCATCAATTTCAGTCCGCGAAAAAACGGGAACTGCGGAAGAACGGCAAAACTCATCGCGGATATGACAGGCACAGAAGTTATCGACTTCGCAGCGCTCGGCATAAGCCCCTGCGGAAAGTGCGACTACGAATGTTTTAAGAAAACCGAAAACTGCCCGCATACAAGTGACGGAGCAAACGAAGTCTATCGAAAAATAACGGAAAGCGATGAAACAATTTTTGTTGTTCCCGATTTTTGCGATTTTCCGTGTTCGGCGTGGTTCGTTTTCAGTGAACGGCAATGCGGATATTTCGGAACGAACGGAAAAATCGCGGAAAAATTCAATGCCGTACCGAAAAAATTCATAGCGATAACAAACACGAACAAAGAAAACTTCGTCCGCGCTTTCGGCGACCAAGTGAACGGCGAACCCGACATTCTGTTTCTTGCGGCGAAAGATTTCGGTAAAATAAGTCTGAACGGAGACTTATGCGACGACCCAAGGGTGATAAAAACAATAAAAGATTTTATAGGCTGATATTCAGCCTAAACAAATGATATTAAAAGGAGAAAACAAATGACATTTCTTGTTATCGGCATTATTTTGGCGCTTGTCGCTTTTGTTGCGCTCGGCGTTTGCAAGGACGGAACGGGCTACAAATGGAAGAAGAACAAAAAGCAGTTCCTTTCGATTTTTGCGCTTGTTGTAATACTTTTCGGCTGCACGGCATCAGTTCCCACGGGACACACGGGCGTTGTGACAACGTTCGGCAAGGTTGAGAATTTTACGCTTGAAGCGGGTTTCCACTTCAAACTTCCGTGGCAGGAAGTTGTTAAAATGGACAACAGAACGCAGAAAGCGGCGGTTGACCTGACGTGCTTTTCAAGCGATATTCAGGAAGTGACGATGAAATATTCGATAAACTTTCAGATAGAAAAAGCCAACGCGCAGACGATATACAAAACGATTGGCACAAACTATTATGAGACCATTGTCTCGCCGCGTATAGAAGAAGCGGTAAAGAGCGTTGCGGCGCAGTATACGGCGGAGGGGCTTGTTTCTCACAGAGATGAAATGGGCGACAAAATCAAGATCAAACTGACCGAGGAATTGCGTGAATACAACATCGAGCTTGTCAACGCGGCAATCGAAAACCTTGATTTTACCGATGAATTTACAAACGCGGTAGAAGCAAAGCAGGTTGCGGAGCAGAACAAGATAAAGGCGAAAACGGAAGCGGAACAGCGCGTTATCGAAGCGAACGCCGCGGCGGAAGTGAAGAAAGTCGAAGCACAGGCAAAAGCGGAGGCGGAACTCATAGAAGCGGAAGCGACGGCAAAGGCGAACAAACTGCTCGCGGAATCGCTGACGGCGGAAGTGCTGAAAAACAAGTTCTATGAAAAATGGAACGGCGAACTCCCGAACGTTATGGGAAACAACGCGATAATAACGGACATTGCAAAGGACTGATACGAGATGAAAGAGATAAACGCAAAACTTTTTGATTACATAGAAAACTGTCCGACGGCGTACAACGCGGCGGAACATACGGCAAAAATACTTGAAAGCGCGGGATATTCAAAACTTAACGAAGCGGCGACGTGGACGCTTGAAACGGGCAAAGGCTACTATGTGACAAGAAACGGTTCGTCTCTGATAGCGTTCAGAGTTCCGAACGGCGATTTCACGGGCTTTATGATGACGGCGGCACACCTCGATTCCCCAACGTTCAGAATAAAGGAAAACGATCGTCTCGAAGACGGCAATTACGTTAAACTCTCGGTTGAAGGCTACGGCGGAATGCTGCGTTCGACGTGGACGGACAGACCGCTTTCGGTTGCGGGCAGGCTCGTTGTAAAAACGGACGGCGGGATAAAGACCGTGACGGTCGATCTCAAAGAGCCCGTTGCGATAATTCCGAACGTTGCCATTCACATGGACAGAACGTCAAACGATTCAAAAGGCTACAACACCGCCGTGGATATGATTCCCCTGTTCTCGCTTGCGGGAGAGAAGACGCTGCACCTGCGCGAAATGCTTGCAAAAGCGGCAAAAGTCGATGAAAAAGACATCGTTGCCACGGACGTTTCGGTTTACAACCCGCAGAGCGGAGAAGAGTTCGGCGGCGTTATATGCGCGCCGAGACTTGACGATCTGCAATGCGCTTTTGCTTCACTCACGGCATTTCTGAATGCGAAAGACGGTGCGGGGCTGCCTGTGCTCTGCCTGTTCGACAATGAAGAAGTCGGCAGTCAGACAAAGCAAGGCGCAGCGTCAACGTTCCTTGCGGACACGCTTGAAAGAATTTGCGCGGCACTCGGAAACGGCGACAAATACAGAGAAAAAGTTGCTTCGGGCTTCCTTGTTTCGTGCGACAATGCGCACGCTGTTCACCCGAACCACCCCGAATATGCGGACAGAAATCACACGGTTCGCATGAACGGCGGCGTGGTTATCAAATACAACGCAAATCAGCGTTATACGACCGACGCGGTATCGGAGGCGATATTCAAATCGTTCTGCGACAAGGCAGGCGTCAAGACGCAGTTTTATGCAAACCGTGCGGATATGGCGGGCGGCGGCACGCTGGGCAACATAGCAAACACGCAGGTATCGCTGAACACGGTTGACATCGGGCTTGCGCAGTTGGCTATGCACTCCGCATACGAGACGGCGGGCGCGGACGACACGCAGGCGATGATTTCGGCTCTCACCGCATTTTTCGAAAGCGGCATAGAGATGAAAGCGGACGGCGAATATATCTTACATTGACAGAAAACTCAAAAACTATGCCTGCGGCAGAAATGCCGCAGGCGTTTTGTTGTATTCAGAGAAAAGTTTTTTACTTGAATTCGGCAAAAACTTATTGAAACTCGGAAGTTTTTGCTTAAATTTCGTAAAAGCCTATTGAAATTCAGAAGTTTTTACTTAAATCAAGTAAAAACTATTGACAAAATCTTTTTTTAGGGGTATACTAAACGCATAAAAGCAATATTCGAAAGGAAGATGTAAAATGATACAGAGACCGAAGTATTTGAGCGCGTTGAAAGAATATCGGGACATTCCGCTGGTAAAAATTCTTGCGGGAATAAGACGTTGCGGCAAATCAACAATACTTGAAATGCTGAAAAACGATCTGATAAGTGACGGTGTTCCGAAAGAAAGAATTATCTGTATGCGATACACTTCCGAAGAATTCGATGCGGGAATGACAGATAAAGATATGTATAATGCCATAAAGGCAAAGATGACAGACGATGAACGCTGTTATCTGCTTCTTGACGAGGTTCAAGAGGTCGAAAACTGGGAAAAGGCTGTCAACAGTTTGCTTGAAAATACAAATTCCGATATATATGTAACAGGTTCAAACTCAAAACTTATGGCGGGAGAAATTTCGACATATCTGACAGGAAGATATATCTCAATTCCCGTATATCCTTTATCTTTTTCCGAATATCTCGATTTCAAAGCGTCAAGCGGAAAATCAAAAAAAGAATTGCTTAGTGATTATATCCGTTTCGGCGGCTTTCCGATTATCGCACTGAATGATTTCGATGAGACTTCCGCATATCAGATTGTCGAGGGCATATATAACTCCGTTATAACAAGCGATTTAACAAAACGGCATAATCTTTCGGATTTTGATTTGTTCAACCGCGTTGTAAGATTCATTATAGAGAATGTGGGCAAAACATTTTCGGCAAATACAATAGTGAAATTCCTCAAAAGCGAAAAAAGATCTCTATCGGTCGAAAACGTGTATAATTATATAGTATGGTTGGAAAAAGCATTTGTGATATACCGTTGCAGGCGATATGATATGCAGGGAAAATCCGTGCTGAAAACGCAGGAAAAGTTTTATCTTGCCGATCAGTCTCTGAAATACTCTATCATGGGGTTTGACCCGAAATCCGTTGCGGCAATGCTCGAAAATATTGTATATTTTGAATTGCGCAGAAAAGGATATGATGTGTATATCGGAAAAAATGAAACAAAAGAAATAGACTTTGTTGCTTCAAAACGCGACAAAAAGATATATGTTCAGGTATGCAAAGAACTTCCGCAAAATTCGGACAGAGAAATTGAAAACCTGCTTGAAATAAGGGATAATTTCCCCAAATACATCGTAACGCTTGACGACCTCGCAACAGGTTTTTCAGACGGTATCAGGATAATACATTTGGCGGATTTTCTGCTTGAAAACGATTATTAAAAACTATGCCTGCGGCAGAAATGTCGCAGGCGTTTTGTTGTATTCAGAGAAAAGTTTTTTACTTGAATTCGGAAAAAACTTATTGAAACGTGGAAGTTTTTACTTAAATCAAGCAAAAACTTCCGAAAGAATAAGAATTGTTCGGAAGAATTGAACCGTTTTCGTTTTATCTCAAACGGTTGCGTTTGCTGCCCGGATGGTGTTCAAAAATGGATTCCAACTGTTCGTCGGAAAGGTCGCTTGTCTGCCCTATCTGTTTGGCGTAGGAGTATATCTTCATAACCTCTTCGGCGGCTTCGATAAGTTTGACGGCATCTTCAAGCGTTCTGCCGACGGATATAACGCCGTGATTTGCAAGCAGAACAAGGTCATTGTCTTTCAATGCTTCCGCAAGTCCGTCCGCGATGTGCGACGTTGCCGCTTCACCGTAAGGAATACACGGGATCTTCTCGCCGAAAAGAATGGCAAAAGAAGAGGAACATTTTATACTGATGTCCTTGCCGCAGTAAGCGTATGCGGTAAGATACGGAGAATGAACGTGCGCAACGGCGTTGCAAGTCGGGCGCGCTTTCAACGCTTCCAAGTGCATAAGATATTCGCTCGAACGAGGCAGACTGCCCTCAACCTGCTCCCCGTTTTGCATAACGGCTATCTTGTCCGCATCAAGAAAGCGCTTGCGTGTACCGGACGGGGTAACATAAAGTTTGCCCGTTTCTCTGTCAAGAACAGAGAGATTTCCCTCAACGGTGTTGACAAGTCCCTTTTCATCAAGGATTTTTGCATAAGTCACAACTTCGTTTTTGTAGTCTTCGCCTGTTTTTCCCATATCGAATATCCCCTGTTTGTTTTTTGTCAGCCAAATCATAACACATAGGCGGGACAATTTCAACAGAGTTTACAATGCTGCCGAAAAAATGACATTTCATTTACTGATAGCTTTCAATACTGATAAAAATCAATCGAAGTTGCTAAAATTTAGTTATAAAACAAAAAGGAGCAGACCGAAAAAGTCTGCTCCGATTTTTTGTTCGAGGTTGAATTACTTCAATTCAACAACAGCGCCTGCTGCTTCGAGAGTTGCTTTCATAGCCTCTGCATCTGCATAAGGAACGTTTTCCTTAACAGCCTTGGGAGCAGCATCAACGATCTCTTTGGACTCTTTAAGTCCGAGACCGGTGATTTCTTTAACAGCCTTGATAACTGCCATCTTGTTAGCGCCAACTTCCTTGATGATAACGGAAGCATCGGTCTTCTCCTCAGCAGCGGGAGCAGCGTCAGCAGCTCCTGCAACTACCGCAACCTGTGCAGCAGCGGAAACGCCGAATTCCTCTTCAAGGGCTTTAACGAGTTCATTGAGTTCAAGAACAGTAAGGGTTTTGATCTCTTCGATCATATTGGTGATTTTTTCACTTGCCATTTTGATTTTCCTCCGATAATAAATATTTTCTTGCGCTTATTATAACGCCGCGCAGAGCGTCAGGCGCATTCACGCCCGTAAAACGCGCAAAAACCGTAATTTTCACGCCGCGATGTATTCTCGCTTATTCTGCGGCAGCCTCCGCAGCGGGTGCCTCTGCGCCTTCGTTCTTCTTGTCGGCGATTGCTTGGAGCGCGATCGCAAGACCCTGAAGAGGAGAAAGGATGCAGTAGAGCGTTTTGGAGATAAGGTCTTCCTTCGAGGGAACTTTGGAAAGCGCGATAACGTCCTCAACGGGAACAACTTTGCCTTCGATAAAGCCGCCTTTTACGGAGATCTTGTCGCCGTGATCTTTTGCGAATTTGCAGATAACCTTTGCGGGAGCAACAACGTCGTCGCTTGCAAGAGCAAGAGAAGTCGTTCCGTTAAGAACTTCGTCAAGTCCCTCGTAACCTGCTTCTTTAAGAGCGAATCTGGTCAGGGTGTTCTTTACAACAGCGTATTCAACGCCTGCCGCACGAAGAGCCTTTCTGAGTTCGGTATCTTCCGCAACCGTAAGACCTTTGTAGTCAACGAGAACGCCTGTGCCGGAAGCCTTGATCTTTTCGGCAAGAGCCGCAACGATAGCCTTCTTTTCGCTTAAAACCTTTTCACTGGGCATTAGGATTTTCACCTCCCGAAAAAAATAAACTCTTTCATTCCCAAGAACTGAAAGAGCACATATAAAAACAAAAATATTCGTTTTTTACGCCTCGACAGGATTTACGCATAAGCACCTGTTGTCTTAGGAACAGAGTGATTATACCATAAATCCCGCCGAGTGTCAAGTCAAAACACGAAAGACGGCGCACGCGTCACAAAATATTCGGATTTAGAGACTGATTTGTGAGACGGGGCACTTTAACAGCTGCCTTTTTAACTTATATTCTTTTTATTCAACGGGTTTGGACAAGGGAAACGTCAACGTAACTTTGAACAGGTCGCCGTCAACGGTTATTTTCATTTTGCCGTTTTGGAGTTCGACAAGGCTTTTGGCGATGGAAAGTCCCAGCCCGTTGCCCTCTATGTTGCGCGAAGCGTCGGCACGGACAAAGCGTTCCGCAAGTTCTTCGCCGTCGATGTCGAGCGCGCGTTCGGAGACGTTGCGGAAAGTTATGCGGGCGGTGTTGCCGTCCTGCGCAACATCGAGATAAACGCGGGTGCCGTGTTTGGCATACTTGCAGATATTGGTCAGAAGATTGTCGAACACGCGAAGCAGTCGGCGCGGGTCGGCAAAGATGTAAACGGGTTCGGACGGCAGACGTATAACGGGTTCCAGTTCGGCGGAAGCGAGACGGTCGCCGTATTCGCCCGAGACCTGATTGACGAATGTTGAAACGTCGCAGGGAGCAAGGCAGACATCAAGCGCGCCGCTCTGGGCTTTTGAGGCTTCGACAAGATCGTCGATAAGGCGTTTGAGACGCAGGGACTGACGGTGAATGACTTCGGCGTATTCGGATATTTTTTCATTGTCGCATTTTTCGGCGCAGATTAAATCCGAATAGTTGACAAGAGAAGTCAGCGGCGTTTTCAGGTCGTGGGAAACGTTTGTTATGAGTTCGGTCTTCATGCGGTCGCTGTGTGTGCGCTTTTCAACTTCCGCACTCATGCCGTCCGAAATGCGGTTCATATCTTCGCCGAAGCGTTTGAAATCGCCGAACAAACTGCGGGTATCGGTCTTGTATTCGAGGTTGCCCTCGGCAACGGCTTTGCCCGCTTTTTGCAGTTTGCGCAGGTTGACGGCGGAATAAATCACAAGCGGAATAAGAATGAGTTTTTCCGCGACCCAAACGATTATCAGATACTTGGGGTCATATATAAATCGGAGCATAAAAGCAAATTCCGCAACGGTCAGAGCAAGCGCGCCGACAGCGGTTTTGGGCACGAGCGGAACGGACGAGAAAAAACGTCCCACGGCGCGGAAAAACCGTCCGAGAAGTCTGACAATACGATATACTACGGTGTTTTTGATAAGAGTTTTTTCTTTTATACGAACGGCAAAACTCATTGCGAGTCCGAGAACGGTGCAGAGGGATAAAGCCGTAAACACCGCGGAAAAGCCAAGCGACGTGTATTTATTGAAAGAGGACGAAATAACGACAAACACCGCGAAAACGGGGCTTACGCAGACAAGGAACAGCACGTCAAACGGAATGCGGTTCAAAGCCCCCGGAACGATTTCTTCGGTGTTCGGACGTCTGCCCGAAACACACATGAGAGTTATGAACGCGGCAAGAAGCGCGGGAATTGAAACGGCGAGCAAAGCCACAACAACATAGCGCAAAGAATATCCGAGACTTATCAGGTTGGCGGTTCTCGAATAGCGGTCAACGCCGAAATATCCCTCGCGCAGATTTGCCGGATTTGCGCAGAAAATATACTTTTCGCCCACTTCGTTAGGGTCATTGTAAAAAGAGGTGCGGAAAAACGTTTCATTTTTCCATATATAAACACGGTAGCTCCAAATGTCGTCGTTTGCGGAAACGGCCGCGTCGTAATTTGTCGAAAGTTGCTTTCCCGTTTCGTCGTAAAACGCATAATCGAGCGAATCGGGCGTATACGGTTCTTCCCCATCCCGAATAACGGAAAACGCCGCGGAGTAAGCGTCGGACTGAACGTAGGAGATGAAATACTCTTTTTCCATTCGGCTTTTTGCGCTTTCGACATCGGTTTTTTCGTCATAAAAGCCGTAAACAGCCAAAAGCGCAACGGAGAAAGCGGAGACCGCGGCTGTGACGAACATAATTATAACAAGAACAAAAAGGACGGTCTTGCCCGTAACGGAGCGAAGAAAATTTTTCATCTGTCCCTCACCTTTTCAATCATATAGCCCTGCCCGAACAGAACTTTCAGATAGCGCGGTTCGGACGGGTTGATTTCTATCTTTTCGCGGAGATGACGGATATGTACGGCAACGGTGTTGTCGCTGTTCAGCGGAATATCGTTCCAAACGCGCTTGTATATTTCTTTAGGAGAAAACACCCTGCCCTGTTCGGAAAGAAGCAGGCGCAGAATATCGTATTCTTTCGGCGTCAGCGTTACGGGTTCGCCGTCCACGGTCACTTTTTTGGAAGCGTCGTTCAGTTCTATGCCGCCGCAGACGAATGTTTCGGGTTTAACGTTTCCTCCTCCGAGGCTGAAATATCTGCGCAGATGAGAGCGCACGCGGGCGCAGACTTCGACGGAATTGAACGGCTTTGTTATGTAGTCGTCCGCGCCGATGTTGAGACCCAAAATCTTATCGGTGTCTTCGCTTTTCGCCGTGAGAAAAATCACGGGAACATTGCTTATCTTCCGGATTTCGGAAAGGGCGGTCATACCGTCCTTGACGGGCATCATTATGTCCATAAGAACAAGGTGTATGTCTTCCCTTTCGACAATGCGCAGAGCCTCTTCGCCGTTGCTTGCGGTATAGAGTTCATACGACGGGTCGGAAAGATATATTTTGAGCGCGTTAACAATATCTTTTTCGTCGTCGCAAATAAGCAGGTTGTACATATCGTTTCTCTCCTTTACAAACTGATTATACCACAGAATTTGTAAAAATGGAAGTCTGAAAAGCATTAAAACGCATTAAGATTCCATTAAAACGCAAGGCAGTCGCCGTTTTTGCGATGACTGCCTGTTTTATGAGTTGTTAAAACATTTATTGCAAAGGTATCTCTATCGTTTCGTCGAGCGAAAACGAACGGATATACGCCTTTTTGACGGGCTTGCCGAAAAGTTTTTCAACGGCGTAAGCGTAGTAGCCGAGTTGGCGCGAATAGAGTGCTTTGAGTTCCTCGGCTGTCTTGCGGTCGGTTTTGTAATCTATCAGAACAAAGCCGTCGTCGGTCTCACAAAGTGCGTCAACCGCGCCTTGGAGCAGAATTTCGGCGTTCGGGTCTGCATCCGCTGCGTATTCCGTTGCGGGAATGCGGACAACGAACGATTCCTCTCGGTAGACCTTTTTTGCGTTTCGCATCAGTTCGCCGATGTCGGAAGACAGAAAACGTCGGATTTTTTCAAGGTTTACCGCTTCGGCTTCACGCTCGGACAAAACGCCCTCCGAAACAAGTCGGGCAATTTCGTCGCTCGGGTCGGCTTTAAGGTCAAGCAGAGACACAAAACGGTGAACGGCGGTACCTCTTTCCGCTCCGCTCATCTCCGAAGATGACAAAAACTCGGGCGTTACGGACGGTTTGCGGCTTTGCGGGAACATAGGTTCTGCGTCTTCGTCCGCGACAAACCCTTTTGAAAGTTCCGTGACCGAAACCTTTGCGGGTACTTTGGAAAGCAAGGTCGTGAGTTTTGCGCCGAAACGGCGGTTCAGTTCGGTTTCCGAAAGTCCGCTCACTCTCTTTTTTTCGCCGTCCGCAAGGGTTGTTACGGCTTCTGTTTCCGCTTCGGATGCTTCCGTTGCACGTTCGGTGATTTCTCCGTCCTCATTCTCAAAATCGCTGTTGACGCGGATAGGCTCGCAGAACGGTTTTGTCGGCACGTCGGCGCAGTTGAAAATGCCGCTGTCGGTGCGGTGCGTCAGCGCAAGCGCGACAAGGTCGAGATAACTTTTGGCGTTTTCGACGGCAAGCCGCAGGCATTTGAGTTTTCGTGTGCCGTCAGGCTGCGGGACATAGTCGTAAAGCACTGCAAGGGATTCGGCGGAAAACTTCTTCGGAGGATTTGCGCAGAGAATAAGTTTTTCTTTGGCGCGGGTCACAACAACGTAAAGCACGCGCAGTTTTTCGGAAAGGACTTCATCTGCGGACAGGCGTTCGTTGAGCGAATACAAAAACGATTTTGCCTCGACCGTGCCCTCTGCGTCGCGCAGATATGTGCCGACGGCAAAACGCGGGTGAAAAGCGATATTTTCATTATCTCCCTTTTTTGAAGGAAACGCTTTTTCAAGGCGCGGAACGATGCAGACGGGAAATTCGAGGCCTTTCGATTTGTGGAAAGTCATAATGCGCACAAACTCGCCTTTCGGAGCTGCGCTGTCCTCGTCCGTGCTTCCCTTTGCCGCAAAGTCGGAAACAAGTTTCAAAAACTTTCCGAGCCTTGCCTCGCACGCTTCTTCATGCGCGGCGGCGAACGCTTCAAACTTCATCAATGCGTCGTAGCGTTCCTCTCCGTTCGGGAAAAGTAAGACTTTTTCGGGATACCCCGTCGCTTCGTAAATGCGGCGAATGAGTGCGGATACGGGAAGTTCCGCGGCAAGCATGCGGAACGCTTCAAAAACGGAAACGAATGCGGAAAGGCGTGTGTTTGCTGCCGCATTGGCAGTTATTTTATCGTAAAGGAAACCTTTTCTGCCGACTTCGGCAACGACCTGTGCAATGTTGGATTCTTCAACGTCGAAAACGCCGCAGGTCATACAGGCATAAAAATCGACATCCGAATACGGGTCGTTCAGCGCGCGGAGAACCGCAACGGCGGAACGAACGCAGACGGACTCGAAAATATTGCCGCCGCTTTCGTAATATGCGGGCACGTTAAGCGAATTGAGAGTCTTTGCGACTCTCGCGCACGAGAGGTTGTCCGCGCAGAGAACCGCAATGTCCGAATACCTGTATGTTCTTTCTCCGTCGCCGTTTTCAACAAGGTCGGAAATACGTCCCGCGACATGGCAGAAATCGGCGAATGAACCCTTTCCGAGTTTTTCTGTATACTCCGCATTGAGAACGTCAATTTCGACGTCGGGAGTTTGGCGCGCTTCTTCGGACGGCGTCTTTTCGCCGTGGTTGAGCCGTTCGCCGTCGTCGTATTCAACGCCGCCGACTTCTTCCGAGAAAATCATCGAGAACACAAAGTTCGCAAAATCGAGAACGCCTTTGCGGCTGCGAAAATTCTTGTTAAGGTCTATGCGGCGGAATATATCGCGTTTTTTCGCAAACCCCTCGGGCTTTGCGCCGCGAAAGCTGTATATGGACTGCTTCAAATCGCCGACAACGAACATATCGTCGCGTCCGACGGCGGCAAAGCACACGTCTTGAAGCGGACTTGTATCCTGATATTCGTCTATCATTACGCCGTCGAAATTTGCGGCAACGGCGCGGGCAAGTTCGGTCGTTTCGAAAATGCCTGTTTCATGGTCGAATGACGCAACAAGCAGGCGCAGAGCTTTTTCGGAAATAATGTCAAACGTGTATTTGTTTTTTTCTTCGCATATCCGGCGCAGTTCGAGCGCGTATTCTTCAACAAGGTCGAACAGGCATGAAACGGGCACGCTCATTTCTTCGAGTTCGCGCTTGATCGCTGCGGCGGAATGCTGCATAAAAGGCAGGGCAAAAAGGTTTTTGAGATATCCCCTGACCTTGAAATAGCGTGCAACGGCATTGGGGTCGTCAGTCTTTGACTTGCCGCGCGCGTCGCCTTCAAACGCGCAGACGCGCGCACCGTCCCAATCCCCTTTTTCGCAAGCGGAAAGAACTCTGTGCAAAGACTCTATATCCTCGGCAAGATACCTTGATTTTGAGGAAGAACATATCGCGCCGCTTGCTTCGATTTGTTCAAAAACGGGAAGAACTTCACGCACTCGGGAGGCGATGTAATCACAGCAGAATGACGTAAAATATTCGGGAGAAGAATAAAGTTCTTTCTTGGTCTTTAACCATTCCGTTCTGAACGGAACGGACGCCAATCTGTTATAAATATATTTAATGTCTCCGCCTATTTTTTCGTTTCGGGCATCTCCTCCGACAAGTTCGACAAGCGCGCGGAACGGCTCTGACATATCTTCGTAAGCGCGTTCGACGACAGCCGCCAGAGCCTCCTGTTCTATCGCGGCGGTCTCCGCGGGATCAAGCATACCGAAATTGGGGCTGACCTCCGCAACACGGAAATTCTCACGGACAAGATCGCCGAAAAAACTGTCTATTGTCGAAATCTTTGCGTTTCCGACTTTGACAAGTTGGCGGCGAAGCCGTTTTTTTGTTTCGGGGTCTTGCTCCGCTCTGCAAAGGTCGGCGATTTTTTTGCGTATACGGGAACGCATTTCCTTTGACGCGGCTTTTGTGAACGTTACGACAAGCAGCCGTTCGATATCGCCGCCGTCCGCCACAAAACGGCAGACGCGCTCGGAAAGAACGGACGTCTTTCCGCTTCCCGCGGCGGCGGAAACGATGATGTTTCTGCCTTTTTCGTTGATTGCGGACTTCTGTTCGTCTGTCCATCTTTCAGCCATTGTCGTCACCGTCCTTTTCCATGCGGTCGCGCATTATTTTCATCGGGTCGTCTATTTTGAGCGCCGGCGGCGGGTTGTCCCTAATTTCGCAGATACTGCCGAGCGGACAATATTTGCAGGTGTTGCCGTTTTTGTTCGGCGTCTTTTCCGTTCTGCCCGAACAAAGCGTGCCGCACATTTTTTTCAGGCTGTCTTTGACATAGAAAAACACCGTGTCAAAGCCGTTTTTATCGGTTTTTATAAATTCTTTTTTGTCAACTTCGCCGTGAATGTCGGGCTGCTCGCCGTCCTCGTCACCGTTCGTCGGAGAGGAAACGTCAAGCAGCATTCCGCTGCGTTTGTGGCTGTCCGGCACGGCGGGAAGTTTGCCCGTTTGCGCAAACTCCGCAAACGTATCAGGCTCTGTATCAAGTTTTTCCGTCGCCTTGTTCAGGACGTAATACATCATACCCGCAGGTTCGGGTTCGGAAGAAAACAGGTGTGCGCCCGTCTCTTTGAGTATATCGAGATAAAGCGGCAATTGCAGGCTTTTACCGCGGCATATATCGGCAAGCGAGAACTTATTTTCGCCCGTTTTGTAGTCTATGACGCGGACAAACGTTTTTCCGTCCTTTTCCAAAGCGTCCACACGGTCTATCGAGCCCGTGACACGGGCTTTTATGCCGTTGCCGCAATCGAGGTCGTAAGCGGGAAGTCCGTTTTCGCCCTTGCCTATTCCGAGTTCCGTATAAACCGGGCGGAAACCGACGGTTCGCAGTTCGTTGCGCATGGAACGGAGCAGCACAAGCAACCGCTTTTGTACGCTTGCGGCACACGCCTGCATATCGCGGCGGTCTGCGTCCGCACCGAACGCTTCTTTCATATATGTTCCTATCTCGTTTTGGGCAAGAGCCGAAAGAGTTTCGTCGTCAAGTGCTGAAATGTCCTTTTCCTTTTTGAATATTCGGTCAAGCGAAGCGTGAACGAGAGAGCCGACGTTGACGGCGCTGAATTCCGCTTTTTGCAGTTCGTTTATGCCGAGCCCGAAACGGACGAAGTAGTTATACGGACACTCCGCAAAAGTATTGCTTTTCGTTGCGGATATATAGACGGGCGAACCATAAAGTTTTTTTGCGACTTCTTCGGAAACGGAGAAGCCCGTTTTGAGATACTCGTCGTCTGACGCTATCCGTATGTCAAAATACTCGGAAAGGTCTTGTATGCCGTACTCAACGGCTTTTATCTTTGACGGACGGGCGCGGTAAATTCTTTCCGCATCGGACGCCCGCGCAGTAATGACCGCGTTCGGAAAGGCTGCACGGCAACGGTCGAATACTTCGCTCGGAACACCCTCTCCGCCGTCGGACGAGGGATAGGACATATACACGCGCTCCGTTGCCGCTGTCAGCGCGTAATAGGCGATAAACTGCTCATAAAGAAACTTGTCAAACGGGGAGATGTCAACTACTATTCCCTGCTCTTCAAGCGCGGCGCGCTCCCGTTCGGGAACAAGCGGAGACGATGACGGAGTTTTGGGGAATGAGCCCTCGCGCAGTCCGAGAACGAACACGGCACGTTTATCGAGAAGCGGGGAGGTGTCCGCGCCGCCGACAAGAACCGTGTCGAGAGCCGTCGGTATCGAGCCGACGGAATATTCTGAAATAATGCGCAAATACATTCTGCCGAAAAGGTCGAAAGAAACTTCCGAATCGCCTGCGGAGCGAACGTATTCGTCAAGTCCTCGCACAAGCAGTTCAAACAGTTTTTCGTTTTCGTCAGCAAGCGTCTTCTCACCCATGGCGGCAAGCGTCTGTGTGTCTGCGTTTATCTTTTCTTCAAGTCCCGTTTTTTCGAACAGCGAAAAAAGTCTTTCGGCATGGGTTCTGACGGTTGCCTTGTCGCTGCCCCTGCCGAGATATGAAAGCACTTCGCCGACGGTCAGGCGGACGTTTTCGGCGCACGCAAGACGGGCGGTGTCTTCCTCGGACGGGGATTCGCCGCCCGAAAAGCCTCTTATACTGCGCCCGAACGGTTCAAAAAACCCTTTTCCGTTCACGTTCCAGATACGGACATACCGTTCAAATTCGGCAAGATCGGTCGGATCTACCCCGTCGATATACCCGCAGGAAACGGCGTCGATAACGTCGTCGGCACGGAATCCGAAGCGTATCGCGGAAAAAAGAGAAGAAAGAAAACGAACGGCTTTTTTTTCGGTCAGCCCGCTTTTTTTATGTCTGAAAAACGGAATTTCATAATCCGCAAACAGTTTTTCAAAATACGGCGCATACCGTTCGTCATCGCGTGTCACGACGGCGATATCGGAAAAACGGTAGCTTCTGTCAAGCACAAGTTCGCATATCCGACAGCAGACAAAATCGACCTCGTCGGATATATCGGTCGCTTCATATATATTCACGCCGTCGCAGTCGGGCGGTTCAGAATTGCCGTCCGTCGCAAGGAGATCTTCAAGCTGCGCAAGACCGTTTGACTGATACCCCGTGCCGTTTTCCGCTTTTTCGTAAACGAGTTTGCCGCCGTCTTTTTCAACAAAGCGGCGTAGTTTGTTTTCAACTTCAAGCACAGGCGCAAAGATGCCGCAATCGTCCCTTGATTCGTCTTCGACAAGCCCTACATTTATCTCCGCCCCGGCTTCGTAAAGCGCGCGAACAACGGAAAGTTCCGACGCGTTCAGGACTTTGAAAAAGTCGATAAACACCGTTGTTCCGCGAAAAAGTCCGTGTTCGGCGATAAGTTCGGCAAACAGGCGCAGATTGTCTGCGGGGTCGGCTCTGTCCGCGCCGAGAAGCGCGTCGTAAGCGGCGTAAACGAGCGCCAAGTCGTGAACTGCGTCCGAAGTTTCGGCTGTGAGCAGCGCGTCGGGCGTGACCGCATACTCCTTGAACATTTTTATACGTTCGCACAGGGCCTCGTTAAAATAAAAATCGGAGTAGCCCGCATAATATTTAAGCTGCGGTGAAACGGCATCGAAAGCGGCGGAAACAAGCGCGGCACGCCCGCCCTCTCCGACAAAATCAAACGTTTTGCCTTTTTCGGAAAAAGAGAGAGACGCAAGCCTTTTGAAAGAAACGACGCGGATATTTCGCAGCGCTTTTTCACCGACGGCCGCAAGCAAAAAGCGTTCCGCAGTCAAAGTATACTGGTCGGGAACGATAAAAAACGCCCTGTCTTCGGCGGCTGCGTGCGCGGCAAAGTCGGCAACTTTCGACCGCATTCGACGGTGAATGTCGGAGCCGTTTCTGCCGTAAACGATTTTTATGTTTTTCATAAACGTCCTCTTTTTTTCAAATACATTTTTTGGAAGAATACTTTTCGCCCTTTTGCCGATACTTTTTTCGGAAAGGCAGGGCGCGGAATATGCTGAACAAAGTCGTTATATGCGGAATAGACACCTCGGAACTCGAAGTTATACCCGCCGCGGAAATGAAAGAACTCATGCTGAAAATAAAGGCGGGAGACGAGGTGGCGCGGGAGAGGTTTATCAGAGGAAATCTGAAACTTGTTTTGAGCGTTCTCCGACGCTTTTCGGGCAGAGGAGAAGATCCCGACGACCTGTTTCAGGTCGGCTGCATAGGGTTGATAAAAGCGATAGACAATTTCGATGTTTCGCAGGACGTGCGGTTTTCGACATACGCCGTGCCGATGATAATAGGCGAACTGCGGAGGTATCTGCGGGACAACAACCCGATACGGGTCAGCCGTTCGGTGCGGGACACGGCGTACAAAGCGTTGACGGCAAAAGAAAAACTGACAAACGAACTCGGACGCGAACCGACACCGGAAGAAATATCGAAAGAACTCGGACTGACGCGAAAAGAAGTTGTTTTGGCTCTTGAAGCGATAGTTGACCCCGTTTCGCTTTTCGACCCGGTTTACAGCGACGACAGCGACACGCTTTACGTTATGGATCAGGTGAGCGACAAAAGCGACTGTGACACAAGTTGGGTCGAAGAAATAAATCTGCGTGAAGCGCTGAAAACGCTCTCGGACAGGGAAAAACGCATTGTTATGCTCCGCTTTATGAACGGCAAGACCCAAATGGAGACCGCCGCCGAGATAGGCATTTCGCAGGCACAGGTGTCGCGGCTTGAAAAAAGCGCGCTGACGAGGATAAAAAGTATGATCTGAATTATTTTATTTCGATATTGACGCCGTTCAGTTCTACGCCGCCGTCGGCACGGACAAGAATGAACTTTACGCCGTCGATGACGCGGGTCTCTACAATGTCTTTCTTTTCGGGGCTGACTTTTATCGACACATCGGGCGTTTTCAACTCGAATTTTTTCGGGTCAACTATGTTTTTCGGACGCAGTTCTGCGCCTTTGCCGAAATCTTCGTCAAATTTCTTGCCGAACGCCTCAACGTGTTCCTCGTCAACGCCGCCGTCGCGCAAAATGCGCTTGACCGTGCCTTTGGAGATAGTCAGCGGGTCGCGTTCTTTGCTCTGTTTATGTTCCTCGATAAGTTCGGCAATACCCGAATGGACGGTTGAAACGACATCAAGATCCAGCGCTTCCGAAACGGACTCCGAAAGCACCGCGCCGAACGTCTGCCTCTGCTCCGCCGCAGGCATGGGCGTCTGCGCACCGAAAACGGTTGCCGCAAACTCGGCGTGATTGTCCTTTATATCGCGGGCATAGTAACCCAGAGTGTAAATATCCGCTTTTCTTTCATTGAATGCGGGGTACATAAATCCGAGCGTCGGAGCGGTCACAACGGATTTCAACGTCGAATTGACAAAGACATTCTCCCCTGTTGAAAAAGTCAGCACGGGTTTGCCCGATTTAAGCGGACAAACGGCGCAGAGGATATACGGAAAAGTATCGGTCGATTCCTCTATCCTTTCGCCGTCCGCACCGAAGCGGAACACATCGTAGTTTTCGTGGACGAGCAGCACCACATATCCCTCGTCGCTTTCGACACAGGACGCTATCTTTTCAAAAAGCGCGCGGCGCGCCGTTTCGTCCTTGCACCCGCTTGCACGGAGTGCGTCAAGCATTTTGTAAACATCGCCGTTCGGCACTTCCGAAGCGGGAAAGGCGACATCGACAAAGTTTCTGCCGACGTTTGAAAGCACGCGTTTGAGCGCCCCGAACACGGCGTCCGTTTCATCCTCCGTCATCGACGCAACGGGAACGTCAAACTCGGACGCTATCTCATGCGTCTGCGTTACCAGACACCCTGCAACGTGCGTTATATTGTTTTTATCTGTTTTATATCTTCTGCGGATCTCCGCGGTTTCTCTGTCTGTCATAATATCTCCTGATTTCAAGCAAATAGTGATATATACATTATACATCTTTTTTCGGATTTTTGCAAGCGTAAAGAGGGACAAAAACGGGACGTTGCGGTCAGGACAGCGAAAAAGAGAGCCGCGGCGCGGCAATATATGCAAAAAGTGTGAACTGTTTGTGAAGTTTCTTGCTTTTCAATACCCGCTATCGTATAATTGAAATAAAGAGCGGCGCGGACGGAACACGAAAGTGAAAAAAGAGGCGCGGGAAAGGCGGAAAAAGAAAATGAACGACGACAGAACAACGGCGGAAAAGAAGAGAAAGCTTTATTTTATACTTACGGTGGCGGAAATAGTTATCGGCATCGCCGGCATTGCCGTGTTTGTTGTACTTTGCCGCACGGCGGAGGACATAAAGGCTTACGTTGTCGCGCTTTTACTTGCGCTTGTTATGATAGTGAGCGGCACGGGCAGCCTTTTGAAAATTCTGAAAGCGAGAAAAGCGGAGAAGGACGAAGAAAACGGCAGCGGCGACGGAGAATGAAATAAAAAAGGCGTGTTCCGTGGGACACGCGGCAAACGACGCAAAATAAGCAGAAAAGCGTGCTCCGTGAGGAACACGCGGCAATCGACGCAAAATAAGCAAAAAGGAGTGCTCCGCGAGGAGTACGCGGCGACCGACGCAAAATAAGCAAAAAAGAGTGCTCCGTAAGGAACACGCGGCAATCAGAGCAAAATAAGAAAAAAAGCGTGCTCCGCGAGGAGTACGCGGCAATCGACGCCGGAAAAAGGCGAAATACGCAAAAAAGCGAAATAAACAAAAAAACGCAGGGCGGCTCCGCATAAGCCGCCCTGCGCGACGCTTTGAAAAAGGTCTTCCCGTTATCCGAAAATTTTCAGGTTTGCGCCGCTTTTTTTGCGGAAAAGCGTCTCTTTTTAAGAGATTTCGAACGAAGCCATTTCAAAGTGTCAGACAGTGTTCTTTTTAACGGTCTGGGACAGTATCCGAGTTCCTCGCTCGCCGTTTCGTGCGAAAAAGCGCCGTTTGAAGCAAGCACTGCAAGAGCGTAAGGCGTGAAAGAGGCGGGCTTTTTCCGCTTTACGCATATTTTTTCGGCAAGCGGAGCGAAAGCTTCAGCTATACGCATGGGGACGCAGGAAACAACGCGTTTGAGTCCCGCAAGATCACGCACGGTTTTGAGAATGTCCGAAACGGTCGCATAATGACCGGAAAGAATGTAGCATTTCCCTCTTTTTCCGCGTTCGGTGCAGAGAAAGATACCCTTTGCGACGTCCCGGACATCGACGAAGTCGTAGCCGCCTTTAACGGCGAACGGCAGACGGCCGCGGATGAAAGCGGAGATAAGACGGGTTATGTTTCCGCATTTTTCGTCACCCGGACCGATGATGCCCGAAGGATGAACGACGGAGGCGTTGAGTCCTTTTTCGGCGGCGGCAAGAACTGCGGCGGTCGCCGCGGCTTTGCTTTTTGCGTAAGCGCCGTTTACCTTATCGGGCGAAAAGTCCGAGATTTCGCGCATTTTATCGCCCTCCGGCAGCTCCGGAATGGCGTGGACGGAACTGACGTAAACAAGTTTTTCGACACCGTGACGCAGGCATCTTGAAATGATGTTCTTCGTGCCGTCGATGTTGACGCGGTAGATCGCCTGTCCCGGCTCGCTTGCGACGGAGATCATACCGGCGCAGTGAATGACGCAGACGCCGCTGTCGCCGGAAAGGAACAGACCGCCGAGAGAACCGTCGTCGGTCACATCGCCGCGAACCCAGACGACGCTTTCCGGAAGATCGGATGGCAGTTTTTCGTTTTCAAGCGCGAGCGCGCGGATATTTTCCGCCTTGACGCCGCGACAGAGAAGTTCTCTTACAACGGCGCTGCCGAGAAAGCCCGCCGCACCCGTTACAATATACTCTTTATACATAATATTCACCTCGGAACATAAACGAATTCTGAAATTTTATAGACATCTATTGATTATCTTTCGCATTTATATTATAATATATTCGAACGCGAAATGCAATAGTCAATGTTGCGGCAGGCGAAAGATAATCGACACACGCAACGGCGCAGTCAAATAACTTTCCGAATTTTTTTAGGAGGACGTTATGAAAACGGACGCAAGGGTCAGATACACGCTGAAAATGTTAAAGGATTCCCTGTTGAGGCTGCTTGAAGAAAAGCCGATAAACAAGATAACCGTCAAGGAGGTCTGCGAGCGGGCGGAGCTGAACAGGGCGACGTTTTATCTGCATTTTTCGGACTGCTTTGAACTGCTTGAAAGCATCGAAAACGACCTGTTGAGAGACTTTGAGACGGCGCTCGGCAAATCGGAAAAAACCGATGTTGCGGGGCTTATAGCGACGATATACGATATGATAGACCGCAACCGTCAGATATGCCGCGTGCTGATTTTTGAGAACCCGAAAGCGACGCTGCTGCGGAAAATGATAGAGCAGGCAAAGCAGCCGAGCCTTGCAAGCTGGCGCTCCGAGCTGAAAGACGTATCGGAGGAGACCCTTGAAATGCTTTATATACATCTGTCAAACGGGCTGCTTCACGTTGTCGTTGAGGGCTACGGGAAATATGACAGAAAAACGGTCGCGGAATTTGCGGACAAAGTCGTCAAGGGCTCGTTCTGCGCAGCCGAAGCTGTGAAATAACGCTTAAAAAACCGGAAGGGGCTGTAAAAAAAACGCAAGTTTTTTTTACAGCCCCGTTGGGGATAGGAAAAAAGGTTCAGAATGGGTGAATCGAATCCATGGCTGATGATATTCGAACTCTCATCGGTTTTGACGGGCATATTTTCGCCCTGACTTTCGCAAAAGCCTTGTAAATACGACAGTATTCACGGCGGCTTCTTTGTCGTTATGACAAAAATCTTCTCCGTGAAAGCTG
>ERZ780157.92-NODE-92-length-124976-cov-10.022142_pt1 | contig 124976 bp, 140 predicted proteins | sample MGYA00511169_ERZ780157 | MGnify/ENA primary metagenome ERZ780157 (study PRJEB29588, sample SAMEA1965149) | human gut metagenome | biome: human gut; feature: human-associated habitat; material: faeces | place: Denmark | collected 2008/2010 ...
CGCATTATATTATGCGTATATTTGATTATATAGTATAATATTTTGATATAATGCGAGGGGGCGCGCGGTTTTTCTTTTTGTTGTTATAATAAACAAAATTCACGCAAAAAAAGCATGTTGCGAAAATATTTTATTTTTTATAGGGTTGCAGGGCGGCGCGTGGGCGCGTTCTGTGGCTTTTGTTTTTGTCACGGATGCGGTCGGGGCTTGTGGGGCGTTTTTGGGGCTTCTGCGTGGGTGTGCGTTTGCATGGTTTGTTTTTGGTGTTCGTCATTTTGCACAAATCGGGCGGTTTGACTTTGGGTTGCTTTTGTGGTATAATTATATCAAGAAAGGGGGCGAGACCGTGAAAGAGGCGGAAAACATCTTGACCGCTGGGGGTGATGCCGAAATGATGAGCGATTCGACATTGCATAAAATGATTGAGTATCTAAAAAGCGTTAAAGGCTGGACAGATGCGGAAATCGTGGAACTGCTCAAACACATCACGAAATAAAAAAAGGGCTTTCGGTTGACCGTGGAAAGTTAGACCGAAAACCCAACAAAACGCGCTAAAGCAAATTCAAAGCAGGGGCGGAAAGTCCGCCTGCCGTCCTGGCTTGCTTTGGCTCGATGGTATTATACCACGAACGGCGGAAAAAGTCAAGAGGAAATCAAAAATATTTTAGAACAGCGCAAGACCGCACCAACACGGGCGGCAGCTGGGGAGGTTTACAATGAGCCTTGAACAGACAAAAATTTTTCGTGATCTTGTCGAACATTTTACCAAATTTGCAAACGAACACCGGTATTTAGTCGGTAGTGATCAGATGGCGGCGGAAATGGTCGCGCGTTGGTCGCGTATGCACGGCGTGGATCGTATCGCAAAGGTTGCAAAGAAGGCAAATCAAAAAGCGAAAGTAAAATTTTATTCTGTTTGAGTTTGGAGGCATTGAAAAATGAATGATATTTATTTAATGAGCAAAGAGACCGGCGAAATAAAGCCATCCGCGCAAGTGTTCAAAGAGTTTTACAAGGATCACGGAATTTTTGAGAGCGTCTTTGATTTTTGGATTGAGACAGATTCACCCGTTGAAAATTCTTTTTTTCCGGTTCCGGATTTTACAAAAGCGATTTTATAATGCAGTCGTCCCGGCGACTATAAAAAGCAGATCAAGCCGGGAGCGTTCCCGCCGATCATGGCGGGAGGTTCTGGGACGGTAAGACCGTAAACGCGAAAAGCGGCGGCGCGTTCGGGGGTATGTATGGAATACACATTGACAAAAAATGCGGATTTTGGATCTTTGGAACTCACTTTTGACGGCAAGCCCGCGCAGGCGATCCGCGACGCGCTCAAGGCGCTGCGCTTCCGCTGGCACGGCGTGCGCCGTGTTTGGTACGGGTACGCGGACGAGGCGACGACCCGCGCAGCTCTTGACGGCGTGAACGTCGGCGGGACCGTTCCGGCAGAGGATCAGAACAGCGAGCAGAACAGACAAACCGCAGAACAGCCCGAGCGCGTTTCTTCCCTTCCTTCGATCCGGTTCTATTACAACGGGATCAAGGTAAACGGCGGCGATCTGATCAAGTGCCATTATAGCGCAGACGAGAACAGCGCGACGATCTACGCGAGCGGATACGGCGACAGCTTGCCCGGTTCCCTGTTCGATGTTCGGAACGATACCGACATTATGACGGACTACTTCGACAAGGACAGCGCGAGACTTTCCGCGGATCATCCGCTTTTCCGCTTTGCGTTCTATATGGCAAAGAAAGAGGAATACAAGCAGCACGCGCGCACGCTGGAACGTCAGAAGAAAAACCCGCGCTTATATTCCTATTTGACAGCAGAGCAGCGCGCCGCCAAAATGCGCGAGTTTGAACAGCTCACCGATCCCGGACAGCCCACAAACGCGGATCTTCTCAAGATCGAGGACATGAACGAGGCACGCGAGCAGGCGCGCAAAGAGGCAGCAGAGGCCGCAGAGCGCGAGCGCGTCGCAACGGTTGAACGGAAGAAGGCCAGCGGAGATCAGACCATCCGCGAGGGCCTGGAGCGTTTCCCGCTGGACGAGCAGAACGGCGGCGATTATGTTATGATTGAATGGTCCGAGCATCCCGCATTTTATGAATACGAGGAGCGCGGCGGGCTGAAGCTGTCCATCATGGCGGCGGATTGGATTCTTGGCAAGCTGGACGCAGAACAGCACGAGAAGCGCGAGACCGAGAACGGGCGCGGCTGGTACGACAAAACGAGCTTTAAAATCTACAAGGGCGGCGAATGTGTATATTCCGGTCGTTATGACCTGGGCGACAATGACGGCGGATTGATCGAGCACATCAGTGCAAACGCGGCAAACCGTGAGCTTGACGAGGACGAGCGCGGCGTGGTCGAGTGGATCAGAGCGCAGGCGGGGATCACTTCCCCGCTCCCCGCTCCCGTCCACGTTGCAACCATTGCGGAACAGATCACCGCGGCAGACTTGCAGAGCGGCGAAGAAATGACTATGATTTATCTTGATCCGTGGATAATGACGGCGACCACCACGGCGGCAACCGTGAACAGCGCGAGCGCGTGCGAGTATGCACAGCACAAAGACGCGGCACGGATCGAGTACACGCCAGCAGGCAAGCGCAAGCCGCAGACCCTCCACATCACGCCCCGCATGGATTGCGTAATCTTTCGCGGCATTCTTCCCGACGTTCCCGCAAATATCAAATACAGCGATTGCGGCAGCTCTTCCATGCTCCAACGCGTCAATTACGCGGGAGAAAATGCACGCGAGTACATGCGGCGCGCGGTAGAATATTATAAAAGCATCGGATTTGTGCCGGTGTTCGATACGGTATCAGAACCGGAACAGTCCGAACCCGTGGAAAGTCTGGACGATTCCGGCGTGGAATATATCTCGTATTATTCATAAGCGCAGAACAGACAAAGAGCCGGTAAGCCCTGAACCGCCAGCAATGGCGGCAGGCACGGCGGGGGAAATTATGGAACAGATCAAAATCAGGGTTTCGCAAAAAGTCAATTGGTGCGTTGCCGATCTTCTTAACAAATGGACAAAGGAAAACGGCGGGATTTTTGCACGGGATCATTTTTTCAGTGCGCATATAATCAAGGGCGGCGTTAGATATTACCCCGTTGACGGTGTAAAGGTAGAAAGACACGACGACGGCACCGAAACGGTTACGGTTTACCTTGCGGCGAGAAATTGACCGAACAGCCGAGGCGGCCGGCATATCCCGCCAAAACAAGCCTGTAAGACGCCACCGATACGGGGCGCAGGGCTGGAGGTTAAAAAATGAAAAAGGTTTGTCAAGTGTTGGCGGCTCCTTCCCTGCTGCTGTGCCTGTTGGCGTTGCTTGGGATCGCGGGAGCGATTGAGAACGGCGGCGCGTTGTCGCTTTGCTGGTGGGCGTTTGGTTGCATCGGCGCGACCTGGGCGATCATCAGAACAGCCGCGAAGGGCTGAAACGTCAGAACAGACAGATGGGAGGATGTTTCGAAATGAGAACAGAAACGAAACGCCAAGAAGATTTGAAGGCTGGCGACATCCTGCATTTAATATGGTGCGGTGATAAAATTATAGTCGGCTTTGAAGAATACAAAGGCCCGCTTGAATTTGTGGGCCGCATAGCAATATGCGCCGGAGGATTCAGAATGAGTCTGGAAAAGAATCGGCCTTATACCGTTGTAAAGGATTATTCTTGCGACGATAGAAACAGCGTAAGAATACAGGAGGAGATCACGGCATGAATATATTTCTACCCTACCCCGAGGACGTGCCGAGATCGGCGGCGGTGCTGGATGATCGGCGGCTGGTCAAGCAGATTTTGGAATGCAAGATCCTGCTTGACATTGCCGTGCAGAACAGAACAGACGGCTATTCCCGTCACCCCGTCGCCGTACACTACCGAGAACAGGCGAATTTCCTGCGCTATTACGGCTGGACGTGTTGCCGTGAGTATTTGCACCGCTTTGACCGAAAACACGCCTATGAACCTATTTTTGAGCCGTTCGGCGTGGAGGAAACACAGCCCGATTATATTCCGTTTTATGCCGAGGGCAGCAGAACAGACCCGAACAGCATCAGAACAACCGAGAACGTCGGAGAGCTATTCCGCACGAAGCTATGCCGCAAGTGGCAGACCGACAGAACAGAACCCCGATGGACGAACAAAGATGAACCCGAATTTTACAGAACAGCTCGTAAGTCCTGACCTACGGGCAGGCAGAGAGAAGGAGAAAAGAACATGAAAAAACAAGACCTTTTATCCCTTGCTAACAAGGGCAGAACAGAAATAAACGGTTTTCCCTGCGAGATTACTGTCAAGCCGTGCGTGGGTGATCCGTTCCTGACGATCAATTTTGATCCTCTTTCCCCTCTGCATCAGCCGTTGATCCTCGGTCAACAGTGGGTAGAATACATCACCGACGAGGAGTGCGAGGAGCTGGAGGAAGCATTGAACAGATACAAGGCAGAGGCGGACGCATTCTGCGAGGAAGCAAAGACAGTCATCAAGGCGACCATGAACGAGGACGGGACGTACAGTATGATTGACATACCCGAAAAGGTGAAAGAGAATTTCAAAGACTATCCATCTTCATTCAAATCTTGGTCACGTCAGCGTTTCCATATCAGACCGATCAAAGACAGTCCAGAAGCGTGGTACGCGCCCGGAAATTACACGCTTGATCTTGACGGAGTACAGTATGTGCCGCATTGGTCGTATTGGCTGAATTGCCCCTATTATCTTTTCAAGGAGGATCAGAACGCATGACACGCGCAGAATACAAAAAAGCGGCCGGGCAGTATTTGGCTGCCCTTCCGTCAAGCAATAAAAGCGGACACACGCAGACGGCGTATAAAGTCGTTTTAAGCGCGTTTGATACGTGGATGGACGAGAACACCCCCGAGGGCGAGAACGGTGCAGAGATCGGCAAATTGACCGTTGTGGCGTGGCGTTCCGCGCTTGCAGAACAGAACAGCACCAACACCGTGCGCTACAAGCTCATTTGCCTGCACCGCTTTTTCGTTTGGGCCTGCAAGATGGGGCTTTGCGCGGTCAATCCCGTGGACGTTGACGAGATCCCGCAAAAGAGCGAGATCGAATATAATCTGTTGACCTTTGACGAGATCCAAAAACTTTTGTTGGAAACGCCGAAAGGCATTCACGAAAAAACCTCTTGCAGAAATCGCGCAATTGTGGTATTATTATGTATGGCAGGACTGCGCAAGAGCGAGCTGACGAGCCTTCGTCTCTCTGATCTGGACTTCGAGAACGGAACGATCACCGTGCATCACGGAAAGGGCGACAAGAGCAGAACAGTCGCCTTCCCTTCTCTTGCCAGAACAGCGGTCCAGGAGTATCTTGCGAGCGGTCTGCGTCCCGAAAGTGCCGGTTCCGATGGGCTTTTGTTTGGATCGAGTGCGGACAAGGCGGGACACATGCCAAAGAACGGCAGAACAGACGAATGGCACGAGATCACACCGCAGGCAATGCTGGGAATGGTGAACCGATACACCGAGAAGTGCTGCGGTCACGCGGTATGCGTCCACGCGCTCCGTCACGCGGCGGCATCCTTGTGGGATCACTTGAACATTACGCCGAGCGAGATGCAACAGGCTCTCGGTCATGCAAGCATCACCACCACCATGGGGATCTATCGGCACGTTTTGAAATCGGACAAGGCGGCAAAGAGCATCAATGCCGCGCTTGACGCAATGTAATTGCATAACAGAAAGGAACAGAACAGACATGGAAGAAGAAAAGAAGGAAATCATCATCAGACCAGGCGACAAGGTGATCACTGCGGACGGGCGCGTTGGTCGAGTTACATCGGTTTGCGATTGCGAAGAATGCGCAAAGCGCGGATTCTTTGAGCCTACATACAAGATCAAGGGAGATTCCGAGGATCATTACATTATGATCGGTCAGTATCAAGCAGGCTTCCCCGACTTCTATCTGATCGGCAAGAATTTCTTTGGCAATAAGATCAGCACCGAGGAAATGGAGCGCAGAATCGCAGAACAGCGCGAGGTTGTGAGAACAGAGACCGAGAAGATGGACACTTTACGCAAGCAGCTGTGGACTCTCAACGAGCGCATGGTTCCCGACTGGCGCGAGCGGGAGGAAGCGCGTCGAAAAACAAAAAAATCCGCAGAACAGCCGACCGACTAAAAATCACCGGAACATAATACACAAAGAAAAGCCCCCATGTAGGGGGCTTTTTATTGGTTTACTTTACGAGATTTTTGATCGTTTCCTTCGCCGCCTCTGCCACTTGGTTGAGCGCGGCAAATTCGGGATGCTCGGCGTTGATTCCCTTCTCTTTCAGAACAGAAAGGATCATTGCGATCTGCTTACGCAGGATGGCAAGCTCGGCGTTCTCCGATGGGTAGCCGCTGGCTCGGATTTCGTTCTCAATAAATCCGCAGCGCATTTTATCAAACGCGGCTGGATTTGCCTCTTTCAGCTTGTCCGCGAGCCTCTTGTTATAGTGTTGTGCCATTTTCTTTCTCCCTTCTTTATGCAGTAATTTCGTCAGTGATGTATTCGACTGTGGATGGAACGGCAAATCCATACTCATTTTCAAAAGTCAGCGTGCCGTTTCCTTGGATAGAAAGTAGGTTGTCCAATGTAATGAGGTCGGAAATGTCGGTGACTTCGGTGGTGGCGAGAGTTACCCATACTCCATCTGTAATATTTCCCTTTTGCTGGTAGCTTGCGTTTCCATTTTCATCCCAAACGATAGCATTGTATTCGCTTGTGTCATCTGGATTTCCTTGTCCATAACCATTAAGAGCCTGCACTGCAGTAGGAATAGGAAAGATATGCTCTTGGTATGGAGTGTAAGGTAATGCGGTTGCGCCTTTGTTGAGCATTAACCATTTTAGTGTTGCCGTTACACCATTAGAGTCGCTCCAAGTAGTGCCATTTGAATATATGTAAATTGTGGTTTCTTGTTTTGTAAGTGTAATCGTGCCAGCTCTTTCCTCTGGATATAATCCTACAAAAATTTCATTATTAGCAAACCTAATGCTGCCATAACCTTTAGAACCCCATGTACCACCGCCACAAGATATGCTATATTCTCCTGCGGGTAGATTAACATTTAGTGTTATTAAACCCACAATTTGCGTATTTTCTGCGATGTTCAACAAATTCGCTCCAACACTCTTAACCTCTGTTACCTTGCTATCTCTCAAGCCATCAAAGTAAGGCTCATAAGGTGCAACACTTGCCCCGAGATTGATGATCGGGTAGAATGTTTTTGAAACGGTTTCTCCCACGCCCACAGAAAGATATACTGCTTGGGTTGTCCCGTTGTAGGCGCAGTTTCCAAAGGCGTAAGGTCCGCTGGTTACATTGGATGTAAGCGCATTCACATCACTGCTACCAAACGAAACACTGTTGCAGAGAACAAAGGCAGATCCTGCGGTCGACGTCCCGCTTGCGCTCACGCTACCGTCCGAATTGACCGTCCATGTGATTCCGTTCTCTGTTTTGGAGCTTTCAACGTAAGGGGTTTTGATCAAGTTGGTTGTCTTATACGTCATTCCGCCGAGAATTTGGATCTCTACCGCACCCACAGCCGTGGAAGGCACGTCCTTTTGATATGCGATCGTTGAATCTGTTACAAACGGGGATGGCTTGATCCTCTGCTCTAAACCGTCGAGTCTTTTTGCATTTCTCGAGATCAAAGCGGAGTTTTGAGAAACGGAATTCTGAATTTCTGAAATCTGCTCGGCGTTTGAAGAAATACTGTTTTGATTCTGAGTGATTTGGAGTTGAAGATTTGAGTTTTTTGTTGCTGCATCTGATTTGGTTTCATAGGTTTGCGATGCGTGCTGCTTTGTCTCGTATGTGTCTGCAATATTATTGCCGTTTCCGTCATTCACGGCACTTCCGGCGGCGATTTGATTTTGCGGCAACCATTCGGTTTCATAGTTGTTGTTGCTGCTTTTTGCGAGCACTTGCCCTGTCAATCCTCCCGTAGGCACACCTTCGCCAACCGGTCCCTGCGATCCTGTTGGACCTTCTTCGCCGTCAACATTCAACAGCATCCAATAGGTCTGCCAAGACGCGTCAACGCCAGGCTGAATGTTTGTGCTTTGAGACCTGGCAATATAGCATCCTGTTTCTGTCCGAACAATGTTTAATTTCTGATACGTTGTGGTGGAATTCCAATCCCCCATCGGGACGGGAGATACAATACCGAGATTTACCGTGTTCATATACTATTTCCTTTCTTTTTAACTACCGGCATTGAAGCCGGGGGTTTCCCAAACGATTGCATTACGCCACGATCCATAGATCACGGCGACCAGCACCTTATCTCCAACAGCCATGTTTTGCATCTTGGTAGAGTATGGAAGTGTTAAAACCCCATTATCCCCGACAAGCCTTACCTGGCATGCCGATCCGAGCGTATCATGTGCTGTGGGAGGAGAGACAACGGTTGCCTTGAATACTCGAAAACAATCTCTTGTCTCACGCTCCACAGTTGTTTTGATCAACTGCTCTAAAATTCTTCGCAGCTCCTGTGATTCTTCCAATACCGACATTCAAATCCTCCTATGATGCTGTAATATCAGATGATGTTTTGGTGGTGATAGACATATCGTTGATACTTGTTGCATTGATCGACATGGACCCTGTTTCTCCGATCGGTAAAGAGAAGGATCGAATCAAGTGCTTTTCAATTGGTGCTCCTATCTTATCCGGTCGTTGAATGGCAATCAAGCGATTTTCCATCAAATGAAACATCTGGGAGCTCTCGATGGTAATGCTGTTATTGAGAATACTCTTTTGCTTCAGCAAAAAATCAGCAAGAGCCATACATTGACTTGCATTCCAATAATCAGCTCGATCCTCATGGTACGTTTTCAATCCAATCAGATTTACGTTGGTATTGCTCGAGGCATCATAATTGGTCGCTCTACCGTATACCGCATTATCATCAAGCCCTTGTCCTGATACGATTACGTCATTAAAAACCTGCGTATTAAGATAGGAAGTATTATCCCCCAAGTAGTTCACCTCTTTGGCGGTGAATGTCCAGAGCGTCGGTTTGTTCGCATCTTCTATATCGTCTTGCGAGGGCTCCAAGCGCAACGTTCCGGTCTGATCATACCCGATCCATCCGACCAGGTTTCGATTCAGATCAAGAATCAACTTGGAAACCGGCTCTCCCATTTTTCCAATTGTTGCAAAGGCTGTGCTGGTCCTCGGGATTTGCTTTGTAACGCTTGTCCCGTCTGGTAACTCGTATTGATACTCTACTCGAGGCAACGAATTATAGTATTCTGTGAAAACAGGCGGCGTAGAATCAAGCATCAAATACGGATCGGATGTGGTTTCCATCATGTTTAATCTTGAAAACCTTAAAACATTGGAAATGTTGGAAAAAATATTGGTATTCGCATTTATTTGATACGAGTACGGGAGCGTTCCAAATAGCGTTCCGTCCAGATAGGACCACTTATCAAGCAAATCATAGGAGATCACCTTGTTACCGGGCTTGTTTGTTGATTTTGGATTGCTTATGTAAAAAACGCCCTGCGGAAGATAGAATTCGTTTCCGGTTGGTAGCACAAGCCCCATCTGCAACCGAACCTGATTTCCAAACCATAGATGGTTAACCGAATAGTGAAATGAATCATCGACGTCTGCCAGCGTTACAGACGCCTTCCTTCGCATTCCGTTTTGAAGGGAGACTTGAAGCGAGCCCGACTGAATGAACGCTCGGGTATCGTATCCTCGATTATATCCTCGTCGAGAAAGTCCCCCTCCAACCGCAAATGCGACAGAACCGTCCGAGTTGAGAAACTCCAACTTACTGATCTTCCTAAAGGGGGTGCGAAGCGCCTTCAAATAAAACTGATATTGATTGCTCATTTCCATCCTCCTTTATTCATTCAAGTGAAGCAGAAGATTGCCATCTAAAACCTCAACCAAAACAATATTTCCGAGCGGTACACCGAGCTTTGTGAGCATAATGAGATCATTCCCTTCCATACGAAACGTGCTGCCGTAGTATTGGTCGGGATATGTAGCAGTGAGCTCTCCCGTGTCAACGTCAACATCAAACATCACTTGACTCACCATGTTTGCTCTCCATCCCGGATCAGTTGGAAGTTGAATCAGAGAAACATTGGATGCCTCACCTACCTCCTCCCACGGGACCGTTACAGTGACTTGCTGCACCCTGCTTTTTGTGTTTACGGTCTGCACGATCGGCGCACTGATATGAACCATGTGCAGACTCCCCTTCATGTCCTTGAGGAAAAAGACATTGTTGCTGATTGACGCTGCCCAAAGCGCGTCCATCATATCAACGGTATCTTGGTATATGCCTGCATCAGGATCATAATTTGAAAGCAATGCTTGCAGTTGCCCACTTCTTCCCATGCGAGAAATCGGCTGACGTAAGCGATACGGTGTAAAGTTGTTTAGAAAAGAAGGACTGTTGTTATTTGATACCGACCCAGCGGAAATGTTGTTTCCAAATTTCCATACGCTCAACGCATGATATATGCGAGGGTTGGTTGCATCCTCGGTCGCTTCAATCAAATAATATGCGGAAAATTGCTTGCATACAGTGTTTGAAACAGTGATCGGAGCATAGGTGGTACTGTTATTTGTCGAGAATAATTCATAATAGTATTCCCGATTGCTTCTGATCCCATAATCTCGAATTTGCGAAGCATGCAACCCCTCATATAGATTTTCCAGTTTTCCTTTGCTATATCTGTAAATGGTATTGTCAGCTTGCGTATCAAGAGCTGAAAGCGCATTTAAGGAGCCCTTATCAAATTTACTCAAAAAAAGTGTGTTCTCGTCAAAAACAGGATCGGAATTAGCTGCTGCGCTAACTTTTATATAGCGCGTTTCTGTGTTTCCATATAATGTAATGGAGGTAACAGCCCCCGGAGAATAGAATGTGGGAAACACAACGCCGGCGCCCGACTGAACGATACCAGGCGATTCCACAAAAACGTTCAATCTACTTGGAGTGAGCGTTAACGAACACTCAAACCCGATAACGTTGAAATCAAAGCTGAGTGTTCCCTCCTCACTTATTAGAGGGAGACTCCAATGAATTGACCTATCGCTTTGAAATGACAGTTTACAAAAAACGTTATCCTCATTTGCTATCGAGATAATGTCAGAGGGCGTATCCGAAAAAATCCCCTTCCAATACAAGTAGCATGGTTGTGCAAACTCAAATGACTGCCCGGAAATTCGCTCATCCCATACAACAGATGAGCCGCTGTTGAGAAGCAAAAATCCGTTTTGAAAAGCTCCGAAGCTATCGGAAGGAGTCGGAGTGCCAATGATCTCCGAGGAAGATTGAATATCAACCAGCGCAGATGAATCATCGGAAATCACGGCGGAGAAAGCGATTGTTTGATCCTGCACTGTAAAATCAGGATTGATAAAATACCAATCAGTGCTTACAGTTGCACCGCTTTGCGTTTGCACCGAGCATTTGATGGCGTAACTGTATGATGGTAGCATTGCATCACAGGTGTATGATAACTCTCCTGTGTAAATTTCGCCCGTATCTTCCAAAACGGTCGCATCCTCGATGCCAGCAATATCCTTTCCTTCATCGGTGATAAATATCCATCTGCACCAATTGATTGCATCATTCTGTTCCTGCGAGTATGTTGCAGTGACCGTGACACTTGGAGTTGTGGGATAAAGAATGGAATTGGAATCAAAACCGTTCAGCGTGAGAGTCGGTTTTGTTCTGGTCAGAAAGACAGACGGTGAATATTGAGTAACACTGTTGGCATTATTGGCACCCCAATACTGAGTAATCGACAGTTTGTACGATTGACCGTTTACAATTCCGCCTGTCCCCGCATCAAGGCTCTCCCATGTTTCCGAGGTGTTATAGGTATAGAATTGCGGGTTTCCTCTTGCGTCGGTACCATAGAAAGGGGTTGAAAGAGTGATAATCGGAGAGTTATAAACCAGATCAGATGCCGGGTTGTTTCGGTAGACGAAAAACTGAAAAGCCGTCATGGGAGACGTGCCGTTGACCTGCCATGAAATACTAACAGGATCGTTCACATCGACAACGCCGTTTCCAAGGCCTGCAAAAGCGGACGGTGTGATATTGGTTGGCTGATAGAGTGCCATAGATTACCTCCTATCATTGTCAGAAATTATTGTCATCAAACAACGGGATTCCCTCAAAGAGTTCCAGAATCGCCGCACGCTTTGCTTCAGACGCGCCGATTTGTACTCCGTTAATATAGGTGTTGTGACTGTCACTTGACGTTCTTTGGTTGTTGAAAATTGTGCTTCCGCTCATCTCCATCAATTGACGAACAGAGCCTCCGAGCAAACCGTATTTTTTAATGTTCTCCAAATATTTTTCATGTGGCTGAGGGGAAAGCAACGCATCACCAATGTCCTGCGACGTGGGCGCATCCACATTTACCCCCGCTTCGCGAAGGATTGCTTTAATTCCATCGCTCACATGAGAAAAATCACCGCTTCCGTATGCCCCCTGCCATGATGCAAGAAGCGCAAGGATGGATTTATTCGTGGCATTTCCGCTCTCAATATCGGATATGATCTGACTGTAAGCAGCCTCCTCAACCGCAAGGCGTGCCTCCTCAAGGTTTTCTCTTGCCGCTTGAATGTCTCGCTCGTTTGCGAGCCATTCCCACTGACCGGTTGCAGAATTGAGAACACGTGTGGTTCGATTTTTCTGCGCATCCAGGAGCGCCTTTTCCGCTTCCAGAACCGCTTTTTTCTTTTCCTCATATTCATAGGTATCTTTTGTCGCATCACGAGCCTCGCGGAGCTTGTCAACGATCCCCTTGAGCGTGGTGTCGTTCAGGTTGGAAAGGTCATTGTTGATGTTGCTGACGTTTCCTTCCGTTTTTTCGGTTTCTTCTTCAATTTCTTGCAAACGCTCCAATACGAGATCAAGAGAATCTTTTGTATTATTATAAGCATCCACTTTTGGGGATATGGCATCTATCTCAGCCTGAATAACTCCAATTAGTCTAAGATAGCTTTCTCTATTTTCTTCGTTTCCTTCTGCATAGGCAAGATTATAAAGAGCTGCTACTGATTTTTTATATTTATTAAGATTATAAATAACTTCCTCTGGTGTTTTTCCGTTTTTTAATCCATCTATGCTGAATCTATTTTGATCGGTAAATACAATTCCAGTTCCATCAAATAGTGGGGCACCAGTATTCTTAAACTGAATTTTTCCAGTGCTGAAAGTACTGTCGGGAGTTATTGTTCCAACAAGTTCATCTTTTGCCGCCTGACTTGCAAGAGAATACTTAATTTTGGCATCTTCTAATTCTTCCTTCGCGAGCCTTTTTACAGCTTCTCGGTAGTCATCCGTTCCTCTGGTAAGCCCTTCGAGCACAACAGCTTTATCGCCAAGAGCTTTTACGAGTTCTTTTTCAACCTCGGCATATTCCTTTGCTTCCGGCGTGAGTTGTTGATATTCCTTATAAAGCGTATCAAGTGCGGAGGTCTCCTCTTTGATGGATTCCCAATCACTGATAGCTTTTTGATTGGATTCATGCCATTTCTCTGTTTCCGCCTGCGCCGCGCTAATCGCCAAAGAAATGCCACCTAAAACCACACCAATCAGTCCAAGGGTTGCATTGGCTGATAGTGCGCCCGCTTTCATAGATGTGAAAAAAGAGATGATTCCTGCTTCCGCAGCAGAAATGGCTGATGCGCCAAATGTGAATGTCCATTTCAGCAAAAACGGTGTCAAAATCGCTGTCGTGGCATTTAGCAATCCTCCAAGACCTCCAACGGCATCTACTGCAGTAAGCAAGTCGCTTGCAACATCAACCATGCCCTTCTTGAATGCCAAAAAGCCTTGTTCGTCATTTGCGAGTTTTTGCCATTGAGCATTCAATGAATTTACTTTCTTCTCATACGTTTCAAGAGCTTTCTCGTTTTCCTTTTGAGAATAAGATGTAACGTCGCCAAGGTCCTTGGTAGCATCCTCTACCTTTTCAATATTGTCAAGGAGCGCGATAAAATAGTTTTGGCGGTAGTTTCCTGCGGTGCCGTAGATTTCGGCAAAGGAGTCGGTGATCTGCGTGAGCTGGGCTTCAATGTCTGCGGTCAATTCCGCGCCGCCAAACAAGTCCTCCAGCGTTCCCTTTTGGCTGTTCATGCCCTGCAGCTCACCGCCGAGGCCCTTCCAAATGTCAAGGATGCTTGCTTGTCCTGCGCGGTAATTCTTTACCGTTTCCGCCATGCCAGACGAAAGTCCAGCAAAGGAATCGAGCGCCTTGCTGTCGGAGGTAAACACGATCAGAGAACGCAATGCGTTACCGATATTCTGACCGCTTGCTGCAGTGCCCTCCGAAAGCGCGGTGATCAGACCAACCGTTTCCTCAAAATCAATGTTTGCATTCTTTGCGGTAGAACCCGTCTTTTGCAATGCAATCAGGAGCTTTTCGGTGGTGACGGCGGCATTGTCAGCGGTCTTGTTCAAAACGCCTTGGATGTAGTTGAGATCCTCCAGCTCCATTCCGTACTGCTTGACAATCGCAATCAGTCCTTCGGTCGCTTGTGCCGCATCGAGCTCTGCCACGTTGATAGCCAGCAAAGCAGGCTCGGCAGCTTTGAGCGATTCTTCCCAAGTATATCCGCTTTTGACAAGATTTTCAACAACGTCCGCTACGTTATCAAAGGTCTGTCCGTACTTCTGTGCGAGATCAAAAAGCGCATTTGCGTTTGCAGCGTGTCCTGCAACTCTTTGCAAGGAAACAACGCGCTTTTCGGTCTCTACAAGGGTTTCGTTTACAGATTCCAATGCTTCCTGCATCTTTCGCAGAGGGAGCATAACTGCCGTCATTGCAACCTGCCATTTCAGAATATTTGGCAACATTGAGGCAATGCTTTGGCTGTGTTTTTTGTTCTGTTCTGTGGATTTTTGGGTTTGCGCAGTCGCTTTCTTCATCTGCGCCTCGTGCTTTTCTTGGGCGCGAGTTTCGTCGTTTGTAGCCTTGATCGTTTTTTGACGAACAAGGTTGGCAGCGTTCATTTCTTTGGTTTCTGCTGCGATTGCTTTTCCTGTCTTGGCTTTTGCCTGAGCAAGCTTTTCATCCTGAATCTGATTATGGTAATTTACCTTGGCAACCTTTTCGGCAGCCTTCGCAACGGCGTTATAATGCTTTGTGAGCGCGTTGATCTGCGCGGTAAGGTTCTTGTCCACCTTGACACTTGAAAAGCTCTTGGCGATAGACTCTACCGATGTAGCAAGCGCTTTGAGTTGTTGCTCCGACTGTTTGATGTCGGTGAGCACCTTTAAGTTAATCTTTGCCATTCTCTATCTCCTCTCAAAACGGTAAATCATCGTTACCGGCAGATGCACTCGAATACGGCGCAACGTTTACAGTATCGGCAGGAAGCTGCGAGTCGGAAAGATCAACGCACTCGCCTTCTTCCTGAACTATCTGATATTTCGGCAACATTCCTCGCGCAAAATTATCCAAAATCTTTTCGTTCGCCTGCTGATCCAAAAACAAATTCCAAAACGGGCGCGCGGGAATCTCATGATCGGTTCCGTCAAAGTGTGAATGTTGACCCCAAATAATAAGATCATCAGAACTTCTCGGCAGAGAGAAATTCCCTTTTACGGGCTTGTCCTGCACCCATTCGTCCAGCCCACTATGCCCTGTTTCTGGTTCATAAGTAAACGTCAGCTCGTTTCCCTTTGGAGCGTAATCCATTGCGGAAGAATCTTTCATCTCTCCGCTACGTTGGTAATGACTTGGCGTATAGGATTTATAGAAATACCCCTCAATGATCGCTTGCAGATCCTTTACCATTTCCGAACCGACAACGCCGAGGGCAATCGGTATCTGATCTTTTATCGCCTTTTGGTGTTTCTCAAAATCTTTGTCAAGGGAATCAAGACCTTCTATCTTCACGTTAAAAAATGACATTCGGTTTACCTCCTTGATTTCAATGACAAATACTTTGAAAATCCCCCACCACCAATTTGTGATGGTGGGGGCAGTGATGTATCGTTAAGATACGGTAATGTTCGCGGTTGTGGTGAGCGCGGTTTCATCCGACTTCGTAAGCGTAACCGTAATAGTCGCGTTGCCTGCTCCTGCACCTGTAACCTGTCCGCTGGTGTTGACCGAAGCAACTGCAACGGCAGAGCTCTGATACGTCATTTTGGTATAGTCGGGTGTAATGGTTGATCCGTCATCCATGATATAAACGATGGGCAGCTGCTTGGTGGCGCCGTTTGCAAGAGACAAGCCGCCACCGATCACCGCAAGACCAACCACGGAAACATCGTCACCTCCGCAAGGGACGTAGATGTAGTATGCGTAGTCGGAGTCGTTGTCTCCACAATCTGCGCACTCCATCATGTTGCTGTCGGGCATTACTGCCGTCCAGTCATACGCAGTGGTGGAATTGGTGGTCTGATTTGCGCCGATACCTGCGTCTCCGGTGAACTGCGCTCTCGGAACAACGAAATACAGATAACCCTGCAGGGTTCCGTTGGACACGCTGTTATTCTGCTTTGCATAAACGCCGTATTTCAGACGGATGGTCGCAACCGTGGGATTGAAGGATGCAGGAAGTGCGAGAACCTGTGCAGACGCCATCGAAATAAAATAGAACACATCATACGACTGTCCGCTGACTGCCGTAAAGCCAGCCACGTTTTTCGTGTTGGGATCGACGCCGTAATTCGTTCCTACGTAGGTAGCGGAGCCATGCTCGCGAACATAGCACCAACACTTGGAGTCGGATGCAGGCTGACCGTATGCTTTTACGGGTTGCTTTGTAACCGAAAGGGTGGTAGAATTTGCGGTGATCGTTTCGCAGTAGGAGGCGGTGCCATTATAGGACAGCGTGCCGCCGCTTGTCAGCGCTCTCTGCTGAAGCGAGAATGCCTGCGAAGTAAGCGTACCTGTGATACGAGTGGTATCGGGAATGTTAATGAGCAACGGATTGCCAAATCCTCCCGTAATCTCTCCCATGTTGACAGAAGAAGAAACGGCGCTTTCAGAGGAAACGTTGTCATATCCGATAATGTTTCCCGTAGTAGGATCGGTAATGATCGCTTCGACCATTCCCTTTACAAACAGATTGGGATTTCCCAAGGTAATTGCTTGCATGATATATCTCCTTTTCTTTTATTGTTTTTGTTTTGCATTTCCGAAGTTGAGCTCGGAAAGCGATTTTGTTCCCAGACTGTTATCCAGGACATCATAACACCAAGAAGGGGCGGGGTTTCCGTTCTTGAACGTAATCATACCACCCATCTCGGCTTGTCCGCACATCGTGTAACGTTTATCCCGTTCAATGGCGGTGCGACGCAGTTCAAACTCACGAACGGTCCATTCCATCAGTTCTCTCTCCCGACAATGCGAAAGATACGCCACTGAGGAAATCAGGTCATCCGTGTTGACATGTATTCGCTGCTTGGGTTGATCCAATTCCTTTTTTTGTTCATTAGCATGGATCAAATCCAAATTTTCACTCTCGTCAGGTAGCTCCAATCCGTTCATTTGTGCCAGCAATGTACGAATAACGGTTGAGAACTCCTGCGGAGAGATTCGGACCAGGCGCCCATCCTGCACTGCATTGATGCTTTCAATGGAAACATTCCCATCTTTTTCCTTGACGTTCAAAAGATTTTTCCGCGAAATTTCGTTTTCACCAATCCGCAAAGAAAGTGTAAAAAAACGAAATACTCGCGAGATCAATCCGATTTGTTCGCCGTTTTTACGGAAAAAGTCGGTCTCAAATGAGAATATTGCGGACAAATAATCCTGCGAAATGTACTTAACAGGGAGCGTACTCAATCGCAGTGTTATTGCATCCTTGCACGCAAGAAAGTCATCATAATGCAGCATGGTAATCGGGTAAAACGTTAACCCAAGCGCAGACACAGGGAGTCCCTGCCGAATCAACGCTGTTCTCCCGACTGTTTCACAACTTTGGCTCATTTTTTATTCCTGCCTCCGTTTTTTATATCAATCCGCTTTTGCGGCTTGATTCGTAATTCTTTGATAGCACTCGCGTGCCTGATCGGTATTCTCTGCACCGCCCGTGCAGGAGCAGTGCTTTTGATGTGGGCAGTATGCTTTTAACGCATCCTGCGTATCCTGGATGTTCCCTACACCCCCCAGCATATTTTTACACATCAAAAATCGGTGTGCGTTGTGGCGATACTGATTAGGGCAGACAAACGTTGCCATGTTAATAGCCCTCCAGAGCGATGCTTACCGATGCCGAATATCCATTGCAGCTTGCAGTCAAAATCAATGGAATATCCGATGCAGAGTCACAAGTAATCATCACCGTATTTCCATCCACATCAGCGGTGTAATCAGCGTCTGACGCTCCGCTGAATGTCCAGATAATCGGTTCAGAGGTTTCCTCACCGTTTTCAAAATATGCGGCTGTATAGATTTCGCTGTCGTATTGGCTGATAGAGGCATCAGAGAAGGTCGTAAACTTCACGTAAGGCTCGTTTGATCCAACCGTCACCGAAACATCAATGCTCGCTCCGATCGCTTCATTTTGAGCGAGAGACACCGAAACGGAGGCGTTTCCCTCTTTCAATGCTGTCAAAAGACCGCTGCTATCAACCGATACAACAGAATTATCGCTCGATATCCAACTCCACGTGATTGGATTTTCTGTGCTCGGTAGAATTTCATCCGATCCTTGCAACAGCGCTGCCGAAAGCTGAACCGACTCCCCGACAGCCAGACGGTCTACCGCACCGATCATGCTCACGGAGTATTCCTGCGACTCCCCGTTTGCTACAAAATCATCTTCCGTGTCATCGTTTTGAGTTGCCTCCTCAAGACGCGCGGTAAAGCTCAACAGATGCACGCTTTCTCGATCTCCCGAAAATTCTTGTATAAAATCGGTAAATCCTGTAATATGGTACGGCATTGTTCCGAGCATGATTCGTTGATTATGTCCGAGCTTTTTGGTGTTCTCATTCAGTTGACAAATCACGTTAAAGTAACCGTCTATGAGGACGAGATTTTGTTTGGTGAAATCATCGTTCCCAAGCATTGACGATTTTTCAACGTAGATAGGCTCCGTTACCAATGCTCCATACTTGTTATAGCTGTTATACGACGTATTGCATCGAACGATAACGGCAGATGTTTGAGCGCTCGCTATATTGGATGGATTGATAACGAGCCAAGTGCTCCCCATCGTGTTGATCTTTGCACCAACGGGAATATATGTGATCTTTGGATCAGCAAACAGAATTTCTTTGAAATCGTCTGTTTTGCGAGAAATTGAAATGCTCGGCGATACAATGTCGGAGAGACGAATTTTGGTGGTAACAAACTCGTAAAAATTGTCGGTGATACCTTGAACTTCTGCAACAACATAATCGCTTGAAAGATAAGCTCTTTGAGCAATGAATTGACGGGAGACATCAGCCATGTATTGTCTTTGCTGATTTGCGTATTGAGACGGTGAATTCGTGTCAAACGATCGACGCAATTCTGAATAGTTTATGGAGTTTTTAATCAGGCGCTCGCTTTCATTTGCCATCATTATCACTCCTTCTGCTTCATGGTAGCGCGAAAGATAAGCAAATGATCCCCTTCACGCAGGATTGCTTTATTATTCGACTCAACATGATCGAATCGAGGTACAGTATTCATGATCGCATCAATTTTACCCTGAACATAACCGTCCTGATAACTTTCTTCAAGCATATCATGGAGCTGATCGGGTGAAACCTCTATATTTCCATCTCTGTTTATCGGAACAAATCTTTTCATCCCTTTCCTCCTTTTTACCAAATCATACCGCCACCGGGAAGAACCGGCATGTTATTTGCTTCCGTAACGCCTGCAGTTGCGGTTGTTGATATTTCCAATGCAACGGTAAGTTTTCGCCCAACGTTGGTATCTCCGTCAAAAATGACATCGCTCCCACAATCGGGATGCTTACTTTTGCTAAAGAAGAATGTTCCAACGCCTTCCATGTTTACCCCGTGCAGCGCTTCCACCAATGCCTGTTCGATAGCAAATGCTCTGCTATACTGATCGGCTTTTGTATTCAGCTCCTGGGTGTAGTGCGTCCAGATGTAAAACGTAACCGCAATTGACAAGGTGAATTCGTTGTTTGACGGAATCGTTCGTCCCATGAACACCTGAATTCGGGTTTGTGCCGCTGTCTGCGCTTGTTTTACAAACGCTTGCGGAATAAGACGATACCCCTTTGAAGTCGGAGGATTTTCCGGCTTATCCGGGTTGAAAAGCACGCTCATTTTGTCTTTTATGGTTGGAATAGGCTTTTCAAGCGGCTTTGATCCGTCATGAAACAGATATTTCCAAAGCCTGCAGCGTGGATAGGAATTGTCATCTGGTGCAGAGTATCCATCAACCGGAGGGTCAATGAGATAGTCGCACAGCTTTCTCGGGATCAACTCGGTCCCGGAAAGTGAATAATAACTGTCTTGCACCCTTCCGTATGGGTACCACGGATTTGTTTTCGGGACGTTCATTCTGCGTCACCCTTTCCTGTTATTTCAGCTTTTGCTTTCTTTTGTGCAATCTGAAGCTCGTTAGAGGTTCGCTCCAGCTCCTCCTGCATCTTCTTGATGTTTTCCGGATTCGATACGATGGAAATAGCCGCGGTCAAGCGCGCAACGGGGTCATTTCTAACCTCTTTTTCGTTATAAATCTCGGTATCAAGAATTTTTTTGAAATCCCGAAAATCATTGATAAGATCAAAAATCTTATCCTTAAGGATGGCGTTGCTCTTAAAGCGTTCAAGCTGATTAAAGATATGCGAGGACGCATATTTATCGTAATCGCCGTCCGTGAAATCTTCGGGAATATTCATTTTCAAATATTCCGACAAAAGGACTGACATGATGTAGAGATTTTTGGTTTCAAGATCATCTACCCAAAGAGTCGGCAACGCCAAAAACTCCAATCCTTTTTGGTTTTGCTCGGCAGTCTTGCTTTTGCAAATGCAAGAAGGTGCAATCGCCTTTGCCAAGGCTACCTTTTTTTGAAGCGGGAGGTAATCGCTGGCGCCTTTGAGCATTTCTTCTGTAATCATAAACTTTTTCTTTCCCATTTTTTGTAATTCCTTTCGGTTCTGTATTTGGGTGTATCAAATATTAACTCTGCGAGTCGGCGGAACAATCTGTCGAATGCAGAGATTGTTTTCAAATTTTTGTAACTCCTCATTGAGCCACCGAATATCATTTTGCAGCTTGTTGGAATCCGCATTCATCTTGTTTGCTCGGTTCTGCTCAAAAAAGCTTTTATCCTCAACCTTTGGAACCATGCTCAACCAATTCGTGTTAAATCGGTTTTGCCAAACAACCTTGAAGCACATTCCAAGAAGGTTCATGATCTCTGGCGTGAGATCCTTTGAAAAAGAGCCGTCCGTGTAGAAATCAAACTCCAAAATCGCGTCCTGCGGAACCTTATTTTTCTGTGTGGCATGGACGGTGACGTTTCCTGTTGTTGGATCATACGTGATCGGTATCGGGGATAGGATTGCATTGTCAAGCGCGTCATATACCTTGACTTGGCAAGCACAAAGGTCATATCCTGCATATGCAGAACCAAGAGGGACAATAAAATCCGACTGCTCTGCATCCTCCACCACGTAAGAACTGTTATCAATTTTAGGATCGGTGAAATTCGGGTTTTCTGCTGTTCCAAAGAAATACTCCTGCATACTCGCAGGCTGATTGAACAGTGAGATCGCAGGAAGAAAATAATTATACATTCTTCTTGCGTACAGCGGAGGATTTGTTTGTGCCAACTCTTGCAAACGAAGATCGTCCACATACACTCCGCAATATTGAGACATAACTTTTAATACCGGCGTTGACATTTTTTCAAACATCTCCTTTTTACTTTGAAAAATAGCGGGGATGGAGACAGTTCCCCATCCCCGCCTTGAATCAGATCACATTTTCAGCAGAGCCTCATACTTTGCGCGCGTAGAACCGCTGAGCGCCACACCGGAATCTGCAACCAACTTCTTTGCGGCCTCCTTTTCGGCGGCGGTTACTTTCCCGTCAGCAAGAAAAGCATCAAGTCGCGCTGCGACCTCATCCACTGCTTTCTTTTCCTGAGCGGCTTTTTCCGCATCCTTATTCTGCACAATAGCAAGCATGTTCGTAAGGGTACCTGCAACGCCATCGGGAGTGATTTCACCATCAAACAGATCGCTTCTGCTGATGATGTCGCAAAAGACCTTACCGATTGCGGTCATCTCGCTATCGGTAAATACTTTTTCGAGTACAAGATACAGACCGGTGGCTCCAAAAGCAGCAGCAAGAACATGCTTTACTGCAAAGGTCGCTCCGATGATATTGGTAACAACATACATCTGACCGTATGCAAGCATGGTGCAGACCACGAGACCAAAGAATACGTTAAGACCTCTGCGAGCCTTTTCATTCTTGATCTTGGAAGTGAAGCCGATATACAGCTTCTTTGCGGCAAACATCTCGAAGAACACTCCGAGAAGTACGAGTGCGGTAAAGATGTAAGGATTGCGTACAAATTCGATAACAGACATTTTCTTTTTCCTCCGTATATTTTTTTGTTTTTATTCGATTCCCGACTTGTCAACAAGCTCGCTGGTGTTGAGAATAAAAGCGTCAAACTTTGCTCTCATCGCGTTCTCGGTTTCAAGCGTGATTCTGGTTTTGTGAGAGGCGATGGCCGCCTCGGTCTCGGTGTTGAGCTGGCTGATCTTTCCCTGAAGGGCGGCTGCAAGGGCGGCAACGTTTCTTTCGTACTCTGCCTTTGCTTCCTCGATCAGCTTTTCCTTCTGTGCGGTCAGCTCGGTAACATACGGAATATGCACTTTCGCGATCTGTTCGCTTACCGCCTGCTGAGTCAATGCGTTTCTCATCTCGACCATTTTGTCAAGAAACACATTGCATTCGTTCTTGAAGTTCATCAATTTTTCCTCCGTTCTTGATTGAGAACGACAAGGAATTTAGTCGGCGAAACGATCTCCCATATCCTCAAGGATCGGTTTGAACATTCCGTCCTTGTCATTCTCTTTTGAAATATCGTTGAGCGACCTTACCTTTTCCGCTGTAATTCGATTGTCGCCCTTCTCGAAATAAGCGGACAAAAACATTTTTGCAACCACGCGACGGTGCTCCTCGCAGAGTTTGCGGAAAATTGCGGTGATTTCGGAATCGGAGTAATTAAGCAGTTTATAAAACGCATCTTGCGTCAGCAGTTCTCCTTCCTTGTAATCAAGACCGTATCTCTCCCGCTCCTCTGCGGTTAGTCCGTTCACTACGATCAGCGCACGGCTTTCGAGCATTTTCTCAATGCTGTAGGTCATTCCCTGCAAAAATTCCTTCTTGGGAATATCTCTGGTTGCCCCCGCCTTGTTGATCTGACCGAGCTTTCCGAGAGAAACAACCGTTCCATCAGCGATTGCACCGATATACAGGAGAGTAACGTATTCCTCTTTGCTGTAAACAGCTGTATCGTTCTGATGCTCTTTCCGGTAGTTTTCAACAGCATCTTTTGCTGCTTGTGCAGCAGCCTGTGCCGCAATTGCTCTCACTTCATCCTCGGTATAAAACCTCGGCTCGCCGGTTGCTTCGATATTGCTTTTGGTTTTGTTTGCCATGATTTGTAACTCCTTTCGGCTCTTTTATTTGGCTTTTTTCAGCGGTTATCAGGTGGGATAAACGCTGGTGATCACGCCGACTTTGGATGCAAACACGGGCTTGATGTCAAACAGAGCGGTTGCATTGATGTCGATGGTGAAATCTGCGGTTTCGCTGGGAGTTGCGGTGAGAGTGATGGGGCTGCCCTCGTAATACGCGCCATACATAGGAGCATAGCCTGCGCCGCCCTTTGCAACGATGTAGATGTTGTTGCCGGTGGAAATCTCCGCAAGAGTGGAGTTCTGGGTGCCGGGAACGATCACGGGATGTGCCTCAACGACGTCAACACCGCCTGCCTTCGGCAGATAGCCCTCCATGAACCACTGCTCGCCAAGACCGTACTGGAGACCGACGATTGCGCCGCCGGTGCCGTCAACGGGAAGCAGGTTTGCAAGCGCCTGTGCAGTACCGTATGCAAGCAGATTCTCTCTGCGCACACCGTTTGCGGCTGCGACCTTGGTGGTGATGTTCAGCCAGTTTGCGGTAGTATAGGTTGCCGCGGTAAGACCTGCGGGGATCAGGGTGGTGTTTGCGGCTGCGTTGTTCAGGGCCTGAACGAACTTTGCGTAGATCTTGTTCCACATACCGTTCATGATCGCGGCATAGTAGCGACCTGCGTCACCGTTCACAACGTCCTGATACCACTTGATCGTAGCGTTGCAGGAATAGGGAGTCGGATTGAGCGTGATGGTCTTTGCATAGAGGTAGTTCTTGCTGGTAGAGCGAGAAGAACCCCAAGACGAGTCCTCAAACAGGAACACATCGTTGGATGCGACGGTGATCTCTGCGGTGCTACCCATAGCCACTGCCTCCCAACGCATCAGACCGCCGGCCGATACATCGTCAAAAACGCGGAATGCAATGGGAGTGAGAACGTCAACGTCGATTGCCGCCATCGTTGCAAGGAAGGTAGCATTTTTGGCGAGAGAGTAATCTCTCTTTGCCTCCTCAAGCGTGGGAGCCTCCTTGCCTACCATCTTGTAAGCCTGCGTTGCGCAGAAAAGGAATTTGTTGTCGGAGTGAATTCTCTGTGCGGTTGCATAGTCCATACCGTTGAGGCGGGTAACGTACTTGTCCGCATTGTTGGGGCGCTTGTTCAGCGCGGCACCGATGTACTCACAAGCCACAAGGCGACCGGTTGTAACAATATCGTTACGGGAAATGGTCTTTCCGTTGCTTGCGTTGACCTTCACGTCAGAGCCGATCTTTGCGGCATCAAACAGGTCTCTGTGAATCGAGTTCAGTTTCATTTTGTTTTACCTCCTTTAAGCAGTCGCTTCTGCGCGCATAGCCTTCAGGACGTAGCCAACACCCCAATAGGTGGTGCCTTCGTTTACGGGCTTCTGGCGCATGATCTCAAAGTAAACACCGCTTCCTGCTGCGGGAGCCGAAGTCGATGCCACGAGCAGTCCGTTTGCAATGGTTGCATAACGGTAGGTTGCATCGGTAGGAGCGGTCGAGAAGTTGCCGCTGCCGAAGGTGTACTGCTCGCCTACGATGATCTCGCAGAAGTCTCCGCGGTTGCCTGCGGGCAGACCGAGACCGAGAGTCTTTGCGCCGATGTTCCACTGGTTGTCACCGGAAACCGCCTTGTTTACGTCATAGTTGTTGAAGGCATAAATGCCGGTGTGATCGCCAAGCATACCGCCGTTTCCATTGGTAGCTGCGTTAAAGAACCACGTGTTTCCGTTGAGGATTGCGGGGGTCACACTCTCATATCCCTCAGACGGGATCAGACCGTTCTGCACGCAAAGCAGACCTGCAGAGCAATCCTGCGCGGTAAAACCTGCACCGGTGCCGGTACCGAATTTACCGGGAACGTTCTGCGTCTGGTTGTTGACGCTGTTCGACACGGTAACTTCAAACATTGTCTTATCAATGAATGCCATGTTTCATATCTCCTTTTCTATTTTTACTTGCTGAGTCGGTTGAAGGCACCGTCAACACCGTCATCGGTATTGGGTGCGCCTGCGCCATCGGCTTCCCAAGCAAATCTGGACTTGCTTGCGTTTGCCTTGATCTTGTTCTTTTCGATGCGGCGGTTCATGCAGATGGAGTCAACGTCCTTGCAAGCCGCTACGTCGCCGCAGAAGTTGCCGTCCTTGTCCTCCATGCAGGAATACTCCTCAACCTTTTCATCGGTCAGAAGTTCATTGCACGCATCTTCCTCAATCTCATCTTCGCTGTTCGCGTTGATCTGATTTAGACGGTTCTTGATCGCATCCTTAACGGCGTTCTTACGGCGTGCTTTTTCTGTGTTCTGCATCTTGGTGATGATCTCGTCCTTCGCAGTGTTAGCAGCGTTTGCCTTGGCAAGCAGTGCTTCCAACTCGCTGCAACGAGTGAGATAGGGATCAACAAGCGCTTCGACAGAAATATCAAAGCTGTTTTCACCGTCAGAGAAAGTTGCGTTTGCTCTCACTTCGTCCTTCGTGCCGATGATGTAATCATCACCGTCTTTCTTTGCTGTGGAAAGATGAGGGACGCCCTTGTCGGAAAGCAATGCAACTCTCTCGCCGTCAACTGCAATCACGGTAAAACCGTTAAACTTGGGTTGAAGCTCTTTCAGTTTCATTGTTTTGGTTTCTCCTTTTTTTGTTTTTGTTTGCGGATTGAATTTTTGCGATCTTTCGTTTTCGGAAGCGACCCGTAATGTCATTTCTCGGACTTCCTTCCGTCCAATCGCAGAGAGGGCGCGGATGTTTGCGCTTTCCACAGCAGGGCTAACATCGTCGCCGAGTACAGTAGTGCCGAGCACCTGGTACTTGGTAAACACCTCAGTCGTTCCTTCCGTGTACATCTCATCAATCAGTGTTTCGATGCTAACGGACATTCCCTCAAGTCCCTGTCTCTTGAGTTTCCTGACCAATTCCTGTGCGTACCACTTCCAAATGTAGCCGACACCTACTATCCATTTCTGACCGTCTTTTTCTTCGATGCGAATATCGCTTGCCGACTTGAAGTAGCCAACAATACGCTCGGCGGTGGAAGCCATGAAGGAAGCCGTTACGCTTCCGTCGGCGTTCTTTACCTCCTCGAAGTTGTGACCATCCCCGATCTTGTCACCGACGTATGCGACCAAGATGGGTGTTTCTGCAAACAGGTCTTTGTGTTGTTCCAGATTGATGTATTTCCAGTTGTTTCGGTTGACCTTGGAATTGAGGAGCCAAAGCTCCACCTTCTGCTTCCAACCCACAACCTCGGACAGAATGCGAAGCGTTCCCGTTGCCGAGACCATCTTCCCTCCTGCCGATATCGTTTTGAATTTACTCATCGTCCTCGTCCTCCGATCTCATGATTTTTTCCACCCAAGAGTCAAACGAGGTCTTGCTACCGCCTTCATCATTCCAACGGTTCCAAATGGCAAGAATCTGCGTGTAATCTGCGCTGTTCTGTGCCATCAGCTCCTCGGTAAAGAGTGCCATCGGACGAAAATCAGCGTTGTCTGTGACGCCGTGGAAACGCTCCAACGCTTCCTGAATGTGATCCAGCACACGAATGAGAAGATAAAAGACATCATCAATATCTTTCAGTTCCTCTCGCCAATTCAGCTCGTCTGTGGCAGGATATTCGCCCATCAGATGCCGTTCATGGAGCATTTCAATGAACGAATCAAATCTCTGCGGGAACTCATGTGCTCTGTGATGAATAAATCGGGAAAGGAACGTCATTCCCTGCTCGATGTAAACGTACTCCTGCGCGGTATCATAGAAGCGGTTTGCGTCTTGATATGCAGCGATCACGGCACGGGAAGGATCACGCAAAGGTGCGTATTTCGGATTGTCAAAATTGAAAATATCTCTTGCTTTCGGCATTTCTACCATCTCCTTTCTGAAAAAATGAAAAATGCGGCTATAAGCAACTTGTTCCAAAATGGAAATAGTTGACTCATAACCGCATCAGGTTCTCTATTCCCTCGCTCAACCGCAAGGGCGCAATATATTTAGTTGTCGAATTTGGCAAGTTCGTGTCTTTTTACCTCTGCTTGGTAAACGTATGTTTTTCCGTCCTTGCCTTTTCGGATCTCCACATAGTGGTTTTTATCGCAAAACTTTTCTGCGAACTGTTCAATGATTTTTCTTTCTTCCTCTGTCATTCAATCCTCCGTTTTCAAGCAGAAATTTTCCCACTTTTTATACGCATCAACATAGATTTCTTTTTTATCACCGTTGTACGTAATTTCGTAGTACATTCCATCAAAAAGAGTTGTACTTGCCAACGCTTTGTTGTTTTGGAGCGTCTTACAAGACCAAACGATATAGACATCGTTTTCGGTTATTCCTTTCATGTCACTCTTATCCAGATGATCGTTTGCGTAACCACAAACAATTTTCTTGACTAAATTCAGAAATTTTTGAGAATCCATATTAGCCTCCGCTATCAATCGTTGCCTCGGTGGACTCGCCGCCATCACCGCTTGCAACGTCGTCAATCGTCTTTTTCGGTCTGCCGATCTGCGGTGGCAATCCTCCGTTTGTGTCCTGTTTCATGGTATAAGACGTAATCGGAGGAATGAGCATATCCAAGATGCCGCTTTCGTTGATGACGTGCATCATAGACATCTTATCAATCCAGCTGCTACCGTCCAAAGCAGAAAGTATGAAGTGAGCCGACGTATCGCCATTGGAAAGTGCGCTTTGTGCGTTGTCGCGAATCTTATCGTCGGTATAGATGGTTCCAAACATCACAAATTCCCAATCGTAATTGAGATTGAGCGATTTGTAGATGTAGTTCATCATGCGTGAGAATTGCGCGTAAATGGTCGCCGTAGAGAATCGGCTTTCCAGCAATGCGGATTTTTCCACTTGCCCTGCCTTTACGTCCTCGGCAACGGGAATCAAGCCGGAAAGTCCAGCCTTTTCCATGCCGTATCGGTTGAAGGACTCGGAGATCTCATTCGCATTTGCGCTCTCCGAGAAATCGTGACTCTTGATATTCTCCAAAGGAGCGCTATAAAGAGCCGTTCCACCCGTGTTGTTCCGCGCCATCATCATGTCAAACAGCGTTTCAAACATGATCCGAGCTCCATCCGACATTCGGAATTGGTTGGGAGAATTTCCGTATTGCTCTTTGATGTACGGTATCTCGCCCGTAAAGATTTTGATAAGCGGATTGAGAAGCAACGAAAGCTGTGCTGCCTCGTAATCGGCTTGCTGGGAGTATGTCAGCATCAACCCTGACAATGGAGATGCGACCGCTGCCGTAGTATCGTCGATCTCAAATACCCAAGCCTTATCAATCGGCAACGTGACAAAATACATCCAGCGACCGTCTTGCATCCACGTGCGAGGATTGCCCGCGCCGCGTCCATCCACGTTTTGCGGATAGTATTCGATCATCTTTCCGTTTCTGTTTTTTACCGTTGGTGTGCTTGCATAAACAACCTTATCTGTTTTACGTTCCTTCGTCGGTTGAAAAACCTTGTTAAAGTCCTCAACAAACGGCAAGAACAAGTCACCAAACTGCCGCCAATCCGTACCGGGCTGAAGGAAATACATCATATCAAACGATACCGTATATCCGCTGACGTTGTTAAATCCGATGATATAGGTCCAATCCGACGGAAGCTGTTGCATAAACGCGTAGTTTACGGTGTTGTGTACTTTATCGACCGAATATCGGGGAATGTAGACAACCTTGCCGAGAGTTGTTGCCAAGCCCGTAATTTTGTGCGCTGCTGCTGCGGGATCAAGCGTCTTGCTCAATTTATCAAGCAACGTCGCTTCACGCAGGAAAGCACTGTTTTTGGCTCTCTCTGCATCCATGTAAAGCGGCTTTGTGTAGTGATGATATGTGGGAATATCCTGATAGGTCTTTGCAACCTTGAAATATGGATATGCCGTCCATTTGAGGATCTGCGATGTCTGCCGCAACGGAATTTCGTTAAAATACGGCTCTCGGAGAAATCCCCCGATGGCTTCCTTGGTATAATCGTTCGGGAGAGACGAAATCGACTTAACACGCTGATTTTGAATCTGCGGTTGATTTGCAAGATTTGCACCCGCCCGAGAAAAGGCGTTGAAAATTGATTGCGTAGAAAGCACGCCTGCGTAGGAATCCGCGAGTTCGTTGAAACGCTCAATCACCTTAGATACGGGAGCGGATTGCGCTTTATTCGATTTCGGTTGATTGGTTGTTTTCTCCATCGTCCAACGCCTCCTTTTCTCGTCTAAGTTCTTCTTCAAGGGCATCCATGAGCTCGTTCATACTCTGAGCAATTTTTTTTGCACTGTCGCCTGTATTTGCCAGCGCAATACAAATTCTTGTTTTGTTGAGCCATCTTTTTTCAAAATCGGATAAGGTTTCCTGCTCGTTTTTCTTCAACATACGAAAATCTCCGAGCGGCTTAACCTGTGCATAGACAAGCATACGCGCCATAGATGGATCGCAACAGGAATATTTTGTTTTTTCACTCAAATTCTGAATTGCTCCAACATAAACGCGGTATTTTTCCATGCTATCACCTTCTTCTTAATGAGAGTAGATTTGCTCTTGTATTTGAAACCCGATTACTCTGCGAAACAGCTTGTGATCCTTTTGAAAAACCTTCGATCACACTTTCCCAATCGGATTTTGGCTTGTATTTGTCTTTTTTCAAATCCGCCTCTAACAACTGTGCCATTCGTAGAGCATATTTTAGAGCCGACCAAAGGTCTCGCTGAATCGCTTTTGATATGCGCTCCTCTTTGAGGGTGACTCCACTTACTTTTGTACGAAGATTGGATATTTGCTGGCACAATAGATCGGTCTGCTTATATGGCATCGCAATATTTCCGTCAGCTGTATTATCCTTTATTCCATGCGAGTTTTTGTATGCCTCAATACCGTCAAGAACATTTGCGGTCAAAAGCTCCACGTTTCCCTGTTCAAACTCAATCTGAGCATATTTAATCATTTCACCGTCCGCATCGTTTGTTCCGCGGGTTCCGGCTTTCATCGGATAGATCACGGGAAGCGCGTCCGGCTGTTCGATCTCGGTAAATGCCATATGGTTAATGCAACAGAGCGGCTCGCTTCCATCGGAGGTAGGTTTCATGAGTTCTTCTACAACCTCGGTGCCGTATTGCCACGTATCAACAACAAGATAAGTGGTCTGTGCTCCGTTGCAGCAGAATCTTCTCCAAAGGTCCTTCAGCCTTTGCGCTTGCAAATACGCTGTCTTTGGAGGTGGATAGTTATCCGCATAAACAACCTGCTTTCGATATTTGTCGCGCTTGTACTGTTCCTTATACGGAGTGAGTTTTACAACAATATCCGCGCACTTTGCGTTTTTCTTATCGTCAACGTATGAAACGTCATGCGACACAATATAAATGGGCTCCGTCTTTCCGCAGTGACGGTCCTCCATCACCATAAGCCTCTTGGAGCGAGCAAGAATTTCGTCGGTGATCATTGGACGATCGCCTGTTCCCGTGTAACGCACGTCCATCTCACGCGCCCAGTTCTCTGCTGTGAGCTTTTTTCGCTCCTTCTTGTAGTAGGATATATCACGAAGATTGCAAAGCAGTGCCGAAATCCATGAAATGTCCATGCAAAATCCATCATATTTGTCGCCGTGGATCATATCCTTCAGCGCGTTTTTACGATACGTGGTATATGCTTTGTTTTGCCGCGACGAGGCATTTGAAATATAGGACTCTTTCAGGTTGATGTGGCACCGATCGTCAACTCCACGGATTTTCCGTGTCAATCGACAAGTTGGAGAAATGTCAGATTCAAAATTTTCAATGTCAAATCCGTCCTCTCCTTCTGCGGCAATTTCCTCGCCAACGATTGCGGAGCAGTTATCGCCGCGAGGGGCATACATGGTAAACTCGCTGCCGTATGGAGTAGTAATACGGAACATATCAGATCGTTCTGCATTGATGTTCCACCAAGACGCCATCAGTGGATAGTTTTCGGAAACGGTTTTGAACGCATCGGATGCCAGCTTCGCAGATTGCTTTTGCGAAGGTGCAACGTATCTGATTTTTTCACCAGGGAAAAATATACCGTCGTGGTCCTTTGCAAGCTGAAGGGTAAATGTTTTGGTCAATCCGCGTCCACCCGTGATATAGGTGTTGCGGTAACGCGCCCATACACGTAACATGAGACGTTGCGGGAGCTCCAGCTTATATTTTGCAGACGGAGATCGGATCACGTCATAGAATAGATCGGGATAATAACGAAAGAAGCTGATCAAGAGCGCTGCCGACTTTTTCTGCTCATCCTCCAAAGACTCATAGTCGAACGCTTTTTCCTTTTCGGTTTTGATCCATTTCCCGAGCTTTTTTGAGAAGGTTTTTCCTTCACCGAAATACCCCGTTGGCATTTACTTCACCTCGGCATCCGGCACAACAGAAACCTTTGTAAGCCCTGCATAACGCTTTGCGGCAATCTCACGCTCGGTTTCTTCTGCTTCAAACTCTCCGTATTCATCCTCCGCGGCATATTGCTCCTCCAGAGCAGTCATGATCTCAAGGTCCTCGTTTGCGCGGATATTGTTCAGGATGTTTAGGATCATCTGATCGGCAACGTCGAGGGAATAATCGTATTTTTTGGATTTTACAAGATTATCGCGCAAAGCATTGACGGTTTCGTCGTAGGTTAAGAAAGAACCGTCCTCCATCAATCCGTAGGATTCCAACGCGGAGATCAAAGCATCAATTCTCAACGCTTCAACCGGCTTTTCATCCTTTTTTCGCAGCTGCTCGGCAGCCTGAATGTTGTCTGCGGTCTTTTGGAGCTTGTCAAAGTCTCCAACCTCGCCGATCGAGAGAAGGTAGTCCTGCGCCAAGCTGATCTTGCACAGGCGCCTTTGCACGTCCTCAAGCTGGGCATCAACCGTTACGCCCTTCATGCGCGCCATTCTCGCTTCGTACCTTCGGTCCAGCTCATCGTATCGGTCGGTTGTCATTGGAACATTTCGGTAGAGCGCCAAGACGCCCCATGCCTTTCTTTGCTGGAGAGTGCCTGGGAGCGCCGAGGGTGTCTCGGTTTCGTGCTTGACGTATTTTGCAAAATCTGTCTCGGAGAAGTTCTTTCCAAAAATACGCAAAATGTTTGTCACACCGTCAAAAAAGGTAGGCAAAACATCTTCATCGTCTCCGTATAGATCGGTTTCGATGATTTTTTTCAGATAGTATATCCAAATTCCATTTTCGCCATCTTCATCGGTGATCTGACCAACCGACAAATCCTCGGGAAGGATCAGAGGGTTACAAGGCACGTCATATTTTGCACAACAGAGATAGATTGCAAGATGCGGACCACAAGTCTCGCTGAGCTTTTCGTAGTAGTTTTGCTGACAGAAAACACAGTACGGATTGAGTCCGTTTTTCGTTGGAGATACAAACGAGTTGCTGCCGTCGAGCGGTTCTCCGCAGCAGGCGCAGGTGTATTTTGATAGTTTCTTTGCCAAATTTGTATCTCCCCTCTTAAAAAATTTTCATTGTTTCGGGTATTACCAAAACGACAAAAAAGACCGAGTGATCTTACATCCAATCACTCGGTCTTAAATGCGGTTCAAAAACGGCGATAGTTACCCCATACCCATAGAAAATCGAAAGATTGGAGGCAAGATAAATGCCGTTTTGATAGACTTATTCAGTTGTTTTGTAAAGAATTGCTCCTTACATTTGTGATTATATCACATACTCGATTGATTGTCAACACCTTTTTTAAGATTTTTTGTTATTTTTCACAAAAAATTCTGGTAGGTGCTCCGCACCGCTCACAAACAATGATGATTGGGAAAAAATCAGTTGCAATAGCCTTGATTTCTCTGCCGTGTCGCTTGACCGTCACAACGTCACCTTCTCGCACGCAGATTATGTTTTGACATGTCCGACCGTCCGTTTTGTGCTGACAATGAATCACCTGAATCTTTTTTTCTGTTTCAACCATCCTCTTTCCTCATTTCTGCTAAAGTAAGAGTGTAGCCAATCGTGTTGAGAACTGCCTCTGCATTTTGCAATGTTGGAGATGTGGCGCCACGAAACCAATCCCCAATGGTGGAACGTGACACCCCCGATTCGATCGACATCTGATTGACAGATTTTTCCGATCGACGAATCGTATCAACCACCAAATCAAGAGTGGACCTTTGCATTTCAACCTCCTTTTGATACGGGTGCAGTCGGATCGACCGCCTTTTCAATAAAGGATGCGGCAAGATCATCTAATATCTCGGTTGCAATTTTGGCAGCGAGATTATGATGCGCCCTTTCCAAAATCCAATCGAGGTTTTGGTTTGTTACCACAATTCCCTCGGAGCAGATGATCTCCCAAAGCTCCTGCTTGAGAGCAATGAAGTCGGATTCTTTCATTTCGCACCGCCTTTCTCGGCTTGCTTGTTTCGTTCATCGTATGATGTTTTGAAGTCAAATGTTGCGCCATCTTTTAACTCGTCAGTACAAATTGGAAAGACTCCAAGTGATACCATATTTCGTTCGGTTTGCGTTGCAATCGAAAGTGTGCAAAGGATACTTTCGTTAGGTATTTCTATTGTAATTCTCATTCCGCACCGCCTTTCAAAATCTCTGCTATTCTTTGGTAAATATCTTTTGCTTCCTCGCTCATTTCAAATGATTTGCACCACCAAACATCTTGTCTGCCCTCCCACACGGTTGCTATGTTTCCAAATGCTATCTTGATTTCTTTTGCAGTGCATTGTGAATTATCATTGCAGTATTTACAATCAAAACAGGCACAAGTTATATTTGTCATTCCGCACCGCCTTTCATGTGCGCTCCGCAGTTGGGGCAGAATTTGTGTCCGTGTGGGCTTTTGCTTTTGCACGAGTAGAAACACGATTGGCAAACGTGTCCGTAATTTACGATTTTTTGTGCAGGTACATCGAAGATAACGCTTGTACTCCACACGCTCTCGCTCTGCTTGCGGTAGCCTGCGTTGTAAAGTCGTGTTGCCTTGCATACATTGCAATCATCAAATTTTCTGCACTCGGTTATGCCTACATCAATACAATCTTCATACCTCAAAATCTCTGACATCTCCTCAATCTGCTCGTTCATCCGTTTCTTCCTCCTCGATTTTCAAAAAATCTTCAAACTTTTGCATAGCTTTCAGTTGGTTCTCGGTCGGGAATTTACCGCTTTTGGGTTTTGGAGTGTAGGTCAGGTGCTTGGCAAAGAGATCAGCAACGAATTTCCGTGCGTTTTTCTCGCCCTGCTTCAGTCCGTCATGATAACCTCGTGCCTCCTTCTGCGTTCCGAAGGACTTTTTACCAACTCCCTGCGATCCTGCCGTTTGGTTGCGCAACTGCCAGCCTGCGTCGGCGGCTTTCTTGATGTAAATCTGTTCCTGCTCGTCGCAGTCCTCGGGAGCGCAAACGCACATCACCGTGACCTTGTAGCCGTGCGGGTTCTTCTCGGCATCGTAAAGCCCGTGCTTTCGGATGGAGTTGTCGATGCCTTGATAGGTGGAAAGATGCTCGGCGATTCTTTTTAGCAGGTTCGTTGTGGCTTGCCCGATATACGCAAACTTGAAGCCGTCCTCGTCCACACGGTGAAAGCAGTAGATACCGCTTGTCTCGGGGCAATCGGGGCAGATTTTCAAGATACGCTTTTGATCGTCACGCTTTCGGGCGTAGATTTGTTTCCAATTTGGTTTAGGCATTTTCTCTCCTTTCCTCATCTGGGAACGAGGACGATGCCCCGTTCCCTATTTTAGTAGATTATTGATTCGACGCGCCGTCAAAGAAATCCGCTTGTCCTTCGTATGTAGTCGGGTCTGCAAAGTTCGCGCCGGACGTTGCCGCCTTTTTGGTTCTCGGCTTTTTCTCGGTCTTTGCTTCGGTTTCAACTGCCGAGGATTCCTCGGTAGTTGCCGCGAGTTCGTCCTCCCCCGTTCCGTCAAAGAACTCCGCCTCGGTTGCTTCTCTGTCAACAGCCAACGCACTTGCCAATCCCTCGGACTCGATCTCAAATTCCTTTTCCTCGGCGGTTTTCATTTCGATGGACTTGGGCGCGTTCTTCAAAAGCATACGGAGAGCGAGATTGCAAGCCATCGTGTCGAAGTGCTGAATCCACGGCGTTTCGGCTTTCTTTTCCTCTTTCCAACCGTTCAGCTGCTCGCCGCGCTGGATTTTATCGTAAAGCACGGGATCAAACGCCTTGCTGAAGCGCGTGGCGTGGGCAATCGCCTTGGACTTGGGAACGTAGATGCACTTGAAAAAGCCGTTGAGCAATTCAAAGTACGCATAGTAACCGATGATCGGCTTTGTTTCGCGCAGATCATCGTCCTCAATGAAGTCGATCACGGGCTTTCCCGTGCGCTTATCCTTTCCCTTGTATTCGCCCTCGCGTATCTCGATCACGTCAAGATCCTTGTACTGTCCCGAGCGATAGGCAAGCTGGAGTCTGCCTCCCGTCATGATCTGGAATTGTGCCTTGTAGGATTCGTAATCCCCAAGCTGCGCGTTCCACTTGGAGCCGTAAGGTACCATTGCGTACTCACCGAGCGCAGGCGACGGAGAAAGCTCCAAAGCCTCGCCCTGCAATGCAGCCGAAAGGACGGTTGCAGGCTCACACTTCTGCAAAGTCGGGTTTGCGCTGACCGCCGATACCACCGAGGCGATAAAGCGGTTTGCTCTCTTGGGGTCTTTCAATGTGGAATTGATCAGGTTCTGATACGCAGGCAACTGAATCGCCTGACTAAAGGTCATTTTCTTGTTACCGCCCTCCTGCTGGGGCGCGAGACTGTTGTTTACTGCCATTTTGCTTCTCCTTAAAATGTTAATGTATTTTGAATTTGAAAATTGGTTCTTTCCTCGCAGAGTTTAACGTATTCTTCGTTCAATTCAATCAGAATGAAATCTCTGCCATGTTGTTGCGCTACCCTTCCCGTTGTTCCGCTTCCAGCAAAAGGATCAAGAACGATTCCACCCTCTGGGCAACCTGCCAAGATGCAAGGTTCAATGAGTTTTGGCGGAAATGTTGCGAAATGCGCACCCTTGTAAGGTTGCGTGCTGACTGTCCATACATCACGCTTTTTCCGCTTCGGTCGAAAATCGTATAAGTGTCCGCTTTTGATTCTGTAAAAAGCGTCAGAATTTTCCGTGTACTTCTTTCCACCATATCTTGGAGCAGCTGCTTTCATTGCACCGTTTGCTTTGCTTGGTGTGTAACTTCCGTTTTGGTTTTCAAGGTTTGGTTGCGAAAGTCTCTTAATCGTACTGTCCTTGACAGGTTCCGCAATCGCTTCATCGTCAAAGTAGTATTTCGGGCTTTTTGTAAGAAAGAAAATGTACTCATGACTTTTCGTGCACCGGTCTTTCACACTTTCAGGCATTGGGTTATTCTTCGCCCAAATGATGTCACTTCGCAAATACCAACCATCCGCACGGAGCGCAAAAGCAAGCATCCACGGAATACCGATCAAATCCTTCGGCTTACAATCAGCAGATACCGTTTTGGAGAGATACGATCCAACGCTCCCTTTATTCGTTCCTTGCTTGTATTTCTTTGCGTTGTCTGGATAATTAGATGCACCCTTTCCACTTCCTGCGTAACTGTCTGCGATATTCACCCAAAGCGTTCCGTCCTTTTTCAACACTCGGCGTACCTCACGGAATATTTCAACGAGTTTTTGTATGTATTCTTCGGGGGTTGCTTCAAGACCGATCTGCCCGTCCACGCCATAATCACGCAGATTGTAATACGGCGGTGATGTCACGCAACAGTTCACGCTTTCATCTTCAAGCAATTTCAATACGCCCAAAGCATCGCCTTGAATTATCATTTTCATGCCCTTCCATATTTGATTTTATTTTCCACCAAAAACTCTTTGAGCTTTTGGAGTTGCGACTTGGTGCATTCCACGCGGAATGCGATTGAAACGGTTTCTTCTTCCTCGTCCGCAGATAGCTCTAAAATCGTTTCTACGGGCATTTGCTGTTCTGGTGTCACATCTGCCCGCATTTCGGATTTCGGCTTCTCCTGCAAAGCCTGTGCTTGGCTCTGCGCGTCATTTACTTGCTTTTGGATCTTCAAGCGCTCATTGTAAGAGATCGCAGAGGTAAGATCGTGGTGTTCTGCGTAGTGGTCGAGGAGCGCAACCTCAAATTCACTGCCGAGCATCCGAATGGCGCGCACCTCATCCTTGACACGATCGGCAATCTTCTTCAACTCGTCAATAATCTTGTCGCGCTTGGCGGTGCGGTTCGTCCACTTGGGATCAAAGACGCTCTCCCACGGACGGTAGCGCAAGTGTTCCTCACCGATCTCGGTTTCATAGACCAATCGGAGCGCGTTTTCCTTGTTGCGCCTCTCGGTTTCCTCAAAGGACTTCACTTGTGCGGCAATCGGCTCGATCACGGCGGTAAATTCCTCAACGAGCTTTTTCACATCGCCCTCAAATGCTTTCAGCGGCTTGTCCCAATTTTTCTTCACGTCCTTGCGCTGGGAGTCGATCAGTTCCATCTGCTTGCGGAGATTTGCCAGCGTGGATTTTGCATCGTCCACGGTGTCCTCGGTCACAACGAGGTTTCGGTACTTCTCCAACGCATCGGAAAGCTGCCGCCTGACCTCGGCGGCATTGGATAGGATCGCCGCAGGGAGGGCGGAGATGTAGCCATCGTCCACCATGAAGGCAACCTCGCGGACAAAGTGCTGGTCGATGTTCTGCGGCTCCTCCAGCGTTTGGATCGCGGCGGTGATGTCAAGTTCTTTTGCCATGCTCACTTCCCCTTCACCATTCGGTTGTACGCTCTCGCGCAAAGGCTGGAAAGCACGCGCGACTCATGCGGTGCTACGCAGGTGTCAAGCTCTGCCTTTTGCGGGCAGAACGCGCACCACGGCATCGCCCCACTCATGTCCTTTCCCTGCTTCTCGCTCTCGATGTACTTCTTCGCATCAAGCGACTTCTGTCTTTCGGTGTTTTTCATAAAATATCCTTTCTTTCAAATTTTCGGTTTATCCAAAGGTTGATACTGTGTAAAATTCGATCGTCCAATCCAAACGCACCACATCACATCAAGCATAGATGCGCCTATTCCCGTAAAGTTTGGTCTCCACGTACAAGGAAGGACATATGTAGGTTGACATTCCTGAAACAGTTTTTTTCGCTTTGCAGAATGCCAATACTGTGACTTCAACAACATTGCAAACGGTTTCTCATACTGATACGCTTTTCTGATAAAATCCTCTGCCAAACAAAACGGTGGGTTTGTGATGATCCAATCAAAAGGTTCTTGCATTTCGTAAGAAAAGAAGTCTTGACCTTTTTGAATGTCTGTCCCCCATACAAAGAACCCGTTTTTTCTCAAAACGTCACTGATAGCACCTTCTCCACAGGCGCACTCCCAAACAGTCTGTCCCGTATGAATAAGGAATTTTTCTTTCAGAAATTGGATCAATGCCTTCGTTGTTTCAGGCGGCGTAGGGTAAAAATCATTTTTGCGCCTTTTACCATGTGCACCAATGATGTTCAAAACATCTTTCATTGCTTCCTCCTAAATCCGAATCACAACAGGCGGTTGCCTGTCGAACTCGATATACCTCCAAAATTTTGTTACTTCGTCCTCAACGTATGCCATGTCAGCGCGAACCTCGTCGGCTTCGATGGTGTATTCTCTGATCTCGGCAGTGTTATCGGGAAACCGCAACTCTGCCGACAACACCAAGAAATCAAATTGCGTGATGTTGAGCTGATCAACCACTTGGCAAAAGTAGTTATTTGGGATTCTACCATCCCATTCCTCCAACGCGCGTTTGGATTGAATGAGCGCCGTCTTGCACTCCCAAACGCCGCGCTTGCCATCGGAGAGCCGCACCAACTCGCCGTCGAGGGTGCAGGTCATGTACGGCTTTTCTCCGTGGTGGTAAACGAGGAACGGCTTGTACTCCACCTTGTAATCGCGACGATGCTTCAAGGCAAACAACGCGCGAAGATGCTCCTCGGCTTCCGTGCCGTAGGAAACGCGATCGTCCTCGGAAATATCGTCTGGGGTCTTTCTGCCCGTCTTTTCCTTCCAAAGGTCCAGCGGTGATTTGTAGGACGCTTGCCCCATGATGATCGCCACCTCCGAGGCGCCGATGCTCTTGGATCGCCCTGCAAGCCAATCCTCACGGTCCTTATACTGAACCGTTGTCGGAGGTTTCCTGTGAAACAACGTCGGCATAAGACTCCTCCCGTTTTTTCTCGATCTCGATCACGATCCCTCCAAAAACGAAGATCAGACGAATCGTAATTCCAAACAGATACGCCTCCTCTGTGTCCTGGTAGGATAACTCTGCCGAGAGCTTTCGATTTCCCTTCTTACCCTGCTTTCCGCACATCAGATGCAGAAAACCCAGTTTTTTATGTTTCATGAACCATCCCTCCCCTTAAAACGGCAGGTCATCATTTGCTCTGAGTTGATCAAAGCTCGGCTGCGGTGCCGGAGAATATTGCGGAGCATCGTTTCCTTGCGCTTTCTCGTCGAGGATCTTAAATGGTACAATCTCAGATATGATCATACGAACATCATACCGCTTGTTTCCCGACTTGTCCGTGTAGTTGTTGTTTTCAATGCTTCCGACAATGAATATGCGATCTCCCTTCTTAAAATACCGCGCCAAATAATCAGCCTGATAACCAAATGCAGTAAAGTTGAAAAAATCGGTATCAGGTTCACCGTCTTTGGGGTAGCGTCTCTTTACCGCGATTCGATTGTTTACCGCTCGTTTGTCATTTGAAAGATGTTGAAGCTCAATATCAAAAACAATGTTTCCGAGCAATTCGAGTTTGTTGTATGTTACTGCCATAAATTTTCCTTTCAATCTGTTACTTCAAATGCTGCCTCCAGCATACAATTTTCACACCAAACGGTGTCCTCGTCGATCCGATAAGCATCGTCCCCGTAACGCAAACCATATCCGCACTTGGCGCATAAGAAAGCAGGCTTTGGTTTGTCTGCGTTCGGACAGCTCGATGGGCAACGAAACCTTTTACACAATATGCACATGTTCTGCTCCTTTTTATTTTCTGCCACTTCTCCATCGCCTTTTGACCAAATCTATGATTTTTGATCCACCGATCAAGGTTGAAAACAGAACGCCTCCAACAATGAATCCGATCAAAAAACCGATAAAAAGAAGTTTCATGTGAAATACCTCCGATCATTATAAATCATTGTTTGCAGTCCGAATCAATCTTTTAGGTCACGGGTTCTTGGGGAATGTATTTCTTTTTGAGTTCGGCAATTTTAGCTAAATCCATTTGCCAAAACCACACACCTTTAGGCTTAGTGAAATATTCCTCAATCTCCGCGAAAATCTCCCTTGCAACCTCGGCTTTGGCGTTTTCGAGAGCTTTTTGTGCCATTTCCATTGTCAGCTCGTTATGCCGTTCTTCCGCTTTCAATGCACCTTGCAACATTTCGACCTCGCTCTTTGGTACAACATCGGCGGTGTTTTGAAAGAAAGAACATTTCACGTCTGCTCCTTCGGCATAAACCAACCTAACCTTGCCGTTGCCCGATATATTTGTGTTATAGTCGCACAAACTATGATGTATGCAATTAGCGCAAGTTGCCATATCGCTTTCCTCCTTTTACATATTTCCAAGCGTTAATGTAGTTTTTACGAAAATAATTAGCCATCGTTCGTGTTTTAAGTCGTGCCATATCATACCTCCGTTATCTTCGCAATTTTAGATAAAATTGACAGTATCAATTCTTGTGGTAATAAACATTCGCCATAAGGACAAACGCACTTACCATCTATGTTTTTAGAGATGTGGCAAAAGTCGCATTTATTCATTCCGCACCGCCTTTCACGCAGTCAATAGGAACCAATCTTTTTCGATTGTTGGCGTAATAAACAACTGCAAAAGACTTGAAACATTCGCTTTGAAACCCTATGAAATCATTTCCATAATCGGGCGTTTCATAGGTTGCTGTCAGTTTTGTTGCAAGGCGTGTTGTGCCGACATATATTCCATCAAATTCTTTTACTATGGTCTTGAATTTGTCTATTGTAACATCGGTAAATTCATGAAAAGGTATTGTCACCACCTTGCCATTCTCGCTGTAACAAATCATTTTTTCGGGAGGCAGATCGTTGTCAAGTCTTGTAAAATCAGTGAGATCAAGAACGCTTATTCCTTGCCCTATGCGCTCTACATAAGAGGTACAATGTACCTTGTCACCTATTTTCATTCCGCACCGCCTTTCATATAATGCCGTGAAACATTGCAGAACGAACATCTATAAATCTGTCAAGTCCGTGCCTCTGTAACGCCTTGATATATTCTTCGGGTTGCCCTTTTGCCGTGTATCCCTCTTCTATCAACTCGCAATCACTCACTTTTGCAAGTGTCGGAAATGGATAGCCACAAGGAATTAACTCGTCTTTGCTATGGTCTACTCCGCATACTACCCAAGTTTCTCCACTCGGTTTATGCAATACTGTGTCATTCGGTCTTATCATTCCTCCGCACCGCCTTTCATGTGTGCTCCGCAATCGGGGCAGAACGAGAAGTTTTGTAACTGAAGCATACCCTTTTGAACGGCATACTCGTGTTTACAATTCGGGCACGTTGCTCGCCTATTCAGATCGCCACCGTCTACGATCCACTCCCCCTCGATCTGCTTGCGGTAGCCTTTGGCGGTCATTTTTTCTGCGGTTGCTTTTGGATCAAAAGTGCTTGTGTGGTCAACGTAACATGCACATAAATCTCTTGCCATCTCCTCGATGGCTTGCTTTTCATTCTCTTTCATCGTTTGCTCCGTTCCCCGCTTGCTAAAACATAGATTTTATCGTTCATGGCATGTATGCTCATGACATGCATTTTGTTAACAGGATTATCCTTCTTAATCCCTCTCACCGCTCCGATATAAACCGTCATGGTGTCTATCGGAAGGTAGAAATCGTCAATGACAATCTCATCATCCCTGTGCATCGCATGGATAAGTTGTGATACCTTCATAATTTACTCCTTTCGGCGGTTCTCTTGGCTTCAATCAGCGGCAAAAAGTATTTCTTTTCGGCTTCCTCGCGTGCGTGGATCGCCTCGCGAATATCGTGATAGCTGCCAAGATAGATACTTCGCTTTTGCACGTAGATAATAGCCCTCCAAACGCCTTTTTGCTTCTCCCAATACACGCCCTTTCGACCGCTCTTGTTATTTTTATAAGGTTCGGTTCTCTCGATTGCGTGAAAATTCGTCCGAAACGCCGCGTTAGTCTCGATCCGTTCTTTCGAGTTTTTGGAAATAACGTCCAGCGCACGCTCGCGCCGCAGGCATCCGCAGCTTTTCGATCTGCCGCATCTGATGGAATTGGCTTTGACGTTCCGAACGGTGCCGCAATCGCAACGGCATTCGTAGTAGAGAAACCGTCCCTTGCGAAACTCGCCCAGGATCGTCCACCGTCCGACCTTTTGACCAATCATTGTTTCCAGTTCCGCTTCTTCTTTGTCAACCTGCTGATTTATGAGTTGGTTTGCCGCGTCAGTATAGATCTCATTGATCTTCTGCTGAGCCGAAGGTTTGAGATCTTCCCAATCCTTTGGCAACTTCTTCCGATAATTACAAATCATGATACTTCCTCCAAAGGATTTTCTAAATTCCACGCATCCACAGCATCCTGCACCAAATATCCTGCAGGTGCCTTTGAACGGCAGCGCGGGCATTGAATGAGATACCCTTCATCCATGCCAAGATAAACACGATCGGTCCGATGCACGCGATCATATCCGCATTTACGGCATGGGTTGAGAGCCTTACGACGTTCGCCCATTATTGAAACGTCCCCCAATCCCGAATATCTCCAAGCAGTTCACAGACGTTGGCAATGTCGCTCGGTTTCGGTTTTTGCTCACTTACAAGACCCTTATGCGGTCTGCCCAGGAATTCATCGTAAGCATAAAAAGCAACCGTGCGAGCGTCACACTCAAAAATTTTTTTGTTGTCGGCATTTCGCAAAAGGATCAAATGATATGGCGATCCTCGCCCAATCGTTCGGTTGATCTCAACCGTAGGCTTTGGTTCTTTATACTCATCGCTATTCATCAAATGTTCCTTCAGGAGATTTTGGCTTTTCTTAATAATCCTATTAACATTGAGCGCCTGAATGATGTACTCTGCCACCGCCGCATTGGTGTCAAGATCAACGCGGATGGGGGTCTGATCCAGAATGTCGGTCAGCTCATCCACGGTAAAATCGTATTTGTTTTCAACTTTGATCATGTTTTCGCTCCTTCCAAACGGTTTATGATCTGATATTCCTGATCCAGTTCTCCGCCGCAACCTTCCATTGCGGCAAACAATCCCATTCTCTTACTTCGTTATACTGCTTAAAACGAAATGCCTCCACTCCTGTAGATTCGTAGTCCCCAAGCCGATTGCTGAAATACTCCATGATCTCGAGATCGGTTGGCTTTTCATTCTCGCGCGTGCGCGCCATAGAAAGAGATGAATTTGTTGTAGTTGTTGTAGATAAACCGTTAGGTTTATCTTTTCTTTTGTTTACTTTACTTTCCTTTACTTTACTTTGCGTATTATCGTCAACATTTTTGGAGTTATTGTCGACAGAAACCGAGTTATTGTCGACAGAAACCCAATTTTTGCGTACAGGAATAAGAAGGTAGCCCTCAAAAACCTCTTGCGATTCACGTCTGGATGTAGCTGCCGCAAAGCGAGATTGAATACTGGCGGAAGTCAAGATACCGTGACGATCATACATGTTTTTGTCAAAAAGGCCCCTTCGTATGCAAGCAGAGACCACCTCATTCACAACGTTGACACCCAACCGACACTCGTCTGCAAACACCAACGCCACGTCTGTGTCCCACTTGGTATAGTATCCTTTTTCGCCGTAGATCTTTTGCCACAGCCGGATCAATATTCCGATACCAACAAGACCGAACTCTGCTTGTATTAACTTTACGCGATCAGAGAAACGACAATCCAAAGAAAAGTAATCAAGTCCTTCTTTTTGAGGTCTTGGCATTACCTATCTTCTTCCTGCTCCTTTCACTTGAATTTTTTGTACCCACTACCAACCCATTTGTAGTAGTGTTTTTCCGGGCGCGCAAGAAACGCCCAAACCGATCCGAGGACGAGCGGGGTTCCGATCATCATCAAAATCAAGATCAATGCGTGATTTTCGATCATCATCCTATCCCCCTATACACACAGACTACGCCGCTTTGTCAAGCGATCATCCATGCAACGATCAACTGTTGATTTTTCTTCTTTCTTGCAATATCTCTCACCGGGATTGAAAGGATCAAAACCAATCTCTTCCAAATAGTCGGCGGTATGAATGTAGCCGTCCACATTGATACGGAGCATCCGCCCCTGAATTTTTCGCTTCAGCTTCATATCTCTAATGATCTTGGCAGCAGAATCGTACTTCATTCCGAACAATTCCTGTATATCCGCGATATGCAATGCTTCTTTAGAAAAGAGTTCTTCTCTCCTTTTATAGTCCATGATCAATCCACCTCCTCGCGGTAGCGAAATACATATCCGCCTGCGTGAGCGGTTTTCCGCCTGCAGCATTTGCGGATCGACTCCGCGCTTATCATCAAAAGTTTGGATGCTTCCGCCGAGTTCAGAAACTCTCGGATAAAATCGCCGTTCATATCAAACATCATGATCGGCTTTACGCGCGGCGCTCCGTGTGGGACGCGTATTCCCTCTCGCTCTCCTCTCAACTGACAGGACCACGTGCAGACGCGAACTCCGCCATAGATTTTGTATTGGTGAAACGGAGCAGGGATATAGTTTTTGCCGCAAACGGGACAGGTTGCATCGTGAGGCGGTTCGACCTTTTCCTGCTCAAACAGTTCTTCTTCCATGCTCAAAACTCTCTCCTCACTTGCTTGATGTTAACCGTGTGCCGATAGAGCGGCACATCGCTTGCAATAATGCGGCGGCGCGGAACGAGAACGAAATGCGTTCCGTAGTCGTAGCCGTCATACTCGTTCACGTCATTCCCGTTGAGCTTCTGCACCACAGTGCATTTGCCACGCGGCACCCATCGTCGCAGACCGTAGGTGATCTCTCCTTTACTCATTTGCTTCTTCCTCCTTCTTTTATTTCACTTCACAAGCTCGTCGATGGACTTTCCAAGAACATTGGAAAGCGCAATCATCGTGGCAAGTTGAGGAACTTTTATGCCCGTCTCAAAATGGTGGATTGCCACTTGCGTTACTCCAACAGCTTCGGCAACCTTCTGTTGAGACCAATTTTTTTCTTCCCTTGCCTTTTTCAAATTTTCCGAAAGCAAAATTTTTACCTCCTTTTCATTACTTTTATAACCAAACTTATTGACAAAGTAAACTTTTTAGAGTATAATGAAAGCGCCAACCAACAAAATACTAACAAAAATTACTTTTATCGGTGTATTTGGTTTATATAATCAATCCGACAATGCGGAAGGACTATCTTCTTCTAAACAGACCGAAATCTCCTCGGTCTTTGATTTTTTGATCGCCACGTTCAAGCGTTCGCTTCCAGAATACAGGACCGTCCTGTTCTTCATCAGATCGGAGAGCTTGTCCTCGGCGGTTGAAAACTTCTTGTATTTATTTTTGTGAACCGATGGAGGTTTATAAACCCCACTTTTCTTCTTGCGAACACGGATCTTCTTTTTCTTCCCCGTGAAGTGCTGGGTGTTGTGCGAATACGTCTTTTTAGTCGGTTTCAATATAAAACCTCCGAAAGGATAAAATCATGGAACAAAAAACAATCTTAAAACTTCCAGATCAGCAAGATCGACTTCTCCGATTTCTATGTGATAACAAAGGAAAATGCTTTAACCAGGAGCAAATCGAGAATTTGAAAACAGGATGCACAAGAAAAGATTTCGGTTATCTCCAAACCAATCGATACATACAGTGGGATAGCGTTGGAGAGCAGTCATTTTCAATCTTGACTGACGGAGAAGTTTATGTTTCCGAAATTACAGCCAAAGAAAAGGAAGAAAAACGGAAAACAAGACACGAAAGAATCATGCTGTTATGCACGATCATTTCTGCCGCTTGTGCGGTTGCGGCGATTTTGATCTCTCTTCTGCAATAATCATATCAATTATTGCGTTACATCAGAAAATCAATAATTACCGCAATCACCGCAACTGCTGTGCTGCAAACGTTTATAATGAGCAAAATATAATAGAATTTATCTGACTTCACCTATATCCCCCCTCTCTTTCATCCACGGCTATATTATAACCTAACTTTTCTCCATTTGTCAATGGGGAAAACTAACTTTTCTGCATTTTGTATAGTTGAACAATTTACTGTCGGTTAGATTAGTTATTTTTTACAAAGGAGATAAAAAATGTTTTGGAACAAATTTGTAGAACTGTGTAATCGTAAAAACATTTCCCCGAATGCTGCGTGCGCGGAGCTGGGATATTCTAACGCTATCCCTACCAAATGGAAAAACGGTAGCGTCCCCCGGGACACAACCCTGAGGAAGGTCGCCGACTATTTCGGAGTCCCCGTTTCCTATTTCTCGGAGTCGGACGTTTCCGCTACCGCATCCCTTGCCGTCCGCATGGCACGGGACCCGATGTTTGCCGAGCAGGTTCAAAAGCGTGGCGTGCGCGTTCCCGTGTATGGAAACGTGGCGGCAGGCATCCCGATCGAGGCGATCACCGACATCGAGGACTACGAGGAAATCTCGCAGGAAATGGCGGCAAAGGGCGAGTATGCAGCTCTGCGCATCCACGGTGATAGCATGGAACCGAAAATGTCCGAGGGCGACGTGGTGATCGTGCGCTTGCAGGAAACCATCGAGAGCGGTGAAACCGCAATCGTGATGATCAACGGCGGCGACGCGACCTGCAAGAAGATCATGCGCACCGACGAAGGCATCATGCTGATTGCCACCAATCCCAAATACTCCCCCATGTTCTACTCCAATAAGCAGATCGAGGAGCTTCCCGTCCGCATCTGGGGCAAAGTTGTAGAGTTGAGAGCAAAGTTTTAACAAGTCTGGTTATATTATATCACTGCATACAGTGATTTTCAAGACAATTTCCTAAAATTATCACCGCTTACAGTGATTTTTGTAGAATTGCACAAAATTCAGGAGTGTGTATTATGTTTAATTCACAAGAAGTATCTAATAGAATAAAAGAAACCGCCAAGTCCAAAGGCATAGCACTTAAAGAAATGCTTTCAGAATGCGATCTTGGAATAAATCTAATATCGCATCTTGCCAAAGGACAAGCGGTAACTTATGTAAATATAGCAAAAATAGCAGACTACTTGGATTGTTCCGTAGATTTTCTCTTGGGACGGACGGAAAATCCCACGAGCCATAAAAATTGAGGAGTAAAAATCGAATAATGATGATATTTATTTCACTTATTGGAATTATTTTTCTTCTTTTTGGAATAAAGCGATTAGTATCTTCTATAAAGGAGAAGAACATCTATGCGGTCGTTAGACTTTCATCGTTTCTCGTTACCGTTTTAACGATGTGTATTGGATTTTTTCTTTGTGGAATTTGGGATATAGAGATCGAAAACTATAAAACTGTTGAGGAATATATTTTTCTTCAAAAATTGGGAGATATAGCTTTAGGTGTACTTTACGTTAGTATATTTTTTATAGTTTTATGTTCCCTCATTTATATCGTTTCTGTTAACATGGAACGCGAAAAAAATGAGGAAAAGCTCGAACAACAAAAAAGAATTGACGAGAAGAAAAAAGAGGAAGATGAAAGAGCCGAGCAGATTAAATTACAGGAACTGAAATATAGATTTAATAGTAAAAGCGCCGATCTAAAAAAACTAACTGACCGATATTACGGTGCGGTGTGTAATTATATTGAGAGCCTTCCGTTTAAGCCCTTTCTTGAATTGAATGACATTGAATCTGAATTTTCTCCTCGGTTGATTGTTTCTCAATATTGGAATAATTTAAGTGATTTATTGCGTTACTATATCGAAAAAGATAAGTTTGTAGCTGGTGAGGTAGATGGTTTAACAGATGAGATGAAATTAGTACAAGAAAACACAAGAATATTTGTATCTGAACTTATGGATCGTATTTCATCCTCATGGAACGACAATGAAACTATTTCATCTGCGGTTTACTTTATAATTCGCAATAATATCATTCGTCGGTATCATGATATTCTGCACGATGATGGTATCTGTACAATAACAGATCTGATTGAAAATATTGAAGGTTTATCAGACGAAGCAACAATGTTTACCGCAAAAGCATTTTATACATACCATTGGCTATATGCTAACGATATAAACTTATCAATTAAATCAACCTACGACCGTCTATCGGAAGAAATAGACAAACAGTATGAAATTTATTTATTACAAGCCCAAAAAGACCATTTCTTTTCTGATAATAATTTTGATTTTCAAGAAGATGAAATTCCAATGGACATTGATTCAGAAGATGATGCTGATATATTGAGTGCTATTGATATGATGAGCGGACGCGAGTTTGAAGAATTTATTGCAAATTTCTTTAAGAAACAAGGCTATAAAACAACTTTAACACCGTCATCTGGAGACTACGGAATTGATGTTATCATCGAAAACGATTTTTTGAAAATAGGAATACAAACAAAATGTTACTCCGATAAGGTTTCCAATTCCGCAGTTCAAGAAGCAGTTACAGGTATTAAACACTACGGATTAGATAAAGCAATGGTAATCACCAATAATTATTTTCAACCGTCTGCAATTCGATTGGCAAAAGAAAACAATGTTATTCTTTGGGATCGAGAAAAGTTAGAAGAAGAAATTGCAAAATAAAAAACCTCCCCCGACGAATCGAGGGAGGCAAAACGGAGGAAAATGGGCTTGATCACCCCACCTTCTGCACCGATAGCGGAGGATCTATCGGCGTGCTTGCGCTCTGTATCAATATATTGTAGATCAGATTCAAGATCGCATACTCGTTGTTTGTTGGCAGCAGTTCTGTGATCCGCTCGCGGAGCGCAATGAGGTCGTCGGTTTCCATTTTCTTCGTTTTCTCCTGTTGTTGTTTTTCATCAGAGGATTGTTCCCTCTTGCACCATCATTATACAGCGCCGATTTTGCATTTGCAAGATTCAAATTTAATACTGAGGAGGCTCAAATTATGTGGCTGGATAAGCTCAAAGAATTAAAAGAAGGCAAAGGAATGACCACAAAACAGATCGCCCAAAGATCGAATTTGCCCGAATCCACGGTCAAACGTATCTTTATGGGTGACACAGATGCACCTCGCATAGACACTTTACGGCAGATTGTAGCCGTCCTTGACGGTTCACTTGACGAGCTCTTTGCCGAAAGCGGAAGCGTGCTTGCCAATGATACCATGATCGCATTAAAAGCGGAACGGGATCGGCTCGCTGCGGAGCTGGAATTGCTGAAAGCCGAAAACACTTCTCTCTCAACCCAAGTGACAGCCCTGCGTGCAGAAAACGATCTCCAGCGCGTGAAGATCGAGCTGAAGGACGAGATCATAGCAACTCATAATTACTATATCAAAAATCGGTCTTTGAGCTGATAGCAAAACTGTAAAATATAATTTGGAGAATAACTACATTATGAAAAAAAGATTTTGGTGGATGTATTTGGGATTTTTCTGTTTGTTTATTGGAGGCGCTTTGGTAGTAGCCAGTTTTCTTGAAGGTGGAACCAACACAAATCTGATTGCCGGTCTTGCCTTGGGGCTTTCTTCTTTCATTTGGTTTGCTCTACAAACCATTATTGATTTGCTTTTCGAGATCAACGAAAATACAAAAAAGTAAAAAGTATATGGAACAATATTATATTTCCTCAACAAAATACAACCTGCAGGAACGGCAGACAAAGCTCAACGGAAAGGTTTACGATATCGTTTTCTACATCACCACCCTCGACGGTGTACGTAAGCAGAAGAAGCTCTCGGGCTTTAAGTCAAAGACCGCCGCCAAAGAAGCCTATACCGATTTCGTCACAAAGCACTGCACGCTTGCCAAGATCACACCGAAAAAGAAAACCGATCTCGCAGCGGAGATTCCAACCGTTTCCCACCTGTTCCCCGAGTATATTATCTCCTTGCAAAATCAAAACAAGGAAAGCTCAATCTACGATAAAACCAAGCTATTCAAAAACATCATTCTCCCCATGATCGGAGACTGCAAGATCACCGATCTCACACGAGAACGCCTGTACCAATGGCAGGACAAAATATGGGCAATGAAGAACCCTGTCACAAATGAGCCATACTCATATGAATACCTGTCCAAAATGCGCGGGTTCTTCGCCTCGTTTCTCTCTTGGTGCGAAACGCGCTACGGATACCAGAACAATCTGAAGCTCGTCAAAAGGCCAAAGCGCAGAGTTGCAAAAAATGAGATGCAATTCTGGAGCCGGGACGAGTTTAACAAATTTATTGAGTGCGTGGATGATCATCGGTACAAGATGATCTTTACCATGTCATTCTTCACCGGAAGAAGAAAAGGAGAGGTTCTTGCCCTCTCCCCTTCAGATATAAAAGCAGATTCAATTCTGTTTAACAAGACTTACTCCCGAAAGACACTCGACGGCTCCCCCTACAAGATCACAACGTCAAAGAACGAAAAAGTTGGATACACACCAATCTGCCCCGCTCTACGCAGCGCGCTTTCGGATTACACGGGAGAAAGTCCTTTCTTCTTTGGAGGTGAGTCCCCCATCCACGAAAACACCCTCACCCACGCATTTGAATCATATATCAAAAAATCAGGAGTCAAGCGCATCCGATACCACGATCTGCGCCATTCCTTTGTCTCAATGCTCCTGCACAACGGAGCAAACTTTATGATCGTGGCGGACCTCATTGGAGATACCGTTGACCAAATAATAAAGACCTACGGTCATCTTTACGAGAGCGACAAAATAAAAATTGTTGAGTCCATCACTTAAAGACAAAATCCCCACCTACTGACAAGATCGGTTCCGTGTGGATTTAGTAATATTTTTGGTAATAAAAAAGATAATTTACAAAAATCACTTAAACAAGTTCTCACAATAAAATGTTAAACAAATACAAAAATACAAAACAAAACCGATGAAATTTAGCGTTTTTGACTAAAATCCATCGGTTTTTATTGCTTGGTGGAGACAGCTGGGTTCGAACCAGCGACCTCATGCATGTCAAGCATGCACTCTAACCAACTGAGCTATGCCTCCGCAACGCTATATATTATAGCACATTGGTTGGCAAAATGCAATACCTTTTTGCAATTTTTTTGAATTTTTTTCAAGTTATTTTCGGCTTTTGAGATGAGAAAGAAGATGCTATGACCGCGCGGTTAGATCATTCGTCAATTTTAGCTTTTTTGATGCGCTTTCTCATACGGCGCAGGTCGCGGAGCATACGCAGGGTGTCGCGCACGATGCGCACCTTCGATTCCCCGTGATTGATCACGCGAACGGGAATCTCCACAATTTTGAATCCATATTTGACAGCCCAAAGAATGGTCTCAAAATCGAAGGCAAATCCATTGACCTCGCATCTCGGAAAAATGGAATCCACCGCATGCCTGGAGAACGCCTTACAGCCGCATTGCGAATCCGAGAGCTTAAATCCTCCCGCAATGCAGAGCACGCGGATATAGACCTTTGACATCAGGCGGCGCAGGAAGGTGTAGCCCTCGTAGCCGTCCTTTTTGAGGTTTCTCGATCCGATCACGAGCTCCGCGTCCGGATTTTCCTTGAATGCATTGTAAACCGCCTCGATCACGTCGGTTCCGTAGGCAAGGTCGGCATCGGTAAACATGCGAATGTCCCCTGTTGCAGCAAGCATTGCCGTGCGAACCGCATATCCCTTGCCTCGGTTGGGCGTATACGCGATCACGCGCACGTTCGGCAAATTCATTGCACGAACGGTCTCGTCGCAGCCGTCGGCACTACCGTCACTGCAAAACAGGATTTCATAATCCTCAAAATGCGCTTGCATATAGTCGGAAAGCGTTTGTGCGGTGGTAGCAATCACGCGGTTTTCATTATACATGGGAATACAAACCGAAATTTTCATAGTCAAAGCTCCTTGCGAAAGTAAAAAATGTCAAAATCAAGCTCGGTGGTCAATCGTTCAAGCCGCTCCAGCTTTTGCTTGTCTTGCGGCGACGTTCGCCAATAATAGGGGGTCATTGAAAAGAGTGCCTCGATCATCTCGCTGCCCTCCACCGAGATCTCGTAGCGAAGCGTCTCGCGCGAGAGGAGTGTGAGATTGGTTGGCAGGTCAGCTCGCCCGGGATTGGTGTAGGGATTTTCGTAGATCGCCTCCTTGAGACCCATCAGATGGCGCTCCCCTGCCCCTACCACGATCAGATGTCCGCCCGTCTTGAGCACACGGGAAAATTCCGCTTCTGCGCAGGGGGCAAAGACGTTCACGAGTGCATCAAAGGAATCGTCAGCAACAGGAAGCGTGAACAGGCTTGCCACAACAAAGCCCGCACGTGTTCCGTTTTGCTTGGCGCGTCTTGCCGCATAATCAACGCCGTCACGCGAGAGGTCAACGCCCAAAGCGTCGCGCTCAACCGACATTCGATTGGTGTAATAGCCCTCGCCGCTGCCTGCATCAAGCACGAGTTTTGCAGCACTTTCCGATAAAAGTGCGTTGATTCTGTCGGAAAGAGGTTGATAATAGCCTGCATCCAGAAAGGCTCGTCTGGCAAGTACAGCCGCCTTTCCGTCGCCCATTCCCGCCTGCGATCCGCCGAGATTGAGATATCCGCTCTTGGCGAAATCATAGCAATGCACGCGGCTGCCACTACACCGACAGGTCTTGCCGTCCTCGCTATGAAGTGGAGCACGACATACTGGACAAACCAGCGCTTCTAAAATTGTTTGATTCAAAAGTCAGTCCTCCGTTGGATTAGAATTGGAAGGCTCGGCGTTCGGTCGCTCAACAAGCGGAAGCTCAAACCAAAAGGTTGCGCCATCCCCAAGCTTGCTGTTAACCCCATACGCCGCTCCGTGCGTTTCCAAAATTGATTTTACGATTGAGAGTCCAAGTCCCGTTCCGATCATTGCCATTCGGTGCACCTTGTCCACCTTATAGTAGCGGTCCCAGATCAGCGGCATTTCCTCGGGAGCAATTCCACGTCCCGTATTCGAAATTGAAATGCGAACGCCCCCCTCTACGATTGTCTGCGTGACCCAAACGCGCTTATCCTCGCCCGTGTAATTGATCGCGTTGTTGATCAGGTTATAAATTGCTTGCAAAAGCATGCCGCGATCGGCGTTTACCCAAGCCTCCGACTCTGCCTCAAAGGAGACCCGAAAGCCCTTGTGCTTGATCAACGTATCGTATCGGTGCATCACTTCACGCACAGCCCCCGAAAGATCAAAAACGGTGGGCTTTGGCTGAAGCGCGCCTGCCTGCAATCTGGAAAGATCCAACAAATCGTTGACAAGCTCCGAAAGTCGCGTGGTTTCGTCAATAATCACCTGCATATTCTCAGGCGTGTTCTCGTCAGGAAGATCTCGCATCAGCTCTCCGTAGCCTCTGATCAGCGTCAGCGGTGTTCGCAGATCGTGAGAAATGTTGGCAATCAGCTCCTTTTGTAACGCATCAAGGCGCGAAAGCTCGCGTGAGGCATAGTTGAGCGTAGCGGCAAGCTCATGGGTTTCCAGGTATCCCTTGCCCGAAAATTCGACGTTATACCGTCCCTGTGCCAGAAGATTTGCCGACTCGTTCATGCGGATGATCGGATGAGATATGTGTCGGTAGAGAAAATAAACCATGATTGAGGAAAGCAGGAGAATAATTCCCGCAATCCAGGCAAACTGAAGCGTAAGTGTTCGCACGGTGGAGTCGAGCGGCTGAACACTCGCGTCCAGAAGAATCATATAACGGGAATCCCCGACCCTTGACTCCTCGATCTGAACGTATACCATACGCACGTTTTTGGATGGCACGCGGATCGGCTTGCCGTTTTCATCATTGAAATGAAATTTGTCAAAGAAATAGTCCAGATCAATCTCTGCATCAAGCTCGTAGCCTCCGAATGCAAAATGCGAGAAAAAAGCTCCGCCATTTTCACTTGCACGCTTGTAAAAATCACCAAGTCGACGTTTGTCGAAGGCAACGATCACGTTGCTTCCCGTTGCATCAACGTTCACCATTTGCGAAATGTCATCCTGCTCGATCCGATAAACGATCACACAAAGCGAATGATCCATCGCGGCGCTGTATGCAGTGAGCGGAAGCTCCTCCTTTTCAATATCGCGCACAAGCTCCCGAGCGGTTTCCCGCATCTCGCTTTGCTTGACCGATCGAAAGAACATGTCGAGCAGAAACACCTGAAAAACCCATGTGATCGCAAGGATCAAAAGCCCAAAGGTGACCGTGTAGATTGCGAGCTTCCATCGGATGCTCATAGAGCGCGGCCTTCTCGCCCGTTTTCCGACTGCCAAACAACTCCCCGTTCTCATATGCCCTCGAAGCGGTATCCAACGCCGCGAAGCGTGACGATATAGTTGCTATACCGCCCCAGGCTTTTACGCAAGAGCTTGATGTGGGTGTCGAGCGTTCTTGCATCGCCGAAGAAATCGTACCCCCAAACCTCGCAGAGCAGCTTTTCACGCGAAAGCGCAATATTTCTGTTTTTGAGCAGGTAAAAAAAGAGATCGTATTCCTTGGGCGACATTTCCACGCGCTCGCCGTCGATAAAAACCAACCGTGCGGTAACGTCTGCACGCAAGCCGCCGTGATCCATTTCTATGATCTCGTTTGGAGTCCGATCCGACACCTGCGACGCTTCACCGCGCCGCACACGCTTCATGATCGCGTCCACACGCAGCATCAGCTCCTTGGGGGAAAATGGCTTGATCACGTAATCGTCGATTCCAACCTCAAAGCCATTGATGCGATCGTATTCCTCACCGCGTGCCGAGAGCATGATGATCGGCGTTTGTGTAATCTTTCGGATTTCCCTGCACGCCGAAAAACCATCGAGCTCGGGCATCATGATATCCATGATGACCATATCAAAGCTCTGATTGCGGCAGAGCAAAACGGCTTCCATGCCATCTCCTGCCTCGGTGACACGATGACCTTCAAATTCGGCATATTTCCGAATGATCGTTCGGATGCTGGTTTCATCGTCAACTACCAGAATATGATACATCCCATTGTCCTTCCTTTCCTTCACAGAGCATTCTTATCCTTCCGTCTCCGTCTGATTTTTGATATGTGCGGGCACATACTCCCCAAGCGTTAGCTCGGTGGTGTAGGTTTGATCCTCACGCTCGTATACAATCGTTAGAACGTCCCCAACCTTGCATGTATCGGTTACCGACTCGAGCTCTGCTTCTGTTTTGACCGTCACTCCGTTGACCGAAACGATCCGATCCTTGTATTGCAGGTCGGTGTTAAAGGAGGAGGTCAGAACGTAAACACCAACTGTTTTTATACTGTAGTAGTAATAATTGGAGCGCAAATTTTCCGCTGTGACATCCCAAACCTGCAGTCCATGATCAACCACACCGCGCACGTATCCGTAGCGGATGAGCTCAAGCTCCACCTCATAAGCCGCATCAATCGGAATAGCAAATGCCAAGCCCTCTATACTATCTGCGACATATTTTGCATTGACGATACCGATCAGCTGACCGTCCAGGTTAAAAAGCCCTCCTCCCGAGTTGCCCGAGTTGATTGCGGCGTTGGTTTGCAGGAGTGTCATTTTTGTACCGTCGGAGGTTTGGATATTGCGCTCGGTTGCGCTGATAATCCCGTCCGTTACGGTTCCTCCAAGCGTTCCAAGCGGATTACCAATTGCAACCACGTGCTCGCCAACAACCAGACGATTGCTTTTTCCGTGCTCGGCAAATGGAAAAGTCTCCTCCTCCCGAGGCTCAATCTTGATCACGGCAAGGTCACTTGATGCGTCCCCACCAACGAAGGCGGCATCATAAACCGTGCCGGAATTCAGAGTTACGCTGATGGATTTTGTTTTGGCGGCGTCATCGGCAACCACGTGATAGCAGGTCAGAATATATCCGTCCGATGAAATCAACACGCCGCTCCCTGCCCCCGAAGCTGTTTGCGTGCCGTAAAAGGTCTCCACACTGAATACCACGTTGAGCACAACAACGGTATCTCCAACCCGTTTGGCGACTTCAGATACCGAGAAAACGTCCTCACCTGCCGAGCCGTAGACCGGGCTACTGTTATCGTTTTTTTCAAGCAGACTCTCGGGATTACTGTGATAAAGGGTATCGTCGTTTGACGCCCTCTCCAAATCATCGGCGTCATCAGATACCTCGAGGAGCGAATTCGCGTAGAATACTCCTCCAACTCCTGCAGCAAACGAAAGCGTGACGCAGAGAAAAAGTGTCAGCAGACGAAGCGCAATTCTCCCGCCCTGTTTCTGTTTTGGATGAATCGAGTGCCGTGCATCAGCCTGCACGCCCGTTGAAAATACATACTCGTAGGGTTGCGTGGAATCCGTCTTTTTTTGCTCACCAAAGATGTTTGTATCAAATTGACCTTTTTGTTTTTTCATAATACAAAAACCTCCTTTGGATTTCTATAAAATTGTACCATGGCTGTATTATAGGTGCAAAATGTGACGGTTGCATGAATGACGACCGAAAAAAAGATCGAAAATTATGATTTGTTCTTGTTTTTTGAAGGATATTTTGATATAATGGTATTACATCCTATATTATAGCACATAAAAAGGAAAAGAAAAAGAGATGTTTTCGTTTTTTACCGAAATTTTACAAAAAAATCACATAGATTGCTTTGCTCCAATCCCACTTTCGGAATGTAAGGTGGTCAGACCCTACCTTCTGGAGCGCTGCGGCATCTCGAACGGAACGGTGATCATGCTGGCAGTTCCCTATTTCACCGAGGCATGTCTTGATCCCTCTCGAAATTTGTCTGCCTATGCCGTTTCACGTGATTATCATCTTTTTTTCAAGGAGCTTTGGAACAACATCCTGCCGCAGTTGCATGAGCATTTTCCGTCACATCGTTTTGAGGGCTTTGCCGATCATTCTCCAATTGCGGAATGTGATGCCGCGGCACGCGCGGGACTCGGCGTAATCGGCAAAAATCATCTGCTGCTCACCGAGCGATATTCCTCCTATATTTTTCTTGGGGAAATCATCACAGACGCCGAATTTCCTTGCAAAACGCAACAAATTTCCGAATGTGAGGGCTGCGGTGCCTGCATGCGTGCATGCCCTGCCGAGCGATACGGAGGATGCTTTTCCTCCATTACGCAAAAAAAAGGAGAGCTGACCGATACCGAGTCGAAAATGATTCTGGAGCAACGCATCGCCTGGGGCTGTGACCTCTGTCAGGAGACCTGTCCGCATACCAAGCGTGCCATTGAAAAACGCACAATCTTCTCCCCCATCCCCTTCTTCTCGGAAAAACCGATTTCACGTTTGACGGGAGAGCGACTTTCCGCGATGTCGGACGAAGAGTTTTCGTCGCGTGCATTTTCCTGGCGCGGACGCGAAACGTTGATGCGAAATTTGAAAATACTCGAAGGAAACGAACAACGAAAGGAGACCTTAACATGCTCAAGCTGATCTGCGGCACCTCGGGATCCGGAAAAACCGAAGCGCTGATCGGAGAAATCCGACGGGATATTGAAAACAAAACAAAATGCTATTTGCTTGTTCCCGAGCAGCAGGCATACATCAGCGAGCGCGATATGACCCGCGCGTTGCCGCAGAATGCGGGGCTCTATTTTGAGGTCGTGAATTTTTCAAGCCTTGCAGAGGATGTGTTTCGTGAATACGGCGGTGTGACACAGGGCTCTCTTTCGGGTGCTGTCCGTAACCTTTTGATGTGGGATACCCTTCGTTCACTCGCCCCCTTGCTCGTTCAATACGGCAAAAGCGCCGCAGCCGACCCCGCATTGAGTCGATTGATGATGCAAACGGTCAATGAGCTGCGTATAAACGGCATTGATTCGGATAAAATGGAGCAGGCAGCCAAAGATTGTGAGCCCGATACCACGCTCCATAAAAAGCTCTGCGATCTTGCCTTGATCGACGCGGTGTTTCACGAGAGGAACGAGCGCGTATTTGGCAGTGATCCGTCGGACAAGCTTTTGCGTATGGCAAAGCTTTTGGAAACGCACACCTATTTTATGGGTTGTCACGTCTACATCGACTCCTTTACCAGCTTTACCGCACAGGAATACAGTGTTCTTTGTCAGATTTTGCGTCAGGCAGATAGAGTCACCGTGACGCTCTGCGTTGATTCTCTCCACTCAAAGCTCCCACATTTTGAGAGCACGCTGGAAACCGCAAAGCGACTTTTCAAGCTTGCATCCGAAACAAACACCGAGGCAGAGAGCCTTCTGCTCACGCCTTCCTCCGAACATAAAAATGCAGCGCTGGTCGAGCTTGAGAAAAATATCTGGACGTTTGATCTGCCTGCAAGCAAACGAGCAAGACTGACAGACAATGACCAACGCGCAGTACGCATTGTTTCCTGCGCAAACCTCTATGAGGAAACCGAGGCGGCGGCACTCCATATCCTCGATCTCGTACAAAGCGGCTTGAAATACGGAGATATTGCGGTGATCGTGCGCGACACGGAGATATATCGAGGAGTTCTGGACGCCGCGCTGGAGCGCTATGGAATTCCCTATTTCATCTCCGAGCCAATCGACCTTTCCTCGAGACCGCTTGCGCGCCTGATTCTTTCCGCTCTGCGAGCGGTCAGCCGAAACTACCATGCGCAGGATATTATGACGCTCGTAAAAACGGGGCTCGCTGGCATCGGCTTCAGGGATGCTGCCATGTTTGAGGAATACTGCGAAACATGGCACATTTCGGGCAATCGCTTCAAGGATCGGCATTGGAGCATGAATCCTGATGGGCTTACCACCGACCGATCGGCTCGCGCCGACGATATTCTTGCCGCCGCAAACCGTGTACGTGCACAGGTGATGGAACCGTTGGAGCGACTTGCACTCGATCTGCACGTGGCAAAATCCACCCGCGAGCAATGCAGTGCCATCTACGATTACCTCGATCGACTTCACATTGCTTCGCAGCTTTCCAAGCAAGCCAAAAAGGAGCTTTCCGAGGGTCGGCGGCGCGAGGCAAACGAAACACTCCGACTTTACCGTTTTCTGACCGACACGCTTCTGATGCTCGCGCAAATTCTTCCCGATGCAAATTTGACTGTCGACGAGCTTTTCTCGGTACTCTCTCTGCTCTTTTCCGATAGCCAACTCTCATCGGTTCCAAGCCTGCACGATTGCGTTGTGATTGGTTCTGCATCGACCTTGCGCGTGGAAAACATCCGTGCATCTCTTCTTTTGGGTCTTTGCGAGGGCGAATTCCCACGCTCGCAGAACGATGACGGCGTTTTCAGCGAGTCCGACAAGATTCAGCTGGAATCGGTTGGAATTTCGCTCGATTCCCGCGAAAAAGTCCGTGCATCGGAGGAGCTACTCTACGTGTACCGCGCCATCACAAAGCCGCGCGAGCACCTTTATGTTTCAACCGTTGAAATGCAGATTGACGGCTCTGCACGCACGCCCTCGCTGGCGTTTAACCGCATTTGTCACCTGCTCAACCGCAAGCCGAGTCACTTTGACGTCTCCGAGCTGCGCCGAATTCTCGGAGAGTCGCGCGCGGATAATTGGAAGCCACAGCTCAAGGCGTCCAAGGAACTGCCCCAAACAACACTACGGCTCTCGCAATCTAAAATCCGAAGCTTTGTGCTCTGCCCCTTTTCTTATTTTTCGAGCTACCGTCTCAAGCTGCGCGAGAAAAAGGACTGCCGCCCAAGCTATGCCGATGACGGTGTATTCCTGCATTATATTTTTGAAAAGGTTTTGCAGGCAATGCTCGGAGAGGACGGCAGACTTCATCTGCTCTCGCTTCCCGAGGTAGAAGCGCTTGCCAATCGCGTGGTTGACGATTATATCGCGGAGGTTTGTCCGCTCCCCCCCGAGCATATTGATGCCCGACTGCTGCATCTCTTTGCAAGGCTACGTCGAGTTTCGCTGCTGATGCTGCGTGAAATAGTGAATGAATTGCACTCGACCGCCTTTGTTCCGCGCAAATTCGAGCAACGCATCGGTGATGACGTGGGTGGACTTCCAACCGTTTCGCTGGAGCTTCGTGACGGCTCTCGTGTCATTCTGGACGGAACGGTTGACCGAATTGATCTGTATGAGGAAAACGGAAGAATCTTTGTTCGGGTGGTCGACTATAAATCGGGCGAGCATAAATTCAGCGTAGACGAGGTGCGCTCCGGTTTGGATATTCAGCTGGTGCTCTATCTCTACGCGATCTGCTCCCCCGATCCCGTAAAATACACACCCGTCGGTGCACAATTCCTCTACGCAAAAACCGAAAAGGGACAGGTCAGCGTGAATCGGAGCGGCTTCGTGCTGGAGGATGACACACTGAAAGATTCCATCGACAGCTCAAGCGATCACATTTACACAAAGAAGCTGACGTCATTTTCAAAGGATGAAATCGAGGATCTGATGCACGATATGCAGGATGCAGTTAAAGAAATTGCCGAACGTATCCTCGCAGGTGATGCGCAAAAAACGCCGTCTGAGGACGCGTGTCGCTTCTGTGCGATCCGCGCGCATTGCGATCAGGCACATCAGGACGGAAGGAGGTAACCGAACATGGCAAGAGAATGGACCCCCTCTCAGGAGGCTGCGATCACACTCAACGGCAAGACCCTGCTTGTCTCTGCAGCAGCAGGCTCGGGTAAAACCAGCGTGTTGACCGAGCGCATTATCCGACGTCTTTTGGACAAGGAGCACCCTGCCGAGCTTTCACGCATGCTGGTTGTTACCTTCACGCGTGCCGCCGCTGCGGAGCTCAAGGGGCGCATTGCCTCGGCACTGACCGAGGCGTTAACCGAAAGCCCCGAAAACAAACACCTTTCCCGTCAGCTTCTCCAGCTTGGAAGCGCACAAATCTCCACGATTGACTCCTTCTTCCAAAAAATCGTTCGCTCCAACTTTGAGCAGCTGTCTCTCCCCGCAAATTTTCGGATTGCCGACGAGGGAGAGATCAAAACGCTCGCCTTTGAAATCATGGAGGAGCTGATTGAGGAATATTACCGAAAAGGAATGCCGGAATCCGTCGGTACATCTGCACTTTCCCGCATCGAGGAAAACGAATTTGCATCTGCAATCGACCACTTGCTTTCCAATCGAAGCGACGGAAAGCTAACCCCCACCCTGCTTGATTTCTTTGAAGAATTTTCTTCCGATCCCAAGGGAATTGCCCGTCTTGAGGACTACGCCGAGCAGCTGCGAGACGCAGCGAGCATGGAATTTATGAAAACGCCCTACGGCGCCGCGCTACGCGAATATCTCACCGAGCTGTTCACGTCATTTCACTCCGATCTTGAAAAAATACGTGATTCTCTTGATTATGACCCGGATGTCGCGGCAAAATGCGCACCTCTCCTGACAAGCGATCTCAACTACTGCAACGCAATGCTCGATGCGCTTGACGCAGAGAGCTACGAGCGACTTCGCACCGTTGCAGAGTCCTTTATTTCGGGGCGCTTCCCCACCATCAAAAACAAGCCCCCACAGGCAGCTGCCTATCACGAATGGCGAAAGCTCTTTTCCGAGCGGCGGCAGAAAAAGGTGATGAATATCCTCGAGTGGCCGGCAGAGCTTTTGCCCCATCAGCTTGAGGAAACGGCAAAGCTTTGCAACGTCCTGCACGCGCTTTTCGCCGAATATGAAACGCGCATGATGGCGGAAAAGAAGCGCAGAGGTATATTAGAATACAATGACGTTCGTTCGATCCTCTACCGCCTGCTTGCAAACGAGGACGGCAGCGCATCCGATTTTGCGCGTGATCTGGCGGCACAGTATGATGCCGTTTACATCGACGAATATCAGGACGTGGACCTGCTCCAGGATCGTATCTTTGCGCTCATTGGCTCTAACCGTCGCTTTATGGTGGGTGATATTAAGCAGAGCATTTACGGCTTTCGCGGCAGCGATCCCTCAATCTTTGCAAGGTATCGCCAAAGCATGCCGCTTCATAACTCGCCGGAGGCAGCAACCGCCGACGGTATTTGCGTGTTCATGTCTGAAAACTTCCGATGCGATCTTCCCGTGATCCAATTTGCCAACCGCGTTTGTGGATTTCTCTTTTCAGCGTGCGAAAAGAGCGTCAGATATCGCCCGCAGGATGATCTTGCTCCGGCAAAGAAGGTATCCGAGGGTGAAAAAACGCGTTCAGAGCAACAGCCCGCACGCGTTGTTGTATTCGATGCACCGCCAAAAAAGAACACACAGCTCCCCGCAAACGTCGCCGAGGACGATGACGTTTCCCAAGAGGAGGCAGTTTGGATTGCAAACGAAATCAAACGCCTTCTTCATGAGGAAACGCTGAATAACAGAAAGCCGATCAAGCCCTCTGATATCGCCATTCTTGTGCAAACAAAAAAACAGGGCGGCACGATCTCCAAGGTGCTTGAGCAGATGCAGATTCCCGTCAGCGCCGATGCAGGAACCGATTTTCTCCATGAGCCGCTCATGACCGATCTGCTCAATCTCCTTCGTGTGATCGACAATCCCTATCGCGATCTTCCGCTTGCTGAATTTCTCCTCTCTCCTCTTGCGCGCTTCACGCTTACCGAACTACAGGATATCCGTGCTGCCGCGCCGCGTGTCAAGGCACTCTATGACGCCATGCTCACCGTCGCGAAGCAGGAGAACGATCTCGGTGCACGCACAACGTCAATTCTTGAATTTCTCGAAGCCTTCCGCGAGCGCTCGATAGGACTCCCCGCAGACCGTTTTCTGCGTCTGCTCTATCTGGACGAGCGACTCGTTCCCTATGCAAACGATCCCATCCTGCTTTTCCTCTACGAGCAGGCACGCGCCTATCAACGGTCCTCCTGGTGCGGTCTTTACGGATTTTTGCGTCACGTTGACCGTCTTTTAGAGGAAAAGCCGCTCTCGGCAAACGGCCTTTGCAAGGCACAGGAGACCGTAACGGTTATGACGATCCATCATTCCAAGGGTCTCGAGTTTCCCGTTGTGTTTCTTGCCGCCTGCGGCTCGGGCTTCAATCATGCCGACTCAAGAGAAAACCTGCTTTTCCATCCCACGCTTGGATGCGCGAGCAAGCTCTATAACCGCGAGAGCGGAAACAGCGACTCTACAATTCTGCGTGAGCTTTTGCGAATTCGCGTAGATACCGATCAAAATGAGGAGAGCATTCGCACGCTCTACGTTGCACTCACCAGAGCAAGAGAGCGCCTCTACGTAACGGGAACATTGCGCGGAAAGCTGGAGGGCACCATGACCAAGGCAGCACTCACGCGGCGCGGAAATCGCTATGATATTCTCTTTGCAAGCAGCTATCTCAATTGGATTTTGGCAGCATATCAGGAGCACGCTTCCGACGAATTTCCTTGCATTTTTCAGCATATTCCGCTTGGAACGGTTCAAAAGGAAGAACCTGACGCAGAAAATTTTGTTGCCGCCCCTTCAGCTCCATCCGCCACTTCTCCATCCGCAGCACAAGCCGATGAGCGCTATGCGGCAGAGGTTCTGCGTCGACACGCAGTCTACGAATATCCTCTTGATTTCCTGCGAGGACTTCCCACCAAGGCAGCGGCCTCCAAGCTGCAAAAAAACATGCTTGACGTAATTGACAGCGAGGAATCGGAGGATGCCTCGCTTGAGCTACAGATTCGCCTGATGCAGGCAGCAGCACCGCCCTTTGAAAGTCTGCTCGACGACCGCAAGAAGCCCTCTGCCACCGATATCGGCACCGCAACGCACGCCTTTCTGGAGTTTTGCGATTACGATAGGCTTCATCGCAACGGCATTGACACAGAAATCGACTGCCTGGTCGAAAAGGGCTTCATCAGCGAAACAGCTGCCGAGATCATTCAACGGGAACAGCTTGCGCTCTTTCTTAAGAGCGACCTTTTTTCGCTGATTCGCAAAGCCAAAAAAATCTACCGTGAGCAGAAATTCAGTATCTATATTCCCTATTCGAGGCTCACAACCGACCCAGAACGTGCAAAGCAGCTCAAGGATCAAAGCCTTTTCGTGCAGGGCTCGATTGATCTTATTCTCGAAATGCAGGACGGCAGTCGCCTTCTCGTGGATTACAAGACCGACCGCATCACCGACGAAGAACGTAAAAATCCCGCCTCGCTAAAGGAGCGTATGACACGCACCCACGGCACACAGCTTGCCTGCTACCGTCGCGCAATCGAGCATCTGCTCGAAAAAACGCCCGACCGCATCTGCATCTATTCCATCCCACTTGGCGCACTGATCGACGTTTCGGATTTTGACGAGGAAGCGCTCTAAACGCAAAGCACGAAAAAGACGCTTCAAACAAATAAAATGATGAAAAGCACTTGACATTTTCCTCGGTTTGGAGTATAATACGATGGTTTGGTTCCGCTTCGCATGAATCTTTACGATCGCGTACAACGGACCGAGGAAGGTGACTCACTATGCTTCATCAAAAGCCATATCCCTCGCGGCATTCGCATCGCTTTACAGAAGCGCTGCTGCATCTGCTGTCAATTTTGCTTGCATGGCTGGGTAAAAACATCGTTCTCACGATCGCGTTTTTCGCCGCCCTGATCACGAGCTGCATCGTACCTCCCGACGCCGCATATACTTCTTATTTTGATTTGAAAACGCTCACCTGCCTCTTTTGCGTGCTTGCGGTGGTCTGTGCGCTCAAAAACGTCAAATTCTTCACAATTCTGGCTCGAAAGATCGTAGATTGCACGGGAAATCTCCGCGTGGCAACGATTGCGCTGGTCTACATCACCTTTATCGGCTCGATGCTGATCGCCAACGACATGGCGCTGCTGACCTTCCTGCCGCTCGGATATTTTGTTCTGTCCTCAACCGGCAAGGAAAAGCACATGGCATTCGTGTTCATCATGCAAAACATCGCCGCAAACCTCGGCGGTATGCTCACACCGTTCGGAAATCCGCAAAATCTTTATCTCTACACGAAGTTCGCAATTCCCACGCTTGAGTTTATGCAGATCATGCTCGCGCCCTTCCTCGCTTCGATCGCGCTCATCACTGTGTGCTGTTTGTTCATGCCGCGCGATCCGCTCACGATCGAGGAGGAGTGCCCCTACCGACTGCAGCCCAAGAAAACGGTTCTTTATCTGCTTCTGTTCGCGCTCTCGATCATCATTGTGTTCCGCGTAATTCCTTATTGGATCGGACTGATCGTGATCCCCGCAGTTCTGCTTTTTGCCGACCGCAAAGCACTCCGCGCGGTTGACTATCCCTTGCTCCTCACCTTTGTTTGCTTCTTCATATTTGCCGGCAATATGGCAAGAATTCCCGCAGTAAGCGATCTGTTCTCCTCGCTGCTTGAGAAAAACACTTTGCTCGTCAGCGTGCTCTCCTGCCAGGTGATCAGCAACGTCCCCTCGGCGATCCTGCTCTCGCAGTTCACCGCCGACTATCAATCGCTCCTGCTCGGTGTGAACATCGGAGGCGCGGGAACCCTGATCGCATCGCTTGCAAGTCTGATCACCTTTCGCGAGTATACCGCGCACAATCCCGGCAAGGCAGGCAAATATCTGCTCTTGTTCTCGGCATTCAACTTCGGCTTTGTGATCCTGCTCACGGTCCTCTGCTCGGTGTTGATCTGATGCCTACAATCGAAAAAGACACGGTATTTTTGATGCACCGTGTCTTTTTTCTTGCTTTTTTTCAAAAATATGGTAAAATAAATGTGACCCTCCCACTCAAAAACGGTACTGTAAGGGTGAAGACGTCTTTCAAATCTTTTTGGAAAGGAGCGCATCATGGACGACCGTGAAATCATCAGCCTGTTTTGGGAACGCGACGAGCTTGCGGTAGCAGAAACGCAAAAAAGCTACGGTAAGCTCTGCAACTCCATTGCCGATCGGATTTTGAACAACCGTCAGGACGCCGAGGAATGTGTCAACGATGCATATCTTGCGCTCTGGAACACCATTCCCCCGGAGCGGCCGCAGCATCTCTCTGCCTATCTTGGTCGGATCGTGCGCAATATTTCGCTCAAGAAATACCGCGAGAGGACCGCAAAGAAGCGCAGCTCGGCGGTGATGCTTACGCTCGATGAGCTTGCCGAATGCATCCCCGATCCAAACACACCCAACGCGGAAATGCGAAATCGTGAGCTTTCCGGTATGCTTGACGCATTTCTGCGCAGCCTTCCCGAGGTAGAATGTAGCGTTTTTCTGCGTCGCTATTGGTATTTCGATTCGATCGAGGATATCTGCGAGCGATTCGGATTTGGCAAAAGCAAGGTTAAAATGATGCTGCACCGCACACGCGAAAAGCTACGAAAAAAACTGAAAGAGGAGGATTTTACGATATGAGACCCGAGGATATTCAAAACGAGCTCGGCAACATCGGCTCCGATCTGATCGAGCGAGCCAATGCACCAAAATCATACAAATCAAACACGCGCCGCAGAGTTGGATGGGTTCCGCTCGTGGCGGCATGCCTTGCGCTGGTCATTCTGCTCGGCGTGCTTCTCATGCCAACGAGAGGACCGATTTCCGCTCTCCCGAGCGGTCGACTGCCCCTGACGGGCACAACGCAAAACGGGCTTGAACCAACGCCTACGCCCGTTGATCCGTTCCTTCTGCTGGCACCAACCTACCCCGCCTGCGTAATGTATCCCGCAAAAAACAACAATTCTACCTTCCAGGAATGGAGAAATGCACAGGAGGCAAAGCAACGGCAGTTTCGGAGTGCGCAGGTCGACATGAACGACTTTTTCATCTCCACCATGCAGGAAATGCTGACCGAAACAAACGGCGAGAATGGCTTTTATTCTCCTATCAACATCTACGTTGCGCTTTCTATGATTGCGGAAATGTCCGAGGGAGAGAGCCGCGAGCAGCTCCTTGCCCTGCTTGGTGAGGAGAGCGTTTCCGAGCTGCGCCAAAAGATCCGTGCGCTCTGGGAGTCACACTACACGAATGACGGAATGTCCAAGCTCCTGCTTGCCAATTCGCTTTGGTTTGATAACACCTTCACCCCGAAGGATGACACAATGCAGCTTCTTGCGGATTACTATTATGCCTCCACGTTCAGAGGAGACATGCAGGACCCTGTCCTTCATCAATCCATGAGCAATTGGATCAGTGAACAAACCGACGGATTTATGAATATTCCTGCCGATGAGCTCAAGCCGAGCCCCGAAACAGTCTTCAAAATGATCTCCACCATTTATTTTGAAGCAGAATGGAGTGAGCCCTTTTATTCCAATCACACCGTCAAAGACACCTTTTACACAAGCGACGTAAGCGTCAAATGTGAATTTATGAATGGTTCTCGCTACATGTATTACTACCGAGGAGAAGGCTTTTCCGCGGTTGCGTTGCCTATGAACGGGCAGGGCTTTATGTGGTTTGTTTTGCCCGATGAAGGCATTGCGCTCAGCGAGCTTTTGAAAAACGGCGAATTTTGCGAGTTTATTCAGAATCCGACAGATTGGGAAAACAAGGTTCATGCAACCGTTCACCTCTCTGTTCCCAAATTTGATATTTCCTGCGACTCGGACCTGGTGAACATGATGAAAAAGCTTGGTGTGGAAGATATTTTCTCCGAAACAGAAGCCGATTTTTCCCCGATCGGTGACGGTCCGATATACGTTCAGAGATTGGATCACACCGCAAGATGCAAGATTGAGGAGAGCGGATGCAAGGCTGCAGCCGTTACGAGTGGAGAGTTCGCACTGGAGTCTGTGCCCCCGGAGCTGGAATTCGATTTTATTCTCAATCGTCCCTTCTATTTTCAAATTACGTCGACTCATGGCACGCCGCTCTTTGCAGGCGTGATCAACGATCCAACGCTTGAATGAAGGCGCTTGAATTACAAAACAAAAAAACACAAAAAGCGACCCGTGCGAAATTCGCACGGGTCGCCGTTTTTTATGCAAAATGCAAGGAAATTAAGCCTTTCCAACCGAGCCGAAGAGCTCCATCTTCTCTTTTACGGTTGCCTTGATCGCCTCAACGCCGGGAGCGAGAAGCTTTCTGGGGTCAAAGCCCTTGCCCTGCAGATCCTTGCCTGCCTCCACGTATGCACGGGTTGCAGCAGCAAATGCGAGCTGGCACTCGGTGTTTACGTTGATCTTGGAAACGCCGAGGTTGATTGCCTTCTTGATCATGTCAGCGGGGATACCCGTTCCGCCGTGCAGAACGAGGGGCATTTTGCCAACCTTCTCGGAAATTGCAGCGAGGGTCTCGAACGAAAGACCGGGCCAATTTTCGGGGTACTTACCGTGGATGTTACCGATACCTGCAGCGAGCATGGTGACGCCGAGGTCTGCAACCATCTTGCACTCGTTGGGATCAGCGCACTCGCCCATACCGACAACGCCGTCCTCTTCGCCGCCGATCGAGCCAACCTCTGCCTCGAGAGACATGCCCTTATCAGCACAAACCGCAACGAGCTCGCGGGTCTTTGCAACGTTCTCCTCGATCGGATAGTGAGAGCCGTCGAACATGATCGACGAGAAGCCTGCCTCGATGCACTTGTAGCAAGCCTCGTAGGTGCCGTGGTCGAGGTGGAGAGCAACCGGAACGGTGATCTTGAGCTCCTCGATCATTGCCTTGACCATGTTTGCCACGGTGGTGTAGCCGCACATATACTTTGCAGCGCCCTCGGAAACACCGAGGATCACGGGAGACTTGAGCTCCTCTGCGGTGAGCAGAACAGCCTTGGTCCACTCCAGGTTATTGATGTTGAACTGTCCTACTGCGTAGTGACCTTCCTTTGCTTTGTTAAGCATTTCCTTTGCCGAAACTAACATTGTAAACCTCCTTCATGGTTTCAAACGTATTTGCATATATTATATACCAATTCTCGCCAAAAATCAAGTCTTTTTTTCACTTCCCTCCGTTTTTTATAAAAAATTTATGAAAAGCGTCGAGCGGTGCATACTAAATGCAGAAAAAAAGAATGAGGTGATCTTGTGAATTCTCAAAAAAATGAGCAAAGACATTGGCAAATGACCAACGAGAGCATTGGAAAGCTCACGCTGCGTCTTGCTGCTCCCAGTGCCGCGGGTATGGCTGTGATCGCGCTTTACAGCCTTGCCGACGCATTTTTCGTCTCCAAGCTCGGCACCGAGGCCGGCGCGGCGGTTGGGGTCTGCTTTGCCATTCAGGCGCTTCTTCAAGCGGTTGGCTATACGCTCGGACTCGGTGCGGGGAGTCTGATGTCGCAGGCACTCGGGCGAAGGAACACCGAAGATGCCGCAACTTATGCGCGTATCTCTTTTTGGTGCTCGATCGGGCTCGGCATTCTGATCGGCGGAATCGGGCTCACCTTCACCGCTCCGCTGATGCGTATGCTTGGTGCGGATGCGTCGATTCTCCCCTACGCCGTTTCCTATTCGCGTTATCTCTTTCTTGCATCGCCCCTGATGTGCGGTGTATTCGTATTGAGTCAGCTTCTTCGCGCTGAAGGCTGTGCGGTTTATTCGATGGTGGGGCTTGTTTCGGGAAGTGCACTCAACATTCTGCTTGATCCGATCCTGATCACGCGACTCGGCATGGGAGTGTCGGGTGCATCCGCCGCCACCTGCATCAGCCAAGCGGTGAGTCTTGTTGTGCTTCTTTCGGCGTATGTTTCGGGGCATAGCCGTCTTTCGCTCCTACAAAAAGGCGAGCGTCTCTCTTTTGGCGTCATTCCGCGCATTCTGCTCCTCGGTCTCCCCTCCACGCTCCGCCAGGGACTGACCGTGCTTGCAACCGTTCTGCTCAATCATGCGGCAGGGGCATGGTCCGCGGCGGCACTGACCGCGATTTCGATTGTGACAAGGCTCTTTCTGCTTGCCTTCAGCTTTTGCCTGGGCGTTGGACAAGGCATGATGCCGATTGCAGGCTATAATTTCGGGCACGGCAATCTGGGGCGCGTGCGCAAATCCTATTTTTTTGCGATCGGAATTTCCTGCGGCGGTATGCTCCTGCTTGGAATTCTGCTCATGTCCTTCGCTCCGCCCTTGATCGCTTTTTTCCGAAACGATCCCGACGTGATCGCCATCGGTGCGCCTGCATTGCGTGCGCAGGGACTGGTTCTGGTGCTCCACGGACTCATCACCTGCACAATTCTGCTCGCACAGGCAATTGACAAGCCGATCCGCGCCTCAATCCTTGCAGGTGCACGGCAGGGATTCTTGTTTGTTCCCACGCTGCTTTTCCTCACACGCGCCTTTGGGGTCGGCTCGATCATTCTCGTGCAACCGATTGCCGACGGACTCACCTTTCTGCTCTCGATTCCCTTTGCCGTTTCACTGGCTCGGTCGCTCAAGCAAAAAAAGAGCGCGGTGCATCATGCATGATGCACCGCAGTACGGTTCAAGCACTTATTTCTTCTTGTTGTCCTTGGATGCGGCGGGAGGCGTGAGCTTAAGATCATGAATTCCCATCTGATATGCAACACCGCAGATCAGAATCGCGGGGATCGGAAGCAGAAAATAGACCCACCAATAGGAATTGAGCGGAGCGCCGAATGCGTGGTTTGCGAGCAGCCCCGTATACATGCCCTCGACCAGGAGCGCAGCAGGTGCGCAAACACCGCCGATCGTGCTGATAAAGGATTGAGGCAGAAGCTGGGCAAGCATCACAAAGATCGCAAGCAGAAAATTGACGCTGTTTGCACAGAGCGAAATCAACGCGCCCTTGAGAGGCATCGGCTTTTTCTTGCCGCTCTCCACAGAAACCTTATCGGAAAAGCCAATCTCCCAGGTCATTGTGTAGAGCAAAAACAGATAAAACAGGATCGCGCAAACACTCGTTACATTTCGCAGGGTGACGTTGTTCGCCTTTCCTGCGGCAAGCACCAGCGCAAAGCCAAAAATTGCGGTTGCAATCTGATTGAGAAACATTTTGACCATATTATAGGAATGGTCGCCAAAAAACTTTTTCATGCAGTTACCTCGTTCGTAATCGAATCTCTATGCTCAATATTATACCGAATTATGATAAAAAAAGCAACATCAAGACACAAAAGTTTACAATTTATCAACTAAAAAATCAAGATATGTAGTATAATAAAGGGTGAGATCGTTATTTTCGGAGGTTTTTCATGTCAAATATCATATCCTTGCAGGAGTTTTCCTCCCTGATTCAGGAATACGCCGCATACAAGCGCACGATCCAGGGATGCTCGCAAAAAACCGTTGACGAATATCTGCTTGACCTGCGTACCTTCTTCCGCTTTCTGGTTGCACGCGAGAACGATATTGACGTTGAGTCGGAGGAATTTTCCAAGCTTGATGTCAGCGGAATCGGACTTGTTCAACTCGGTAAGATCCGTGCTGAGGACCTCTACGATTTTCTCTATTATGCGAACAATCAGCGTGGAAATCAATGGTCGGCACGCTCGCGCAAGCTTTCTGCCATTCGCTCACTATACAAATATCTTGTGAACAAATGTCATCACCTCGAATATAACCCCACCGCCGACATTGATTCTCCCAAGCCCAAAAAGACGCTGCCGAAGGTGCTCTCACTTGAGGAGGCGCTCAAGCTGCTCCAGGCAGTTGAGGAGGATCGGGAGTCCCCCTACCGCCTGCGTGACTACGCCATTCTCACAATTTTTCTCAACTGCGGTGTCCGTTTGTCGGAGCTGGTTGGGATCAATCTCTCCGATATCGACTCGGAACTCCTCTCAATTCGCGTAACGGGTAAAGGCAACAAGGAACGCATGGTCTTCCTTAACGATGCATGTCAGACAGCTTTGCGCGAATATCTCGACGTCAGAAAGGGACCGAAATATGCAACGGTCAATCAAAGGGCGCTTTTTCTCAGTCGGCTTGAAAAGCGTATCAGCGTCAAAACCGTGCAAGCAATGGTTTACAAATACCTGCGTCTTGCAGGATTGGAATCCAAGCACTATTCGGTACATAAGCTCCGTCACACCGCAGCCACGCTGATGTATCAGTCGGGGCACGTAGACGTGCGTGTGCTCAAGGAAATTCTTGGACACGAGCAGCTCAACACCACACAGATCTACACACACGTGAGCAATAGCGATATTGAGCAGGCAATGGCGCAAAATCCGCTGGCGAAAAAGAAAAGAAAAAAATAACACCGCGCAAAGATCTGCAAAATGCATCACAAACAAAAGGTGCTGTCTCAAAATGAAAATTTGAGACAGCACCTTTTGTTTATTTTTCCCCTTTGGCGATCTCGTCGATAAAGCGACGGTCGAGATCGCTCAAACGATAGCCCTTGCGGTAGATGAGAACGTCTCGGTAAACCTTTGCGCTCGAGCGGCAGGAAAGCACCACGAGGTGGTATTTTTTCAGGATTTCCTCCGGAACGGGCGAGACCCACATGAAGGAGAACGGTAGCTGCTCGAGCAGCTCGAACTGACTTCCCCGCTCAAACACGAAGATACGCTTATCAACAAACTCGGAAAGCTCAGCCTTTTTGACGTCGATCATCGGGAGTGAGGGGACATAGGGATCGCCGTGCGTGATCTCAATGTAGTCGGCAAGGTCCTCCAGCTCAATCGTTTTCTGCTTGGCGAGCGGAGATTGCTCGGAGGCAAGCAGCATATATGAGAACTCTGTCAGCAACTCATGCTCGAGGTTTTTCTCCTCAAACATGCTCTGATAGTAGCGATCAAACGAGGTTTGATAACGAACGATACCGAGATTATACTGCTCCTTGAGCACGTTGTTGATCGTGCGGCTCGAGTTTGTTTCCTTATAGAATATCTCGGCAGGCGAATCAAGCGAAATGCCTTGCGCAAAATTCGCAAACGCCGCCGAAATATAACTCGATCGCGGAACGCTGACCGAGAGCTTTTGCTTGTGAACCTTTCCGTTTCGGTAGATTTCCTCTACCTCATCCACCTGCGAGAGGATTTGCTTTGCATACTGCAAAAACTCCTCGCCGTCGGGGGTAACCGAAATTCCCTTCGAGGTACGTGAGAAAATCGTAATTCCGAGCGATTCCTCAAGCTCCTTGATCGCGCGGCTGAGGTTTGGCTGACCCATGTAGAGATTTTCCGCAGCCTTGCTGATGGACTTGGTTTTCTCCACCTCCACCGCATATTTCAAATGTATCAGGTTCATTTTTTACCTCGGTTTTATCAAATTTCCTTGCATTTTTCGCAAAAAGTCAACAAAGAATACTCGCCACAACATCTGCGATACGAGCAGATGCCCTGCCGTCACCGTAGACGGCAGACGGCTTTTTCATCGCCTCGTATTCCGCCGAATCGGGGGAAAGGAGCCTTCGTGTCAGGTCGTAAATTCCCTGCTCTCCGCTGCCCGCCAGCTTGAGCACGCCCGCCCGCATTCCTTCGGTTCGCTCCGAGGAATAACGCATTACAACGGTTGGAATACCGAGGGCTGCCGCCTCCTCCTGAATTCCGCCACTATCGGTGAGAATCAGATAGGAGCGGGCAAGCAGGTGATGGAAGCTGACGATCTCGGGTGGCTCGATCATACGGATGCGCGGAACCCCTTTTAGGATTTCAATCGCAGCACGCCGTACCTCGGGATTATGATGGACGGGAAAATACGCGATCACGTCGGGGGTGTCCTCCACAATGCGACGCAAGGCACGCACCATGCCGCGGATCGGCTCCCCAAGGCTTTCCCTGCGATGCGCAGTAAAAAGAATCACGCGCATATTCTTCGGAAAATCCCAGTCGGCATAGGGGCGTGCCGATGAAAGCGTGAAACGCAGGGCGTCAACAACGGTGTTCCCGGTTACAAACACGCGCGACTCATGCTTTCCCTCGCGCAAAAGATTGCGTCTTGCCGCAACCGTTGGGGCGAAATGATAGTCGCTCATCAGCGAAATTGCCTGCCGATGAAGCTCCTCGGGAAAGGGGGCCTGCATGTGGTATGTCCGAAGCCCCGCCTCCACGTGACCGATTGGAATACGACGGTGAAACGCCGCCAAAGCCGCCGCAAACGCCGTGGTTGTGTCCCCCTGCACAAGCAGAAGGTCGGGTCCCTCCGCCGCCAGAATTTCATCGGTTCGTCGTAAAATCCGCCCCGTCAGATCCGATAGCGTTTGTCCCGTTCGCATGGTGTCCAGATCAAAATCGGGTCTGACAGAAAACGCCTCGAGCGCACTGTCGAGCATGGCACGGTGCTGCCCCGTGGAGCAGACAAGAACCTCTGATTCACGCCGTTTTTTCATCTCAAGAACCAGCGGACAAAGCTTGATCGCCTCGGGTCGCGTTCCCATCACGACCATAACCTTCTTCATACCTTCGCCTCCTCGCATACAATTTCTCTAAATTGTACGGGGCGGCGTATTTTTTTAGAACGCTACGGTCACAAACAGGCAATTACTTTTTCTGTTGCTTGCACCAGATACGCATTACGAGCTTGTGCGGCAGGAGCTTGGTGAAGAACACCTGTGCACGTACCGAAAAGCCGCAGATCGAAACGTCCTTACCGCGCTTCATATCGCGCAATGCACGCGTGATGACCTGCTCGGGGGTGAAAAATTTGTTGTAATACGTAATGGTGTCGTCGGTCACGGCATGGTCGAAGAACTCGGTCTTGACCCATCCGGGGCAAACCGCCATCATGCGGATGCCGCGCTTCTTCAGCTCAACGTTGAGTGCGCGGCTGAAGGAAAGCACGAACGCCTTGGTGGCGCCGTAAACGCAGATATAGGGAACGGGCTGGAAGGAGGAAAGCGAATCGAGCTGATAAACCTCACTCCCCGCCGTCAGATACGGCAACGTGACGTAGGTCATGGCAACGTACGCCTTGCAGTTGAGGTCGATCATGCGGTTCATATCCTCAAGCTTCATGTCCGAAAAGGTGCCGAATTTTCCGATGCCGCTCGCATTGACCAGCACCGATACCTCGGGCTTTTCTGCCTCGAGAAGCGCACGGTAGGCATCAATGCTCTCGTCCTTTGTCAGGTCAAGAGAAATCGGACGGATCGGGGTTTTGACCTCCTCGCGCAGCGATTCGAGACGCTCGGTACGTCTGGCGATCACCCAAATCTCGTCAAATTGCTTCTCGCGGCTCAACTGAAGGACGAATTCACGTCCCATGCCCGAGGAAGCGCCTGTGATAACTGCGATCTTCATAATAAAGGCTCCATTCTGTTTTATTTATGATATTATTTTACGAAACAATCATTCATAGCACGATGTGTCTGGGCAGTCCCCCCTCAAAGAGACTATGCAGCTCTCCTGCAATCAAAGGCGCAATATAGCGGCAGCAGGCGTCGGTGACGCGATTGCCGTCACGCTCGATCATGTGCTCGTCAACGAGCCTGACCTTGTTTGCCACGCTTGTAACATCGGTGTATCCGATCCCGATTTGATACGGAGATTCAGACAAACGTTGGAAGGTCAGCATCACGCGTGTAATGCCCTCCCCTGCCAAGCGAACCGCCTCGCTGCCGATGCGAATCGCCTCGTCAACGTCGGTTTTGGACAAAAGATGTGCGGCGCAGCGCTGCGGCAGATTAAGTTCAATCGAGCGAACCTTGCAGCCGATCCTGCGCTTTACCTCGTGCTCGAGCACTTTTCCAACACCGGCAAGATAGGCGTGTCCGTATTCGTCACGCGCATTCCCCTGCTGCGCCTCGGCAACATAGTGCCCGTTAGCAAAGCGCACGCCCTCGGAAACCGCCACCACAACGTTTGGATGACGCGAGAGCGCATCCTTGATATTCTCAATAAAAAGATCAAATGAAAAAGCACGTTCGGGCAGATACACGTAGTCGGGCTCGATCCCGTTGATGATCCGTCCAACAGAGGTGGCTGCGGTGAGCCATCCGGCATCCCGTCCCATCACCTCAATGATCGTGACCGCAGGCACGGTGTAAACCGCGCAGTCACGTATAATTTCCTGTGTTGTGACCGCAACGTACTTTGCTGCCGATCCGTACCCCGGGGTGTGATCGGTTTGCACCAGATCGTTGTCAATTGTTTTGGGAATTCCCAAAATCATCATTTCATAGCCAACGGATCGGGTAAATTCCGATAGCTTTGCCACCGTGTCCATTGAGTCATTTCCGCCAATATAGAAAAAATAGCGGATGTCATACTTTTGAAAGAGCGACAAAATACGAAAATATATCTCGTCACCCGTTTCGATTACAGGTAGCCTTTTCCGACACGTGCCAAGTGCCGACGCAGGAGTACGTTCCAGCATTTCCAATTTTTCGTCACGGTCGAAAAGCTCTGTCAGGTCAATCATTTCCTCCCTCAAAAAGCCCTCGATGCCGTTCCGCATGCCATAAAGCCTGCGGATCCGTCCTCCGTGCCTACTGTCTCTTACGCCGCGAATCACCCCAGAAAGAGTAGCATTCATTACCGCCGTTGGCCCTCCACTTTGTCCAACGATCGCATTGCCGAGCAATTGGTTCATTATTCAGTTGTGTTCCTTTCTTTTATTTATTTTTTTAGGACGTACTTATTATATCATATGATGCCCGTTTTTGTCAATAAAAAGTCCCAAAAAAGGACAATCCCGCGCAAATGAATCAAAATAGTACAGGCAAAATCGAAACGAGAGTCTCATATACTAAACAAAAAAACGGGGGTGAAACACGTGCTCGTTACGTTATTTGCATTTTTAACTCGCATCATGCATTTGATCCTAGGGGTGGAAACACCGCAAAGCTTCCCACCGCCACTTCCACCCGAGGAGGAGCGCGATTGCTTTTTGCGTGCCGAGACAGGGGACGAGGAGGCTCGCCAGCAGCTGATCCTGCGCAATTTGCGCCTGGTCTCGCATATCGTGCGCAAATATTATTCTACGGCGCGCAATTCGGAGGATCTGGTCTCAATCGGAACGATCGGACTTGTTAAGGCGGTTGATACATTCAGCATCCGCAACGGTGCGCGCTTTGCAACCTACGCAGCAAAATGCATTCAAAACGAAATTCTGATGCATTTTCGCTCACAAAAAAAGCTTTCCTCCGAAATCTCAATCAACGAAACGATCGACGTTGACCGCGACGGCAATCCTCTGACCTACATCGACGTGATCTGCAGCGACGAGGATATTGCCGAGGAGGTGGATAAAAAAATCATGACGGGCAGGATGCTGCACTACATGGAGGTTGCCCTCACGCCGCGCGAGCGATGCATTCTCACCATGCGCTACGGACTTTGCGGTGTTACGGCACAAACGCAGCGCGAAATTGCCGCCTCGCTTCACATTTCCCGTTCATACGTATCCAGGCTTGAAAAAAGCGCGATTGAAAAGCTGCGAAAGGCAATGGAAGTGGAGATCTGAATTTGATTTTGATTTCTTGCTTTTTTCTAAAAAAACATTGCAAAATGCGGCACTTTCTGCTATAATAAGGAAGAATAAAAAAGAGAGGAATGAGTTTTGATTATGAGAATGAGAAGAAAAAAGCACGGAGCCGAGCGAATTGCCGCGTGCTCCGAAATTCTGATTGAAATTCCCGAGCTACTCCCCGTTGATCCCGCCTCCTTTTTCTCCGCAAAAAAGCCAATCCATCTCGAAATCGGCTGCGGAAAGGGCGATTTTGCGGTTGGAATGGCAGCAAAGCATCCCGAGAGCAACTTTATTGCAATGGAGCGTGTGCCCGACGTTGCATGTCTCGCCCTGGAAAAGGCAATGCGTGCGGCAGACAACCGCGAGGATAATCTGCGCTTTTTGATCGGAGATGCAAAAAATCTGACCGAATGGTTCCCACCGCACTCGGTTGAATGTATCTATCTCAATTTCAGCGATCCCTGGCCCAAAAAGGGATACGCAAAGCGCCGCCTGACGCACGCAGGATTTTTAGAGCTTTATCGCTCGATTCTGATCCCCGGCGGTCTTTTGCGACTGAAAACCGATAACGAGGGACTGTTCGATTTCAGTCTGGAACAGTTTTCCGAGTGCGGTCTTGAAATTGAATGGCAAACACGCGATCTGCACGCTTCCGAGAAGGCGTGCGGCAACGTCATGACCGAATACGAGCGTAATTTCTCCGAGCGCGGTCAGGTCATTTATTCCGCATGGGTACGCTTTCCCGCAAAAGGAGTGTGACGGCATGCTCAAGGACCTGATTTTGGCGTCCAGAAGCTACCGCAGCTTCGATCCATCGGTGAAAATCGACCGAAACAGTCTGCTCGATTGGGTGGACTGCGCACGCCTCTCGCCCTCCAGCATCAATCTGCAGATGCTCAAGTTCCGACTCGTGACCGACAGCGCAGAATGTAACTCGATGCTTAAGGGCACGCGTTGGGCAGGCAAGATCAAGGATCAAAGGCTACCGCCTGATGGACACGCGCCTGCGGCATATATCGTGATCTGTGCCGACAACCGCGTGATCGCAACTGCCGAGAAATTTCAGAAGGACGTTGGCATCTGTGCGCAGTCGATCATGCTGGCAGCTGCGGAAGCGGGCTTTGGCGGATGCATGATCGGCTCGTTCTCCCCCGATGAGGTGGCGAGTATGCTCGCACTTCCCGATAGTGTGGTGCCGCAGCTGGTGCTTGCCCTCGGAAAGCCCGACGAGTGCGTTCGGATCACCGATGCCGCAGAGGACGGATCGGTGACCTATTACCGCGAAAACGGTATCCATTACGTTCAAAAAAGAGCATTGAAGGATCTGATTCTCAAATGAAAAAGACGAATGAAAAAGATGAGATTTCGGGCGTTCTGATCGTGCGGAAGCACATGGGCGTCACCTCACACGATATTGTGAACAAAATCCGCCGCCTTTACGGCACGCGCCGCGTTGGGCATACGGGCACTCTTGATCCGATGGCAACGGGAGTTTTGGTAGTGCTGATCGGCAGAGCCGCAAAGGCAGCCGAATATCTTGCAACCGACTCCAAGCGCTATCGCGCACGCTTGCGCCTCGGCATCACCACCGACACTGAAGACACCACGGGAGAGGTTCTCACCCGCTCCGCGCAGCTGCCAAATAATACCGAGCTACAAGCAATTTTGCCTGGATTTCGCGGCAAAATCCAACAAATTCCGCCGATGTACAGTGCCTTGAAGGTGAACGGACGCAAGCTGGTTGATCTGGCGCGCGAGGGCGTTGTGATTGAGCGACAGGCTCGCGAGATCGAAGTTTTCGCGCTTTCTGCAGAGCTGACCGACACGCCGTCGGATTACATTCTGGAGGTGCATTGCTCGGGCGGAACCTATATCCGCACGCTCTGTGCCGACATCGGTGCGGCTCTTGGATGCGGCGGAGCAATGGCTGAGCTGGAGCGCACCGAAACGGGTGGCTTTTCAATCGAGCAGGCTTACACGGTCGATCAGCTTGAGGCAATGCAGCCCGAGGAGCGCGCCGCGTTGCTCATTCCAACAGAATCGCTCTTTCTCCCCTACCCTGCCGTAACGCTCCCCACCTTTTATGAGCGGCTCTGTCGCAGCGGATGTGAGATCTATCTCAAAAAAATACGGCAATCGCTTGATATTGGTGTACGTGTCCGTCTTTACACCGAGCAAGGACTATTCTTTGCCCTCGGCGAGGTGCGAGAATACCCCGACGGTGCGGCAATCAAAGCGATCAAAACATTCTCTTTGGATTAACCAAGAAAAGGAGCATCAAATGACTCAGTCAGATTTTTTCGGGACTGCAAAATGGGTAGGAGTCTCCGAGCGCGCGAGCGACACCTTTTCGGTTTTGCGCGGTCACTTTTTGATTGAACGCGCAGATCGAGTGACACTCAACGTGCTTGGACTCGGATTTTTCAAATGCTATATCAACGGAATATGCGTCAACCCCGACACGTTTCTGCCGCTTTCCTCCGATTTTGAGAGCGGATGCGATCCGATTGATGAGGAGCTTTCGGGGCATCGGGTATACGTGCCCTCTTTCGATATCACTCCGCTTGTCCGTGCGGGTGACAACGTGATCGCGATCCACTTCGGCGGCGGCTGGGACACCCATCCCAGCCGTACCTTCGGTCTGCCAAAGGCGATCTACCGCATCATGGCTGAGAATGAAGGAAAAATCGCCTTTTTTGAGTCGGACGAGACCTGTCGAATTGGAGGTTCCTTTGTGGAGTCCTACCAATTTGTCCGCTATGAAAAACACGATTACCGCATCGAGGACGCTTGGAAAAGCCTTGATTTTGATGACCGTGCGTGGAAATTCGCCACGGTATGCGAGGGACTTGACACCGAATATTGCAGCACGGACTGCCCTGCTGACGCACTCATTCGCACGCTTGAGCCAAAGCGTATTGGAAACGGTGCGGAGGGCATTGTTTACGATTGCGGCATCAACACCTCGGGCTATCCCGTGCTCACGCTCCAAGCCGCACGCGGCGAGCGCGTTTGTATCCGTTTTTCGGAGGCGCTCGCGCCAAACGGAACACTCGATCCCACCCACATGCACAAGCAGGAGTTCTCAATCGTTTCCGGCGGTGCGTGCGACCGCACCGTCCAGCCTGAATTCACCTGGTTTGGCTTTCGGTATTTTGAGGTGATTGGCAATGCAACTCCAATCGGCGTCAAGGAAATCCACGCCGATATTTCACCGAGCTCCTCCTTCACCTGCGACAATGAAACGCTCAATTGGATCTATCGCACCTTTTTGCATACCATGCTCACAAATATGCACACGGGACATCCATCGGATTGCCCACATCTTGAGCGCCGAGGCTACACGGGCGACGGGCAGTTGACCTGCCACGCCGTGCTGACCACGCTCAACGCGAAAAGCTTTTACGAGAAATGGCTGCAGGATATCGCTGATTCCCAGGACAAGCTCACGGGACATATTCAGTACACCGCCCCCTATCTGAGAAGCGGTGGCGGGCCCGGCGGCTGGGGCTGCGCGATCATTGAGGTCGCCTATCAGCTCTACTGTCACTACGGTGATCGGGAAATTTTATCCCGCTACTATGAAAACATGCGTCGGTATCTCGACTATCTCGATGCGCATTCCGAGTTTGAACTCGTGACGAGCGATAAGGATGGGGAGTGGTGTTTGGGCGACTGGTGCGGTCCCAATATTCTCTACCCCGAGCTTGAGATCCTCTCTCATCGCCAGCAGGTCATGCTCCCCGCTCCGATGGTGAACACTTATTTTATGGTCAAGTCCCTCGGCAGAATGTGCGAGATCGCGCGGGTCATCGGAAGGGACTCCGACGTGCGCGAATACGAAGAAAAAGCAGCGTTGCGCAAGAACGCGATCCGTGCCGCCTATTTCAACACCTTTGACGGCAATTTCATCATGAACGTGCAAGGTGCCAACACATATGCCGTTGATCTGGGACTTGGAAATGAAAAAACCTACCCCAACACAGTTGCATACTATAAAAAGCTTGGGCACTACGACACAGGAATTTTTGCAACCGATATTCTCACCCGCATCCTTTTTGAGCGCGGAGACGCCGATCTGGCGCTCGATCTGCTCACAAACAACGGTGCGCAGGGCTTTGCACATTGGAAGGAAAATGGAGCCACGACCTTTCACGAATACTGGGACAGCAACCGCAGTCGATCTCACAACCATCCCATGTTTGGCGCTCCCGTTGCCTATTTCTTTGAGTATCTGTTGGGAATCCGTCAAGCCTCTGGCTCGGCAGGCTACAAAAGCCTCGTGATCGCACCGCAGGGTGTTTCGCGCTTCGATTTTATGCGAGGATCAATGCAAACGCCGCACGGCAACGTTTCGGTAGAATACAAAAAGCAGGCAGACGGCATACATTTTTCGGTGCACGTGCCAAGCGGCGTGCGTGCGCAATTCCAATACAACGGACGTCAAATTGACTTGATCGGCGGCAAGACGGCAAGCTTTACGCTTTGATTTAAACCAAAAAGAGAGACACTCGGCATCAGCCGATCGTCTCTCTCTTTTTGTTATATCCTTTTATGATCAGCCCTCAAGCTTTTCGAGAAGCCCCGTTGCATGCTGCTTGATGAGCGCGGCATAATAGGTGACAACGATCACCTCAAGTGCATGGTTGAGGCGATCGCGTGCACCCGGCACGGGCTCGGTGTAGTCTGCCGTAACAGCCTCTACTGCGGTGTGAACCGAGGAGAGCGAGCAGGATGTGTCCATCATGTTTTGAAGAATTCTGCAAATATAGTCATACAGAATCGAATCCGAGATGATATCGTCGGAGGCATCGCCCACCTTACCGTTGATGTAATGGATCAAAAATGCGATCTTATCGAGCTGCATACAGGAGCGCAGCATATTGATGATTAGAATGTGCGCCACCTGATCAATATCGTATTTTTTCAGCTTACTGTTAACCACCCAGCCGCGCTTGGTCCAGTTTTGCAGGGTGGAGCTGTCAATTCCCGAGATATCACGAATTTGCGTGAGCATCACGCCGTCACTGATGAAAAAGACCTTTCGCAAAAATTCAAGTCCCGTGAGGTTGTCCATGTCCGACTTTTTGAGCTTGGTTCCGGGGATATAGTCATCGTGAAACTTCAGTATCAAAGCATTTTCTCCTTTTTTCTTCATTTCTTTTTTACGCATATATTTTATCATGCAATCGCTTGATTGTCAAGTGTTTTTTTATGAATGTTAAATATTTTTTTGTGAAAATATTTTCGTTTGATTGTATTATCAAACGGTCATAAGGCTGTATCATGCAATAAAAAAGCGTCTGTTGAAGGCAAAAGCCCCCAACAGACGCCGTTTTTTTTGCAATCAGGCGCGAAGCGACGCAAGAATCTCCTCAAAGCGTGCGATATCCTCTCGGCGCGTTGCCCAGCTCGTTGCAAAGCGCACAACGGTGTGAGAATCGTCGTAGCGCTCCCAGAAGCCGAAGCGAACCTGCTCGGACAGTTTTTGGTAGGTCTTGTTATCCAGCACAATAAAAATCTGATTGGTTGGCGAATCGAGGAAGAAGGAATAGCCTGCCTCGGAGAAAATTTGCTTGAGCATCTCTGCCATTTCAATTGCGTGGCGGCTGATCTTAAAATAAAGATCATCGGTAAAAAGCGTATCAAACTGCACTCCGAGAAGTCGCCCCTTGGCAAGAAGCGCACCGTGCTGCTTGATCTTGGTGAAGAATTTTCTCGGTGCCCTACCCTCGGCAAAAACAACCGCCTCTCCGCAAAGCGCACCCACCTTTGTGCCACCGATGTAGAAGGCATCGCAAAGCCGCGCCAAATCCGGCAAGGTCACGTCGGTTCCGTTTGCCATCAGACCGTATCCGAGGCGTGCACCGTCAAGATAGAGATAGAGGTGATTTTCTCTGCAAATTGTCGAGATTTTGGTCAGTTCCTCAAGGGTGTAGAGCGTGCCGTACTCTGTGGGATGCGAGATATAGACCATTCTCGGTTCCACCGTATGTTGATTGTTTGCGTCACCGTTGAAATCTGCAAGCAATCGCTCGAGCGCGTCAATGCGGATCTTTCCAAGCTCCTGCGCAATTCCAAGCACCTTGTGCCCCGTATATTCGATTGCTCCTGCTTCGTGACCGTTGATATGCCCCGTATGCGCGGCGATCACGCCTTCACAGGAGTCGAGCATCGTGTCGATCACAAGCTGGTTGGTCTGCGTACCGCCCGTGAGGAGAAAAACCTCAGAGCGCTCGCTTTGGCAGGCGGCGCGGATTTTCTCCTTTGCCGATTCGCAGTAACGGTCAACACCGTAGCCCGAAAGCTGCTCGTAATTCGTTTCTGCAAAGCGGCGCAGAATCTCCTCGTGACAGCCCTCAATATAGTCGCTTTCAAAAGATAAGGTTTGCATAATCTTTATTTCCTTTACTAATTATTTTTAATTTGATTGGCGAACGCCCCATATCTCGCCCGTGTAGCGCTCCACGCCAAAGGTTTCCTCGATATAGCGCCCCGCTAAGATCTCGGTAACGCTTCCCTGTTGGATCACGCTGCCGTCACGCATTAAAAGGAGTCGGTCGGCATATTGCACGGCATCGGCAATGCGATGCATCACGGCAAGCACGGTTTTTCCGTGCTTTTCATTAAGCGTTTTCAGAATTTCCAAAATTCGAGCTTGGTTTTGCGCGTCGAGATGCGCGGTCGGCTCGTCCAGAACGATCACGGGTGTATCTTGAACAAACGCCATTGCCAGATAAGCGCGGCGTAATTCTCCGCCCGAGATACGGTCAAGCGTGGAGGATCGCAGAGCGTTGAGCTCAAACAGCTCCATTGCCTGCTCCATGCGTCCGTGATCGCCCTCATTGAGCCGTTCGCCAAGTGTATGATACGGAAGTCTGCCGAATGCAAGCAGGTCCTCCACCGTGATCGAGGCACGAGCCGGAAGCTGCGGAACGATTGAGAGCATCCTTGCACGGTCCTTTGCCGCAAGGCTTGACAAAGGCTTGTCGCCAAGCAGAATCTCGCCGTGATAAGAGATAATCCCGGAAAGCGTAGACACAAGCGTGGTCTTTCCCGCCCCATTCTGACCAAGCAGAACGCTGAAGGAGCCATTCGGCACCTCAGCGGAAAGATTTTTCAGGACGTCACGCCCTCCAAGTTTAACAGACAGATTTTTAATCGAAATTCTCAAAGCAGGTCACCCCGCCTTCTTTTTTGCATCAAAAAAACCAGAAAAAAGGGAGCGCCAAGGCATGCCATCGTAATTCCAACGGGAATTTCGCTCGGTGCCAAAATGACCCTGCCGAGCAAATCGGCAAGTAGGACGAGAATTGCACCCATGAGCGCCGAGTTTCCGAGCAGATAGGCGGTGTGATTTCCTGTCAGCCGACGTGCGAAGTTCGGCACGATCAGTCCCACAAAGCCCAAAAGCCCCGCGAAGCTGACAACCGCTGCTGCGCTTGCAGACGCACAAAGAATCGCGATCATGCGTATGCGCCGAACGGGAACACCGAGCGATGCGGCGGTGAGATCTCCGAGCGGAAGGGTGTTGATTTGCTTTGAGAAAAGCAGCGAGAGTGCAAGTGCCGCACCGATCATCATGGCGGGGGGCAAAAGCTCGCGTATCGAAACGTTGGCACAGGAGCCAACCGAAAATGCGTGATAGGAGGACATGACGTCATCCCGTAAAAGCGTGAAGAAGGAAATGAAAGCGCTAAAAAGAGCTCCCAACGCAATGCCTGCCAGCACGAATGTGCTTTTCGCATTTCCGAGCGCATGGGAAATAAAGAGAATGAGACAGGTTACCGCAAACGCACCGCAAAATGCCGCGAGTGGCATCCATCGGCTCAAGGTTGGTGCAACAGCAAGGAGCAGCACCACGAAAAAGCCTGCGCCTTGATTGACACCGATCAGGCTCGGACCCGCGAGTGCATTGTCGGTAACAGTTTGCAAAAGCACGCCCGAAATTGCCAAGCCAACACCCGAAAGTGCGCATGCAAGAATGCGCGGCAAGCGGATCGAATATAGGATCAGGATATCGGTTTTATTATCACTTTTTCCGAAAAGTGCTGAGAAAAAAGCCTTTGGCGTAAGACTGACACTGCCAAAATACCATGACAAAAGAAATGCTGCAAGCAGACAAAGCGACAGGATCAGAAGCCCCTTGGGTGTTTGAAAAAGAGGTTTTTCAGCCCTACTGCGCGTCGTTCCCATAAAGAATCTCCTCCAGATAAGCGTAGGCATCGCCCCACGCCTGATTGGGCTTATACTGAAATCCGTCCTTGGGTAAAAAGCAGTAGCGCTTCTCCCGAACGGCACGCAAGCTGCTCCATGCCTCCTCAGCAAACATAGCCTCGATATTGGCGATTGCCGCTGCTTCGCTTCCCATCGTGGAAATAAAAATAAAATCGGGATCCTCACGGAGAACAGCCTCAATGCTGAGTCCGTCCAGCAAAACGGGGGCGGAATCGGCGATATTGCGTGTATTCAGGTCGGCAAGCATATCGCATACGAAATGATCGCCCGCAACCTTTGCCCTTGCAACCGATGCACCCGCGCGGATAAAGAGAATTTTCGGTCCTGCCGTGCTTCGGTCAACCGACGAGAGTATCTGCTGGATTTTTTGCGAGACCGCCATGCCGTGGAGCTCATACGCCTCTCGGTTTCCCGTGATACGCGTGCAAATATCAAGCATATGCAGATAGTCCTCAAAGGAGTCCACACGGAAAAACGCAATCGGGATTTCCGCTGCCTGCAGAGCCTCTGCGCAGGCAAGCTGCGCGTCGATATCCGCCGAGGCGATCACAAAATCGGGGGCATAGGAAAGGAGCAGCTCGCGGTTGATGCTTTTGCCCGCATTGGAGTCAACGAGCAACGTGTCGGTATTGACCAATCCACGCTCGATGCTCTCGCCAACCGTGATTGCCGTTTTGCCGCCTGCAACCGTCCAGACCTCAACGTAGGAGGAAAACAGGACCGCCACGCGCCGTGGCTTTGAGGAAAGGCACACTTCCCTGCCAAGATCGTCCTTGAAGGTCAGATACGCAGCAGAAGGATCGCTTGTTGCCCCTCCGCAGGAGCAAGCCGACAGGCAGAGTGCCGCAAGCAGGATGTAGGATAAGAAACGACGCATTATGCCTTCAAAATCTCGTCCTTGCGGGCGAGAATCTCATCGCTCAAAAGCTCGCGCTCGACAGCATCGAAGCCAATTCGCTCAATCGTGTCGGCAAGTCGCTCACCGCTCACGCCGCGTTCCTTGAAGAACAGAATCGTCTTTTCGATAAAGGATAAAACCTCCTCGCGGTCAAAGAACACGCCGCCGATCGCTCTGCCGCGCGCACATTTCTTGCCCCATCTGCCGCCTACGTAAATGCGATAGCCGTCGACCTTTTCCTCAAAGGCACCGAACGGACATTTTGAAAGACATCTGCCGCAGCGATTGCAGGTCTCGTCGATCATGACCTTGCCGTTTTGCACCGAAACCACACGGATCGGGCAAGCTGCCTCGACCTGACAGGTCTTGCAGCCGCGACATTTATCATAATCAACCTTCACGATGCGCTGCCCGACGATTCCGAGATCGTTCAGGTCAGGCTTTGCGCAGTTGTTGGGGCAACCGCCCACGCCGATCTTGAATTTGTGCGGCAGCTTGACCTCATGGTAGCCCTTGTAGAAACGCTCATGAATCTCGGCAGAAAGACCGAAGGTGTCGATCAAGCCGAACACGCAGGTGGTTCCCTTACAAGAGACCACAGGACGTACCTTGGGTCCCGTTCCGCCCGTTTCGAGTCCACCCTCGCGCAAAAATTCACGCAGCGGCTCGATGTTGGCATACGGAATTCCCTGAATTTCAATCGTCATGCGCGTGGTCATTGCAACCTCGCCTTTTCCAAAGCGCTTTGCCGCCTCGGCAATGTGGATTGCCTCCTCCGAGGTGATCTTGCCGTTGCGCGTGATTACGCGTGCATTGAAGCAGTCCTCGGTGGTCTTATCGCGCAGAAAGCCAAGTCCCTTGACTCTTTGAATATCTTGCGGTGTCATTGTTTTCTCCTTGCTGTAATTGATTCTCACTTTTTATTTTTGATTTTCTCCATGCACAGCCCACATCTCGCAGGCAGATAGATCTGCAGGCGGGATACGCCGTCCGGATACTTTTTCGTGTGATATTCGTAATCCTCGGAAATGCGGTTCCATCCGCCGAAGCGCTCGGCATCCGAGGAGAGAATCACGCGGTATTTGCCCTCTGTGGGCATCGGCAGATAGTAACCCTCGTAGGATCGTTCGGGGTTAAAGTTGATCGCAAACACCAATCCATCTCGCTCGTAAACGAGCACCTGCAGGTCGGCGTCGAGGAACAGACATTTCGGCGGCTTGCGGAAAAAGCGGTGCTCACGCAGTAGGTGGATCATATCACGGTCAAATGCCTGCAAATATCCATATTTCAGGTTGGTATCGTCGGCAAGATGCCATTGACGGCGGCAATAGAAATAGCTCCAGCCGTTTCCCTCACGCGGAAAATCAATCCATTCGGGATGTCCGAATTCATTTCCCATAAAGTTGAGATAGCCCTCACCGCCGAGCGTCATGGTGACCATTCGCATCAGCTTGTGCAGAGCAATTCCGCGTTCAATGATCGGATCGTTGCTCGATTTACACATATCGGTATACATTTTACTGTCACACAGGCGAAAAATCGAGGTCTTATCGCCAACGAGTGCCTGATCGTGCGACTCGACGTAACCGATATATTTCTCCATCGGGCGCCGCCCCGTAAGCTCCCCCCAAAGCTGCCACATGCTCCATTGCTCGTCGGGCACCTCGCGCAAAAGCTTGATCCACATATCGGGGTTTCCCATCGAAAGACGGTAGTCAAACCCGATTCCGCCCTCATGGATCGGCAGACACATGCCCGGCATTGCCGACATATCCTCCGCAATCGTGATGGCATGCGGATTGACCTCCCGAATGAGCGCATTGGCAAGCTGCAGATAGGTGATCGCCTCTGTGTCGGTGTTGAGCGAGAAATACTTGGAATAGTCGGTAAATGCAACACCAAGACCGTGATCATGGTAGATCATAGAGGTCACACCATCAAAGCGGAACCCGTCGAAACGGAATTCGGTCATCCAATATTTGAGGTTGGAAAGCAGAAAATGGATGACCTCGTTTTTATTGTAGTTGAAAAGCTTGGTGCCCCACGTCGGATGATCGCCGCGTGCCCCCTCGTGGAAGAACTGATAGGTTGTGCCGTCGAACTCGTTGAGCCCCTCAGCGGTGTTTTTGACGGCATGGGAATGCACCACGTCGAGCAGAACGGCAATTCCCATGCCATGCGCTGCATCAATCAGTGCCTTGAGTTCGTTCGGAGTTCCATAGCGTGAGCAGGAGGCAAAAAAGGAGGAGACCTGATAGCCGAAGGAGCCGTAGTAGGGGTGCTCCATGATTGCCATGATCTGGATGGTGTTGTATCCAAGCTCACGGATACGCGGAAGAATATTGTCACGGAATTCCAGATAGGTGCCGATCCCCTCGCGCTCCTGCGCCATGCCAACGTGACATTCGTAAATATAGACGCCCTCTTTTTGTGGCACAAAGCCATCGTTTTGCCAATCGTAGATCGGCTCGTCGATGATCACGCCGCACCAGGCAGCGGTGTTGGGATCCTGCTCCACGCGACGGATATAGAGCGGAATACGCTCGAGGAGCTGCTCTCCCTTTTGCACGATCGTCTTGACGCGACAGCCATCCCAAAGCGCATTCGCACCGTCAATCTGAATCTCAAAAACGCCATTTCCAATCGGTTCGAGGCGCCAATCGAGCCATCTCCAGCCCACCATATCGCCCGTGAGATAGAGTGCGTCGGCAGCGGGTGCCCACTCACGGTAGACCCATCCCTCTGCGGTGCGGTGAAAACCGAAATATTCATATCCGTTTGCAAAATCGCAAAGGCGTCCACGTGCACCAACCAGCTCGCTTTTTTTATTTTTGAAATTCTCCATTCTCTGCAAAATGTCTCTCTCAAAATGCAGAAGCGCCGGATCGTATTCAAAAATTTTATAGCTCATAAAAGCCTCCCTTGTTCTTTTGTGCGCCAACGGCAAACAAAATGCGTAACATATATCCAACTCTATTATATCACCATTTTGTAAACATTTCAATATTTTTTACTTTATTATTGCAAAATCCAAAAAAAAATAGTACAATAAAGGAGATCAAAACAGAAATACGGAGGACTATGATGGACATCACCAAGATCAGCAATATCTTCAGCGACACCGCCTACGTTCGCACGGGTGGCAGCGACGCTGAAAAGGAATGCGCCGGTTATCTCGAAAATCTCTGCCGCGAGATGGGTCTTGACGCGTATCAGGAAAAATTCGAGGTCGACATGGCAACGATCGAGCAGGCAGAGCTTTGGATTGACGGCGAGCAGATTCCCTGCCGCGGCTATCTCTGTGCGGGCAGCTCCGAGATTGAGGCACCTCTTTATTATCTTCCCAACACAGATCCACTCTCACTCTCGCTCTGCAAGGGCAAGATCGTGATGATCGACACCTATCTCGGATATTGGATTTACCGCGATTTGCTGGAGAACGGCGCGGTCGGTTTTATCACGTACAGCGGTGATGTGGCGCATCCCAACGATGACATTGATCAGCGCGAGCTGCGCTCCTACGTGAGCCTCGGTGACAAAATTCCCGGGGTCAATCTCAATGTTAAAGACGCCGTGAAGCTCATTGAACGCGATGCTAAAAATGCGCGGATCGTGCTGCGCCAGAACGAATACAAGGGGACCTCGCAAAACGTAATCGCAGAGCTGCCCGGCGAGAGCGACGAGATCATCGTGCTCACCGCGCACTACGATTCCACCTCGCTCTCCACGGGTGCCTATGACAACATGTCGGGCTGCGTTGGTCTTTTGGGCATTGCCGAGTATTTTCTCGCCTGCCCGCACCGCTACGGTCTGCGATTGGTGTTCTGCGGCAGTGAGGAGCGCGGTCTTTTGGGTTCCAAGGCATACGTTGCCGCACATGAGGAGGAGCTGAAAAAGGTTGTGCTGAATATCAATCTCGATATGATCGGCTGCACGATGGGCAAATTCATCGCGTGCTGCACCTCGGAGGAAAAGCTGGTGCACTACATCTCCTATCTCTCCTCTGAGGCAGGCTTTGGTGTCTCTCCCTATCAGGGCGTTTATTCGAGTGACTCCACCCCCTTCGCCGACAAGGGCGTTCCTGCGGTCTCCTTTGCACGGATTGCACCGAGCAACACCGCAACCATTCACAACCGCTACGACACCCTCGCGGTGATCAAGCCCGAGCAGATCAGACGCGACGTTGATTTTCTCATTGCCTTCACCGATCGCATGGCATGCGCGGCTCGCTGCCCCGTGGCACGCGAAATGCCAGACAACATGAAGGAAAAGCTCGATCATTACCTTTGCAGAAAACGTCCACCGAAGAAATAAACAAAATAAAAAGCATCCTCAAGAAAAGGCAAGCGCCGATCCTCGGGGATGCTTTTTCAATTTTGATTTTGGGTCTCTTATCCTTCGATTGCTTCAAACAAGCGACGCGCGATCATTTCCATGCCGTAGTCACTCGGATGCACGCTGACGCCCTTGTGCTCAAACTGTCCGAGCGCCATCGTTTTGGGATCACGCTCCAGATCACAAAGATGGCAGAAGGTGTAGCCCTCCTCCTGTGCGATCTCGCGGATCATACCGTCTCTCGGGTCATTTTGCCAAAAGCTGTCGGTCACGATCACGCGTGTGCTTCCCTTTGTAACGAAATATCGGATCATTTCGGCAAATTGCGGCTTGCATGCAGGTGCAGATCCCTTGGGCATATTCTCTCCGATCCGCACGATCACAATATCGGCACCGAAATCGCGGGCATCGGAATATTTCTCTGCAAGGATTTCCGGCGTGCGCTCGTATTCTCGCTCCCATCCGGCAAGCTGCGCGATGCAGTAATCAGGCTCACCGTATGCTTCGGTCAACATTGCCACGAGCTTGTGGACATAGTCATTCTCCTCACTCGATGCTGCCATTCCCCAATCACCAAACCAGCCGATGTCAGCCTTCGGTGCATGCCACGTAATCGAATTTCCAATGAATAAAACGCGGTATTTCCCGCCATTTTCAACAATTTTCACAGGACCGCGGGTCAATTGATTTGCCGCAGAAACGCTGTTTTGTGCTTCGTTCTTTGAAATACTCACAATGTATCTCCTTCCCTTAAAAAAGGACGGTGGCCATGCAGCCCGCAAGGCAGAGCATGGCTTACCGTCCATTCTTTGATTATCTGTTCAAAATCAGCTTGGTCAGCTCAACGGGATCCACGATCACGCCGTCCTTGTAAACACGCATGTTGCCCGAAGCGATCTCGTCGATCAGGATCACCTCGCCGTTGTTGTAGCCAAACTCAAACTTGATATCCCAAAGATCGAGACCGATCGTTTTAAGATCGTCTGCAACGATCTTGGTGATCTTGAGCGTTTGCGCCTTCATGCTCTCAAACATTTCAAGCGACATAACTCCAAGAGCTGCCAGACCCTCACCCGTTACGAGCGGATCACCCTTTTCATCATTCTTGAAGGTGCACTCAACGTAGCCACCCTCCAGAGGCGTGCCGTCCTTGATATATTCGCCGTATCTGCGGATAAAGCTACCCGTTGCAACGAGACGGCAGATCACCTCAAGACCGTGACCGAATACCGCACCGGGAAGCACCTCCATGGTGGCGTCCTCGATGTTTGCGCTCACGTAGTGGGTTTTTACGCCTGCCTTCTTGAGCATTTCAAAGTAGTAGACCGAGGTTTGCAGATTTGCCTTGCCAATGCCCTCGATGGTGAGTCCAACGGTGTTTTCACCCGGATCAAACACGCCGTCCTTGCCGGTGCAATCATCCTTGAACTTGAGCAACACGTTGCCGTTGTCGAGACTGTAAACGTCCTTGGTTTTTCCAACGTAAACCTTTTTCATATCAAAAGCTCCTTTTCCGCTTTTCGGTTTTAGAATTACGGAAAATATTATATCACATTTCCCTTCTTTTTTCAATATTTTTCTCGCTTTTTATTAAAATTTTTTTCACAAAACGGTTTCAGCTTATAATTAAAAAATATTCCTTTACATTTGTAAATTATTATTGACAAATTGAAAAATATTGTGTATAATAGAAATGACCGAAAGGAGGTTATAGCATGTATATCAACTATCAAAAGCTATGGCAGCTTCTGCTGGATAAAAAGCTGAACAAAAATGACCTGATCCAGATGTGCGGCATCAGCTCACGCACGGTGGCAAAGCTCACGAAAAACGAGTCGGTGACTACCGACACGCTCCTGCGAATTTGCGACGCGCTGGAATGTGACCTTTCCGATATTCTGCAGGTTACGCGTGATGCCCCTCAGCGTTCCCTTTACGAGGTCTACAAGGAGCAGCGCGTGCTCGCTTCCGAGGATGAATTCTGCAGACTGTACGAGCTTGAGCATAATGGAATCAAATACCGCATCAAAGAAGTAAAAAGGAAAGCAAGCAAGCGCGCGGTCATTCATTGCCGCGGCAACAGTGTGGTATGGCAGCAGCTCTACCCTGCGGGAATTACCGCAACGTCGGAGGTGACGGTGATCACCGACCTCTCATTCGTTGACAGAGATCACGTTTGCCTGCTGATCATCGACGGCAGCACCGTTGGAATTACGGGTCAGGACGAGGGAGCGTTTCTTTCTTCAAGTCGCCCGTGGGAGCCCGGCAAGCTCTACGTGATGTCCGCATCGAAATTCAAAATCTTTTCCCCCACGTTTGCTTAACAGGAAGCAACAACGCGAAGAACCACAAAAAAGAGAGCAAAAGCACCTCTCCGAGCCAACCGTAAAACGGTGCGCTTTTGAGGGCTTTTGCTCTCTTTTTCCTTGCAAAATACGTAAAAAGTGAAAAAATCAGGTCATCTTTTCCTGCTTGACCTTGTGGTCAATCACATGTCTGGAGGCAAGCTCGCGATGGATATCATCGAGCGAAATGCCCATTTCGATCATCAGGACCATCACATGATAAACGAGATCGGAAATCTCATAAATCGTTTCCGCCTTGTCCCCTGCCTTGCCCGCGATGATAACCTCGGTTGACTCCTCGCCAACCTTTTTCAGAATTTTGTCAATTCCCTTTTCAAAAAGGTAGGTGGTGTAGGAGCCCTCTTTTTTGTCGATCTTTCTGCCGCGGATCACCTCCATGAGGGCATCCAGCGAGAATGCGGAGAGCTTGTCGCTTTCAAACACATAATCGTTGAAGCAGGAATCGGCACCCGTGTGGCATGCGGGACCGTCTTTTTTCACGAGCACGGTCAAAGCATCGCGGTCGCAATCCGCCATGATATTCACGATATGCTGGCGATTGCCCGAGGTTTCGCCCTTTCTCCAAAGCTCCTGCCGCGAGCGCGACCAGAAGCAGGTCATCTCCTCGCGAATGCTGATCTCGAGCGATTCGCGGTTCATATACGCCACCGTGAGCACCTTTTTGGAATCGGCGTCGACTACAACGGCGGGGATCAACCCCTTTTCATCAAATTTCAGTTCGTCAATATTGAGCATGATAGTTCCTCTTTTCGGTTAAATTCTGACTCCGATTCCATGATCGGAAAGTGTGCGCTTGAGATCCTTGATATCAACCTCTCCAAAATGGAAGATCGAAGCAGCAAGCCCTGCATCCACTCCGGGGAGCGTTTGGAAGAGCTTGATAAAGTCCTCGGCACAGCCTGCGCCGCCCGAAGCAATGACGGGAACGTCGACCACGCGGCAGACCGCATCGAGCATTTCCAGGTCAAAGCCGCGCTTGACCCCGTCTGTGTCAATGCTGTTAAGCACGATCTCCCCTGCCCCTGACGCAACGCCTCGCTTGATCCATTCAATCGCGTCCATGCCCGTGTTCTCGCGTCCGCCCTTTGCAAAGACACGGAACACGCCGTCTACGCGCTTGACGTCGACCGAAAGCACCACGCATTGGTCGCCGTATTTCTGTGCCGCCTGCCGGATCAGATCGGGATTGCGGATTGCACCCGAGTTGACGCTCACCTTATCGGCACCGCATTTGAGCACGCGGTCAAAATCCTCAACCGTGTTGATACCGCCGCCAACCGTGAGCGGAATAAAAATCGTTTTGGCAACCTCACAGAGAATATCGGTGAAAAGCGCACGCCCCTCGGCAGATGCGGTAATATCGTAGAAAACAAGCTCGTCAGCACCGTTGTCGCTATAAAACTGCGCAAGCTTGACGGGCGAGGATACGTCGGCAAGCCCAAGGAAATTGACTCCCTTGACCACGCGACCGTCCTTGACGTCAAGGCACGGAATGATACGCTTGGTGATCATGCGTCGACCTCCCTTGCGGCAGCAAGCGCAGCCTTGAGGTCGATATCTCCCGTGTATAGCGCCTTACCGAGAATTGCGCCATAGAGCTTCATACGTGCGAGCGTGCGCACGTCCTCTACGGTGGACACACCACCCGACGCCGTGATTTGGAGTGAAAAGCGCTTTGCCATCTCGGCGTAAAGCTCCAGATTTGTGCCGCCGAGCAGACCGTCCTTGGAAATATCGGTGCAGATCACGGTAGAAACACCCTTTCGCGCAAGCTGCTCGCAAAAATCAAAGCAGGCAAGCGAGGAAACCTCGGTCCAGCCCTTGATGGCAACCATACCGTCACGGATGTCGACGCCAACCGCGATCTTATCACCGTATGCATCCAGCGCACGGTCGAGAAAATCGGGATCGGTCACGGCAGCGGTGCCGATGATCACGCGAGACGCACCGGCGTCCACGTAGGTTTTTACGGTCTCCATCGAACGGATGCCACCTCCGATCTCCACGAAAAGACCGCTCTCCGAGATCAGCGAGCGCACCGTTTCGATGTTGGCGGTCGAGCCGTCACGCGCACCCTCAAGGTCGACAACGTGGAGGTATTTCGCGCCGCAGGAGGCAAAATTCTGCGCAACGGTGAGCGGTTGGTTGTGATAGACCGTCATTTTATTGTAGTCACCGCGCACAAGACGAACCGCCTTGCCGTCGATGAGATCAATCGCAGGAAAAATATTCATGGAATGGTGAAAATCCTTTCTCTTTGTTAGGGGTTGCGGTTAAAGATTTTCTGTTTCAATTTCACAGAACGCACGCAGGATCGCAAGCCCCACGTTTCCGCTCTTTTCAGGGTGGAATTGCGTTCCGAACACGTTTCGATCGGCAACGGCAGCGGTCAAAGGCGCGCCGTATTCGGTGGTTGCGATCACCGATTTCTCGCAGTCCATTCCCGCAAAGGAATGGACGAAATAAACGAAATCGCCCTCCTTGAGGTAACGGAAAAGTCGATTTTTTTCGGTGCCGAAGGAAAGTGCGTTCCATCCGATATGCGGAACCTTATAGTCGGCGGGGATCACGTCGCGGATGGGTCTGACCGCGCCGCGGATCAATCCGAGTCCCTCGTGCTCGCCGTATTCATAGCTTTTCTCAAACAAAAGCTGCATACCGAGGCAAATGCCGAGCAGAGGCTTGCCGTTTGCAACCTCCTCCAGCAGCACACGGTCAAGCCCACTCTCACGCAGCTTCCTTGCTGCATCACCAAACGCGCCCACTCCGGGAAGAATGAGACGGTCCGCCGTGCGGATCACCTCGGGATCAGAGGTAACGCGGGCATCCTCTCCGATAAAGGAAAAGGAGCTTGCAAGCGAGAAGAGATTGCCAACGCCGTAATCAATAATCGCGATCATAGAAGCACTCCCTTGGTAGACGGCACCTCATCTGCCGTTGCGGGGTCGATCGCAACTGCCGTGCGGAGCGTGCGCGCAAGTGCCTTGAATGCCCCCTCAATGATATGATGAGAGTTTTTGCCGTCGAGCTGACGCACGTGCAGCGTAATCGCCGCCTGACGCACGAACGCTGTGAGAAATTCCTCCACGAGCTCCGTATCGAACGTGCCAACCTTTTCGGTTGGAATCGAGAGCTGATAGGAAAGGTGGTCGCGCCCCGAAATATCAACGGCACAAAGGATCAGCGCCTCGTCCATTGGCAGGATCGTGCTCCCGTAGCGCACAATACCCTTGCAGTCCCCCAGCGCGCGGCGGAAGGCTTGTCCGAGACAAATACCGATGTCCTCCACGCTATGGTGATCGTCAACCTCGGTGTCGCCCTTGCAGGTAACGGAAAGGTCAAATCTGCCGTGACGGGCAAAAAGCGTGAGCATGTGGTCAAGAAAACCGCAACCCGTTGCAATCTTGCAAGCGCCCGTGCCGTCAAGCGCGAGCGTAAGCGCGATATCGGTCTCCCCCGTTTTGCGGTTGATCGTTGCAGTTCTCATAAAATCCTCCCTTTCGCTGTGTCTGCCAGGATCTCTCGGATCACGGCAACCAGCGCATACATTTCTTCAATGGTTCCGATCGTGATGCGGTTGTAGTCCTTGATGCGCTCCTTGGTGAAGTGACGGACCAGGATTCCTCGTGCTTTGAGTGCAAGATATAGTGCCTCGCCGCCGATCACATCGGATTTGGCAAAAACAAAGTTTGCACAGGATGGAAGTACCTCAAAGCCGAGCAGACGCAGTTCACGCGTCAAATAGGCTCTGTTTTCAATAATACGCTTGCAATTTTCCATGTAGTAATCGTTTTCCTCGATCGCCGCAGTGCCCGCAAGCAGGGTCAAGCGATTGATGTTATAGGGATTGGTGGAATATTTGATCTTTTCCAAATCGGCAATGAGGTCGGGATGTCCAATTGCAAAGCCGAGGCGTGCGCCCGCGAGCGAATAGGACTTGGAAAAGGTGCGCACCACCAAAAGGTTTGCATACCGACGCACCAGCTCGATCGCACTCTCCCCTCCAAAATCAACGTACGCCTCGTCGATCACAACCACGTGGTCGGGATTCGAGGCAACGATGCGCTCCACAGCATTGCGCGAAAGTGCGATACCCGTAGGCGCGTTGGGGTTTGCGATTACAACCGTTCGGTCATTTTGGCAGTAATCCTCCACGTTGATCGAAAAATCCTCTGCAAGAGCAATCTTTTTCGCATCAACACCGTGCAGATCGGCATAAACCTGATAAAATCCGTAGCTGATCTCTGGAAAAGTAACGCCGCATCGGGTTCCGTCACAGAAAGCCATAAAGGAGAAATTGAGAATGTCATCCGATCCGTTGGAGACAAACACGTTGCGCTTGTCAAAGCCAAACAGTTCGGCAATCGCGCGACGCAGAACGCCGCAATCGGGGTCAGAATAAAGACGCAGATCGCGCACGCTGTCCTCGTTAATTGCACGCAGCACGCCCGGTGAGGGCGGAAACGGCGACTCATTGGTGTTCAGCTTAATATATTTCATATCGGTTGGCTGCTCGCCCGGGGTATATGCCTCAAGGCTTGCATAGCGTTCTGCAAGAAAACGACTCATATTGGAAATTCCCTTCCGGATTGTTACTTTTTCGTGCGAGAGAGTGCACTTGCCGCATGCGCGGTGAGTCCCTCCTGCGTGGCAAAGCGTGCCACGTCGGCGGCAACAGCGTCGAGTGCCTCACGGGTATAGTAGGTGAATTGTGATTTTTTAACGAAATCGTCAACAGAGAGCGGACTCGAGAAGCGCGCGGTTCCGCTGGTGGGCAGCGTGTGGTTCGGCCCTGCGAAATAGTCACCGAGCGCCTCGGGACAGTATTTGCCCATAAAGATCGAGCCTGCGTGGCGAATGCGCGAGAGATAATCAAAGGGATTGTCGGTGCAGATCTCCAGATGCTCCGGCGCGATCTCATTTGCAATATCAATGGCAAGCATGAGATCGTCGGCAATGATGATCTTGCCGTTGTTGTCAATCGACTCGCGTGCAATTTCGGCGCGCGATAGCTGCGGAATCTGACGCTCCAGGGCGTCGCGCACCGCATACGCCAAAGGCTCACTATCGGTTACGAGCACCGCGCTGGCAAGTTTATCGTGCTCTGCCTGCGAGAGCAGGTCCGCCGCAACCACATCGGGGTCGCACGTACCGTCTGCCACCACAAGAATTTCGCTCGGCCCCGCGATCATGTCGATCGCAACCTTGCCAAACACCTGTTTTTTCGCCTCTGCAACAAAGGCATTTCCGGGTCCCACGATCTTGTCAACCGCAGGAACGGTCTCGGTGCCAAATGCCAGAGCCGCAACCGCCTGTGCTCCACCGACCTTGAAGATGCGGTCCACGCCTGCGATCCTTGCAGCTGCAAGAATGGCAGGATTGACGCGTCCGTCCTTTGAGGGCGGCGTGACCATCACAATCGTGCTGCAGCCGGCAATCTTTGCAGGAATCGCGTTCATGAGCACCGATGAGGGATATGCCGCTGTTCCGCCCGGAACGTAGAGTCCCACGCGCTCGATCGGCGTGACGCGCTGTCCCATCACAACGCCGTCCTGCTCCTGCATCACGAAGCTATTGCGAACCTGTCTTTGGTGGAATGCATAGATATTTTCAGATGCCTTTTTCATCACGCGGATGAGCTCGGCATCCACCGAGGCAAACGCTTCGTCAATTTCCTCGGTGCTCACCTCGAGCGAATCAAGCTTCACCTTGTCAAACTGCTCACAGTAGTCGAGCAGGGCGTTATCCCCGTTCGCCTTGACGTTTTCAATAATTGCCGATACAATGGATGCCACGTCGACCTTCGGTTCAACGCGCGCGAAGATCTCTGCGTTTTCCACTTCTCCGTATTTATAAATGCGAATCATAACCTGTTCCGTTCCCCTTTTCAGGAATTTGCAAGCAATGCCGAAATATCCTCGCAAAGCCTGCCGATCTCGAGATTTTTGAATTTATAGCTTGCTTTATTTGCCACAAGTCGCGCGCTGATATCCACGATCGTTTCTCTCGGCTCCAGATCGTTCTCCAAAAGCGTCTTTCCGGTTTCCACAATATCCACGATCACGTCGGAGAGTCCGAGGATCGGGGCGAGCTCGATCGAGCCGTTGAGCTTGATGATGTCGATCTCGCGACTGATGCGGTTATAGTAATCTCTTGCAATATGCGGGAATTTCGTTGCAACGCGCAGGGTTCGGTCGCGACGGTCACAAAAATCCTTTTTACATGCAACCGCCATGCGACATTTTCCAAGTCCCAGATCGGCAAGCTCATAAATATTCGGCTCGTACTCCAGGATGATATCCTTGCCCGCAATTCCGATATCCGCGGCACCGCGCTCCACGTAGATCACCACGTCGGAGGGCTTGACCCAAAAATAGCGAACGCCGCGCTCGGGATTTTCAAAAATGAGCTTGCGGTTTTCCTCACGGATCGAGGGACACTCGTAGCCCGCTCTTTCAAAAATGCCGTATGCCTTCTCTCCAAGGCGTCCCTTTGGCAATGCGATATTGATCACTGTCCGTCGCCTCCCCTCAAGTCTGCATCCAATCGAAGCGTCTCACGGCAACGCGCCGCATTTTCGTCACCACGCGATACGCGAACGCTCTTACCTGCGCGGCGGAGCGCCTCCACGCGCTCTATCACGTCGGCAGCGGGCACGTCATCGGAGCAAACGAGCAGCACGTCGGCGTCATACGCATCGGCAGAACCGTCCAGACGCTCAAGCGCGTCAAGATAGACCGCAAAGCCGATCGCACCGCCGCTCTTGCCCATCTTGCGAATGAGCTTATCATACCGACCGCCGGAGAGGATACTGTCTGGCAGACCGTTGATATATCCGCGGAACACGATTCCGTTGTAGTAACGCATGTCCTGAACCATCGAAAAATCGAGATAGAGGCGATTTGCGTTTCCGTAGCGACGCATCACGTCCGCCACCTCGCAAAGCTCACGGTATGCTGCCTGCATCTTTTCGCCGCAAACGAGCGGCTCGATCTCGGAGAGTGCACGGTCCAGCGGTGCATAAAGGTCGGTAACTCTGCAGATCGTTTGGGTCATGGCATCCGAAACGCCGTTCTTGATGCAATATGCGCGAAGCTCGGATACGTTTTTGTTGCCGATCAAGCCGAGAACACGCGGAACGTCGGCATCCGCAACACCTGCCTCCTCAAGCAGCCCGCGCACAAAGCCCATGTGCGATAAATCGAGAATCGAATTCTCACAAATAAGCGCCAGACTACGCTCGGCGAGCATGAGAACCTCGCAGATCGCGTAGAGGTCGATCTCTCCGATGCATTCCAGACCCGTTTGCATGATTTCGCGAAATCCGTCGGAGCCCGAAGCTGTACGATATACCGTTTCATTATAGTAGACCTTATGCGTTTTGATCAGGTCGAGGTCGACGTTCTTTACGATTGAGAGCGTGACGTCGGGCTTGAGTGCCATGAGCTTGCCGTTGGTGTCGGTGAAGGTAAGAACGTTCTCGCTCACCAAAAAGCTTTTGTTATGCGCATAGAGGTCATATTCTTCAAATTTGCTGACCTTATACCGTGTATATCCATATGCGCAGTAGAGCTGACGCAAATCGAAGATCGCGCGCTCCTCTCTTTTGAATATCGAATTCGATAACATCATTCTTTCCTTCCACCGATTCTATCGAGAATTGTCTGATAGCCGCCCGAGCCATAATTGTAGGCGCGATTGACACGGCTGATCGTTGCGGTACTTGCACCCGTTTGCTCCACGATCTTATTATAAACAGCCTGCTCGGAAAGCATTTTAGCAACCAACAGGCGCTGTGCAATATCTGCGATTTCCTTTCGCGTCATCAGATCGTCGAGAAATGCCGCACATTCCGCCTCATTTTTCAGAGAAAGCAGAGCTTGGATCAAGAGCTCCATTCCCTTCTTTTCACTTGCTTCCATTCGTTTTGCGTCTCCTTTTTACTGTCTTTAAGATCTCGGCGTTGAACACTTTAATATGATAACACACTAAAGCGAATTTGTCAATAGCTTTTGGAAATTTTCATCAACAAAAAGCACAAGTTCCGTGTCTGTTTTTTTGTGAGGTTGAACAAAAGGCGCGGTAACAAACAAAAGCCCTCGCCACGATGACCGTTTTTCGATCTGTCGGGGCGAGGGAATGTTTTTTCTTTCAAACGGATACCGACGTTTGCCTCAAAGCTCGGTGACCGTGACCTGCTCAAAAACGCTGCGAACGTCCTCGGGGCGCGGAGGAAGCGTGCCCTCGGTCATGCAGGCGGCCGTGCCGTATGCCACTGCCATGCGGAGCGCCTCGGCGGAGTCAGCCTCCTGCGCGGTTGCAGCAAGCAGACCTGCCAGCGTACTGTCGCCTGCTCCGATTGTGGAGACGGGATGCTCAAGCTTGGGTACGCTGAGGATCAGACGTCTCGGGCCGTTTGACCAAGCCGCACCGTCGCCACCGAGGCTGATCATAACCTCCTTGGCAATTCCGCGCTTGACCAGCTCGCATGCTACGTCGGCGGCATCACGCACGTCGCGGATCGGTCTGCCGATATACGCCTCGATCTCCTGCTCGTTTGGCTTGATAAACCAGGGAGCAATCCTTGCCAGATCGTCGGGGGTGAAGGTGTTGGAATCCACGATCACACACGCGCCCGTTTCGATCAGACGGTGCAAAAAGGAGATCACCTTCTCTTTTGTAATTCCGCGAGGAACGCGCCCCGAAAACGAGATGAGATCATCGGGCGAGATCGACTGCAAAAGGAGCTCCTCCATGCGGTTAAGCGTCTCCTCGGTGAGCGAAAAGGTATCGAGGCTGATGCGCGTTTCCCGATCCCCCGCGGGATGAAGCGTGATATTTTCACGGATGCGTCCTGCGGTGTAGAGCGGCACGAAGTTCAATCCATCGCGCGTCAGCTGCGCGGCAAACTCGGCGCCGTTCTCCTCCCCGAGAATCACGTAGGCAGTATTGTCCACCCCGTTTACGGTCAGCGCACGCGAGGTGTTGATTCCCTTTCCGCTTGCGTCGCGCAGGATACTCTGCACGTAATTTTCGCGTCGAGCCTCAAATTTTTCCATTCCGAAATGGAGATCGAACGCGGGATTGAGTGTTACGGTTTTAATTGCCCTCATAGGTCAAACCTCACAAGATTATTATTTGCGTCTCGGAGCATTCTGCAAGAGATATTGCTCTGCCTCTGCGCACCAGAGACCGTTGTTTTTCTTAACGATCGCGTCAAGCTCTGCCCACATCGGGTCATGCTCACCAAGCTTTTCCAGGTCGGTAAGTGCCACGGCGGGAATATCAAGGGCGTTGTAGCAGATCTTTTTCGATCCGCTCGGACGCTCCATTGCAAGCACCGTTTCGGGAACGGCATCAAGCCCGAGAATATGAGAGACCATTACGCCGGGATTGATTGCACCCTGCTCAATCAGACGGATCACCTCAACGGTGTCCTCGGGGATGCTGCCCGCCGTGCCGACCAGATGAATTCCATCGTAGTGCACGCGATAGAGATTAAGACTTCCCTGCAGATCGTGCACCGCAGGACCTGCGAAAAAGTTGATGCAACCGTCAAAGCCGGCGATCTTTTCCGCCATGGTGAGCAGACCGCTCACGGGAACCATCACAAAAACGTCGTCAAAGCCGCCGCCCGAAATCTCAAGAAGCTTGGCAACGGGATCCTCCAGCTCGGAGGTGTTGACGTAGACCAGCTCGCATCCGCGCGCTGCCGCTGCCTCGGGCGTGCATTTCGATCTCGCATAGGCAAGGCGCTCCTCGGAGAGGTCGGTGACCACCACCTGCGAGCAGCCCGCATATCCGATGGCAAGCTCGATCGACGCAAGTCCCATCGGTCCAGCACCGCCGAGAATGGCGAGCTTTCCGCCACGCTTGGCACCGTCGGTGCGAACGTAATTGGTATAATCGGTGTGATAGAGCCCCTTGAAGGCGCGCAGAACGCATCCGATCGGCTCGGTGAGCGAGCCCTCAAAATAGCCCTTGCCCTCATAAGGCAGGAGGCATCCGCGCTCGAGCACAAGCTCGGGCACGACGGCGTAGGTCATGTTACCGCCAACGTAAGGGTAAGCATAGCCGGGATCATAGCCGCTGTCGAGCTTGAGAGCGGGCTGGATCACCACGCGCTGACCAACCTTCCATTGATCACGCAGATCATCTCCCACCTCGATGATCTCACCGCACATCTCATGCCCGATCACAATGGGCTGCTCGGCAATCGTGGGCGGCACGCGCTTATGTGCCGTTCCCTGAATGACCGCCTTATAGGTGGATGCGCAAACCGAATCGGTCTCCACGCGCATCAAAACCTCATTCGATTGGATCGCGGGCAGCTCAAAACTCTCCACGCGAAGATCTCTCGATCCGTACAAGCGTACTGCATCCGTTTTCATATCAAAAACCTCCAAAAAACTTGATTACTCATATATTGTATCACAACAATCAAACTCTTTCAAGCGTTGGCGTGATTTTTGATAAAAAATCGCGCTCATAGATCATAGTCGATCACTTTCGATCAAACAAGAGCAAAAAAGCGAGATTAACGCTGAATAAGAAAGAAAAAAGAGGATCCGACCGAATGGGATCGAGTCCTCTTTTTCCGAGCGTTATTGTTCTGCTTCCGTCAGGATGCGTCCCATGATAACACCCATTGCGGACGCCATCATCAAACCGCGCGTCCATCCGCTCGAGTCACCGAGGCAATGGAGACCCTCAACGCTGGTGTTAAGGCGCTCATCCATCTTGACGCGGTTGCTGTAAAACTTGAGCTCGGGTGAATAAAGCAGCGTTTCGTAGGAGGCAAATCCGGGAACGACCTCATCCATCGCCTGAATGAAGTTGATAATGTTCGTCATGGCACGGTAAGGCATTGCGGCGGTAATATCGCCTGCAACGGCGTCGGGAAGCGTGGGTCTGACGTTGGATTGCGCCAGCTCCTTCTCCCAGGTGCGCTTGCCGTCAAGAATGTCTCCAAAGCGCTGAACAAGGATATGCCCTGCTCCGAGCATGTTTGTCAGCTCGCCCACCTTTTGCGCATATTCGATCGGCTTGTTGAACGGAACCGAGAAATTATGCGAGCAAAGAATAGCGAGGTTGGTGTTGTCGGACTTTTTCTCCTTATAAGAATGTCCGTTTACAACGGCAAGATCGTTGTCATAGTTCTCCTGGCTGACAAATCCGCCGGGATTCTGGCAGAAGGTGCGCACCTTGTTCTTGAAGGGCGCGGGATAGCCGATCAGCTTGGATTCGTAGAGCACCTTGTTGACCTGCTCCATGACCTCGTTGCGCACCTCTACGCGAACACCGATGTCAACCGTGCCCGGCAGATGCGCGATGTTGTGCTCTCCGCAAAGCTTTTCGAGCCAATCAGCGCCGCGGCGACCGGTTGCAACGATGGTGTGCTCGGCACGGATTTCCTCGTTTTTTCCGTCCATCGAAACTGTTACACCGAGGCATTTTGCACCGTCGAGGATGAGGTTATTGCATTCACAGTCAAAATAGATTTCCACACCGTGGTCGAGCAGATACTGCTCAATGTCGCCGTAAAGCTGGTGTGCCTTCTCGGTTCCGAGATGGCGAATGGGACAGTCAACGAGCTTGAGCCCTGCGCGAATGGCACGCTTGCGGATCTCCTTGACCTCGTCGGTGATCTCCGCGCCCTCCACATGAGTATCGGCGCCGAATTCAAGATAAATGGTATCAGTGTAATCGGTAACGGATTGCACGAAATCCTCGCCAAGCAGTCGAGGAAGATCTCCGCCAACCTCACAGCTGAGCGAAAGCTTACCGTCCGAAAATGCACCCGCGCCCGAAAAGCCCGTGGTGATATGACAGTAAGGCTTACAATTCATGCAACGGCCGGTTTTTGCCTTGGGACAGGATCTTTTTCTGACCGAGCGGCCTTTTTCCACGATTACAATCTTTTGCTTGGTTCCGCGGCGCAGCATTTCAAGTGCGGTAAAAATGCCCGCAGGACCTGCGCCAACGATTACAACATCGGTTTTCATATTTTGCAATCCTTTCTCTTATCTTTTGCGTGCTTTCCTCAACTTTTTCCGAAAAATGCTGAGAAAAGCAAAAAAATCCATACAAAAGCCGAGGGGGTGCCTCGGCTTTGTAAACAGCTTTTTGCGGTCTTAATACTCCGCGTTTCCAACCGTACGGGGGTACGGGATGACATCGCGGATGTTGGACACGCCCGTGAGATACATGATGATACGCTCAAAGCCGAGACCGTAGCCTGCGTGCTTGGTGCCACCGTACTTGCGCAGGTTGACATACCACCAATAATCCTCCTCCTTGAGGTTGCACTCCTTCATACGCTCAAGAAGCACGTCGAGACGCTCCTCTCTCTGGCTACCGCCGATGATCTCACCAACACCCGGAACGAGCATATCCATAGCCGCAACCGTTTTGCCGTCATCGTTGAGGCGCATATAGAAGGATTTGATCTCCTTGGGATAGTTGATGACAAACACGGGCTTACCGAACACCTGCTCGGTGAGGTATCTCTCGTGCTCGGTCTGCAGATCGCAGCCCCACTCCACGGGATACTTGAAGTCGGCACCGCTCTTTTTGAGCAGATCAACAGCCTCGGTGTAGGTCACCTTTTCGTAATCGCTGTTTGCAAGCGCGTTGAGGCGCTCGAGAAGTGTCTTGTCAACAAAATTGTTGAAGAACTCCAGCTCCTGTGCACAGGTTTTCAGAACGTGACGGATGATGAACTGGATCATATCCCATGCAAGCTGCATGTTGTCCTCCAGATCGGCGAATGCGATCTCAGGCTCAATCATCCAGAACTCTGCGGCATGGCGCGCGGTGTTGGAGTTTTCCGCACGGAAGGTGGGACCGAAGGTGTAGATATTACCAAACGCCATTGCGTAGGTCTCGCCCTCGAGCTGACCCGAAACCGTGAGATTGGTGCTCTTTCCGAAGAAATCCTGCGACCAATCAATCGAACCGTCCTCGCGGCGAGGCGGATTCTCAGGATCAATGGTGGTCACGCGGAACATCTCTCCCGCGCCCTCACAGTCGGAGCCCGTGATCAGAGGCGTGTGAACGTAAACGAATCCACGATCGTGGAAGAAGGTGTGGATCGCATAAGCAACCTCGCTGCGCACGCGGAACACGGCAGAAAAGAGGTTGGTGCGGGGGCGCAGATATGCCAGCTCGCGCAGATATTCCACGGTGTGGCGCTTCTTCTGAAGCGGATAATCGGGAGTGGACGTACCCTCAACGGTGATCTCGATCGCCTTGAGCTCAAAGGGCTGCTTCATCTCGGGCGTGAGCACCACGGTGCCGCGCACCACAACGGCAGAGCCGACGTTGAGCTTTGCGATCTCATCGTAATTTGCAATCTTCTCGCGCTCAAAAACGACCTGCATGGTTTTGAAGCAGCTGCCGTCATACAAATCAATAAATCCGAACGCCTTGCTGTCACGAATACTCCGCGCCCAACCGCCAACGGTGATCTCTCTGCCGTCGAAGGCGCTCTGATCTGCATAAATACTCTTGATCAAATCTCTTTTCATGTTCTACCTCATCCTGTGGAAGCATCTTCCACCTTTTCTCAACATGTTATTATAGCATACTTTATTGGCGTTGTCAACGATTTCTCACTACTTTTCAAAAATGATGTCAAAAAAACGCGGTCAAACGAGGCGCTCAAAGGAGAGCATCCTCCCGTCATCGCCAACCTTTCGCATCAGCGACGCCAGCATCTTTGCCGAGGCATCGTTCTCTCTGAAGCATTGAGCCACGAGCTTCGTTGCACCAAGCCCATAGAGCACCCAATCCGACACTGCCGCAGCAGCCTCTCTGCCATAGCCATGCCCCGCATATTCGGATGCGACTCGCACGCCGATCTCGGCACCGCCGCGAAAGTCGAAATGATAAACGATCACCTCTCCGATCAAGCGTCCGTCAAGGCGTATTGCAAAATTGGCGGCGTAACGGGTGGCAAAGCCCTCGGCAACATCGCGGCAAAAATCCTCGCCGCTTGGAATTTTATCACCGAAATCCTCGCGGTAGTCATAACCCCAATAACGGTTTCGCGCATCATCGAGGCAAAGCTTGCCGTAGTCGGGAGCGTCACTCGGTTGGATGGCATTTAAGGTAAGCCGCTCGGTACAAAGCTCGGGTACGGAGTCAACGAAATGCAACAGATTTTTGACATTGATATCGTATTTCGTCACGATCCGCTCGGGGTGATACTGTAATTTCGAGGTACGCAAGCCGCGCTCGCCCGCATCATCCTCACGATTGACGTAGATACAACCCGATCCAAATGTTTTGACGAAGGCCTGAAAAAGTGCCGGATAAACTCCCTCAAAATCGGTTGAAAGTGCCTTTTCCACGTGCTCCACGAGTGTGTCACCGCAACGCTCCCCGATCGCAACGCCGATGATCTCGCCACGATATTCTATACAACCAATGAAAAATTGCTCGTATGCCTGACCGCGCAAAATCCGAAATGCCGATTCGCGCTCAGTGAGTGCCTCGTCATTAAAATGTCGCACGGTTTCGTTAAAGCGGGCGGCAAAGCGCTCAATTGCAGGGAGATCGTCATGCGTGAGCCGACGAAAGACCGCTTCGGGATAGTTTTTTTGGAAACGGCGGATATGATTGCGCTGTCCCGCGTATTTCTTGCCCTCAAAGCGCTCAATCGACTCGCATCGGTAGACGTAATCGCGGTAGCGATAGGTGTTTTGGATTTCCACACCGTCATAGCGTGCCGAGAGCATGCCCAAATAGGCTGCGGGAACAGTGGTAAAGCGAAGGAGCGTGGCGGTGGCATAGCAATATTCCTCGATTCCGCAGAGCGCGGTCTCCAAATTCCCATCCTGTCCTACCACGGGAAAATCGAAATAAACGGTGCCGTCATATTCGTCGCGGCAGATCAGGCATCCGCCACACTCGGCGAACGCATAGCGATAGACCTCAGCCCACATGAGCTTGATCCCCAGACTGTACTCACAGATTTGATAATCGCATGCTGCATAGTAGTCTGCCACGCGCTGTATTCCAAATTGCTCGATCGGCTCAAATTGTAAAACGTCCTTTTTCGGTAATTTCTCAATGACCATAAAAAATCAAAGCCAATTCCCTTTTTTCAAATTTCGCCGCATGCACGCGCAGCAAGCGATTTGCGGTCAAGCTTTCCGTTTGGTGTCAGGGGCATGCGATCGAGCCGCTCGCAAAGGGCAGGCAGCATGTAACGCGGCAGGTACCCACGCAAAAAATGAGTCAATGTATCACTTTCGACCGAGCCCGTGTAGTAGAGCACGATCCGCTTATTTTCCTTGTCATATACAGCGCATGCGCGCAGAACGTCGGGTGACTCTGCCGCCGCACTCTCAATCTCGCCAAGCTCAATGCGGTGTCCCATGTGCTTGATCTGCGCATCGCGCCGACTGACGAACACATATTCGCCGTGTGCGTTCCGATAAGCGAGATCCCCCGTGCGGTATACTGTCTCGGGATATGCGTTCTGCAGTGGGTTTTGCACGAATGCCTCGGCGGTCTTTTCGGGGTTGGCAAAATAGCCAAGCGTGACACAGGTTCCACGCAGGTATATCTCCCCCACCTCTCCGTCAGCCACGCGCCTGCCGTCCTCGCCGAGCAGCATCAGATCGGTGTTGCGGAAGGGGCGACCGATCGGGATCGCCTCGCCCTCATCAAGCGCGCGGTCGGCAGACCAATAGCAGGACATGCCGGTTGCCTCGGTGGGTCCGTATAGGTTGAAGAATGCCGCCTCGGGAAGTGCCGCTCTCCATAGCTCGTACTGTCTCGTTGGAAAGACCTCACTGCCGAACGCAACGGTGGTGAGGTATCGCGGCGGATTTTTCTCAAGCACGCCGAGCGAGGAGATCATGGTCAGCGCCGACACCACCCAGCAAACCGTGTTGACGCGGTGCTCGTTGAGAAAATCGCAGAGCTTCATCGGGAACATAAAAAGCTGCTTGGGAACAAGATACGCCGTGGCACCGAATTTAATCACGGGCATGAGCTCCTTGAGCGGTGCATCGAAGAAAAGCGGCGTTTGATTTGCAAAAACGGTATCCTCGGAAAAGCCGAGCGCGTCGCAAAGGTTTTCCACGTAGTCAATCACCGAACGGTGACATGCGGCAACGCCCTTGGGAACACCCGTGGAGCCCGAGGTAAAGACGATATAGATCGGGTCGGTGTCGATCTGCCGTGCGCGTACCAAATCGAGCGCGATCGGATCCTCGGGAGCGGTGCAGATCGCATCGTAGCGCAGCACTTCCCCCTCAAATTGCAGATTATTCAGAAGTCTCTCCGCCTTGGTGTCAACGATCATCACGCGCGCCCCCACCGTTTGCAGGATGCTTTCCATGCGATGCGGCGGCATGTCGGGGTCAAGGGCTACGTAGAAGCAGCCCGCATAGACCGCACCGTAAAAGGCAGCGATCTCGGTGGGGTGCTTGGTCATGAGCACGGCAACCGCCTCTCCGCAATAGCCCTTTCCGAGGAGTGCGGAGCCAACCGAGCGTGCACAGGCGTGAAGCTCGGCAAAGGTCATGTCATAGGTGCCGTCGGAATAAGCAATCTTTTGCGGCAAGCGAGGTGCCGTTGCTTCAAGATACTGAAGAATGTTGGTTTGCATCTTTCGTCGTCCTTTGCATCAGTAGTAGGGCTCCAGGCTCGGAGTCGGCGTGATGATCCGTTCATCACTTGCAGGATAGCCACTGACGTTATAGGCATAGAAATAGTTTCCGTTGCCCATTTCGTCGGTTCTCTGCTTGGTGTACGCCTGCACCTGCAGATCGGTCAGCAAGCATCCGCTGTGCTGAATTCCGCTCAATCGCGTAGCATCGAAATGATACCACCTCGGTTCCGCCTCGGTTCCGATGTTGACCATGCTCCAATAATGTCGCTCGTCAACAATCCCCTCGGTGCGTTTCAGATCGAGGTTTTCGATCTCAAGCCGCTCAAAAAGAGCCTTGGAAAGTGCAAAATAAGTGTAGCAATCGCCCTTTCCCGTCCGCAGTCCCTCATAGGCGGCGCGCACCCAATCGCTCTTATCGGAATAGGGATCGTAGGAGATCGAATAGTAGACGTAATCGTAAACGGCACGCACCTGCTGCTCAAGGCTGCCCGCCGTTGGAATATGATCTGCGATAACGGAATCCAGCATCGCGTTGAGCATGTCAAGGCTAACCGCCTCGCGGTAGATATAAACCGTGATCTGCTCAACTGCAACGTTTCCAACCGCATCGGTGGCGGTATAGATCACGGGATAAGCCCCCTCTGCGGTGGGGTCAACTGCGGAGGAATTAACCTCCAGACGAACCTCGCCGTGGCAGTTGTCCGAGAGCGTGACACCTCCACGGTAGGAGATGCCCTCTCCAATGCAAACCGAAATGTCGCTCACCCCCTTCATCACGGGGGGCTCACGGTCGATCACGAGCGTAAAATCAACCTCAACGCGATCAAGCTCGCGCTCGTTCTCGTCGAACAGATTGATCGAAATGCGATAGTCTCCCGTTGTGGAAAAGACGTATTCCTCTGCATATTCGGCACGAACGCCACTCGGGAGCGGAGAGACAAAAAACTCAACCGCCTCGGGGAGCGGTGCACCAACGCCAACGGTCAGATGGCGTGTGCCGGGTATCTGCGGCGGTGCTGCTGTGACGCATGCCACCGCAAAAAGGAAAACGGCGCCGAGCGTAAGCAGGCACAGAGCCCTTCTCAATTTCATAAAATTATCTCCTTTGAGCAAAAAGAAAGCAGAATCAGCATCCCCGCCGATCCTGCCTTCCGAAAATAATCAAAGCAAGTGGATTCCCTGTTCCTCGCAGATCCGAACGTCCTGCTCGGGCCAATGAGAGGATTGCACCTCTCCGATGTGTGCCTTTCGCAGGAAAAACATACACATGCGCGACTGACCGATGCCGCCGCCGATCGTATACGGAAGCTCTCCGCCGAGAAGTGCACGGTGGAAGGGCAAGCTTTCCCGATCGGTGCATCCGCGCTCGGCAAGCTGACGGTGCAGGGTCTCCTCATCCACGCGGATACCCATAGAGGAAAGCTCCAGGGCAATATCGAGGATCGGATAATAAACGATGATATCGCCGTTGAGACTCCAATCGTCATAGTCGGGTGCTCTGCCGTCATGGCTCACGCCGCTCTTGAGGCGACCGCCAATCTGCTCAAGGAAGATCGCACCGAATTCCCTTGCCGCGGCGTACTCACGCTCCTTCGGCGTTTTATCGGGCCAACGGTCCTCGAGCTCCTGAGCCGTGATAAAGGTAATCTTCTCGGGCAGGAGCTTGCCGATAAAGGAATACTCGTTGACGATGTAATTCTCGGTGTGATGAAGCGTATCGTAAATGCAATTGACCACGGCATGCAGGGTCTCTCTGGTACGCTGCTCGCGCGTAATGATCTTTTCCCAATCCCATTGGTCCACGAAGATCGAGTGGATATTGTCGGTCTCCTCGTCGCGACGGATGGCGTTCATATCGGTGTAGAGCCCCTCGCCAACCTCAAAGCCGTATTTCTTGAGTGCAAAGCGCTTCCATTTTGCAAGCGAATGCACGATCTCCAGATCGGTTCCCGAGAGCAGATCAAAGCGCACGGCGCGCTCGGTTCCGTTAAGATCGTCGTTGAGTCCGCTTCCGGTGTCCACGAAAAGCGGCGCCGAAACACGCGTGAGATTGAGTTGTATCGAAAGATCTCTTTCAAAAAAATCCTTCACCTTTTTGATCGCGCACTCGGTTTGGCGCAGGGTCAGGAAGGAGCGATAGCCTTCGGGGATGATGACTTTGGACATGATTGGCGTTAAACCTTTCTCATTCGGGATAATGTTCACAGATATTGATATTATATCCGATTTTTTTCGGTTTGTAAATAGAATTTGAAATTATTTTTTGTTTTTTTTGCGCATTTCGGCAAAGAATGAACGAAGCAGCGCGCGCGACTCGGTTTCCATCAGTCCCCATTCGTAGCAAGGTCTGATTTCAAGCGGATAGGCAGAGAGGTCAAGCAGACCTCCGCATGCTCCCATCCGAGGGTCACGCGCAGCAAAGACCACTCGACCGATACGGGCATTGATCGCAGCCCCTGCGCACATCGGACAGGGTTCAAGCGTGACGTAGAGCGTGCAATCCGACAAACGCCAATGCCCCACTCGGCGGCACGCCTCGGCGATTGCAAGCGTTTCGGCGTGTGCAATCGCGCTGCCGTCGCGCTCACAACGGTTGTGTGCACGGGCGAGCAGCTCGTCCCCGCGCACGATCACAGCCCCCACGGGCACCTCGCCCGCCTTCCCGGCGAGCCTTGCCTCCTCAAGCGCCATACGCATCCAAACGGCATCGCGGGAGGACTCCGCCACGTCAGTACGGAACGGATAATCCGAGAATTCCATTTCCAAGGAGCAACAGAATAAGAACCTCCAGAAAAACGAGGACAAAAAAGACTACCATCGACGGTCGAAGAAAGAGCCTCCGAGCCGCTGCGGATGAGATCGGATGGGATGCGTAGCCATCCGCCGCAGGCAGGTCCTTTTCAAAAATTCCGTTGCGAAGCGTGCGATCGGTTCTGCAAAAGCGAACCGCAAAAAGGATCAGACCGATCACTCCCGGGATAAAGAGCGCGATCTCAAAGGCAACCGTTGTCATCGTAGAGACAAACGCATTGTCAATTCCGTAGAATATCATATCCTCCAGCGTTGCGGCGAGGTTGTTGAACATGTGCAAAGCCGAGCAGCAAAGAAGGCTGTTCGTCTTTTCGTAAACCACGCCGAGGAAGATCCCCGCAACAAAGGTATATAGAATCTGTGCAGGATTCTGATGCATCATCGAGAACATAAACGATGCAATCAGAACGGCGTTGACGCGTCCGAAGGGACGGCAGTTTGTCTGAATCGCACCGCGGAACAAAAACTCCTCACAAAAGCCCGGAACCACACAGGTTGCGATCAGCTCAAGCACCCATTCAAAGCCCTGCGGGCGGTTGATCGGAGCCCCCTCCAACGCCAGCGGTCGGTATTGCACAATATTAACGAAGGTGGCGTTGATACGGACAGCCGAAAAGATCACGGTTACGATTGCAGGCAGGAGCAGGAAGGTCCACGGCGAGGGAAGCCTGCGCAGCTGCATGGGTTGGTATGGATAATGCGCGCCTCGAATGCGACCGCGGAGAAGCAAAACAGGCAGCATAAAGGAGAGCATATAGCCCGTTGCGTAAAAAACCTGATAGATCACGGTTGCGGCTGTTGTCGGAGTGGTGAGAAGAAGCAGCTCATAAAGCACGATCGACACAACGCCAAACACGTTGATCAGGAGCAAAAAAAGAAGCATGGTCAAGCCAATTGATCCGATCACCCTGCGATAATACGCCTCGTTATACGTCATGCGCTACACCTCCCTTTTCAAATCCTAAAAAACAACATACGTATTATATCACAAAAAACGCGCTGTGTAAAGCGTTTTTCAGAAAAAGCAGAATTTTATCAACTCAATCGGCAGCCTTTGCCTCGATAGACTTGCCGCGATTGCGCCCGAGAGGCGTTCGTCCGAAATGTCGCTTATAGCAGCGACAAAAGAAGGACGTGTTTGGAAAGCCGACCTCGAGTGCCGCCTCCTCAACGGTGTAGATACCCGTTTGGATCATACCATCCGCCTGCTCGAGGCGCAGTCGGTTGCGGTAATCAATGGGTGAAAGCCCCGTATACTCCCGAAATAATCGGCGGAAGCCCGTTTCGCTCATATTGCAAAGATCGGCGTAAAAAACGATTTTGTTCTGCGCGGTATAGTTTCTCTGGAGCTCGTTGAGAGCAGGAAGAAGCTGACGGAATTTCGGAGAGAGCTCCTGCAGGCAGGAGACCGCACGCCAAAGGATCTCATACATCTTGTAGGTGCACCAATAGGAGCGGTTGCGGTCGATGAGCGCAGGGGTGGAGGCATTGAACAGACTGTTGATCTGCTGCTCCACCCGATAATTATAAATTCTGCGAACGTGCGAGAGCTCCTGTGGCAGGGAGCCGAAAACGAGATTGAATTGTGCTATCAGAATGGTGGTCATTTTTTCTTGATAGACGGCATGATAAACAATCCCCTTCGGGATAAAAAGCACCTCACCCGCCTCAAGGAGGATCACACGCTCCTCGGAGGCTGCATGTGGAAAGGTATATTCCAATCGTCCGCTTTGCACAAAGATAAAGCCGTGCTTATCGCGGCCTTCTCCATAAGAAAAACTGTGTCCCTTGCCTCGCGTCACCTTTACGAAATCAATATCCGATATTCCGCAGGAAACGGTTTCAAACTCGTAATATCTTTTCAAAAGCTCACTTCCCTTCCTTGGTAATTTCATTATAACAGGTCAAACGAATTTTGTCAAGAAAGAATTGGTCGAATCGTGTTATAATTGATTGATTTGGATATTGTTGTACCTCCAAAAAAATCTTATAATTAAACAGTAAACAAAAAGGAGGAATCGCCATGATCCAATTATTTGATGCAGGCACTACCATTTCCCTCACCTGTGCCGCCGACACCGAGGAGCCGATCCGCCTAGCCCTGCTCGACTTGCAGCGCGATCTGCGCAGACTCTCCGGACAAGATGACGATTTTAAGATCGTGCACACGTCTGCAGCGCCCTCGATTCGCGTAGAAACAGATCACACGCTCGGCGAGGTCGAGGCTTACCGTATCTCTGTTACCGACGCAGGCGTTACCATTACGGGAAGCGACACGCTGGGAACGGTTTTCGGCATCTATGCGTTCTCCACAAAATGCTTGGGTATCCTTCCCTTTCACCGTCTAACCGATCTTTTTCCTGCAAAATGCAAGGAAATGAGCCTTTCCGAGCAGGAAATTCACTCCCCCAAGCGCCTCATTCGATTCCGCGGATGGTTTCTCAATGATGAGGACCTGCTGACCGAATGGAGAATCAGCGGAGGAAAACGTAACATCGACTATCCCTTCTATCAGGACGTGATGGACGTTGACGTGCTTGATATGATCCTGGAGACTGCGCTCCGCATGGAGATCAATCTCGTGATCCCCGCCTCCTTTGTAAACATCGACAATCCCGACGAGGAGAAGCTCGTCAGAGCTACCTGCCGCCGAGGACTTTACGTTTCCCAGCACCACGTGGAGCCGATGGGCGTATCCTATTTTGCCGCCGATGAGTATCTGCAAAAGCACGGATGCGAGGGAGAGACGGTTTCCTTCCTCCAAAATCGCGCTCGTATGGAGGAAATCTGGACGTATTACGCAAAAAAATGGGCAAAATACGGCGATCGCGTGATCTGGCAGCTGGGATTGCGCGGCAAGGCGGATCAGGCGGTGTGGAAGGCAGACCCAAACGTTCCCGATTCGATCGAATCGCGCGGCGGTATCATCACCGACGCAATCGGCACGCAATATGAGATCATCCGAAAAATGCTCGGAAACGATGACTTTTTCAGCACGGCAACCCTCTGGAATGAGGGCTCGGAGCTATACGGCAAGGGTGTGCTGCGGTTACCGCCCAAAACGATCCCGATTTTCTCCGATCTCGGGCTGGATCAAATGTTTGGAGAGGACCTCTACAAGGTCGGTCTGACCCAAAGTGATCCGTACGGCGTTTATTATCACGCATGTTTCTGGACGCGTGGACCGCACCTGACCGAGGGCTGTGACCCCGAAAAAATGGCTTTTTGTTACCGTGAAGCCGCACGAAACGGAAATCTCTGCTATTCCATTCTGAATGTTTCCAACGTTCGCCCCGTTCATCTCTCCGCCGCGCTCAACGCACACATCCTGTCTGATCCGTTGCATTACAGTGCATCCGAAAGCATAGCAGCGCTTGATCGCGCGATTTTCGGTGATGCTGCTGAAGCGGTGACCGCATTGAGAGAGCAATATTTTACCTGCTTCGCGGATTTTGGTGAGACTCCGCTGCAAAATATGGCACAGTCAACGAACTTTTATTTCCATGAATATCCAAAACTCCCCTTTATCCGAAACGCGTCAAACGACGGACAGCTCTCCTATTTCGGCAAATATATGCTCATGGGCAGACAGGACAACCGTTTTCCAAAGATCAACGATGCAACCAAGCTGCTTTTAGCGGAAAGTGCAAGGAAATTCGAGATGCTCTACATAAAGGAAACGCAGCTCAAGGCGCACTTGCCCGAGAATAGCAGAGCCTATTTCGATCAATTTCTGAAATACCAGACCCTGCACATGCAGCTGCTGACAGAGTGGTGTATTGGCTGCATGGAGCTACTTGATGACACTCTCCCAAAGGAAGCACGTCTTGCAAGCGGAGAAAATGCCTGCAAAAAGCTCGAGCAAATCTTGGAGGAGCGTCACGTGCTTGAGACGGGCATTTGGAAGAATTGGCACAGAGGCGACAAAAAAATCAATATCCGCGGTCTTTTGAAGTTGACCGCAAAAGCTTGTGAGGAGCTCGAACAATGAAAGAAAATTATCTACTGAACACAACGGGCGCGGCAGAGCTCTATCATGCGCATGCAAAAGAGCTGCCGATCATTGACTATCATAACCATCTCTCGGTTGAGGATATCGCAAATGACCGTCGCTACACCGATCTCGCCTCACTTTGGCTCACTCCCGACCCCTACAAGCACCGCCTGATGCGCATTTGCGGCATCGACGAGCGCTTCATCACGGGGGACGCCGAGCCCTTTGAGAAATTTGAAAAATACTGTTCCGTATTTCCCTATCTCGCAGGCAATCCCGTTTATGATTGGTCTCGCATGGAGCTCTCGGGCATCTTTGGCATCGAGGTTGTTCCGAGCGCTGCCAACGCACGCTATATCTACGATAAAGCAAACGAAATGCTCGCTTCGTCGGAATTCTCAAACAACGCCATTCTCTCTCGCTTCAACATTGTGTATCAGGCGCCCGTTGCAACGATCACTGACAGTCTTTCCTCTTTTGACGGCAAGCGTCTCGCGCCATCCCTGCGCGGCGACAATCTGCTCTCCCCCACTCCCGAGCTGATTGCAGAGCTGCAAAGGCTGAGTGGGGTGACGGTGACGAATGATGCGACCTATCTTGCGTCAATATCGGTTCTGCTCGACCAATTTGATGCAGCAGGCTGTCGCCTTGCCGACCACGCACTCGACGACGGATTTTTTGCAAACGATACCGACGGACGGGCAACAGATATTCTTGTTCGACTTGGAAACGAATACGCCAAGCGCGGATGGACACTGCTCCTTCACCTTGGTGCAAAGCGCAAAACGAGTGCTCGTCTGGCGCGTCTGGCAGGTCCTGCAGGCGGCTATGCCGCGGTTGGCAGTTCGTTTGACGTATCGTCCGTGTGCAGCCTGCTTGGTGAGATGGAATCGCGCGGCAAGCTCCCCGACACCGTTCTTTTTCCGCTGAATATGAGCGATCAGGCTGCGCTTTCGGTAATGCAAGGCTCCTTTTCCGAGGACGGCGTTGCCGCCAAGGTGCAGCTCGGCCCCGCATGGTGGTGGTGCGATCACGCCCTCGGAATCCGAAATGCACTCTCCTGCACGGCATCCTTTGGTGTACTCTCGCAATTCATCGGCATGACCACCGACTCGCGCAGCATCCTTTCCTTCGTGCGGCACGATTATTTCCGCCGCCTGCTCTGCTCCTACCTCGACGAAATGAACACGGCACAGGAGCTTGGCATGTCCCTCGCTCTCATGGGCGAATATGCAGAGCGGATCTGCTTCAAAAACGCGCTTGAAAAGATCGAGCGCAGAAAATAAAGACAGATAACCGAAATTTGAAAACAATACTAAAAAAGAAAGAAGTAATCAAAAATGGTAAAAAGATTTGAAGGCAAGATTGCCGTTGTCACGGGTGCAGGCGGAACGCTCTGCTCTGAAATTGCAATTCAACTGGCTCTTGAGGGTTGCGTGACCTTTCTCGTTGGCAGAACCGAGGAAAAACTGATCAAAACCGCGCAAAAAATCGCAGAGCTTGGCGGCACGCCTGCCGAGATACACGCCTGCGACGTGACCGACACCAAGGAGATCGCGGCACTTGCGGAGCGGGTTTCGGCAGTTGGCGGTTGCGACTTTCTGATCAACGGCGCGGGTGGCAACAACGTCAAGGCAATGCCCACAATCACAAAATACGATCCCCGAGAGCTCACGGGAGAGCTTTCCGAGGGTGAGCGCGGTCTCTATGACATCGACATGGACGCCTTTGAGAGTGTGCTCAAAATCAATACGATGGGCACCGTGATCCCCACGATGGAGCTTGCCAAACAGATGATCCGAAAAGGCGGCGGTTCCGTGATCAACTTTGCCTCGATGAACACCTACTGCCCCCTCACCCGTTGCTTTGCATACGCAATGAGCAAGGCAGCGGTTTCCAATCTCACGCAGTCTTTTGCGGCATACTATGCCCCCGCAAACGTACGCATCAATGCGATTGCGCCCGGATTTATGGTCAACGAGAGAAGCAAAAACTATCTTGGCACGGTTGAGGAAGGACTGACCAAGCGCGGAGAGCAAGTGATCTCTCACACGCCCATGGGACGCTTTGGCGTTGCAAGCGACCTGATTGGATGCGTGAAATGGCTCCTGGACGACGAGGCGGCAGGCTTTGTAACCGGCATCACGGTTCCTGTTGACGGCGGCTTTTTGACGCTCGGAGGCGTTTGATATGATACTCGCCGATTATTTTCGCAGCACGCACGATATGACCTGGGATCTCGCAATCCAGAGCGGCGTGCGTCATGGCGTGATCCGTCTGCCCGAGGACGGACGCTTTGACTACGGAGATCGCGAACATTGGGAAACTCTCTGCAAGCGCTTCACCGATTTCGGCATTACCCCTGTCACAATTGAGCCGATGCCAAACGAGCTGCACGATCACATCAAGGCGGGCGACGGCAAGCGCGACGAGTCGATCGAGCGTGTGATCTCGATGCTTCCGCACATGCGTACAATGGGCATCGACACCATCTGCTTTAACTGGATGGCACACATCGGTTGGCTCCGCACCTCCTCGGATTACCCCGAGCGCGGCGGCGCGCGTGTGACTGAATTCAAAATGGCTGATTTCAAGCTAACCGAGGCAAAAATCACCGCCGACGAGCTTTGGCGCAACTACGAATATTTTATCAAGGCCATCATTCCCGAGGCAGAAAAATACGGCATCAAGCTCGCTCTGCATCCCGATGATCCGCCCGTGGCGCGTCTTGGTGACGTTGAACGCATTATGATCAGTCGGAAAAACATCCGAAAAGCGATCTACGGGATCGTGAACAGCGACAGCCTCGGCATCACAATGTGCCAGGCAAACTATTTCATCATGGGCGAGAATTTGGAATCAACCATCGAGGAATTTGCAAAAAAGATTTATCTCGTTCATTTCCGCAATACCAAGGGCTCGCCCGAGCATTTTCGCGAGACCTTCCACGATAACGGTGACCTCGACATGGCACGCTTGATGAAGATTTACGTCAAAAACGGCGTGGACGTGCCGATCCGTGTCGACCACGTTCCCACCATGGCAGGTGAGGTTTCCACCCTCCCCGGCTACGATGCCCTCGGAAGACTCTTTGCAATTGGATACCTAAAAGGCATTTTGGATGCAGTTGAAGGGAGATAGCTATGATCAAGATTGAAAACGAAATTTTAAGAAAGCAACCAAAATTTTGGAATCACGCTCTTTTTCACCCAACCGATGCCATTGAGGACCCTTGGGGCAAACGCATTCTTGACCGCATGGCGGCAGATGGCGCCATCAATACCATTCGCATCTATTCGATGTTTGAGGATATCGTTTACCTTGGTGAGAACGGTGATATTTGCTATGATTTTCGTCTGAGCGATCTGCGCCTTGACTATCTGCTGGAAAAGGGCTTTGAGCCTTTGATCGCCTACGGCGGTATGCCGGATTGCATCGCGAAAACCACAAAGCTTCAGGCAAGCGTGTCCAAAAATAAAACTCGCTACAAGGGAAAAATGTGGAACACATCGCCGCCTGCGGACTATACCGTTTGGGAGGAGGTTTGCTATCAGTATACCAAGCATCTGGTCGAGCGTTACGGAGAGGAGACAGTTGCCGGGTGGCATTGCCATTGCCACAACGAGCCGGACGGAGTGTTCTGGATGACCGATTTGGAGCGAAGCGATTATGCGCCAAAATGTGCGGAATACTGCAAGCTTTATGACGCGTTCGTTCGAGGCGTACGCCGCGCAAGCAAAGGAATTCGGCTGGGTGGTCCCGCTCTTGCACATGATCTTAATTTTTTGGATTGTTTTCTTTCCCACATCAGAGACACGGGCGTTGAAATGAACTATATTGCCGTTCATACCTACGGCACGGGAGTTACGCGAATCAATGACGGCTCAAAGCCGATCGCAACCGAAAATCATTTCACGTACCGAATCAACCCCTATATGGAGGTGATACGTAAGTACGGATTTGGTGACACAGAGCTCGTCATCGACGAGTGGGGCGCATCTACACAGGGCTTTTCCAATGTTGAAGAATGCCCTCCTCTGATCTTTCGAGAGCATGAGGTCTATTCTGCGTATTTTACCAAGCTGATCTATCAGCTGATCGATTCGGGCATCAACATTTCCAAAATGATGATCTGTCTCTCGGGTCAGCACGAGATGGTGACCGATTTCTCGGGCTTCCGCAATTTCTTCACCCTCAATTTTATTGCCAAGCCGATCTACAATGCCCACTTGATGACCTCTAAAATGCATGACTATCTGGTTGGAGCAGCTTGCGATAACGAAAAGGTTTTCACCATTCCCACAACGGATGAAAACGGCAACCTCGCCGTGATGCTCACTTATTGCTCCAAGCTTTTCGAGGAGGATCTTCCTGCAATTGACGAGGAAATCACCTTTGCAGATGATATTTCCGACAAAACCGTGAGCGTTTATTGCATCGACAAAAACAACACCAATCCCTATCGCACGTGGGAGCGTCTCGGCAAGTCTGAAATGACCGAGGAGCTTCTTGCGCGCCTCAAGGAGGAGGGACAGCTCAAGCCCGTGTGGGTGCAAAGCGGATCAGAGCCACTTTCGCTCAAGCTCACAGCCAACTGTACGTATCTGATTACGGTAACAAAGTAAAGGAGAATCCATATGAACTTCAACGATAGAGAAAAAATCATTGCCCTCACGCCCCTTTGGAAGGGCGAAAGAATGCCGGATGGCAGACCGAAGGTTGCCGACAAGCACCTCGACGCACTCTACGGCATGACGCTGGAGGAGGTCTGGAAGCCGATCTTTGTGCTCGGCTACGAGCATCAGTTCGTTGGCGGCGGCGAGGCGCCGCTCCATGCGCTTCACAACGACGGCAGAAAGCTGGTGGGCAGAGCGGTGACCTGCACCTACTGCCCCACTCGCCCCGATCTGCATGACGTGCAATTCTCTCGCGGTGCCGAGGACGGGCTGACCGGAAACTACAATCAATGGGTGATTGACCGCCTTTCCGAGCGCGATGTTGTGGTTTGCGACATGTACGATAAAATCTACAAAGGCACCTTTCTTGGCGGTAATCTCACCACGGCGATCCATAAAAGAACCAAAAACGGCGGTGCCGTTGTTTGGGGCGGCGTGCGGGACGTGGAGCAGATGAAGCAGGTGCCCGACGTGCAGGTCTACTATCGCGGCATTGATCCCACCCCCATCCGCGAATTCGTGATGAAGGATTGGAACGATATCACCTCCTTCGGCGGCGCGGTTTGCCTACCCGGTGACGTGGTATTCGGCGCGGGCGGCGGCGTGCTGTTCATCCCCTCGCATCTCGTTGCCGACGTGGTAGAGGGTGCAGCAAAGACCCATGTAAAGGACGATTTCGGATTTGAGATGATCTCGCAGGGTAAATTTACAACCGCACAAATCGACAAAAATACATGGTCGGAGGAAATGCTCGACATGCTGCTCGAGTGGATTCGTACCGATCCGCGCGGTGAGGCATACCGCGACCTCGATTGGTCGAAGGAATACGATCTCGCACGCAACGGCGACCCGAACGATACGCAGACGGCACTTTAAGGAGAGGTTGGCATGGAATACAAGGAATACGGTCATTGGTCGGAGGACGGCAAAGAATATATCATAACCGAGCGCAAAACCCCGCGCCATTGGTATAACTATTATTTCAACGATACCTACAACGCGTTTGCGTCGCAGGTGGGCTTTGGTGAAGGATTTTGCCAGGATCAACTTGGAAATCGCATTCCGCTCGTAACCGACCGTTGTGTCTATTTTGTGGATCGTGAGAGCCGTTCGTGGCATACCGGAGTAGGTCTTCCCATGCAGGAAAGCTTCGATCAATACGAATGCCGCCACGGTCTTGGTTATTCGACGATCATGTGCGAAAAAAATGGAATTCGGAGCGAATACACTATTTTTGTTCCTGCCGAGGGCAACTGTGAGGAATGGATCGTGCGCGTGAGTAATCTACGAAACACCGAGGCAAAGCTCTCGGTGATCGGTTACGCCGCCACCGACTGCGACGGCAAATACACCCCTCAGGGCTACAACAGCTTCTCCGCTGAGCTCGACCGTGAGATTGATGCGCTTTGTGCGAAGATCGCGAAGAATTTTGACGGGCCCAAGCGTTTTACTTACGCTTATATGCAAGCCTCCGAGCCGATCAAGGCGTATGACACACGCAAAAATGCCTTTTTAGGTGTTTACGGCGCGAAAGAATGCCCCGAAGCACTTGAGCTGACGGGCGGCTGCACCAACTCCCCCACCTGCGTGGAAAAGATCTGCTTTGCAATCGAAAATGAATGCACGCTCGGAGTGGGAGAGAGCAAAACGCTCGCTTTCCGCATCGGTCACGCACTCAAAAAGGAGGATATCTCTCACACGCTTTCGATGGAGGTCGTACAGGAAGCGCTGGAAACAGTCAGGACAACGCGGCTTGCCGAGATCGACGGCGTACTGATCGAGACTCCCGACGAGCGCCTGAATCTTGCATTCAACAGCTTTTATAAGTATGCCACCAACATGGGCTCGCGCTGGGCTCGTGTACGCCACAACGGATACCGCGACATGGCAAGCGACACCGAATGCCTCGGCGCCTTCAATCCGACCCTTGCATGGGAGCGCTTCAAGCGCATTCTCACCTATCAATATTCCAACGGCTACTGCCCCCGCACCTTCATTGACGGTAAGATCAAGCCCAACAACTTCTCGGACTGTGCTGTTTGGATCACCTTCACGGCACACACGCTGATCATGGAGCTTGGGGACCTCTCGCTGCTCGATCAGGAGGTCGCCTTCAATGACGGCAGTGTTGCAACCGTATTTGAGCATCTGCGTCGCGCGGTCGACTATCTGTATCATTTCCAGGGAATGCACGGACTGATCAGAATCTGGGGCGGTGACTGGAATGACGGCATGAACAAGGCGGGACTCAAGGAGCTCGGCGTGAGTGTTTGGCTCTCGATCGCGTGGTATCGTGCAAACAATCTCTTCCTTGAGCTTGCGAGCCTTCTCGGGCGGGACGATCTCCTTGCGCAGCACCGTCAAATGGGCGAGGACATGCGCGAGAAGATCGAGCAATACGGCTTTGACGGAGACTATTACATCACCGCAATCAATGACAAGGGTGAAAAGATCGGATCGAAGGAGAGCCGTGAGGGAAAATTTTATCTCAACCCTCAGCTTTGGGCGGTCTTTTCGGGTATCGCTCCGCGAGAGAAGCTCGAACGGATTATGGCAGAGATAGACCGTCAGCTGGAGCGTCCACTTGGAACGCTGGTCAATTACCCCGCCTACACCGACTACGACCCCTTCATCGGCAACATGACCGCGCAGCCTGCGGGAACTCTGATCAATCAGGGCGTTTATCTCCACCCAATGGCATGGAAGCTTGCGGCTGAGGCGATCATGAAGCGCCCCGAGCGCGTGCAAATGACACTGGAAAAAATCCTCCCCTGGGATCACACCCACGCCCCCACCTGCGGCGAGCCCTACATCCTCTACAATTTCTACTACGGCGAGGAAAGCGGCTACCGCTACGGCACCCCGGGACAGAGCTGGAGAACGGCAACCACGCAATGGGTGGTTCGTGCGCTCGTTCACTTTGTTTTCGGATTGAAGCCCGATCTCAACGGCATGCGCCTTGATCCTTGCCTGCCTCCTGCTTGGGAGCATGCAAAGATCACAAAGCGCTTCCGCGGTGCAACTTACGAAATCGTTTATCGTCAGGCAAAGGGCACCAAGGGCGAGATCGACCGCATTACGGTTGACGGCGCCCCCCTCGACGGCACGTGCCTACCCTGCGACGGAAAGAGCACCTACCAAGTGGAGGTCCTGCTCAAATAAATATAAGGATAGCCTCAAGTGCTCAGCACTTGAGG
>ERZ780157.96-NODE-96-length-121807-cov-13.847970_pt1 | contig 121807 bp, 100 predicted proteins | sample MGYA00511169_ERZ780157 | MGnify/ENA primary metagenome ERZ780157 (study PRJEB29588, sample SAMEA1965149) | human gut metagenome | biome: human gut; feature: human-associated habitat; material: faeces | place: Denmark | collected 2008/2010 ...
AAAGGTCATGAAAATATTGTATAAAACCATGGGATTGGGACTTTTGTCCGCGTGCTTGTACCTGTTGTGTGCGGCGCCGGCTGCGGCCCGTGTCTGTTCCGTCACCGGCGGCGAAAACTGCGGTGCTGGCGGCAGTTTTGATGAATATAAAGATCCGGGCGAAGAAGGAAAAGTGTGTACGGACGACGGATATATGGACAAGAAGACCTGTCAGGCGGACATGACGAAATATGTTGCCGGCTATTGCCCCTACAACAACCAATATGTAAGATGCTGCGGGCGGGAATACAGCTATGATGCCTGCGTTTATCCGCTGGTGGCGGACGGCAAGTGCGGCAACAAGTTTAAATGCAGGTGCGATTCTGCCAAGTATCCGTACAAACAGCAGAGCGCGACGGTTTGCAAAAACACGGTGACCGGTCAGAACTACGATAACAGCATCGCCTCCGGGGCCTCGTGCGTTTACACCGGTTTTGCCAACGGACAGATGTCGATCAACGCCTATTTCACCGAATGTCTGTGCGACCGCGGCATTTATCCCAAGACCGAAGAAGAGTGTTCAACGGACGGCGCATCCGTATCGGAAAAAGCCTGTACGGACAGCAACGGCAACAAATATTATACGGCTTGCATTTGCGGTGATGACTATAAGGTTATTGCCAGCGAATGCGAATACGGTATCAACATTAACGAGCCTATGTGTCAGCAGGCTGATGTGTTAAAAGCCAAAAAGTGCTGCGACTGTAATGTTAACACCTATCCTTACGACGATATTGAGGATGTTGAAGCCTCAGACAGTCCGGTCGCTTCGTATGCCAGCTGCGAGAAAGAAAAGGGGTGTACCAGAGGCAGCCGTTATCGGGCGACTTCCTGCAAAAAAGGGTACAAGGTCGTCAGCGGCAAATGCGTGGTCAAAGACTGTAATGAATTGGTAGACGATTATATCGCCGATAAGAAAATTACGGCTTATGCGGTTTATAAATCCGGTTCTTCACCGAGTGCCGGCAATCTGATCGTAGCGGAAGACGTCAATGCGACCTGGTCGAAATTTAAGAATAAAAATGTTATGTCTGCGGCGGCTTATGCCCAAGGTTTGTCGGGGGAAGATGTTTTGTCCCGGTTGATGAAGCAAAAATGTACGTCGGCGCCGACGATCAGTCTTTCGGGTACGGTTTACGGGCCGGTTTATCTGACGTCGGTTCGTATTTCCGCCTATGATATAACCACCTCAGGCAGTTTCAATTGTACAAACTGTTCCATTGAGGCGTCCTGGATGTCCAATTCGGGGAACCCTATCAATCTTCTGTATAACAATAGTATGCCCAATCGTGAAAACATGTATGTGAATGTCAGCGGTTCTCTTACCCTGACTAAGAATTTTTCGTCGGTGGGATATGATTTTAATGTCGGTACCATGGGCATTACCAACAGATATAACGGTTACAAGGTTATCATCAGGGGAAAAAGCGCCGGCGAACGTGCGGTTTTTAAGGCAAATACCGTTTGGGTAAAGGGGTTTGCCATGATGCGTTATGTCGATGCGACGGTAAAACGGACATGCCTCGGCATTGATTGCAGCTATTCGGTTTCCAGCTCTGTTTATTTTGATGAAAGCAGCGATATCAGGCGGCGGGAAACTTCATCATCTCTTAATTTGTATGATACGACTTACAACATTGCCAACGGCGGCGAACTTTACATGTCCACTTCCACCAAGATCGGGCAGTCAACCAAAGAGGGCGGATCAATGCCGGAAACCGGAAGAATCAGGTTTGCCAACAAGACGCTGAGCAATCTTTACATGGGCAGCCTGCATCATAAAGAGGGCTGGGGGACGGCTTACGGATCCATTGATCAAGACGGTTCCTACCGTGCTGTGGAATATACCGGTTACGGTTGGAATTTTGACAAAGACGATACCGGCACAATCGGCGGGTGGATGGAAATCGGCGGAAAATCAAGCCGCAGCAGAAAACAGCCGAGAAATTTTGTCTGTTATGTGGATTATAACGGAAAGCCGCATAAAAAATATGGCAGTCCCGGAGACAGCTGTAAATATTACGACGATTGTCAGTTTGGTGACAACGATAATGACAACAAGCGGTATTATATCCGCACCGACGGACACGGCTACGGCGGTTAACAGTTTTCCCCGCCCGGTACTCTGTTTCGGCAGGTAACACAATCCCCTTTATGGGCGGGGCCCTCTGTTGCGGGATGGGGGAGAAGTTTTTTCTCCCCCCTGTTTTGCGAAAGAATTTTATCTGAAATTTTTGTGAAAATTATTTTATCCGGAATATTATTGAATGGTTCGCAGATCAAAGCGGGCGTTCGCCGGAGTTTATTTGTCAAACTTTAAATACTTAAGTTTTATGAGAACAGTGAACGTAAAGCGGTTTTTCGGGGCGGCAGCTGCCCTGTTTACCGTCGCGGTGTTTGCATCGTGCAGCAATGAAGACGAACCTCTTCCCGAGGTTGTTAAAAGTGAAATCCTGGACAGCGGGCTGGATGACCAGGTCGTGTCCAAACCGATTGAAGGCGTGTCGGGAACAAACGGCGTTGAGCTTTCTTATCAGTCCTGGATCAGGGTGAAAGGGGAAACGCGTGCGTTTTTTGACGATAAGGTGACGGTGACGCTGACTGATGTTTTCAACTGTGTGGACAGTACCGTTAACGTCGGCAGTTTTGAACTGAGCGGTTATCACACCTCCGTCAGTTACAAGAAACGCGGAGAACGGCAGGAAGACTTTGTTCAGGTCAGCGATTCGATAATGGCCTATACGGTGTCTTTCGATCAGTTTTCGTTTGATTATGAACTCTTGTTCGAAACGGCCGTATATGATGACGGTTATACCCGGCAGGAGATGCCTTATCATCGAATCGGCGCCGTTAAGGACAACGGCTATGTTCTGTCCGATATGGAGTTTGAGATTGAAACGGATGAACATGACCAGCAGCTGGTTTATCTGCGCAAACGTTTCAGTCATTCAATCAGCGTTGATTTCAATGGTCGGGATTATTTGCTGACGGCGGACATTGTACTGAGAAAATATGTCGGCAATCACCCTTGTCCGGTTGAAAGCCGGCTGGTTGAAAGCGGTATTTCCGAGGTTAATGACGAAGTCTGGTCTACGTCTTATACGGTTTGGGCCGAGGTAGCGCATGTCTGTTCCGACGGCACCAAGGGAAACCGGAGATATTCGGCCGAATTGACGGGCAGTCTGGAGTATGAAACGCAGTCTTACAAGATTTTTCCCGACAATGGGTTAAAGCTTGAAAGCAGCGGGTTTGTCGGAGATGCTGTCCGGGATACGGTTTATACCGACGGTCCGGTGGTTGTTCGCAATTTCCGGCGGACATACGAAACAATGTATAATTATTTTTCGTTTTCATGTCCGGTAAATCAGTATGAGGCGTCTTATGATGACGGAATTATCAAGTTCGATTTTCCGAAACTGGAATACGGTATTCTTCATACCGTATATGAACTCCGTTTTGTCGGCGAAGAAGAAAATGCGGAAGGCCGCAGGTTCAACGAGTATTTCCTCAAACAGGAGATTGTCGGTGAGTTCGGTCAGGCGCAACATCAGGTTTCTGATGAGTTCCAGGTGATTGTTTATCTGGAATAATGTCTTGAAACAGAAAATAAAAAAACATCGCTCGCAAAAAGCGGTGTTTTTTTGTTATCTTTTTGATTTTTGTTTGTTTTTGTATCCCTTTTGCCTGTAGCAAAAAAAGGTACGATAAAATGCGGCGGAAATCAAGACGAAAAAACAAGGGAAAGCGGAGAAAAATAATATAACCATTTATCGTACAATATTTTACATCACCTGAACGAAATATATGGATAAAGGGGAAAGGTCATGAAAATATTGTATAAAACCATGGGATTGGGACTTTTGTCCGCGTGCCTGTGCCTGTTGTGTGCGGCGCCGGCTGCGGCCAAAGTCTGCTTTGTTGGCGAAGAAAACTGTACCGGCGGCGGCAGTTTCGATAACTATAAAGATCCGGGCGAAGACGGAGAGCTGTGTACGAACGAAGGGTATATTTTAAAAAGCGAATGTACGGGAGAAAAGCATATTGTCGCCTATTGCCCGTACAACAGCAGCTATGTTATGTGCTGCGGCAAGGAATATATTTATGATTCCTGCACTTATCCTCATATCATGACCGGGAAATGCGGCAATAAATATTCCTGTTCCTGCGATCCGAACATTTACAAATATACGGAAGAGCAGTGTGAAAGCGACAATGCCTATCCGGCCGGGGCAAGCTGTACCCAGGTGTCTTCGGTTTCTTCCGGCGAGGGGGAAAATTTGCAGGCCAAAACGGTAAAGGAAATTTTATATTCTGCCTGTTTATGTGACCGGGGAACGTATACTCAGCCCAAAGAAAAGTGCGACAAAACGCAAAACCTGTGCAAGGACAGTTCGGGAGCGGAATATACGGACACCTGCGTGTGTGACAAAGGCAAATATAAGGTGCAGGTTGCCGATTGTGATTACGGCGGTGAGGGTAAGACCTGCGTCGAGGGCGGCGTCACTTTTGCGGAAGACTGCTGTTCGTGCGAGGCTTATCCGGTGGAATTGAGGGACGGCAAAGCGGTAAGCGGCGGAGAAAATTATGATAAGGCAACAGATTGGAATCCGTGCCCGTGTCCGACCGGTAAAAACCGGGTATTTATTACCCAGTGTGAAAAAGGCTGGCAGCCGACTCAGAAGGGTGACGGTTGTGAACGTATCCCCTGCGCGGACGCGGTAAAGCTTTACCTGTCAGAAATGACGGATAAGAATATGGGTGTTTTCAACGGCAAGAACGTTGTTACTTATAAAAAGCTGACGGAAGAAGAAAAGGCGAAACTGCCGGTAGCGGAGCAGACTTATGCCGTCGGTGCCGAGGTCGTGCTGCCGGATGCGGAGGTCGGTATTTTGCTTGATGACGTAACCATAGAAAGCAATGCCAACGCGACCGGGCTGGGAGCGTCAAAAATAACTACTCTGTGGTCCGGATTGTATTTCGGAAAGAGTGAAGGGCGGGACGGAGAAGGTGTTGTCGCTTCCTGCGAGAAAGAGGATAAACCGACGGGGAATTTTTCCGGGACGAATTTCCCGAGAAACAAAAGCGAAAGCGGGGAGTTGACTTTTGTTGACGTAAATATTGCTTTTGCCAAAGCGGTTTCGGTAAGAAGGCCGCTCAGGTTGGAGAATGCCAATCTGACCGGAAGCAATGTTGCTTTTGAAAAAGCAGTTACCTTGGCGGGGAACGAGCCGAAAGTTGTTTTCGGTGACGAAAAGAGCAGTTACACGTTTAAGTCAAAATTGACGGCCGACGGATATAACTTTGAGTATAAAGCGTTGAATTTTGCCGTCCCGATTTCTTCGGTAAGTGACGTTGCCGTAATCAACCTGCCTTCCGGCGGCGAAATGAAGGGCGGAGCAATCAATGTTTATCCGCAGGTAGACAGTTATCTTAAAACTTTCAGAGGTGTTGTTACAATTCAGGGGAATGAATCGGGAATATCCGCCAACGTTTACAGTGATGCTTATATAGGTGTAAATCCATATAATAAGCTTAGAGCAAAGGGATTAAAAATTTCTTTGCAGGGTAATGTGAACTGGAAACTTTACGGAAAGAAGGCATCGCAGATTGTTTTGGGAATGGATAATCAAATTGAAACAAAGGAGATACGTGGTCAACGAGCTTCTATTATGCGGGATAGTGATATTAAGTGGAAGAGTTGTTACGCTTGGGACTATCAGCCGCGGCCTATTGATCAGAAATGGCAGTTCTTTCCTGGTTGTGAAAGAAAGGTTGATTTAGCTTGTACACCGAGTGAGCATATAAAAGATTATCAAAGAGATGGAAGCGGAGAGGAAGATAAGGTAAGTCAGTGGACGGAGGGATATTTTGTTTGTGCAATTAATGCTACCGGTACGAGCAGTGTATTGACAAGTTATCATAACATTAACAGAACTGGTTTGGTTGGTACGGATGATAAGAACCTTTGTTATATCAATGCGAAAGCTGATGACGTTTTTTTCCGGCCGACATTGAGTATTTCTGCAAATTGTTCTCTTCATGCTGAAGGTAAAACAAAGAAAAGCGGAAAGGGGTATCATACCGGTAATGTTGATTGCGGTCCGTTGATTACATGTGAGTGAAGCTTAACCCCGCCCGTTGCCCGGATAAGTTCGGGTGATAGAAATCCCCTTTAGGGCGGGGCCCTCTTAAATACGGGACGGGGAGGAGGCTTGAAAGTTAAAGCTTTCCTTCCCGCGGATCCCGGATCTTTTATTTGATCGTCTGCCGGACGGAAAACGGCGAAGTTTCAAACAAAATTATTATCCGCAACTATTAAGTTTATCATTAAACAGGCCGAGAACGTCGGCATGCGGTTTGTAAAAATGCCATAAAAAAGCTTGAAAGACATAAAAAGTAAAGTTTCACATTTAAATACTTATTATATGAAAGCAAACAGATTTGTGCAAATTTTGGCAGCAGCTGCCGTAATTTGCGGAGTGGTATTGATGAGTTCCTGCGAAAAAGAGCCGCTGCTTCCGGAAGTTATAGAAAGCGAAGTCTATGACAACGGCAGCGCGGAAGAAGTCATGGTAACACCGACTTCGGACGGACAATCATTAAGTTACGAATCGTGGATGATGGTCAGAGGTGTGACGAAAGGCGCTTTTGACAACCGCGTATCGGTCACGTTAAACGCTTCAATGCCGAACGTGACGGAGGTCAGAGACGTTGCCGTCTGGGATTTCGGTACGTCCCGCATTGTTCAGACCCGGGAAGCCGGAGAAAGCAGAACCGAAGGTTTTGTGACCATAACCGATTCCGTTTTGGTGTATACGGTGATTACGGAAGAATTTGAGTTTTCGTATCGTCTGCATTATGAGGTCGGCGTTTATGACGACGGCGTAACCCGTCAGGTGATGCCTTATCATTATTTCGGCAACATCCGTGACAACGGCGGCGTGACGGAAGCGGCGGATTCTTATGTTGACGGAGATTATGCGTATGCGCGCAGAATCTTCAGGCATTCGATTTCCGTCGAGTTCGGCGGCGAAACTTACGAGGTGAAAGCCGAAGTGACGCTGAGGCGGGCTTTGGGGGCAGCCGGCGCGTCTTATGTCGTCAGGAGCGAAGTTACGGAAAAATCGGTGACGGCCAAAAGCGAAGGCGACGGTTTTCTGTCGACGATTACGGTCAGGTCGCTGATGTCGACGGGAGAAGAACGGGAGGAAACTTATTCCGCGGAACTTCCCGTCGGCGGCGAATCGAACTATGCCCGTGCGTGCGAACCGGACTGTGCGTATGCGGACGTTCGTCGTCTGAATATGACGCTGGAACCGGTTTCCGAATCCTGGGAGGAATATGGCAAGCATGTAACGCTGAAACGCATAAGCGAAAACTGCGTTGTTCATTATAACGCGTTTGATCTGGAGATTCCGTTTTATCGTTACGGCGCTTTGTTTGACAACGGCGTGCTGATTGAAGAAATGGCATGCTGCGAATATGACCCCGCTTCGGCATCGATTGCGGCCGAAGACTGGAACCTTGAGAACGAAACGGCAAGTTATGAGAGCTATCGTCTGAATCTTGAAGTTTCGCTTCCGATCGGCAGTCTGACGGCGAAAGGAAAATACAGCGGCAAGTTTTATTTTTACGAATAAACGCGTTTGTCTTTTCCTGTTTTTAAAAAAACACCTTCCGTAAAGGGAAGGTGTTTTTTTTTGTTTGCCGGAAACTTCCGCCTTATCTTTCCAGAGGTTTGTATTTCATGGCGTGCGGGTTGCAGGCGTCTTCGCCCAGACGGCGGATTTTGTCCTTTTCGTATTCCTCGAAGTTGCCTTCAAACCATTCGACGTGGCCGTTGCCCTCGTAGGCAAGGATATGGGTGGCCAGACGATCCAGGAACCAGCGGTCGTGCGAAGTGACCAGCACGCAGCCGGGGTAGTTCATGATGCCTTCTTCCAGCGAGCGCAGGGTATCGACGTCAAGATCGTTGGTCGGTTCGTCGAGCAAAATGACGTTGGCGCCCTTGCGCAGCATTTTCGCCAGATGAACGCGGTTGCGTTCGCCGCCCGACAGCTGGCCGACCTTTTTCTGCTGGTCACCGCCTTTGAAATTGAACTGGCCGACGTAGGCGCGGGACGGAAACTCTTTTTTGCCCAGGGTGATCATGTCCAGACCGTCGGAAATTTCTTCCCAGACGTTTTTGTCGGGGTTAAGCTCGTCGCGGCTTTGGTCAACGTAACCGAGGTCAACGGTGTCGCCGATGCGGATGGTGCCGGAATCCGGCTTTTCCTGCCCGGTGATCATGCGGAAGAGGGTGGTTTTGCCGGCGCCGTTGGGGCCGATGATGCCGACGATGGCGCCCTTCGGAATCTTAAACGACAGGTCGTCGATCAGGATGCGGTCACCGTAGCCTTTGGTGATGTGTTCGGCTTCAATAACCAGATCGCCCAGCCGCTCGGTCATCGGAATATTGATGTTGGCGGTGGTGATTTTGTCTTTGGCAGCCGCCTGCAGCAGTTCGTCATAGGCGTTAATGCGGGCTTTGGACTTGGCCTGCCGGGCTTTCGGATTTTTTCTGATCCATTCCAGTTCGCTGGCCAGCGTGCGCTGACGGGCGGTTTCCTCTTTTTCTTCCTGCTCCAGGCGTTTGCGTTTCTGTTCCAGCCAGGAGGAGTAGTTGCCTTCATAAGGAATGCCCTGTCCGCGGTCGAGTTCCAGGATCCAGCCGGTAACGTTGTCGAGGAAATAGCGGTCGTGGGTGACCATTACCACCGTGCCGGCATAGCTTTGCAGATGTTTCTCCAGCCAGGCGACCGATTCGGCGTCCAAATGGTTGGTCGGTTCGTCCAAAAGCAGCATGTCGGGCTTTTGCAGCAGCAGACGGCAGAGGGCGACCCGGCGTTTTTCTCCGCCCGAAAGCTTGGTAACGTCGGCGTCGGCCGGCGGACAGCGCAGGGCGTCCATCGCGATCTGGATGCCGCGTTCAAAGTCCCAGCCGTTGCAGGCGTCGATTTTTTCTTGCAGCTCGGCCTGTTCAATGATCAGGTTGTTCATTTCCTCGTCGCTCATCGGTTCGGCAAAACGGGCGGAGACTTCTTCGAATCTTTTCAGCAGGTCGCGAGTTTCGCCGAGGCCGTCCATGATGTTTTCGATCACGTTTTTGGCGGGGTCCAGTTTCGGTTCCTGTTCAAGATAGCCGACCCTGACACCGTCGGCCGCCCAGGCTTCGCCGTTAAATTCCCTGTCGACGCCGGCCATGATTTTCAGCAGGGTGGATTTGCCGGCGCCGTTAACGCCCAGCACGCCGATTTTGGCACCGGGCAAAAAGGAAAGCGTGATGCCTTTAAACAGTTCTCTGCCTCCCGGAAAAACCTTGCTTAAATTCTGCATGACGTAAACATACTGGTAAGATGCCATTTAAATATTCTCCTTATTTCTCTCTTTATTGTCGTTTGCTTTATCAGTTGTTTTTTTATTGACGCCGGATGTGTCCGATCGCGGCTTCGGCCGGTGCCGGCGGCTGGCCGTAGCCGGTTGCTTCCGCGGACGTCCCGGCGGCGGAAGAATCGTTTTCGACGGTTATTTTGCCGACCTTTACCTTTTTGCCGCGGTCATATATTTTCTGCGCGTTCATGCGGTCGTTCCTGTCCTGGTAGAGCAGGGTGGCGTCGTAGGGCTGCCGCGGGGTAAAAATTTTGCCGTCGGGCATTTTGATGCTGCCGTCGGCATACAGCGTCGCCTGATAGATCGGCTGGTCGTCAAAGCGACGGTTGATGTCGTCGCATTCAAAGAAACCGTCCGCCTGCTTGGCGAAATAGCCGTCCGCCTTGGCGTTGTTGTAGGCGTACATGGCTTTGGCCTGCATTTTGTTACTCGGCGCCTTGGTGATGAGGATGGCGCGGGCCAGCATTTCGAAAGTCTGGAATTTGGAAGCGCCGCAGGCCATGCCCTGGCCGGCAATGTAGCCGAGCGTTTTGACCTCGTCGATATATCCCACGGTCTGCGCGCGTGCCGGGACGGAAAGCAGCAGGGCGGCGGTTATGATTAAAAACGTTTTTTTCATCATGGCTCCTTGGTTTGAATCTTTAAGCCGATTATAGGGGAAATATTTTGCAATGCAAAAATAATCTTCGGTTTTTACCACATTTTACCAAAAATATGGTTGACAAAAGCCGAGTTTTAGCATAAGTTGCAGCAAAACATCTGATATGAGGAATGTGTTATGAAACTGTATAGTTCTTTAAAAACCAAGAAAAACCGCGATAAGGACTGCAAAATCGTTCGTCGTAAAGGCCGGATTTTCGTTATTAACAAGAAGAACCCGAAGTTCAAGGCTTGTCAGGGTTAATCAATTGATGCCTTTCAAATCGGCTCCGCGGAAGCGGAGCTTTTTTTGTGCCGGAAGTTCTTGCGTTAAAATGAAGAGAATCGGACGGCTTAAAGAAGCGGAACGATTTATCCGGCAGGCATAAACTTCCACCGGCTAACGCCAGTGGTATTAAGCATTCCGAACCTCAAACGCGCAGCCCGAAGCACGCAAGCTTTACGGCTGGGCTGGTATGTCTATCTACCTGCTTACGCAGACGTTCGAATCATAATAAAACAGACGCCGAAGCGTCTGTTTTGCAAAATTGCACATCCGGCTGCGGTTACGGCAGGAGCGGCGACCAGGCCGGATCCGAAGCGTCGGCCGGAGTGACGATCATCCGTTCGTTGTAGCCGGTGAGGTCGATGGTGTAGAGTTTGACCGGCGCGTTGCTGCGCGAAGTGCCTTTGTCCTGGCGGAAGTACATCAGCACCCGGCCGTTGGGCGCCCAAACCGGCGCTTCCACCAGATAGCCGCTGGTGATCAGACGTTCGCCGCTGCCGTCCGGGTACATGACGCCGATATAAAACTGTCCGCCGGCCATTTTGGTGAAGGCGATGTAGTCGCCGCGCGGCGACCATACCGGCGTGGCATAGCGGCCGTTGCCGTAACTGATGCGGCGGACGTTGCCGCCGTCGGCGTCCATGACGTAAAGCTGCTGGTTGCCGCCGCGGTCGGAGTTAAACACGATCTGTTTGCCGTCCGGCGAGTAGCTGGGCGAAGTGTTGATCGAAGTGCCGGAAGTGAGCTGTACGCTTTTGCCGGTTTTCAAATCCAGTTCGTAAATGTCGGTGGTGCTGCCTTTGGCGTAGCTCAAAAGCAGTTTGGAACTGTCGGGCGAAAAGACGGGGGCAAAAGTCATGCCCTTAAATTCGCCGACCAGTTTCTGCTCGCCGGTTTCGATGTCGAGCATATAGACTTTCGGCGTGGCACCGGCATAGGACAGATAGGTGATTTTTTGCAGGTTGGGCGAAAAACGCGGGGTGAGGGCCATGGAGGCGCCGTTGGTCAGAAACTTGTGATTTTCGCCGTCCTGGTCCATGATTGCCAGCCGCTTGATGCGGCGGGTGGCAGGGCCGCTTTCGGAAATGTAGACGATACGGGTGTCAAAATAGCCTTTTTCTCCGGTCAGGCGTTCGTAAACGGCGTCGGCGATTACGTGCGCTACCCGCCGCCAGTTGTCTTTGGTGGTGGTAAACGACTGGCCTTTCATCTGTTCTTCGGAATAAACGTCCCACAGACGGAATTCTACCCGCAGGTTGGCGGCGTCGATTTCGGAAATGGCGCTCTGGATGAGCGCGGCGGCGTTAAGGGCTTTCCAGTCGGTAAAGCGCGGCAGTTCGTCAATCGAGGTGAAAGTCTGGATATAGCTGTCTTCCGGAATAATGCGGAAAAGGCCGGAACGTTCCAGGTCGGCGATCACGACTTCGCGAATCCGTTCGCCGTAGGAAGCGGCCTCGCCGCTGCCCGACATTTGCGGAAAAGCGATCGGCATCGGCTCGCGCATGGCACCGTTAACGTCAATTTTCAACTCGGCGCGAACGGGGGAAATCAGGAATCCGAGCGCCAAGGCAGCGTAATATATGATTTTCATTTTAACACCTTGGGATTTTAAAATTTTACTTATGATATAACATATGTTAACATCGTTAAAATTTCATTAGCGGACAAAAAAATTATGAGGACGGAAAAATGGAAATTGCGGATTTTAAAGCGAAACTGCCGGCCAAAAAAGCGCTGATCGGCTTTGATTACGGCAGCCGCCGGCTGGGGGTGGCGGTGTCCGACCTCTCACTGACGATTGCCTCTTCCTATACCATTGTCTATCGCCGGGACTGGACAAAAGACGAGGCGGCCCTGCGCCGGATTATTGAAGAGAAGGAAGCGGGCGGCATGGTGTTCGGCTTGCCGCTGCAAATGAACGGCGAGGAAGGGGAAATTGCTGCCGAAGTCCGCGCCTTTGCCGCCAAAATGGAAAGAACGTTTGCTTTGCCGGTCGCTTTTTGGGACGAACGGCTTTCGTCTTCGGCCATGGAAAGCTTCCTGATCAAAGAGGTTGATCTGTCGCGCGCAAAACGCAAAAAAGTGTTGGACGCTTCGGCTGCGGCCTATATCCTGCAAGGCTTTCTCGATGCTTTGAAAAGAGTTTGATTTTTTGTTTTAACGTATTGATTTAAGTATGGAAATGTTCCTTTTTGCCTGTAGCGGAAAAAGGTACGTTAAAATGCGGCAAAAATCAAGACGAAAAAACAAGGGAAAGCGGGGAAAAATGATATAACTATCTATCGTACAATATTTTACATCACCTGAACGAAATATATGGATAAAGGGGAAAGGTCATGAAAATATTGTATAAAACCATGGGATTGGGGCTTTTGTCCGCGTGCCTGTGCCTGTTGTGTGCGGCGCCGGCTTCGGCCAAAGTCTGTTTCGTCGGCGAGGAAAACTGTACCGGCGGCGGCAGTTTTGATGAATATGAAAAGCCGGATGAAAAAGGGGCTCTGTGTACACAAGACGGTTTTGATACCAAAGTTTCGGATTGTAAGAATGATCCTGACAGACAAATTACCGCTTACTGCCCTTATAACAATGAATATGTGAAATGCTGCAGCAAAGAATATGTGTATGATGCCCCGTGCGTTTATCCGTTGGTGACAAAAGGAAGATGCGGCAACAAATATAAATGCGAGTGCGATTCTTCACAGTACAAATATACCGACAACGAATGCAAAACGACCAAAGGGTCGGCCGGAGAGGGATATGAAAACTCATACGGTTCGGGGTCTTTTTGCACGCAGCAGCGCTATGATACGGACAGTCACGGTATTGTTTCGGAGATAAGATATTCTTCCTGCCAATGCGACCGGGGAATTTATCCGAAGTTCGGCAGCATGTTCCCGAAAGATCCGAGCGTGAAAAGCGACTGTGATTTCAATGCCGAAAGGCAAGGTCCCTGTTCGACCAAATATGCCAACAGCAACAAGACGGAAACTTATTATAAGTTCTGCCGCTGCAATACAGGCGATTATCCGAAGACGGATGCCGGCTGTTATCCTTTGACCGGTGACGCTTCGGAAGGAAGCTGCTTTGACACGATTATGCATTATACGGATTGCGCAAGCTGCGCCGGTTATGATGCGCGCAATCTTGATCACGTGCCTTACAGCCCCGGTTCCAAAGCTGTCCAGTGCCAAAAGGATGACGAAGGCAATCTGCTTAACGAAGACTGCGATTACGAAGTTTGTCCGTATGATCAGACCGGCAACACTTACTTTAAAATCAGAAAGTGCAACGAGCCCGGGTATGAGCCGAATTCCAATCATTCCGCCTGCGTGCCGATCAGCTGTTCAAAAGCCGTGCAACAGTTCCTTGCCGAGGACGGAAATGAAGAATATGGTCGTTTTGACGGCAAGAATCTGCTGGATGCCAACGGTAATGTAACAAAAAAAGCAAAATACGGTATTGTTGCCGGGTATGTTACTCTGACTTCTTCCAAATCCTGTTCAACGCCGGTTACAACATATAAAAGCGTTTGTGTGTCAGGGTATTGTGCCACTAATTTCAATTCAATGTGCTATGCTTATCAAGAAGGCGGAGGTTCCTGCGGCGGAAGTAGCGGCATAATCGGTAGTATAAGGCCGTTTCATTGGTGCTGTACGTCGGTGCGACAGGTGGCTGCGGGAACGATTTATCCCGGTCAGGGTGAACTCGGCTGCAGCAGTGCAATCCGCTACTATTCCCCGGCCTATGTTGTTTATAACGAAGGAGATACTTCTTCAGACGCGGCAAAGGCCATGAGTGTGGCTTGTACTTCTGCGGTTTCGATCAATGCCAACAGCAATGTCAACGGTTTGAAAAGTACGGTTAAGACTTATGGTGTGAACTGGACTTTAAGCGGTAATGTCGAAAAGCCGTTGGAAATATATAACGGCAAGGTTTCCTTTTCGAGCGCCAACATAAAAGCCAATATTCTTCTGACGCGTGAAAACGGCAACCCGAATGCGGGCAACAGTAAGGTAACCGGCGACTTGTCAATTCATTCCGCCTTCCAATCGACAGGATATGATTATGATCTTGGAACGATGAATGTGTATGGCGGTAGCGGCAATGTGGCAGCTTTTATTGCAGGAGATGAGGGAGCGTATATAAAGTTTAACGCTTCCCGGTTGAGTTTGAAAGGGTTGATGGCGTTGAAATATGCGGATGCCTATGTTGCTCGTTCCTGTATCGGGTGCCAGTTGGGCGGTAACGGCGATCCCGATGGCAGTGGTCAGCATTTCAGCCAGATGACCTTGATTGACAGCAACTGGTATTTGGCTAAAGGCAATACGGATTATAATCTTTTCATTTATCCGGCAAGTTTTATCGGCAATAATGATGGATATGCCAACAGCGGCGGGTCGCAGATTATCTATGCTGATAATACGAAATATGCGTTTATTCGGTCGCGTGTTCAGTATGATAATTGTCACAACGGAAAATCTTCCTGTAGAAAGAAAAACTTTTCTTATGGAAACGTCATTAATAATGACGGCAGTCTGTCATATATCGGCAACGGATATTGTTCCAGATGGTGTGACAGCGCCGATGACGGAAGTGATTACGGCAATGATCGTATTTGTGCCGTCAACGGTTCAAAAATGATATGGGGGCATTCCGGCAGCAGAAAATGCTGGATAGAAGCTGTCTGGCGTAGCGGTAGATATTAATCCCCGCCCGTTGCCTGACTGAGTTCGGGTGATAAAAATCCCCTTTAGGGCGGGGCCCTCTATCCGGCAAAAGGGGAGAAGGCTGCATAATAATGCATCTTTTCCCCTTTGTCCCGGACGGGTCGTTTCGGAAGAGGATGGTTCGGCGCCGTTTTGTTCCGATACGATCAAGTCTTTTGCAACAAATTATTTTTTCTATGTCTTATGCGTTATTATTGACAACCGGCGCATTTCGTGCGGGCGGTTCAAGGCAAAATTTGCGGCAAAAAGAGTAACGGGAAATTTTTGTTAAACCCTTTAAATAATTTCTGATATGAAAACAAACAAATTTTGGCTTGTTGTCGCACTGGGTGCGGCTCTTGCCGTCTGCGGACTGACTTCCTGCGAGAAGGATAACTATGAATTGCCGGAAGTGATCGAAAGCGAGGTTTCCGACAGCGGTATCGACGAAACGGTGACGGAAACGGTTAATGAAGAAGGCGGCGTCAGCCTCAGTTACAAAACCTGGATTCAGGTTCAGGGACAGACCCGCGCGAGCTTCGACAACCGGGTTGAGGCAACGCTGAGAGGCAAGCTGGCGGATTTCAGCCGGGAAGTTGAAGTTGCGAACTGGCATTTCGGTGACAAACCGGAAACTTTCGTAACCAGGAGAGCCGGCGAAAGCCGCAAAGACGGGTTCGTGACGATTACGGATTCCCTTCTGGTTTATACCGTGAAGTATGAGAACTTTGAACTGGCGTTTGAATTTCCTTTCGAAGTGGCGGTTTACGACGACGGTTTTACCCGCCAGGTGATGCCCTATTACTATTATTCCAACCTGCAGGACAGAGGCGGAAAGATAGAAAATATGGATTCCGGCGAGGATGAAGGCTTTGCCTATGCGCAAAAACGCTACACTCATACGATTGCCGTCGATTTTAACGGCAAAACCTATGAGGTGACGGCAGACGTGCTTTTGCGGCGAAAGCTGGGACCGGCCGACGAACCTTACATCGTAAACAGTTCTCTTCTTTCTTACGGTATCAGTCCGGATGAAACGGGAGATGCGCTTTCGATGCTGGTCGTAAAGCAGAAATGGTCAACCGGCGAAGAAGTCGACCGCAACTATGTCATCAATCTCGGGGCGGTTATCCATTCGGAAGTGCTGCACTGGGTTGAGATCGGCGCTTACGGCGGTGATCTGGCCATTGTTTCTGCCGAACTCAATGAGGGCGTTAAATCGCCGCGGACGACGGAAGAAAAGTTCCTTTCGTCGTTTATGGTCGAGCAGGACTATGTGGTGAAATACAACTATTTTACCATAACGGTTCAAGTTGCCCACGACGAGGCGGTTTACGACGACGGCGTTTCGGAATTCGATTTTCCGTGCTATGATTTTGAAAAGCTGGAAAACAGCTTCAGCTTTGAAAAGGGTAATGCCGGAGAAGACGAAAACGGCGCCTATCAGTGGTACACGCTTCGCCATACGGTGAAAGCTTCGCTTGCCGACGGCGGCATAAGCAAAGAAGGAACCGTCAGGATGAACGTAATGTCAAGGCCGTAGCCTTGCACCGTATTGACAGGAAAAACCCCGGAGAAATCCGGGGTTTTTTTGATAATCGTTTTTTCTTCTTTTGAGGGCGTTTTTTCTATCTGAGCGGATTTTACTTTTCGTTTAAGCCCTTAATGACGCTGTAAACGACTCTGAGCTTTTCTTCGCTCATGCTTTTCAGGGCGTCGGTGATCAAGAAAAAGGTCGGGGACAGACTGAGCGTTTCGTCTTCTTCACCACCGGCGTTTCCGGAAGCGTTTTCTGTGTCATCGGGCAGATCGGGGTAATTTTCTTTAATCGCTTTCGGCAAGTCGAAATTAATGCTGACAGCCATTTCCATCAGTGTGCTTAAAGTCGGATTTTGTTTTAAGTCTTCAATTTTTGCGATTGAGCTTTCACTCAATCCGGTAGCCTGAGCCAGTTTGTATCTGCTGACGTTTTTTCTTATTCTTTCTTTTTTGAAGGCGAGAACAACCTGATTTACTCTGCTCTGATTTTTTCTTTTATTGATTAACATGCTTAATCCAAATCCATGACTTTAGTTACTGATCTTAAATATAAAATAACTTGACAGTATATAATACATCTATATAATCATAAATATATTTGAAGATTGCTTCTTAAAAATACTATTACTTTTTAAAGAAAGTATATTTCAAATAGTGATATTATTCTGACGCAATACCTGCAGGAACAGGTATCGGAGGGCTAGAGGTAGCCCGGACGAATTCGCGTTCGTCTGAATTCATACTCGTGCAGCATGCTGATATAAATGCTGTAACTCAGCTATTGACTCTTTGATCGATAACTGAGATTATATCCCCGGTCTCGACTATCGGCCGGGGAGCCCTTCGGGCTTGCCTGAAGGATGCCATTTCACGAGTAATGGTAACATCACCTCCCCGGTCACCTTTTCCGCCCCCGTTTTTCAAATTTCATTTTTTCAAGGGGGGCTGACATGGTTAACAAATCATTTGATAAAAACGCGCGGCGGCAAACGGAAACTGAAAACGAAGATGACGATCTCGGCGAACCGATCAGAAACGCCAGGGAACTGGAAATGTTCATTGCCGCACAGAGCAAGGGAACGTAGCGGGCAATTCATAAATTCGTCGCTTTTCTTCTGCGCTATACGGGATTGCAGCAGATGAAAGAGCAGGCGGAAAAAAAACGACCAAAAGTCAAAGGCAAACTGCCGCGGATAAACTGAAAACTCTGGAACCGTCGGTACGGCAACACGAAACCGCATGACCGGGACGAAACAAAACACCAAAGGCAAATTGCCGCGGGTAAACTGAAAAACCCGGAACCGTCGGTACGGCGACACAAAACCGCATGACAGGGACGAAACAACCTGAATGACCGAGGAGAACGATCATCTTTCACATGTTTTCATTTTCTGCCCGGAATAAGAAAAAAGCGCAAAAACAACCGGCGCGAAAAATAAGAAAAAAAGTCAAGGAAAGAGCGTAAGGCGCGGTAAATAAAAAAGACGGGTGAAAAAAGCACGAAACAACCGCAGCGGGGAATAGAAGGAAGGGGAATAGAAGGAAAATGAAGAAAAAGCGCCGGACAACCGATATGAAGGGCTAATGCATCGAAACGCGAAGGCAGCAACAACCGGCGCGGAAAATAAGGAGAAAAGACGGAAAAAGAGAGCAGGATACGGAAAATAAAAAAGAAGGATGAAAAAAACACGGAACAACCGCAGCCGGAAATAGAAGGAAGGGGAATAGAAGGAAAATGAAGAAAAAGCGCCGGACAGCCGATATGAAGGGGTAATGCATCGAAAAGCGAAGGCAGCAACAACCGGCGCGGAAAATAAGAAGAAAAGTCAAGGAAAGAGCGTAAGGCGCGGTAAATAAAAAAGACGGGTGAAAAAAGCACGAAACGACCGCAGCCGGAAATAGAAGGAAGGGGCAATGCTCCGGAAAACGAAAGTGCCGGACAACCGCAACGGGAGAAACGTGTAATTGTCGGTAGCTCCGTTTTCAGGCTTGCTTTTAACGGAACGGCCGGTATAAAATATGGTATCTTCTGATTTTCAGTGAGAGGCTCATGAAAAGATTTTTCATATTCCTGTTGTTTGTTTCCGCGGCCTTGTTTCCGGCCGTCTGTCCGGCTGCGGCGGCCGATCCTGTCGTTAATATCGGCGGCGTTCGCATCAGAAAAGTTCTGTTTGCCGTTTCTCCCGCAGACCGTCAGGAATGCATGCGCAACAAAGAAAGCTGGGGACTGAAACACTGCCTTTCCGGCGGACGGGATTATCTGGCCGGCGCTGCCAAGGCATGCGGCGGGCTGCAAAACCTGCCGACCGGCAAAGAAGCCAAAGAACTGGCGGTGTTGCTTTACGGCGACGATCGGGGAAAGGATGCCCTTTACGGTCCGCGTGACGACCGGCTGCTTGAACAAATCGGCCTGCCTTCGTCATATGATCATCTTTACGTTTGGCTGGCAGACGAAACGGCCGACGGCAAAGGCGGTTACATCCGCATGTTTGCCGACAAAGGCTCCATTCCCTACTATGCCCGTCGCGACGGCTCGGGGTATGTTTCTTCCGGCTTCGGCCTGATTCGTTATAAAAGCAAATTCGGCTTTCAAACAACGCGGCCGAACGCCGAAGCCCCTTCCGTTATCTGCATTGACAGAAGCCGGGACTGAAACGGCCGCCGTTGTCCTGACACAAAAAAAGGAACGCCGGCAAACGTTCCTTTTTTTTGTATCAGGTATCAGACATCAAACACCATATGCCCGATCATAGAAGACAACCAGCGGTTTTTCGGCATGTTCGCGGAAAAACGCCAGCGCCTTTTCGCACAACTCGCGTCTTTTGATGTACTTCATGGCCGTTTGCAGCTTTTTCTGCTTCACCATTTCCATCTGCGCGCTTTCTCCGAGAGAATGGTACTTGGCGTAAATGGACAAAGCCTCGGGATAGTGTATCAAAAGAGACTCCGTGGAACGGTGGCAGCGGCGGAATTTGAAGTAAATACAGAACAGATCCTTGCGGCCGCTCCGTATCAGTCTTCTTTCCGCTTCGGGATCCAGCTGATATCTTTTCACATAATACTCAAACTTAAAAGTGTCACGTAAAAAGAGAAGCTCATTCTGAGCCTTTATCATCAACTTCCCGTCTCTCAAACGTTCCTTGAACTCTCGCAGACTGTGGTACTTGGTCAACGCAATCTGCCCATTGAGCGTCTGTTTCATAATTGGAAAATTAATAGATTATGGAATAATAAATTATGCTTCTATGGTCGCTGTTTTTTGTCCATTAGTCAAGCTATTTTTATTCTGTTGCAAAAATTTTCATTCTGCGGTATAATAAGTTAAGTTTTGTAAGGAGAATTTTGATGCGCAAACTATGGACATTTCTGCTGGTTTTGGCCTTGATCGGCAGCGCGTTGACCGCCCGGGCCGGCGTCCGCTTTATTACCGATGTGCCGCAAAACACCATTCAGGGCAAGCTTCCCAAGGTTTCCAACAGCGAAAGGAACCGCAGCCGCTGCATTTCGGCCGGTTATACGAAAACCAGAAGTTCCTGCGGCGACAAGGTAGCCGTCCGTCCCTGTCCGCACAATACGCGGATGTTCAAGGGGTGCTGCGACAGGGAATACAGCCATTCCAAAGAATATTGCCTGAGCCGCGGCTTAAAGCCCAGCCGTCGTTCCTGCGAAGGAATGTATGCCTGCGAATAAGGCCGTATTTATAAATTAAAAAAACTCCCCGGAAACGGGAGTTTTTTTATTAGTTGCCTTAGCATCCCCCCATTTTAATGGGGGAGAGTGTTAAAGTGTCGTTAGACACCGCTTTACGCCAACGAGCGTGGTCAAACCGTAAGGTTTGTAGCTGTTATAAAACCTCCGGTTTACTGGGGAATATCTATTCGTTTGTTTTTTGCTTCTTTCACGCCGGGTGGGCTTTTGGCTTTTTCCTCCGGGGCGGACGAAGTATCATTTCAATATATAAAAAAGCCGCTCTTTAAAACGGCATTTTCCGATTTTACACTAAGTGAATCTTTCGTCTTTTCCTTCCGTCGGAACGGACAGAACATGTCCTTAACACCAAAAAGATATTGCCCGGCCGGATCCGGCCGGGGTTTTCACTATACCAAAAAACGCCGTTCTGTTAAGGACGGCGTTTTTCAAAACACTTTCGGACCAACTAGAATCCTTCGGTATCCAAGCGTTTGCGAAGTTGCTTGCGGGAACGTCTGATTGCCTCGGCCTGACGGCGGGCTTTTTTCTCAGAGTTCTTTTCGTGATGGCGGCGCAGCTTCATTTCGCGGAAGATGCCTTCGCGCTGCATTTTCTTCTTCAGAACTTTCAAAGACTGACCGACGTCATTACCGATAACAGTAACTTGAACCACTTAAATCACCTCATTTCAAACTATTATTTGGTTATCTCTCAAAAATTGAGTGTTTCTTACCATATCTAAACGGCAATTGCAACCGTTTTTTAAACCGGCAAAGCAAAATCAGGCGATGATGTTGGGCATGATCTTGGCTTCGATCGACTCGATTTTCTTTTTTACCCCGTTGCGCATGATGTTGAGCTGCTTGGCCTTGGCAAAGTCAATGGTGGCGTTGCGGGCGACCAGATGGCGGATATCGGAACGAACCCGTCTTTCCTCCAGCCGCAGTTCACACAGCTGATGGGTCAGTTTGCTCAAATTGTCATTTTTAACCATTTTAAGATTAATCCCTGGATTTTGTAAATAAAAAGTCCGATTAAAAAATTTTTACAAACAACATTTTGTAAATTTGTGTTGAAATGTAGCACATTTATGCTAAAAAAGCAACCAATATTTATTTGAAACAGGAGTTTTGCATGAATAAGATCAAAAGAATCGGTATTTTAACCAGCGGCGGTGACTGTGCCGGCTTGAACGCCGTCATCCGTTCGGTCGTTAACGCCGCCACGCTCAAAGGCTGGGAAGTTTACGGCATCAAATTCGGCACCGACGGGCTCACCAACCGCCCGCTTGAATACGAAGTGCTGACCGAAGCCGGTTTTTCCGATACGCCGTGGCCGCGCCTGAGCGGTTCCTACCTCGGTTCGCTCAACAGCGGGGTTAAGCTCGAATCCATGGAAACCCTTTCGCAGAAATTCGGCGAAGGCGCCCGCGAACTGGGGCTTGACGCTCTGGTTGTCGTCGGCGGCGACGGCAGCATGAACATTGTCAGCAACTACTGCCACATGGCCGGCATCAAAATGGTCGGCATTCCGAAGACAATTGACAACGACACGCCGATTACCGACGCTTCGGTCGGCTTCGCCACCGCCTGCCAGGTTTGCACCGGCGCGCTTGATTCGCTTGAGCTGACCGCCCGTTCCCACAACCGCGCCCTCATCCTCGAAGTGATGGGTCGCGACGCCGGCCACCTGGCCATGCATGCCGCCCTTGCCGGTTTTGCCGATGTTTGCCTGGTGCCGGAAATTCCCTATAAAATCGATTCGATTATCGAAAAGCTGGAAACGATCAAAAACAACGGCCGCAACCACGCGCTGATCGTCGTTTCCGAAGGCGTCAAACGCGAAGACGGACAACATGTCGCCGCCGCCACCAACAAAATCGGCGAAACCGTTTACGGCGGTATCGGCCAATATCTGAGCGCGGAGATCAACAAGCGCTGCAAAGTCTTCCAGACCCGCGTCACTACTCTCGGCCACACTCAGCGTTCGGGCGATCCGTCGCCGACCGACCGCATCCTGGCCACCATGTTCGGTGCCAAAGCCGTCGAACTGCTGGAAGAAGGCAAAACCAACCGTATGGTGGTTTGGAAAAACAGCAAAATCGGCGATTTTGACATTGACGAAGTGGTCAGGGAAGGCACCACCCTGCTTGACGTCAACAGCGATTATGTCAAAGCGGCCCGCGCCGTCGGCATGTATGTCGGTGAAGAAGAATAAGGCCGTAAACACGTCTTCCCGAGAGCCCGGAAAAACTTCCGGGCTCTTTTTTGCGAAAAAAAATTGACTTTTGACAAAAAAACTGTCACAATATTTTTATACAACAACAAAAGGATACGGGCATGGCGTATAATAAATTGAGAAAACTTCTCGGAATGAAGCCGAAAGCGGACAAAACCACAAGCGAAAAAGGCATTACCACCGTCACCGACTATTTTCCCGACTTTTCGGTCAAAGAGGTGGCAGAATACCGGGAAGACGGCTCGCAGCTTTCCGTATCCCGCTACAGCAAAGGCCAAATCAGCGAAAAAACCGATTATCTCGTTGATGGCGGGCAGACTTTCAGCCTGTATTCCGACGGCGTTTTGACCGAACAGACGACAACGCGCGCCGACGGAGAAAAAACCGTTACGGCCTTCGCCAAGGGTAAAAAAACGGAAAGGACAACCTATCATCCCGACGGCCGCCGCACCGTCGACTCTTTTGAAAACGGCAAACAGACCGGCACGACCGACCATTATCCCGACGGCAGCAAGATCATCAGCACTTTTTCCGATGATTTTAGTTACCAAACCAAAATCAATGCCGACGGCAGCATTGATTACAAAGACAGACTGTGCAGCCGCGGCGGCAAACCGATCACCCGCGCTTTTTCCAGAGAATCACGCAAAACCGCTTATATCAACGTCTATGTAAACGGTTTTAAACTGGGGGAAACGATCGGCCTCGGACATGCCTACAAACCCGAACAGGAAGCGGAATCCGTCCGTCAGAACACCCTGTATAATGCCGCAAACCGGGCTATTGCCAAAGGCGACGGGGATGAGCTGGAAGCCGTCACCGCGCAGGCTCTGAAACAAAAGGAACTGTTGGACAATCCGCAGTTTCAAAGCCTGCTGAATTCCTGCTATGCAGCAACCAAAGCCGCCGTTTCCGTCAAAGACGTCAAAAAATTTCAGGCGGAATTTCACAAACGGCTGGAAGCAAGCGGCTATCAGCGGCTGCAACCGCAAGGGCGGGTAAATTCCTCTTTCGACAGAATGCGCGGCAACCTGGAAACGGCAAAAAACGCCGGCAAAGAACAAACCCCGGCAACAGAAAGCCGGGAAACGCGCAGCGACGAAAAAATCCGGCAAACGCCGTATGCCGGATTCGATAAGAGCCATACCATCGAATAACCCGAGCCGATTTTTTAACCCCGAAGACAAAGCGCTTCGGGGTTTTATGGGGTGTTTTTGACATTGAACTTGTTTCCATGTTTTCCCTTCTTTTCCGCGCCGGTTGTTGCTGCCTTCGCTTTTCGATGCATTGCCCCTTCATATCGGCTGTCCGGCGCTTTTTCTTCATTTTCCTTCTATTCCCCTTCCTTCTATTTCCGGCTGCGGTTGTTCCGTGTTTTTTTCATCCTTCTTTTTTATTTTCCGTATCTTACGCTCTTTTCCCGCCTTTTCACCTCATTTTTCGCACCGGTTGTTTTTGCGCTTTTTTCTTATTCCGGGCAGAAAATGAAAACATGTGAAAGATGATCGTTCTCCTCGGTCATTCAGGTTGTTTCGTCCCTGTCATGTCGTTTTCGTTATCGTACCGACGATTCCGGGTTTTTCAGTTTATCCGCGGCAGTTTGCCTTTGGCTTTTTGTTTCGTCCCGGTCATGTCGTTTTCGTTATCGTACCGACGGTTCCAGAGTTTTCAGTTTATCCGCGGCAGTTTGCCTTTGGTGCTTTGGCGGTTTTCTTCCGCCTATTCTTTCATCTGCCGCAAGCCCGTATAACGCAGAAGAAAAGCGACGAATTTATGAATTGCCCGCTACGTTCCCTTGCTCTGTGCGGCAATGAACATTTCCAGTTCCCTGGCGTTTCTGATCGGTTCGCCGAGATCGTCATCTTCGTTTTCAGTTTCCGTTTGCCGTCGCGCGTTTTTGTCGAATGATTTGTTAACCATGTCAACCCCCTTGAAAAAAATGAAAATTGAAAAACGGGGGCGGAAAAGGTGACCGGGGAGTTCGCGTTACCACTACACTAGAAGTGGCATCCTTCGGGCAAGCCCGAAGGGCTCCCCGGCCGATAGTCAAGACCGGGGATATAATCTCAGTTATCGATCAAAGAGTCAATAGCCGAGTTACAGCATTTATATCAATATGCTGCACGAGTATAAACAGATGAACATCACTTCATCCGGGCTACCTCTAGCCCTCCGATACCTGTTTCTGCAGGTATTGCGTCAGAATAATAATATTAAAAAACTAATTTATTTTGGAGAATGAAAAAGCAAATTAGTTTCTTAAATTATTCTAAGTTTAATATAAAGACCTTTATGAGAAAGTCAAGACATTTTATAGTAAGAACATGAAAACAAGGGAAACAAACAGCGTTGTCAACAACGTCATCATTGCTTTTAAAGATCATTGCCGGCTAAAGAAGATTACGCCGTACCGTTTGTCTTTGATGGCAGACGTGAGTAAAAGCTCAATTTCAAAAATCGGAAATTTTGAACAAAATCCGACTTTTTCAATGATGATAAAATTGTCGGTTGCGGCGGAGTTTGATTTGCCGCAGGCACTTTCCCAAAATTATCCTTATCCGGAATCTGAGCTTGTGCAGAACGAGTTGTTGGGGAAAGATCCTCTGTTTTATTCCGCCGTTAACGAACTTAAAAAACTTTCTCCCCAGCAATTGAAGCTTGCCTGTAAAATACTTGCCGATATTGCGGAAGGATGATATTGTTTCAGACATCATGAATAAACGACAAGCAAAAAGCATAACCAACAAAGTCGTGCTGAAACTGCGTGAGGCACGAGGGGAGATCAGCCAGTATAAATTGGCGAAAGGCACCGGTATGAGCGAAAGTTCCATATCGAAGATTGAGTGTCTGAAGCAAAATCCTTCTTTTATGACTTTGGCCATTATAGCCGAATATCTGGGGTGCTATTTTCCGGAAATTGTTGCTCAATGCTATCCTCCGAAAGAAGATCGGCAGGCGATGGACTTGCTGGGGCATTCGCCTCTGTTTGACATGACGGTTGAGGATTTGAAGAAGCTGAGTGAGGATGATTTGGTGATTGCTCACAGTCTGGTTTCAACGCTGGCCAAAAGAAAGAACAGATAATTTTTGCCGGAAGGAAAAATTATATGACCAAGTCCTTGTATACCGACGAATACGTTTATTTTCGCAAGTTATTGCGCCGGGCAAGGGAAGCTGCCGGTCTTACGCAAACCGAACTTGCCGGAAGGTTAAACAAACCTCAATCATACATCTACAAAAACGAAAGCGGCGAAAGACGCGTCGATGTTACGGAATATCTGGATATTATGTATGCTTTGGGCAAAGATCCTCATGAAATTCTGGATGAGTTGTGTAAAATGTATAAATGAGAATTTGTCTTACACAATGCCGCGTAAAACATTGATAAATTTTTCAATGCGTTTTATAGTTGTTTTATGAACAAGAGAGAAGCCAAAATAATCAGTGACAAAGTTGTTTCCGCCTTAATTGAGAGGCAGAAAGCTGTCTGCATGACTAATTATCAAATTGCCAAGAAAACCGGTTTGAGCGAAAGCACACTGTCGTATATTAAAGATTTTAAGCAAACCCCGCAATTAATGACTTTAATTCTGATGGCGGATGCGATTGATGTTTCGCTTGCCGAGGTTTTCCGGGAAGTGGAAAATTACCACAGAAAACTCTGTAAATAAACTTAAAACCCCGGATTGCTCCGGGGTTTTTTTGCAATGGGAAGAACGGCTATTTTTTAATGTAATTCAGTGCCGTTTCGGTAAAGCCCTTGATGGTTTCCGCGCTTTGTTTCAGCTTGGCATGTTCTTCTTCGCTGAAGGTCGGATACAGGCGGTTGTGAATGCCGCGTTTGCCGATGACGCAGGGCATGGACATGCAGATGTCCTTTACGCCTTCGACTTCATGGTGAAGGGCGGATACGTTCAAAATGGCGTATTCGTTACTGTCAATCGCCTGGCAGATGCGGCACAGGGCACCGGCAATGCCGAACGTGGTAGAACCTTTGCCGTCGATAATCTTATAGGCGGCGTTGCGGACGTTGTCGTCGATTTCGTTTTTAACTTCTTCCGTCAGCGGGCGGTCGAGGTCTTTTGACAGCTGTTCAAGCTGAACGGTGCCGGCCACGGCGTTGGACCAGATCAGCACTTCGCTGTCGCCGTGCTCACCCAAAACGTTGGCGTGCAGCGATTTCGGCGAAACGCCGAGATGGTAGCCGAGCAGGGTGCGGAAGCGGGCAGTGTCAAGTACGGTACCGCTGCCGAAGACCCGGTTTTCGGGAAAACCGGAGAGTTTGATGGCAACGGAAGTCATGACGTCCATCGGGTTGGAGGCGATTACCAGAATGGCGTTCGGCGCATGTTCCGCCAGCTGGGGAATGATGCTTTCAAAAATTTTGACGTTGGTGGCCAGAAGGTCGTTGCGGGTTTCGCCGGGTTTCTGGTTGGCGCCGGCGGTAATGATGACGACGTCGGTGTTTTCTAGGTCTTTATAAGTGCCGGCTTTGATTTTGTTGGCATAGGCAAAAGGCGTTGCGTGGGCGATGTCTTCGGCTTCCGCTTCCGCTCTTTTGGCGTTTTGGTCGATCAGGACCACTTTGCGCGCAACCCCGCGCATGATGAGGGCGAAAGCCGCGGTGCTGCCGACCCCGCCGGCGCCGATGATTCCGATGTTTAGCATTTTTTTCGTCTCCTTAGCAGATATTATTAATTAGATGTTTTTTCGTTCATAAATGTAGGTGCTGCTTTTGGCAAAAGCAAGTGAAAATCGTAAAAAACTTTTATAAAATCCGTCTGTGCGGAAAAGCGGCCGGCCGCGGTTATTCTTCAATCAGCGTTTCTTCGTCGCCGGCGGTAATTTCCGGGTGCTCTTCTTTGAATTCGCCGTCGTCCTCGTCTTCGGCGTTATCCGCTTTTTCCTCGGTCGGCGGCGGAACGGCGCCGGGGATGAGGGTTTCGTCGGCGGCGGTGTTGGCAAAAAGGCCGGTCGTTTCCTGTTTGTAGTTGTGAAGGCGGACGGTAACGAGGATGGTTACCACAAGCAAAACGGTGAAAAAAATCTTTTGCATTTTGAAAATCCTCCTTGAAAAACAGACGCCTCCTTCAACCAAATAGTTAAGCATGAGGAAGCCGGTTGTCAAGGAGAGAACCGATTTATACACTTTTAAATCCGCCCGCAAGGCGAGAAAAACCAACCATTTTGACGGCAGGTAGACCAAAAGAGAGGGAAAATCATGAAAATAATGCTTGTCAATTAATATAAAACTGTGCTAACAAGGCAACACGGGTGATTAAAATGTTGTACCCAATAACTTTATTGTTTTAATATTTTTTGAGGTTTATCAAATGACTGATACAGCTAATCGCGTTAAGAAGATTGTTGCAGAACATCTCGGCGTAGAAGAATCAAAAGTAACTGATACCGCCAGCTTCATTGACGATCTGGGCGCAGACAGCCTGGACACCGTTGAACTGGTTATGGCTTTCGAAGAAGAATTCGGTTGTGAAATCCCGGATGAAGCTGCCGAAAAAATCCTGACCGTTAAGGACGCTATCGATTATCTGAACAAAAACGCTTAAATCTTTTAAGCTGCCGATGACTAAACTCGCTTGACATAAAGCGAGTTTTTTCATATAAAAATTAGCTGAAATACCAATTTAATTTTAAGGAAATTCGATGAGAAGAGTAGTTGTAACCGGAATGGGAATGCTGGCTCCTTTTGGCAGAGGCGTTGACTATAACTGGGAAAACATTGTTGCCGGAAAGTCGGCAATCAGAAGAATTGATGAAGATCTTGAATTGTATGACGTGCCGGTCAAAATTGCCGGCAAGGTGCCGATGGGCAAAGAAGCGCACCGGTTTGACCCGGATACGGTGATGGAACCGAAGGAACAGCGCCGGGTTGACAAGTTTATTCTCTTCGGGATGGCCGCCGGCATCGATGCCATGGAAGACAGCGGCTGGAAACCGGAAAGCGAGGAAGAACAGTATCGCGCCGGCGTGATGATGGGATCGGGAATCGGCGGTTTGCAGACAATTTACGAAAACTCCGTCATCATCAACGAAAACAAGAGCACTCACCGGGTTTCCCCGTTCTTTATTCCTTCCTGTCTGATCAATATGATCTCCGGCAACCTGTCGATCCGTTTCGGTCTGAAAGGCCCCAATCACGCCTGCGTTACCGCCTGTTCGACCGGTACCCACGCCATCGGCGATGCGGCGGCGATGATTGCCCGCGGCGATGCCGACCTGATGCTGGCCGGCGGCGCAGAGTCTGCGGTCAATATTCTGGGGTTGGCCGGTTTTGCCCGGATGAAGGCGGTTACCGCCGATTTCAACGATTGCCCGGAAAAGGCTTCCCGTCCGTGGGACAAGGCCCGCAGCGGTTTTGTCATGGGCGAGGGCGCGGGTGCTCTGGTGCTGGAAGAATATGAGCATGCCAAAGCCCGCGGCGCAAAAATTTATGCCGAAATTGTCGGTTACGGTATGAGCGGCGACGCTTATCACATTACCGCGCCTTCCGGCGACGGTGCCTACCGCGCAATGAAAATGGCGGCCGATCATGCGGCCGAGCACGGGGTGGCTTTGTCCGACATCAGCTATATCAACGCGCACGGAACTTCCACGCCGGCCGGTGACGTCGGCGAAGCGCTGGCGGTCAAACGCCTGTTCGGTGAAAATATGAAAAACGTTTCAATGTCTTCGACCAAGTCGGCAATCGGCCATCTGCTCGGTGCGGCCGGTGCGGTTGAGGCGGTTCTGACGATCAAGGCGCTGTGCGAACAAACCTGTCCGCCGACTCTTAATCTGGAGAATCCGGCAGACGAAGTTGCCGATTTTGATCTGGTGCCGCTTAAAGCCAAGAAGAAAGAGATCAAAGCCGCGATGTCCAACTCGTTTGGCTTCGGCGGAACCAACTCGTCGGTCGTATTTAAGAAAATCGACGATTAAAAAATGGCCTGGTTAAAGGGACTTGCAGCGACGGCAGCAGTCGCTGCCGCGGCGGCGGGGGTGATGTTTTATCATCTGTTCAACCTGCCGAACGAGCGCGGTACGGAAGTGCAGCTGCTGATTGAAAAAGGTGCAGGATCCCGCCGGGTAGCCGAACAACTGGCGGAAGCGGGGGTGATTTCACACCCGCTTCTGTTTCGTCTGGCGGCAAGGGTAAGCGGATTGGACAAAGACCTGAAGGCGGGGGAATATGTTTTTCTGCCGGGTATTTCAATGCGCGAAGTTCTGGCGATCATCAGCCGCGGCGAAGTTCATTACCGTCGGCTGACGTTGCCGGAAGGTCTGACGACCGCGCGGATGCTGGAACTGATCAGAGCCGAACCGAATCTGGCAGGAGAAATTACGATTGCTGCCGAAGAAGGCGAATTGCTGCCGGAAACTTACAGCTATGTTAAGGGGGACAGCCGCGACAGCATTGTCCGGCGCGCACGTCTGGCAATGGAAAAGACGCTTGAAGAGGCCTGGCGGCAGAACCGGCGGAAGGTTTTGAAAAACCGGCGGCAGTTGTTGACGCTGGCTTCCATCATCGAAAAGGAAACCGGGGTGCCGGAGGAGCGGGCCGACGTGGCGGCGGTTTTTATCAACCGGCTGGAAACGGGAATGAAGCTGCAAACCGATCCGACGGTGATCTATGCGCTGACCAAAGGAAAAAAAGACCTCGGCCGGCCGCTTTACCGCAAGGATTTAAGCGTCGAAAGCCCTTACAATACTTACAAATATTACGGACTGCCGCCGGGACCGATCTGCAATCCCGGCCGGGAAGCGATTTTTGCCGCCGTTCATCCGAGCGATGCCGACTATCTTTATTTTGTCGCCTCGGGTACGGGCGGACATCGTTTTGCCCGCAGTCTGAAAGAGCATAACCGAAACGTCAGTCTTTACAAAAAGGCGATGAAGAAAAAATAACTTGCCAGAAGCCGTGAAAAAAGAGTAACATAAAAAGGATTTTTCATTATTAATTACTCATAATTGCACAGCCTATGAATATTATTGATTTTATTGCCGAAACGGCTCGTTTTTTTGCTGGTTTCAACCGTGTGAGAATCCCCGTAACGGCGTATGGCGGCGGTAAATTCCGTTCCCGCCTTGAAAGAGGTTGTCCGCAAAAGGCAAAAACGGCCGGAAAGCGAAAAGTTCTTTATTCCCGTCGTCTGACCCGCTCTTTGGAAAATTATGCCAAAGATTAGCCGGCAGACGCGGATGATGGTTGAAAAAGCGCCCGTAAAACGGCGCTTTTTTGCATATGCGGCCGGGATCAAAACGGGGAAAAGCGGCCGATTTTTGCAGGGTCGACGGAGATATTGACGAAAAATGCAAAAAGGTGTATAACCGAATGCCTAAAAAGTATATTTAATTAATTATTAATCTGTTTGCCGGACTGTTGCAGTTGTCGGTGAACCCTAAAACATATGTAAAATGAAGAAAGATTTACTGTTCTGGTGCATTGCCGCTTTTTTTACGGCAATGTTGTGTGCGTGCGGAAACAAGAGTGACAACAAACGGGAAATACCGGATGCCGGAGATTCCTTTGAGGTTAAAGACGGATGTTCCGTTTCGGCCGAGGGGGTTGAGGTGTTTAAGCAAAACGGTTTGTTCGGAGTCAAAAATTCGTCCGGAGAAATTATCCTGACGCCGCAATACGGCAAGGTCGTCCATTACGGAGTTTCCGAAGTTTGTGACGACGAATTTGCCTTTTGGCTGCCGGAAAACGTTTCGGTTTACGAATCCGTTCCCGATGCCGAATTGTTTTGCGACCGTTTGAACCTGGTTTTGCGCAAAGACACGTTGAGCGGCATTTTTTCCAAAGACGGACGTGAACTGCTGCCGGTTAAATATCCGGAAATTTATGCCATGTCGGCAGCCGGAAGTTACGCGGTGGTGGAAAACGGCGACTGTCTTTCGGTTTGGAAGGACGGGCGTTTCATCTTAAGCGGCTGCGAAAGCGGCTTTTACGGCACCGATCTGGAAAAAAAGCGGTATGTCTTTGCCGACCGGTTTGGAAAACGCTGGGACTTTTATGATTTTGAGGGCAAGAACCATCAGCGGCTGACGTTAAAAGAGGCGCCGCTCGGGGTCTGTCTGCCTCAGTTTCTGGAACCCGGCCGTTTTCTTGTCGACAATTGCATTGTCAATGCCCGCGGCGGCAAACTGGCGGAATTTCCCGAATGGACGGAAGTCTGCGGAAACTTTCTGCTGGTTCCCGGCAGCGACGGAAAGTATGATGTTTTCTTCAACGACGGTAAAAAACTGACCGAAGGAGTCGATATGGCATATATGTTGGTAACGGAGAACACGCCTCACTTGCCGACGGGAGACATTGTCATTGAAGAAAACGGCAGTTTTAAACTGTATGACCGTAACGGAAAGTTCGCGAACAATGTTCCGGGGGTGGTGCCTGTGTGGGTATTTGCCGAACTGAGCGCTGCCGAACATGAAGGGAAAGTTCCCGTATATTCCGATTACGAATAAGTCAACGGTTTGTCGGATAAAAAAGCCGGTATGTTTTTTAACATACCGGCTTTTTTGGGGCTGTTTACCAGGCGCAGTTCAGACCCAGACCGACGGTCGTCGCGTCGTAGTCCGAACCGAACGTATAATTTGCCCAGCCGTAAGCCGAAAGCTGATCGGTGAAGCCGTAGCGCCCGCCAAGCTCAATCCGCCCCAGCGTTTCGTCGTCAAGCGTATTCGTTTTGCCAAGACCGGTGATGTTGACTTCGTCACCGTCGACAAGCGTCTGCACAACACTCGGTTTGACATAGACGTTAGCATAGCCTTCGTCAAGACGGAATGCTTTCGTCAGCTTAACGCCCGCTTCCAGTTCAATTTGCTTAAGGTCGTTATATTCCGCCTTCTTGCCGACGCTGTCGGTGGCGTCGTCATAGTTGACCTGCGTATAGAATACGCCCAGGCTCGGTGTTAAGTATACCGTATCCGTCAGGTTGTAGTCGTACCCGGCCTCCAAGCTTGCGCCGAACTCAACCCCGTCGGTATCGGACTTAATCCCGTCGTCGGTTTTGATGTCTGCCTGCTGAATGCCGCCGTACAAAGTGGCAAACGCATACCAATTGTTCCGGTCATAGCGGTAATACAGACCGGCCAGATAGGAATCGATGTCGATTTCCGAACCGACGGTCGAGTAATAATGCTTGCCGTTGCCGTTCATGTCGTAGCTGCCCTTGCGGTAGGACACAAACAGACCGAGCTTGTTGTTAAGGTCATGCTGCAAATCGCCGCCGGCTTCAATGCCCCAGACGTCGGCGTCAATCTCGGTCGGAGATTTGATGGAGAGCGAAGTGTAAACCGGATTAACCCACAGGTTATGGAAAGCTTCGCCGTTCCAGTAATAATCATAGAAGCCGCAGCCCGGACAATACAGACGATTGTCGGTCACCTTGTTCATGACGTTATAGATCAGGTTGGCGTTCTGAGCCACGGCGGCAGCGGTAACCGACTGATAGCCGATCACTTCCGGCGCAACCTCTGCCTTGCCGCCGGGAGCGGGCATCGGGTGCGGAGCCGGTTTGACATCGGGAGACTGTTCCGCGCAATCCTCTGTATAATCGTTGTTTTGGCTGTTCATGGCCAGTCCCCAGGTTTTGTCGGTTTCATTATATTCGACTTCCCACATATAAGGGCTGCCGACAACGCGAAAAACGGAGAAAGAGTTTTCGTTTCCCTGGCCGTCGTTTGGCGCAGAGGCGAAAACAATACTTTCCTCGCCGCGGATATCTTTGTAATTGAGCGTATTGACGATTACTTTTGTCGTGCCGATAACGTCGCCGCCGATATTGAGCCTTCCGCTTTGTCCGTTGGCTGCGTCAACGTCCAGCCGCAGATAAGGATTGTTAACGGCAATATAATCGTGCGTGATGTTTACGGAAGCGTTTTTCCCGAGTACGACCTGAGTGGTGTCAACCTTAAAATCGTAAACGTTGTTGACCCGGCTGTTGAAAATGACGCTGTTCGTCGTGCATTGCGGACAAACGTCGCCGGTGATGTTTATGTCGTAGGCATAACCATCATATTCGATTTGGTTTGAAACGGCTTTGCCGCCGTCGATTTCATCGTCGAAAACGATTTTTCCTCCGTTGCGCACATCCAGGTTGAGGTTCAGGCGGGCTTCGTCCGTCCCCTGCATCCAGACGGCGTTGTTTATCTTGCCGCGGCTGTCTTCGGTATAGTTTCCGCGGAACAGGGTTTCCGTTCCGTCGGCGGAGATTGTGAGATCGTTGGCGGAATAGACGGCACCGCCCAACGCCGGATGTGAAGCGGATTCTGTTTTGGCATAGTTGCCGATAAAGCGGCCGCTCAAATCACCAATGATGCCGATGGCGTTATAAATAGCACCGCCCATGGCTTCGGCTGATGTCGACAGGCTGTAGTTTCCTGCAAATTCGCCGTTGATGCTGCCGATCTGTACCGGTTCGGACGATTCAAGGGGAGGGGGCAGCAGAGAATCTGCCTGTTCCGTTACCCAGCCGCCGTAGTTGGCGATTGCGCCGCCGGCGGTTCTGCCGTTTGAACGGGTATAATTGCCGATGAAGCAGCCTTTTATCGTATCAATGTAGGCCTTTTTTTTACGGGCAGAGGCATTGATTATGGCTCCGCCGAGGGCCCCGCCGCTTTCCGACAAAACGTAATTACCGACAAAGATGCCGTCGATACTGCCGATGCGGCTGGCTGCGTTATAAAAAGTGGTTGCTCCGTGAAAGCCGTTTGAGATGGCGCCGCCGACATTAGTGTTAGTTTGGGAATAGACTGAATTGTTGACGAAAACGCCGTTTACGTTTTCGATTATTGCAATGCCGGCATTGGCATGGTTTCTGAGTGCTCCGCCAAATGCATTATCATAAGAAGAGTTGCTGCTGGTGTAACGGTTGCCGATAAAGTTTCCGCTGACGCTGCCGACTCTCATGTCGTTGTTTGAGTAATTATAAACGGCGTAGCTTTGCAGATTGACAAAGGTGTCGTTTATGTCCCGTATCTCTTCGGGGGTGTTGTTGAATATAATGGCATTGTCCGTCGCGGTTATTTCACGGCCGTCGTATGTGACCCGGTAATCTTTGTCGATATTGTATCCGTCGGCCGTAACGATGGCGTCACCGTTTATTTTGACTTTACCGTTCAAGCCGACGGCATAGTTTTTGCCGTTGATGCTGATTACCCAGCCGCCGGTCGGTTCCGCGGTTTCCGTATATGTCAGTTCCGCACAGGCGCTGCCTGCCAGAAAAACGCCGGCCGACAACGTTACAAGCATGTTTGTTTTTGCAGTCATTGTTTTTTAGTCCTTGAATAATTTTAACGATCGTTTTTTTACCTCTTTTTTTTATACCGGCGCTGTTTCACAACGGTTTGATACTAAATAAATTTTCTTGCTTTCGGGCAAAAAAAGCTATACCATTTTCCCGTAACAAAAAAACGATCCTTTTTTTGCCGCGCAAAAAAGGATCGCATAAGTTTTTATTTTTTATAATATTCCGGGTTCGGCCGTTCAGGCCTGGCCGAGTGTTTCCAGCAGCATCGGATAAAGCGCCTGCCGGGGTTCCATGCCCTTGGTCAGGACAACGTTGAAAACCGGATACATGCGCTCGCATTCTTTTACCGCAATGTCCATCACGTGAGTCAGCTGGATTGAGAAATCTTTGTTGTCCGGGTTGTAGAACAGAGAATAGCGGAAAACCGGCATTTTCTGTTCGGTCCAATAGGAAAAGTGACCGACCCAGAGGTCGTCGTTGATCAATGCCAGCAGTTCAAAAATCTTGTTGTGGTCCTTTTGCTGGTCCTCGATATTGATCAGGCAGGAAACATGCAGACAGTGCATTGATTCTTCCCATGAGAAAAACAGCAGCATCTCGTTCCAGCGGCCTTTTATCTCGACGACCACTTCGTTTCGGCTGCGTCTTTCCAGCTCGTAAGCCTGGCGGTTGAGGATGTGCTCGACCACGTCGATCGGGTTGCTGGCAGTCTCTTGGGATTCGGCCGGATTCATTACAGATTTCTCCATTAAAAAATACAAAACACCCGGGTTTTGTTTGCTCTTTAATAATTAGCATTATCGAGTCGTAAATGACAATCGGTGTCAAAAAGTTTTCCACCTGATTTATTTTCTTTATTTTAAAACGATGAAAATGTTTATTAAAAACAATATGTTGATTTTGCGGAGGCGAAAAATGTTTTTTTAGGTGTGGATATATTGAAGAAAATTAATATACTCTTTACCGGTTGAAAAGGAAAACGGCGCCGCCGCCGTTGTTTTTTAGGAGTTAAGATGACAGGATTAGCTTTTCCCGATGTTTCCCCGGTTATGTTTTCAATCGGCGGTTTTGCCGTGCGCTGGTATTCGATGGCCTATCTGGCCGGGATCGTTCTGGCCTGGGCATGGCTGCTGAGAGATGTGAAAAAATATCGGCTGGACTTTGACAAGCCGGCGATTGAAGACGTGGTTTTTTACGTGACGATCGGGATCATTGCCGGCGGCCGTCTCGGCTATGCCCTGTTTTACGGCGGTTCGGCTTTTTGGCGGGAACCCTGGCAGATTTTGGCCATCTGGCACGGAGGCATGTCTTTTCACGGCGGCGCGGTCGGGGCAGTTTTCGGCCTCTGGTATGCCGCGTATAAACATAAGCTTGATTTTTGGCAGTTGACCGACATGGCCGCGCTTTATGCGCCGATCGGATTGTTTCTCGGCCGGCTGGCCAATTTCGTCAATGACGAGCTGTGGGGACGGGTGAGCGAGGTGCCGTGGGCGGTGCGTTTCCCTTCCGGAGGGTATCTGCCGCGTCATCCCTCACAGCTCTACGAGGCTTTTTGCGAAGGGCTGCTGATGCTTTTGATCCTTAATTGTCTGTGGCGTTTCTGCCCTGTCGTGCGCAAACGCAAAGGAACGGTTTCCGCCCTGTTTGTGGTTTTGTATGCGGTTTTCCGCATTGTTCTTGAAAATTTCCGTCAGCCGGATGCGCAGCTCGGGTTTTATTTCGGTTTTATCACTATGGGGCAAATGCTCTCGTTGCCGCTTCTTGTCTTTGGCGGCTGGCTGTTTCGGCGCCGTTTCGTTAAGCCTGAGAAGTGATGTTCTGGGTAAATTTGTAGGTTTTCTGCAAAATTTTGCGGGCGCGCATGAAGACCTCGAAAACGTCGGCGTCGCTGCGTTTCTTGTCGGCCACGCTGCAGGAAACGGTCAGTTTCAGCGCCTTTTTGCGGCCGCTTAAAAGAAATTCGGAAGCGGCGACGGTGCGGCGGATGTTGTCGACGCGGGCAAACGATGCGCCTTTTTCCGCCGCCGGGAAGATGACGATGAATTCGTCGGCGCCGCAGCGGTAAACGTGGGCGTCGGGTTCCAGTTCGCAGATCTTTTTTGCGATCATGACGACGATTTCGTCGATCCCGGACTTTTTGAAAATCTGAGCCAGGTGCTTGTAGTCGTCGATACAGATGATGCCCAGGCCGTATTTTAAGGGCAGCGAAGCCTGTGCGCGGATGAAGGAGTTGCCGTTGTCAAGCCCGGTGACGACGTCTTTGCGCGCGGCATAGAGAAGCGAATGGATGATGCCGCAGAGAACCGTCAGCGCGGCGGTGAAAAAGAAGAGGGCAAGCGGCGAAGGGCGGTCGGAAAGGTAAAAACCGAGCATGACGCTGACAGTGGCGAAAAAAAGCGAAGTGGTAAGTATTTCGTCGCGGATTGAAGAGTGAACCAGCATAATGATAAGAACCGACAGAAACAATGCGAGGCCGAAAGTTTGCAAGCCGCAGCCGTTGCAGAAAAAGGCGCTGAAGTCGATGCCGACGCGGTAACGGCCGAGCTGCTCGCCGAGGGCAAGCGCGGCAAAGACGACGATGAGGAAATTGACGGTATCAAAGGAAAACAGCGGCCGGTTGGGCAGAAAATAGAAAAACAGGAAACAGACCGCGGTGAGAAAACAGAGGTTATAATAGTCCGCGGTCAGGTTATAGATAATGCCGTGGGCAAATTTGAGGTAGTTTATCAGGCAGTAGGCAATCAGCAGAACGAGGACGAAAAACAGCGGCCGGTTGCGGTTGAAATAAATCAGAATGCCCGCCGAAGCCGCGCAGGACAGGAAAAAGCCGACGTGAAGAAAACGCTGCGCCTCTTCGCCGAACGGCGCCAGCATGAAATAGGCTCCGAGCGCCGTGCCCAGCAGCAGAACCGGCAGCAGCGAATTTTTCATCAGCGGCAGAATCTGTTTCAAATATCCGGCGTATTTTTTCCACACTTTGCTTTCTCCTCAATGCGGAGAAATTTTAACACTCAAGCGTTTAAATTTTGTTTACGCATTTTAAAATCGAGCTGTCGCCGTAAGAATAAAAACGGTAACGTTGCTCAATCGCGTGACGGTAGGCCGCTTTCATCCTTTCGGTGCCGGCAACCGCGCAGATCAGCATGAACAAAGTCGACTTCGGCAGGTGGAAGTTGGTGATGAGCATGTCGATTGCGCGGAACTTGTATCCGGGCGTGATGAAAATGCCGGTGTCGCCGGCGAAAGGATGCAGCACGCCCTGTTCGTCGGCCGCGGTTTCCAGCAGCCGGAGCGAGGTGGTGCCGACGGCGATGATCCGCCGCCCTTCGGCCTTGGCCCGGTTTACGGCATCACAGGCTTCGGGCGAAATTTCGCAATATTCGGTGTGCATTTTATGGTCTTTGGTGTCGGCGGTTTTGACCGGCAGGAAGGTGCCGGCGCCGACATGGAGGGTAACAAACACTTTTTCCACCCCTTTTTCTTCCAGTGCCCGGAACACGCGGTCGGTAAAGTGCAGACCGGCGGTAGGCGCGGCAACGGCGCCTTCAAAACGGGCATAAATGGTCTGGTAGTTTTCCTTGTCGTTGTATTTGTCCCAGATTCCCCCTTGTGCCGGTTTGTCGCGTTTGATGTAGGGCGGCAGCGGCATCAGTCCGTATTTTTGCAGATCGGAGGCCAGCTGTTCGGGCGGGCAGTCAAAGGCGATCAGGACACCGTCGTCTTCCTTTTTCTCAATGACGGAGGCGGTAAAGCCGCTTTCTTCCGGAGTAATGTCGTCGGTGTAAAAGCAGACGGTGTCGCCCGGGTGCAGGCGTTTGGCATTTTTGACGAACGACCACCAACGGACGCCGTCAACCGGCCGGTAGAGCGTCACTTCCACTCTGGCATCGCCGCGGGCGCCGTAAAGGCGGGCGGGAATAACCTTGGTGTCGTTGAAAACCAGCACGTCGCCTTTGCGGAGAATGTCCGGCAGGTCGTAAAAACGGCGGTCGGCGATTTTATCTTCCTCGCTCAAATCGAGCAGGCGCGACGTATCGCGCGGGCTGGCCGGCTGTTTGGCAATCAGGCTGCGGTCCAGTTCAAAGTCAAAAATGTCTACTTTCATCGTTGGTTGTCCTTTTTGCGCCCGTTATATTACAGGCGGCGTTTATTTGCAAGCGGTTAACGGCGAAAAAGCGAAAAAAATGACGGATAACATTGCCGGCCGGCGTTGACAAGAAGGGGAAAAAGTTTATTATTCGTTCAAGATTTAACTGCTACAGAGAAAGAAAAATGACCAACATCGTAACCATGATTCCCGTGCGGATGGCGTCAACCCGCCTCCCCAACAAACCGCTTTTGGACATCAACGGCAAAAGCCTGCTGCAAAGGGTGTATGAAAACGTTAAAAAGACGGTGCCCGGCGACGTTTTTGTCGCTGCCGGCGACCGGGTGATCGTCGAAGCCTGCGAAAAATTCGGCGCGAAAGCCGTTCTTACCGATCCCGCGCTGCCTTCGGGTACCGACCGGATCGCCGCGGCGTTAAAAGAAATTGATCCCGAAGGAAAATATGACATCGTGGTCAACTTTCAGGGCGACGCGGTCAATGTCAACCCGGCCGTCAACAACGAGCTGATTGCGATGATCGAACGCACCGGCTGCGACATTGCCACCGTCGGCATGCTGTTTGACAAAGCCGGCGACGTCAAGGTGCCGAGCAACGTCAAAATCGTGATGGGTCTGCGCGAAGGCGAGGACGAAGGCCGCTGCCTGTATTTCTCGCGGGCGGAAGTTCCCTTTATCCGCAACCCGGAGAGCTGCAAAAGCCGGGATTTCTACCACCATATCGGTATCTACGTTTACCGGGCGGAATCGCTGAAAAGGTTTGTCGACCTGCCGGTCGGCGTGCTGGAAGCGAGGGAAGGGCTGGAGCAACTGCGCGCGCTTGAAGACGGCATGTATATCCGCGCCAAACTGGTTTCGGAACTGACGCTTGACAAGAACGCGCCGGCCGATATCGATACCGAAGAGGATCTGGAAGAAGCGCGCAAATGGATTAAGTGACAATTCGTTTGACAAGCGGCAAAATCAGTGTCCCAATAGCAGGGACACTGATTTTTTGTGCTTCAAACGTCCGCGCAGGCAGATATGGACATGCCGGCCCGGCCGTAAGGCCTGCGAAGCTTCGGAGCGGGGCGGACGAGGTTCGGAACGGGGGAATGCAGCCTGTGTGAACAGGCGGAAGGTTATACCGGAAAGAGAGAGGAAAATGTACGGAGACATTATCATTTTAAGCGGTGCCGGAATTTCGGCCGAATCGGGGATTCCGACTTTTCGCGACAGCGACGGGCTGTGGAACAATCACCGGATCGAGGAGGTGGCGACGATCGAGGCCTATCGGCGCAATCCGGAAGCTGTACACGACTTTTACAACAATTTGAAAACCGATTTGCAAAAGGCGGAGCCGAACCCGGCTCATCTGGCGATTACCCGTCTGCAAAACGAATATAAGAACGGAACCGTCAGCGTGGTGACGCAAAACGTGGACCTGCTGCACGAAAAGGCCGGCAACCGCAACGTTTATCACATTCACGGACAGATCGACCAGGCGGTGTGCATGAACTGCGGCCGGGTGATTACAACCTGGGGCGAAGTGACGACGGAAACCGTCTGCCCCGGCTGCGGGGTGCCGGCGATGATGAAGCCGAACATCGTCTTTTTCGGCGAAAATCTGCTCCGGATGAACGAAGTGGACGCTTTGCTCGACAAGTGCCGGCTGCTGATAGCGGTGGGTACTTCCGGCGCGGTTTATCCGGCCAACACTTTTGCCCGGATTGCCAAATATCACGGTGCCGATACGGTGGAACTGAACTTGCACACGACCGTCAACAATTATGATTTTGACTGCCATATTGTCGGCCGGGCGGGGGAAACGCTGCCGGTTTTTGTTGACGAACTGCTGGCGGAAAACTAGCTGCTTTTTTTGATCCGCGCGTTTCTTTCCCAGAAAACGCCGTCGGCGTAACCTTGAATCGAAGGGGCAGTTTCCGCCCTTTCCAGTCGTTTTTCCGCCCAGGCGCAGTATTCCTGGTTTTGTTCGATGCCGAGATAGCGGCGGCCGAGTTTTTTGGCGGTGACGGAAGTGCTGCCGGAACCGAGGAACGGATCAAACACCATGTCGCCGGGGTTGGAGCTTGCCAGAATCAGTTTGGCCAGCAGCTTTTCCGGCTTTTGGGTCGGATGACTGGTGTTTTCGGGCATGGACCAGTAGGGAATCGAAACGTCGTCCCAGAAGTTTGAGGGACAGGTGTTGCGGAAGTTGCCGTCCTCGGTCGCTTCCCAGTCTTTGGGCTGCCCGTCGAGTTTGTACGGCGCCAACACTTTTTTGCGGATTTTGACGGCTTCAAGATTGAAGGTGTAATGGTCGGAACAGGTGGCAAACCAGATGTCTTCCATGCCGTTTTTCCAGTTGTGCAAAGCGCCGCGCCCCTTTTCCCGCTGCCAGGTGATGCGGTTTTGCAGGCGGAAATGGTTTTTCAGGACCGGACCGATGACAAGACTTGATTTCCAGTCGCAGCAGACGTAAAGGGAAGCGTCCGGTTTGAGCAGCGGTTGCAGCTTTTCGATCCAGCTTTCGGTATAGGCGGCATATTCGTCGTCGCCGATTTCGGTAAAACGGCGTCCGTGGTAGTCTTTGGTGAGGTTGTAAGGCGGATCGACGATCGCCAGATCAACAAAACTTTTCGGCAGTTGTTCCATAACCGCAAACGAATCGCCGACAATGGTGCGGTCGGCCGGCAGCGGCGGCAGCGGTCGGTCGGCAAAAAGGCAGCGGCCGAGATATTTTTTTGCTTCCGAAGGGTTTAGGCTCAGCGTCTTGTTGCGGGGGGATTTGGCTTTGCTTTGCATGTTCTTTCCTCAATACCGTCTTTTTATAACAAAAAACGGCAGAAAAGCAAAGATTTTGTCACCGGAAAAAAATAAATTTTTTTCTTCGTTGCATTCTCGAAATTAGCCGTTAATATCCGGCGTATACGAATTTGTGACCAAAGCAACCGGAGAGGATTATGTACTACAGTCTTTTTGAAATTTTTGCCGTCGGAATAGGGCCTTCCAGTTCGCATACGGTGGGGCCGATGAAAGCCGCCTGCCGCTATGTCGGAAATCTGCGGGAGCAGGGTCTTTTGGCGCAGACGGCAGCGGTTAAAACCGAACTTTACGGTTCGCTGGCGCTGACCGGCCGCGGCCACGGTACCCTGAACGCGGTGGTTTACGGCCTGCTCGGATTGAAGGCGGAAGAGGTGGATCCGGAGACCGATTACATCGGCCGGGTGAAAGAAGACGGAGAACTGGCGCTCGGCGGAGAAAAGACAATTCCGTTCGACATGGAGAAAGACATCGTTCTCAACAAAAAGACCTTTTTGCCCGAACATTCCAACGGCATGAAGTTCAGCGCCTTTGACGACAAGGGAAAGCTTTTGCTGGAAGAGGTTTATTTTTCCGTCGGCGGCGGCACCGTTGCCCGCCGGGACGAAATGGCCGGACGAATCGGACGCGAGCCGTACAAAGTGCCGTTTCAGTTTGACAGCTGCAGGGAAATGGTCGAATTGTGTAAACGTTACAATCTGACGATTGCCGATCTGGTGCTGCAAAACGAAGAAGCCCTGCGCGATGCGAAAGAGGTAAAGGCCGGCATTATTGAGCTGGTGCGGATCATGCAGGACGCGGTTACCCGCGGCATTCATGCCAAAGGCGTGCTGCCGGGGGGATTGGGGCTGGCCCGGCGGGCGCCGGAAATGTACCGCCGGCTGGAGGAAAAGTTTTTTGAAAACGACGTTGATCCGCTGATGATTGTCGACTGGGTCAACCTGTGGGCGTTTGCGGTGTCGGAAGAAAACGCCGCCGGCGGCAAAATCGTGACCGCGCCGACGATGGGGTCGGCCGGGATCGTGCCGGCGGTGATGCGCTATTATCAGCGTTTTGCCCTGTCAAAGTCGCCCTATGAACGGGAAAAGGCGGACATTATCTTCATGGCGACGGCTTCCGCCGTATGCAGCCTTTACCGTACCAACGCTTCGATTTCCGGCGCCGAAGTCGGCTGCCAGGGGGAAGTCGGGGTGGCCTGTTCAATGGCGGCGGCGGGATTGACGGCGGTGCTCGGCGGCAGTCTGAGCCAAATCGAAAACGCGGCCGAAATTGCCATGGAACACAACCTCGGACTGACCTGCGATCCGGTCAGGGGACTGGTGCAGATCCCCTGCATTGAGCGCAACGCGATGGCGGCGATCAAGGCGATCAACGCTTCGCGGCTGGCCATGCGGGGAACGGGGCGGCATATGGTAAGCCTGGACAGCATTATCAAAACCATGTATGAAACCGGCCTGAACTTAAGCACCAATTACAAGGAAACGTCGCTGGCCGGGCTGGCGGTCAACGTTCTGACCTGTTAGACGGTGACGGAATAATGGCGGAAATTTTTTGGCATACGGCGGCGGACGCCCTGATCGACTCGCTAAAACTGTTTCCTTTTCTGCTGGCGACTTATCTGGCGCTGGAGTATCTGGAAGAAAAGGCAGGGGACAAAACGGTCAACCTGATCCGCCGTTCCGGCCGGGCAGGTCCTCTGATCGGCGCGTTGTGCGGATTATTTCCTCAATGCGGGCTGGCGGCGGCGGCTTCCAACTTTTATGCCGCGCGGGTGATTTCCGCCGGCACTTTGATTGCGGTTTATCTTTCCACTTCCGACGAAATGCTGCCGATTTTGATTTCCAGTGCCGCACCGGCGCCGTTGATTGCAAAGATATTGCTGATCAAGGTTGCGGCCGGCCTTTTCTTCGGTTTGGCTCTGGATTTTTTCGCCTGCCGTTCGTCGCTTTTGCGGCCGCGGAACGTTGACGTGGAAACGCTTTGCCGCAATGATGACTGCAAATGCGAAGAAGGCGGGGGAATCTGGCGGTCAGCGCTCCGGCATTCGCTGAAAATTACCCTGTTTGTTTTGGTTGTCAGCTTTTTGTTTAATCTGGCGATGGCGATGCTCGGGGCGGCGCCGTTTGTCCGTTTCCTTTCCCATCCGCTGGCGGGACCGGCTGCGGCCGGGCTGATCGGGCTGGTGCCGAATTGTTCGGCCTCGGTAATTGTTACCCGGCTTTATCTGGAAGGGGCAATCGGTTTCGGCGCAATGATGGCGGGTGTTCTTGTCGGTGCCGGTGTGGGACTGCTGGTTCTTTACCGGGTCAATCCGCGCTTAAAGGAAAACCTGCTGCTGACCGCAATTTTATACTCCGCCGGCGTACTGACCGGAAGTTTGATTGATTTTCTCGGCTGAAAGTGAAGGGCATTTTTTCTATTGGAAGCTGCCGGCCATAAAGCCGCCGTCGACGATAATGTCCTGTCCGTTCAGGTAACGGTTGTTTTCACTGCACAAAAAGTAAACCACTTCGGCGATGTCGGCCGGTTCGGCCAGTCGTTTGAGAGGCACTTTGGAAGCGAGAAAAGCTCTTTTTTCGGCATCGTTGCGGCTGCGGAACATGGCGGTGTCAACATAGCCGGGAGAAACCGTGTTGCACAAGATGCCGAATTGTCCGAGTTCAAGCGCCAGCGTCTTGATCAGTCCGACCAGCCCGTGTTTGGAACAGGCGTAGGAAACCCGGTTTTCCCGCGAGATGGTGGCGTAAAGCGAGGCGATGCCGACGATGCGGCCGCGTTTTTGTTCTTTCATGTAAGGGGCGACCGCACGGGTGATTTCAAGCAGCGAGGTCAGGTTGATGTTCTGGGTGCGGTCAAACTCTTCGATCGTGGTATCTTCGACCGAGAGCGGCGGATTGTAGCCGGCGCAATGAACGACGGCGTCGAAACGGCCGTCCCGCGCGGCAAAGTAGTTTTTTACCGCGGCAAGATCGGAAAGGTCCAGTTCTTTGCTGCCGGGAGCGGTGACTTCGTATCCTTCCCGGGCGAATTTTTCGCAGACGGCGGAACCTATTCCGCCATGTCCGCCGGTGACAAAAACTTTCATTTTTTCTTCTCCGCCAAAAAATTGCAAAACTTTATGATATATTTATAATATTTTTAGAAAATAACAACTATAATTACTATATATAAGCAAAGGGCGTTTGCATTTTGAACGCGGAATTTAGAAAACGTAAGGAAAAATAATGGCATTACAAACCAAAAAAATTTTGAAAAAAATGGTTTCCTGGGCGGGACTGTTTTTCTTTGTGCTGGCTGCCTACATGCTTTATCGTCAGCTTTCCAAATACAGCTGGACGGACATTAAGGACGCGCTGCTCGGCATTCCCCCGCACAATCTGTGGATGGCCTGTCTGGCCTCGATCGGCGGTTATGTGGCGCTGTCATCCTATGATTATCTGGCATTGCGTTACATCAAGCGCAAACTGGCACCGTGGAAATGGATTTTTGCCGGCTTTATCGGTTTTTCGGTCAGTAACAACGCCGGTCATGCGATCGTTTCCGGCGGCACCATCCGATACCGTCTGTATACCCGCTGGCGTTTTCACGGCGGCGAGATCGTGCGGATGGTAACCTTTTCCGGCTTTACCTATCTGGTTGCCTGTTTCTTTCTGATTATCGTCGGTTATGTCATTACCCCGTCGCATGCATTCGGCGCCGGTTCGGTTTCCAAACTGACGACCGAAGTCGTAACCCTGGGGTCGGTGATCGGGCTGGCGGTTTATTTCGGCCTCAGCCTGTTTTACAAAAAGCCGCTGATGGTCAAAGGCGTGGTGTTTGAAATGCCGCCGTTCAGAATGGCTTTGGCGCAGGTGTTCATCGGCGCGGCGGACATTCTGATGGCCTCGCTGGTGCTCTATTTTTCGCTGATTCCTTTTGTCGACATTTCTTTTGCCACTTTTATCGGGGTGTTTATCATTGCCCAGGTGCTGGGCGTGTTCAGCCAGGTGCCGGGCGGGTTGGGTGTTTTTGAAGGGCTGTTTATGTATATCATCCCGGGCGATCATAATCAGGCGATGTTGTTCGGCGCGCTGCTTGCCTATCGCATCATCTATTATCTGCTGCCGATGGTTGTTTCGGCGGTGATGCTGTTTTCTTACGAGGGGTATCTCAAGTATGTGAAAAAACAGCGGCTGGAAAAGCTGAAGATCGTCAACACCGCGCAGATGAACCGTAACAAAATATGACAAGGGCCCCGGGACGCGGGGCCTCTTTCAGGAAGGCAGAATGCTGACGATGAAGGCGACGAGAATGAGGATCATCAGCGTCATGCCGACAAGGATGACGGCGGGCGAAGATTCCGTTTCTTTCCGCAGGCGCCAGTCGGCGGCAAAAATGCCGAGGTAGCTGACCAGATAGGCGGCGCTCGACAGATTGACGATTGAACTGAAATCAAACGCGACGGTGGCGGCGATGATCAGCGCGGTGGTGGTAAAGTTGCCCCAGGTTCCCTGCCGCCAGAATTTCCTTTCGTAAATCGCGGGCAGCACTTTTTGTTCGCCGAGGGAACGGGAGATGCGGAAAATGCTGAAAAAAGTGGCGTTAATGCCGGAAACGAAGGCCAGCACGGCGGCAAGAAACATGAAGGCGTAGCCCCAGGAGCCGATCAGCCGGTCGGCGACCGCCGTTACCGCGGTGTCCGTATTGTGCAGCAGGTCGCCGGAAGGCGTATAGTTCAAGACCACGTAGGTGAGCCCGAGATAGAACAGGATGATGATGCCGAGGGTGAGAAAAATTCCCCTTTCGATCGTTTTATGCGGATTTTTGACGTAAGGGGTGGCGTTGGTGATGACGCCGTAGCCGGCATAGGCAAAAAAGGTGATGCCGATGCTGCGGAGAAAGTCCGTCGGCCCGGCGCGGAAGTCGACCGGCGCCAGTTTCATTTCCGGGCGGGCGAAGGCGACGACGATCAGAATCAGCAGGATCGTCATTTTGATGCCGACGATCAGCGTTTCCGAACGGCCGACGTCGGAAGCCTGCAGCATATTCAAAAAAGCGAGCGATATGATCAGCAGGGCGGCAAACGAGTTGATCCAGAGCGGGGTCGGCGGGATACGGTCGAACAGTTCGGTGGCATAAATGCCGAAAGCCTTGGCCATCATCGAGATTGAAATTGCCGAGGTCAGCATATAGACGACCGACAGGCCGCCGGAAATCCATTTTTCGGGAAAGGCGATGTGAAAATAGTCGGTGAGACCGCCGGCGGTGTGATAGCGGCCGGCCAGCCGGGCATAGGAATAGCCCGAAAACATGGCGGTGACGCCGGCGATGATGAAAGAATAGTACGCCTTGTGGCCGGAAAGGAGAATAACCTGGCCGAGCAGGGCGAAAATACCCGCGCCGACGATCGAACCGATGCCGAGCGCAACGATGTTGAGCAGATTCATCGAAGATTTGTTTTGCAGCATGAACAACTCCCTGTTTTTTAGAAGATGTAATCTTTACCGGCGCAATTTCAATTGAATTTTTTAGACAAAAAATGTTTGCGCTTATGAGGCGTTTGTGTTATATTTGGGCCATTGTTTGATAAAAATGCGGTTTTTGATCATGAATGAAGACAGTTTTATTTCTCCGGCCTTAACGGGCGATATCAACGAAAGGCTGGAAAAGCGCTTTGCGGACGAGGCCGTCCGCCGACAGAGTTTCAATGAAATCGAAAATATTGCCAAAATTTTGCGCATAGGCAAAAAATTTAAAGTTCCGCAGGCCGAACTGCTGTATCAGCTCTCGGACAAAAGTCCGTTGGAACTGTACCGGATAGGCCGGGTCTGCAAAAAATTCGCCGGCATTGCGGAAGCGCTCGGCGACAATGACGACGACAAAAATCTTTTGTGCCGCGTCCTCAATAATTATGTCAGGGAACAAATGCCGCTTGACCGGGAAGGGATTCTGGCCGACAAAATTGCGGAAACTTTTCCCAAGGTTTTGAACTATGCCCGTCCGGACGACATTACCGTTTCCGTTTTTTACAACAAGCATCACGAGGAGCATGTCGAATTCAGCAAAAGGGAAATTGTCGACAAGTTTTATTCGGTCGATTACGGCGTGTTGGTGGCCAATTTGGGACAGATAAAAACGCCGATTTTCGGCAAACGGAATCTGAAAGACGACGTTAACGAAGTAAAACGGCTGGAAGTCATGTCGCAGGCCGTCGGAAAACTGCCGCCGGCGAAGTTCATGCTGTTTGCCCTGCATTTTGACAAGTATATCGAAAAGCTTTCCGACATTGACGACGATTTGATGACGGGTGCGATCAAAAACGTGGTGCCGGTGATTAAAAACGGGAAAAACAAAATTCTCAATTCCGTCGGCAACATCTGGGGAACCGATATCTGCGACCATGGCAGCAGCGGTTTTGTCTTTCGCTGCCTAACCTCCAGGGTTACGCCCTACAACATCACCCGGCTGTGCCGTATCGCCGAACAGATTCCTTCAAGCGACGAAAACCGCTTTGAACGGATCCGGCTGGACGCGATTGCCGTCAGCGGCGCCTTTCCCCAGCTGCGTTCCTATATTCACAACCAGCAGCCCGAACAGCATAAGCTTTTGAAAAGAATGGTCTGGTATTATGATGCGGCCAAGGGGCTTAATCCCGAATTGCAGGAAGAATACAGACGAATGAAACTGCAGCGGATCATCAATTACATCGAAAAGAATTTTCCCGATTACAAAATTTCCGGCGACGATTTGTTTAACATTGAGAAGTATGAGATGCCGACGAGGGATGCGGACGGAAAACAGACGACCAACATTGAAGTTTTGCGGCGGCTGATGGACAATACGACGCCCCGCACCCTGGAAACGCCGCAGATCAACGACCGTTATACCAAACATTTGCTGGAAGACATGATGGACGCCAGATTTCCTTTCGTGACCCATGAAACCTACGGCAAATATCTGAACAAACTGAACAACCATCTGGAAAGGAAGATGAAGGGCGGCGCCATAGGCATTCCGCCGCGAACGATTAATTCCATTTTGTGGGGCGAGCGGCGGGGCTTTCTGGTGTTGAAAGACATGGACGCCGGTTATCAGCTGCACGCTTTTACGACGCCGTGGTTTAAGGAAATTCTCCGTTTTTACGAGCTGACGAATTCCGCTTCCGACGTGCCCAATACCGATTTGAGCAAGTTCCTTGCCTCGATCAGGGACAGTGAGATGGAGGAAGCCTATTCGAAAATTTCCTACCGGGTCAGCGCCAACATCACGGCGTTGTCCAAACGCCAGAGGGCGGATGCGACGGAATATTCCCGATATATCGGAAACCTGAACATTCCTCCGGCAGAAGCGGAAAGGCAGCAAAAGAAAATCAAGGATTCCCTGGACATAAAAATCAGCCGCAACATGTCCGGTTACAGTCTGGCCAACGCGTTGTTTGACTGCATTTCCCCCAAAAGAATGCCTTACAAGGCGTTGGCCGACTACATGAAGCGCCGGCAGTCTTACCGCTAAAGGCTGCCGCGCTTTTCCGGCCGGATCGGTGTTTTTTCGTTTTTCGGGCGGGACGGAAAACGGGGGATTGCTTTTACTTTATTCTTTTGCCGCGGAAACAAGCAGCATCATCGGCCGCCGCAGTTCGTCCCGCATTTCCGTTATGCTTTGCAGCATCTCGGCGGGCGGTTCGGGTTCGACCAGTGCCGTAAGCCGGAAGTCGGCAGACGTCAGACCGCGGATATACGTGGTGAGGGTTCTGTGGTGCTTGGTTATTTTTTCTCCGAGGAAAACGGCCTCCCTTTTTCCCTCAAAAAAATAATTGTCGACCGGCCAGTGTTTTTTGTTTCCCTTTTTGTCATAACACCAGTCCTGTTTTCCCTGAGCCGTAAAAACGGGATGTTCGACGGAAAACACAAAACGGCCGCCGGCGGGCAGGATTTGCGCAACTTTCCGGCATATGGCGGCGAAATCTTCCACGTAATGCAACGCCAGGGAACTGATGACGACATCAAAAGAGTTCTCGGCAAAATCAATATCTTCGATGGCCGTTCTCCGGAATTTGACGTTGCCAAAGCGATTTTTTCCGGCGGCGGTTTTCAGCATTTTTTCCGAAACGTCGATACCGAGAACCTGTTTTGCCCCGTGTTCGGCCGCGTAAAAACAGTGCCAGCCGAAGCCGCAGCCAAGGTCCAGTACGCGTTTTTCCGCAAAATCGGGCAGCAGCTTTTTCAGTTCGTGCCACTCTCCGGCGGCTTTCAGTCCGTGAACGGAGCGGGGAAAAGCGCTGTATTTGGCAAAGAAGGTTTCGTCATCATATTTGTTTTCGATCATTCCTGTTTTCCGTTAAATGTTCACTTTTTTGAAAAATCCGTCGTTTCCCCGGCTTTAAAATTATAGATCGGTTTGATGATTTTTTCGATTTCCGCGGTCGGCGCTATGTTGTTTACGATCTCGCTCATGTTTTTATAGGCCATCGGGCATTCGTCAAGCGTGTCGTCGTTGATCGAGGTGGTGTAGATGCCGGACATGGATCGTCTGAAGTCGTTCATGCCGAATATGCGTTTGGCCTGTACCCTGCTGTACAGACGTCCGGCACCGTGCGGGGCAGAGCAGTTCCAATCGGGGTTTCCTTTGCCGGTACAGATCAGGCTGCCGTCACGCATGTTTACGGGGATGAGAATTTTTTCGCCTTTCCCGGCCGAAACCGCCCCTTTTCGTAAAATCATAGCTTCCGTATCAATGTAATTGTGAATGGTGGTAAAGGAGTCGTCAATATGCAGCCCCAAAAAGGCGATTATGGCCTCAGCCATGGCTTTCCGGTTATATACGGCATATTTCTGAACAATCTTCATGTCGTGAACGTAATCGTCGAACAGCCGCCCCTCAAGATAAGCCAGGGCTTTGGGAACCTTTGTCGCGGCTTGTTTTTTTAATTCTGTTACGACCGATTGAATCTCCGTCCGGCGGCCTTCTTTTTTCAGCCTTTCTATGGTTTCGTTTATTTGGCAGAACGAATTGCCGTCAAGATTTTTTCCGGCTTCTTCCTGATAATATTCGGCCACCTGTTTTCCCAAGTAACGGCTTCCCGAGTGTATCACCAGATAAATGCGGCCGTCGTCGTCCCGGTCAACTTCGATAAAGTGGTTGCCTCCGCCGAGCGTGCCCAGGCTGTGAACGACTCTGTGCACGTTGATGCGGGGCAGGCACCTGAGCTCTTCAAGGCTGATGTTTTCAATATAAGGGTGCGGCGTTTGGCGGATGTTTATCCCGGCCGGAATTGAGGAACGAATAAAACCGTCAAGTTTTTCCGGGTCAATTTCCTTTTCCCGCAAAACGTAAGTTGCCATTCCGCAGCCGATGTCCACGCCGACGAGGTTGGGGACGATTTTGTCTTTGACGGTCATCGTTGTTCCGATCGTGCAGCCGGCGCCGGCATGGACGTCCGGCATGACGCGGATCAGACTTCCCTGCGTAAATTCCTGATTGCACAGGGTTTTTATCTGCTCTTCGGCAACGGGGTCGATCGTGTCCGTAAAAACTTTTGCCGAGTTGAATTTTCCGTTTATTTGCTTCATGTAATGACCTTTAAACAATTTACCAATTGTATCTTATTCATAATAAATCGTTTTTTTCAATCTTTTGTTTGGAGAAAATGCGGTTTTAATTTTTTTCGGGAAGGGAGCCGGAAACGGTTGCTGTATTTGCCGGAGCCTGTTTTTATTTTTTGCAGAAACAACCTTCCAGGTGGTCGTCGACAAAACCGGTTGCCTGCAGAAAAGCATAACAGATGGTTGAACCGAAAAACTTAAATCCCCGTTTTTTCATGTCTTTGCTGAGGGCGTCCGACTCCGGCGACGAGGCAGGAATTTCGCTTAAAACGGTAAAGCGGTTGACAATCGGCCGGCCGCCGGGCAGAAACGAGACGATATACTGATAAAAACTGCCGAACTCTTTTTGTACGGCCAGGAAACATTTCGCGTTGTTGATTGCGCCGGCAATTTTCAGGCGGTTGCGGACGATGCCGTCAAATTTCATCAGTCGTTCAACGTCTTCCGCCGTCATTTGCGCAACTTTTACGGCGTCAAAATGATGAAAGGCCTTTTTGTATCCTTCGCGTTTTCGGAGGATGGTAATCCAGGACAAACCGGCCTGAGCGCTTTCAAGCAGCAAAAATTCAAACAGAACTTGGTCGGAGGTGACCTGTCTGCCCCATTCTTCGTCGTGGTAGCGGATATAAAGTTCGTCTGTTCCCGCCCAGCCGCAGCGGCCGTTTATAATGTCTTTCATTTTTTGATCCCGTGTTGCCGTACCGTTGCCTTTGGCGGCGGATAAAAAAATACCTGCCGCAAAAGGCAGGTAAGGTTGGTCGGATTGACTGGACTCGAACCAGCGACCTCTACGTCCCGAACGTAGCGTTCTACCAGGCTGAACTACAATCCGATAACGGATGTATATTTACCACAAAAAAAATATATGACAACATATTTTTTTAATTGAATGAAAAAAATTTTTCATATACCTTTCCCATGAACTTAATTTGTCGGGAAAATCAGCATGTATAAAAAGTTTTCGTATTTTGTTGCCACCATGTTCGGGGTCGGTTATTGTCCGTTTGCGTCGGGTACGGCCGGTTCGCTTGCCACGCTTCCGTTTGCTTTTGCCGCTGCCTATTACGGCGGCACGGTCGGAATTGCCGCAGCGGCGGTTGTCGTCTTTTTTGCCGGAACCCTGGCCACCAAAGAGGTCTTGAAATATACCAAACACGATCCGTCGATCGTGGTGATTGATGAAACGGCCGGTCAGCTGTTTACTTTTGTTGCGGTGGCGGATCAGCTGACCGGTGCGGCGGACTGGCGGGCCTTTCTGCTGTATTTGTTCGGTTTCGGCTTGTTCAGGGTATTTGACATTACCAAGCCGCAGCCGGCGCGCTGGGCGGATTCCAAGGTCTTAAACGCCTGGGGCGTGATGCTGGACGATATTTTTGCCGGCGTCTACGCGGCGGTTATACTTTATGTTATTTCCATTTATCTGTAAGAGGTGTTGTGAGCCGTCTGCAAGCAGGCGGCTTTTTTGCCGGATCCGGGGATAAAACGCCGGATGCCGCGGATTTTTGCGGGCGGTTTGAAAAATAGACGCATTTCCTCTTGTTTTGCCGAAAATTCGGACTATATCAACCGCAGACAACAGATGCGGGAAAAACGGCATGTGGGAACAAAAACATTGGAAAATCGCCGCAGCAGTCGTATTGCTGGTGACTTTGGCGCTGATTCTTTTTAATTAAAAGGAGATGGAAATGAAACTTTGGCATTGGCTGGTGGTGGCGGTTTTCATATTTGCGATCCTGATTTCGCTGTTTTTTTGAGAAATTTGTTTTTTTGTCTTGACATCAATGGAGAAAAAGCGTATCTATGCACCATCATTTATCGCGGGGTGGAGCAGCCCGGTAGCTCGTCAGGCTCATAACCTGAAGGTCGTAGGTTCAAATCCTGCCCCCGCAACCATTAATGAAAAGCCGGTTCTTGTGACCGGCTTTTTTTTGAATTGTGCGGCTGGAGTTTAACCCGCAAAGAAGCGGGTTTACGGCAGGCGGCAGCAAGATGCGGGTATGACGATCGGCGAAGCTGATAAGCGGTGCGGAACGGTGAAGCTGGTGAAGCAGTGCGGAGCGACGGAGAGGGCGAATGAAGAACCGATCCTGCCCATGCGGCCGGTAAGATTTATGAGTCTGATGATTTCCGGCTCATTTTTTTATGCCTGAAAGTCTTTCTGTTCAGTCAGGCTTCAACTGCAAGGTGAATTAACTTTCTGCTTCAAATCCGTATAATTGATTATAAACGTCAAAATTAGTTTTGCCGAATTTTTGATCTTCGGCTATACTCTCCGGGAGAGAAAGGAAAAACCACTGCCGGTTCGGTTTTGTCGTGCGGTTAAGCTGCGGGGAAGGCGTAAAACGGAATATAGAATTATTCAACGTTTTTCCGAAGAACCGAAAGACAAAGCCGATGCAATGGCCGGACGGGACGGAAGCCGCAGGACGGTGCTGCCGTCCGCGGCCGGAATGAAACGGAGTTGTATTTTTATTGTGTCATGGCGAAGGAAAATCGAAAATTTATATTATAAAACGGTCTTTGAGTTTCTGTGTGATTTTCCTATTTTTGTTTTTAAAATGCTTGTTTGGGGCTGTCCGAAAAGCGGGCGAAGGGAAAGGTTTGCCGGGCAGGGGACGGCATGTTCTTCTTTCGTTTCAGAAGCTGACCCGCAGGCCGGCGTTCAACTGGTATGAGGTATAGGCTTCGCCGGCTTCCAGGGTGACGGCGCCGTAGCAATAGGCGTTTTCGGCAACGGCGGCGTTGAAGCCGAGCGACGCTTCAAAGCCCAGGCCGCTCAAGTCGGAAGTGGTGAGGCGCGTGTCGGCAAATTTGACTTTGGTGCGGCCGATCCATTCGTTGTACAGTCCCAGTTCCAGAAACAGTTTCCAGTTTGAGGCGCGGCCTTCCGGCAGGTAGGAAGTTTGCAGGTTAAATCTGCTGACGAGCGAACTGGTGGAATCGATGGAGCCGATTTCGCCGTTGTCGGTGGTGAAGTCTTTTGCTTCTCCGTGAACATAACGCAGTTCAATTTTAGGCTCGAAGGTTATGAGCGAGCTGCCGGCGTTGAGCACCCGCGGCGCGTCGAAGTCGAACAGGCGGCCGGTTTCGGCGGTAAAGGCCCAAAAGCCCCTTTTGATGTCGTAGCCGTTGGTTCGGTTGCCGCCGGAAAGGTTGTCAAGGTCGGTATGCACCCAGAAATGACGGGCGGTCAGGTCGACAAACCACGGACTGTTGTGCGGCAGCCAGGTGGCGTAAAGGCCGGCGACCGGGGTTTTGGTATGTCCTTTGGCGTCCGGCGCGCCGGATTGAAAGACACGAATGTCGTTGGCGGAAAGGTAACCGCCCATAACGCCCAGATAGGTTCGGCCGCCGAAAAGTTCGGCGGCGGCGTCAATACCGCCTTCCATGCCCAGCATGTTCAGTCTTGCGCCGGTTCTTTCATGCACCCGGAGACGTTTGCCGTAGCCGCGGACCCAGACGCCGGCGGGTGCGTCCGGGTTGCCGCTGCGCAGATCGCCCAGACGTTTGCGCAGTTCGTTCATGCCGGCGTTGACGATTGACAGATGAAGCGCCGGCATGGTTTCGACCGATTTTGCGGTTTTGGTCAGCTCTCCTTCGGTTTTGAGGTACCAGTTGGCGTCTTCTCCGTGCGTCAGGCCGTACTCGTGCGCGCCGATATCCACTTTGCCGCCGGCCAGCTTAAATTCGGCGTTGCCGGAAGCCTCTTCGGTGTTGACCACTTCTATTTCCTTTTTGGTCGGGTTGGAACCGGCTGCCCGGACGTCAATGGTTATCATGCCGTCGGCGGAACCGGTTATTTTCAACAGGTCAGCGTCGGTGCCGTCCGTCTGCAGGACGACGACGGCGGAACCGTCCGAAATCAGGTCGGTTATCGTTACAGTGTTGGCGGCAAAAGGTCCCGGCCGGCGCAGATCCAGCCGGCCGCCGGTTTGCAGCCGCAGGTTGTTGACGGCGGCATTGCCGGCAAAATGCAGAACCGAGCCTTCGGCAACGGTGTTCTTGCCGCCGAAAAAGTTGTCGGCATAAACCAAAGTTGTTCCCGCCGTCTGTGTAAAGTCTCCGACAAACAGGCGGTTGTCGGCATTTTGATCGAAAATAAGAGTGTTGGCGCCGTTTTTGTCGATTGATCCGACGCCGGCAAAGCCGCCGTCCATTGACAAGGTGTTGGCATCGCCTTCAATGACGACGGCGGTTTCTTTGTTGTTGAGGTAAACGTCTGCGCCGCCTTCATTTATATTGGTTGCCGTGTTGCCGCTGAAAAGAATGTCGCCTTCCGAAGTGTCGAGCGTCAGTTTTCCCTCTGCGAACAGAGCGCCGCCGGCTTCGGCTTTGTTGCCGATGAAAGAGGAGTTGCCGCCGATGGTGAGGTTGTCTGAGCTGATGACGGCGCCGCCGTAAGTTGCCGTATTGCCGTCAAAAACGACGTTTTGCAGCACGGTTTCGCCCGATGCGTATAAGGCGCCGCCGTAGCCGTTATCGGTACGGTTTCGGGAAAATGAAGCGTTATCAATGAAAGTTGTGCCCGATGCGTAGATCGCGCCGCCATGGCCTTTGCCGGTATAATTTTGAACAAAAGAAGCGTTGCTGACACTCAGCGGAGTGACGGAAGAAGCGTTAACGGCGCCGCCGTTGCCGCTTTGGGTGCCGTTGTTGTCAAAAGAAGCGCCGTCGACGGTGACGTTCGCGCCGTAGATGGCCTGGATGGCGCCGCCGCCGCGGGCCGCCGTATTTCCTGAAAAACGGCTGTTGCCGGTAATGTTGAGGGTAGATTCCGTCAAAATCGCGCCGCCGCTGCCGGCCAAAGATTTGTTGCCGGTAAATGAGGTTTGTCCGACGGTCAGTTTGCCGCCGCTGTGGACAATGGCGCCGCCGTCGCGGATTTCCGCATAATTGTCCTTAAATTCGCTGCCGCTGAAAACGCTTTCGCTGCTGTTGCGTCCGATTTTTACGGCGCCGGCGTCGGTCGCATGGTTGCCTTCAAACAGCGTCTGACTGACGTTTATTTTTCCGTTGCCGTAAATCGCGCCGCCGTAGTTTGACGTTCCCTGTTGGTTGATGGAGGTGTAATTGCCGACAAAACGGCTGTTGACGACCGTCAGGTCGGCTTTGCCGTCGTAAGCGTAAACGGCGCCTCCTTCGGCTGCCGTATTGGCGGAAAAGACGGTGTCCGTTATTGTGGTTTTGCCTTTGGTATAGACGGCGCCGCCGTAGCTTCCGCTCGAGCGGTTGCGCTCAAAAGACGAGCCGGAAATGTTCAGCGTACCCCAGTTGTTGACGGCGCCGCCGTTGTCGGAAGCGCTGTTGTCGGAAAAAGAGGTGTTGTCGACGGTCAGCGTTTTGCTCGTAGTGTAAACGGCGCCGCCGACATTGCCGCGGTTGCCGGTGAACGAGCTGCCGCTGATCGCGGTGTTGCCGAGGTTGGCAAAGGCGCCGCCGTAGTAGCCGCCGGTTCTTTGGCTGAAGCTGACGTTGTTGACGGTCAGGTCCTGCGCTTCTCCTAAGCCGAGCGTTCCGTTGGTGACGGCCGTACCGCTGCCGGCGGTAAACGACAGATTGTCAAGCGCGGATTTGACGCCGGTACCGGTAAATGTCAGCGAACCTGAAAGCCGGGCGGTCGAATCGCCGGTAATTGAGGCGCTTTTGCGGACGGTTCCGGAATCGGCGGAACTGCCGGCTATTTCGATTTCGTAGGTGTCGCCGTCCGTGTTGGCGTTGGCGGCGGCGATGGCTTTGGCCAATGTGCCGGAAACGGGAACTTCGTAGTCTGCGGCCCATGCCGGGGGACACACTAAAACCGCTGTCAGAACAAAAACAACGCCTGTACGCACCGAATTTACTCCTTTTGTCTGTTTGTTTTCGCAATAATGGTGGTATATGGTGTTTGTTTGCGACAATCCAACAGCCGCGGCGTCCGTTTTATCCTTTGGTTTAGCTCGGCCGGAAAGCCCATGGCCGCGTATAAAATGAAACGCCCCGGAAAGTTCCGGGGCGTTTGCAGCAATGCCGAAGTTAAAATTTGTATTTGGCATTAAGCAGACCGGTGTGGTCGTGGTATTTTTCACGGAATTTGCCTTCGTAGCCGAGCGAAACTTCAATGTTGTCGTCGACTTCCGCAGTTACGCCTACGCCGAGTTCCATGCCGAAACGATCAAGTGCTTCGCCGTCAACCGCATAGGCGCTGCCGTTGGCCAGGGTTACGACCGAACCGCCGGCGTCGTTGACCAGATCATAAGTCAGGGCAAATCTGGCTTCCGGTTTCAGGCTGATGCCGTTCTCAAATTCCCAGGAGCGGTTGATTCTGGCACCGAGAACGCCGGTTAACAGATCGCTATCGTTGGCGGAAACGCGCTGATCGGCGGAATCCTTATAGGCATCCTGACTGATGTGAACGTAGCGCAGTCCTGTTTCCGGTACAAAAACGAAGCTCTCTGATTGCAGTTCGTATCCGGTCATGGCCTGCAGGCCGAACGTTTCGACGTCATAATCGGCGTCAACGCCGATGCCGGCGACGTTTTTGCCTTCCGAATAATCGGACCAGCCGTAAGTCGCAATGCCGTTTACATACCATTGGGAGGGTTTGTATTCGCCGTACAAAATCGCACTGTGGGTATCAACGTCGGTTGAACGCATGAAACCGTCGATGTCGGTGTTGGCATAAGCGTATCCCAAACCGATTTTGAAATTGTCGGTTACGAATTTTTCAGCGCCCACGGCAACGCCCGAGCTGTCGGCGTCAAAGCCTTCGGTTCTTGCCGTATCATGCCTTTTCGATTTGTTGAACAGGCCCTGAATCCATACCGCGGCACGTTCAAAAACGCTGTCGCCGGAGGAAGTTCCTTCGGCCGCGGCAATCGTGCCTCCTGCAAATCTGGTGCCGACGGCGCCGAAGATCTGGTTTGCGGTCTGCGACTGCGTGTGCTGTACCATCGGCGAGACCTCGGGAGCAAGAGCGGTAACGGCGTCCAACGCGGCCTTGACCTGTGTGCGGTCAGTTGACTGGGCCATTGCGGAAACGGCATCGGCGACGGCGTTAAATACGGCGTTGTCTGCCTTGCCCGCGGTGAGAGCGGTGAGGGCGGCCGCCTGGTTTCCGGTGGCGCCGGTAGCGGTGCTGACTTCGGCCGCGGATTTTTTGTTTACGTTATAAATGCCGTTTTCAATGCTGGTGATGTTGTACAGATTGTTTCCGGCAATGGAAAATTCGCGGTCAAGCGAACCGCCGTCGGTGATCAGTTCGTATCGTCCGCTGAAACCGTTGTCAAAAGTGAGGTTTAAGGTTGCGCCGTTGTTGACGACCCGGTTGGAAATGGTCGTGGTCCCGGTTTTTACGGTAAGCTGCGATCCCCGGGCAAAAGTGGTCGTGCCGTTGCCGGAAATGCCGCCGTCAAGCGTAAGATTGCCGGAAACATTGAGCGCGCCGAGATTATGAATGTCGTTCAGGCGGCCGTTTGCCTTGTTGCCGCTGAAAACGGCGTTGCTTATTTTCAACGCGGCGTCCGCGGTATTATAAATCGCGCCGCCGAAAGCTTTGCCTGTTGTCGAAGTTGCGCTGTTGCCGCTGAAAACGGCGTTGTTGCCGAGGGTGATCATGCCTTCGCTGTAAAGTGCGCCGCCCAGGGCTTCGGTCGCGTTGGTTTGAACACTGTTGTTGCTGAAATTGCCGTTTAACCTGAGATCAACGGTTTTGCCGTCTTTTCTTTTTACCGAGATTGCGCCGCCGGTCGAGGCTTTGGCTGCGGCGTTAGCTGTGATTGCCTTGACGAAGTTGTCGGCAAAATTGCCGTTAATCGTGGTTGTAACGAGGCCGGTTCCCGTTTGTCCGTCACGATCGGCGCCCGCTTTGAAGTAAATCGCGCCGCCGTTGGCATAAGCCGCTCCTTCGGCGCCGTTGCCGGTGAAATTGCCGTTGATTTCCCTGATGCCGGTTTTTTCGTCCGTGCCGTACTGGCCTTCAACGTGTATTGCGCCGCCGCCGGCCGAGCTTCCCGTGCCGTTGTATTCGCCTTCTCCCGTGTATCGGGAAGAAGCTTTGTTGCCGGTGAAGTTTGCGGTAAGATTATCGATATATCCGCCTTTATAGATCGCAAAAGCGCCGCCGTTGGCGGTTGCTTTGGCATTGTTGTTGTTTTCCGTTGTTACGTTCAGACCGTTGTTTGAAATTTCTCCGGCGTTGACAGAGGAAAGTTTTTTGCCGAGCCATAATACGGCTCCCTGAGCATATACTTCGCCGGAGTGGCCGGAAGTCTGACGCGCCGTTATTCGGTTGCCGCCGATTTTGCCTGCGGTAAGGTCTTTTTCGTCTGCTGCCGGGCGAAGCACGCCGCCGCCCCGTGACGTGTTTTCTTCCAGTTCATATATGTTGTCGTTCCAATTTTTTACATCGCTGACGGCGCTTTGGGCCGGTTCAACGGCATAAGCGTTGGCGACGGTAAACGCGGCGGCCAGCGCTGTCGAAATTAAGAGTTTGTTTTTCATACGATTTAACATCCTTTTAAAACCAGTTAAAACAGAACCCGCACTTTTGGCAAAAGGCGGGCGGATGTTCGAAAACCGTATACGTTCAGACGGCTCGGCTTATTTGGCTGAGCCTTATTCGCCGACATCCGTCCGAAAAAAACAGACAAGATAAGTCGGCACAATATTTAAAGTCGTGTGCACACGACTAAACGTATCAAGGGTTTTCGAAGCCCTAGACGGATGGCGATAACCATTTCGTCCATAAGCAGAATATAAAACAAACGTCGGAGAAGCAAGCTAAATTGTCGAAAACCCTCCGTTTTTTTAAATAAACCTTTTCCCGGCTGTTTTCAGGGGGAGAAAATCCGGCTTTGTTTTTTCCTCTGAAGAGGGACATGCTTAATTTATTCGTTGACTATCGTAATTGTTAATTCTAAAATTTTAAAAATTCAACTTATAGGGTGACATGATGGACAAACGGGAAATCATCGAACAAATCAGGCAAAAATCGGACACCGATGTCGACTATACTCAATTTGAGAAAAAAGCCGTTAAACTGTATGAAAAATTTGCTAAAGAGTATTCTCCTCCGAAATTGGCGGAACTAAAAGGGGAGGCGTTGTTAGACACGATATTTCTCAATCCGCGTCAATTTCGTAAAAATCTGTGTTATGAATTAGAGTTCGGAGAATGTAAAATTTTAGGGGGAATCGGCGGCGGCAGTGCGGCCAAGTACGGGCTTTATTTTTCTGAAAAGGAAAAATCCTGGGCCGAAGGACACGGCAGGAGATTTCGTCCCCTTTCTCCCGACGAGGCCGTTCTCAGGGGAACGGAAATCCGGGACGCCCTGTTGAAGTATTGCCGTTTGGCGGAACAATGCAAGCCGCTGGTGACATTGGAAGATTATCGGAAACTGGGAGATTTGGCCGGGGATGTTTCTCTTAATCAGTGGATGAGGAAATATCTGAACATGGTTTTTCCTGACGAGTTTCCCGCTTTCTTTGCCGACAACATGCAGTTGAAAATATTAAAACTGTTTGGCGTCGTTCCGGAAAAAAATGTTTTTTCAAGGATGGGGCAACTTGTTCTTATGGCGAGAGAAGCGGGAATTTCCAACGCCCTTTTTGCCCGTGTCGTTGAGGATATGCTGTTAAAAGAAAACGTTGTAAACGCAAATGGAGAAAACGAGAAAATGAAAGACGAATTTAATGCTGCCGAAGCGGGGAATGTTCCGTTGAATCAAATTTTGTATGGTCCGCCGGGAACGGGAAAGACCTATCATGCCGTTTTGAAAGCAATGGAAATCGTTACTTTTAAACAAATGTTTTCGGATTATTTGCGCTCCCGGAAGGAAAAATATTCGGAAGAGGTTTTGAACGAATACGTTAAGCATATGGAAAAAATAAACACGGAATGTTTGAAAAGCGACAACATTTTCAGATATTACGATTTGCAGAAATATAAAAGGCTGGAAGAGGAAATTCTGGCCGGTGATTACATCAACGGCGACGAGGTTAGGAAAAATGAAAATTCATATTATCGTTATGCTCTTAAGAGATATGAAGAATTTTTGTCCGATTTGCGTTATGAAGACGTTTTGGCCGAATTTAACCGGTTGAAGCAGGCCGGACAGATAGAATTCGTTACCTTTCACCAGTCATATTCCTATGAGGAGTTTGTTGAGGGGATCAGACCCTGCGTTTCCTGGGAAGGTAAGGCGAACGAAGTTCGATATGAGGGGAAAAAAGGAATTTTCCGGGAAATTTGCGAGAATGCCGGAAAGGCAAGCGGCGCCGGAAAAACAAATATGGGGAAGAATATCGCCGACGTGGATTTTTCCCGCACGCGCGTATTTAAAATGTCGCTGGTAGACAAGGCCGCACCGGGCGACAATCTGTACGACTATTGCATAGGGCATAACGTTGTCGCCCTGGGGTACAGTAACGATAAGGATTTTTCAAATTGCAACTGTGCGGACGATTTTTCGATGATTGAGGACAAATGGGGCAAAAGCGCTCTTGAAATATTCAAAGATCGAATGAGAATCGGGGACGTCGTGATTATTGCCAACGGCAACCGGAAGTTCCGGGCAGTGGGCAGAATTACCGGCGAATACAGGTATGACAAGAACAGCGAAGTCCGCTACTGCCATTTTCGCAGCGTGGAGTGGCTGTATGCGGGGCAGGATATTGAAGTTTCGGAAATATACGACAGGAATTTTTCTCAGCAGGCCATTTATGGTTTTTACCGAACCAGGAACGAAGGCCGGGAAAATTACAACGTGATTGATACGAAAAAGCTGGTTTCCGTCGTTTTGGAGCATTCGGGCGAAGAAGTTTGCCGCAAGCCGTATATTTTGATTATTGACGAGATTAACCGCGGCAATATTTCTAAAATTTTCGGTGAACTGATAACCTTGATCGAAGATGACAAAAGGGAAGCTTTTTCGGTTTGTCTGCCATATTCCCGCAATCGTTTTTCCGTTCCCAAAAATCTTTACATCATCGGAACAATGAATACGTCGGACCGGTCGATCGCAAGCGTTGACATTGCTTTGCGCCGTCGTTTCGTCTTCGTTCCGGTAATGCCGGACGTTCGTCTTGTCGCCGATAATGTCGAAGGAGTCGATTTGCGGCGCATTTTACGCAATATCAACGGCAAAATATCCGTTTTGCTGGATGAAGACCATCAGATCGGCCATAGCTATTTTATGAACGTGCGGACGCTTAAGGAATTGCGGAAGGTGCTTCAATTCGAAGTTTTGCCGTTGCTGAACGAGTACTTTTACGGCGACTGGAAAAAACTGGTGTTGCTGGTTCCGGGGTTTGTCGTTTCCGAAGAAATCCGGGATCAGGAATTGCGCGAAGAAGCGGGGGAAAGCGTTTTTTGTAAGTTTTGTGACGTTGAAAACATGGCGGACGACGAATTTCTGAAGGCGCTGAAAGCGTTGGAGGCTTAGCGTGAAGGTATTTCGGCTGAAAGAATATTCCGTTTCCGGCGAAAATAGCCTGAGCCGCTGCGAGGCGGAAAGGCTTTCGGCCTATTTGAGGAAAAAGAAGCTGCAGAACGTTGTGTCCCTGACGCCGCAGGGGATTGTTTCAAAATCTTTTGTCGGAGTCATAAGATGCGGAAACGTCCAAATCGAAATATTGCCGAAGATACTGTCCGCCAATGACGACAGGCGCGAGATTATGGAAAATCTGGTGTATATGCTGTCGTATACCCGCCGGTTGGACATCAGGACCGAAAGCGGTGCCAGGCTGGCGGCGTGCAAAAACCCTTTTCTCGAAATTCTGATTTATGAATATGCTTCTTCGTTGTTTGACTGTCTGAAAAAGCAGCCGCTTAGGAACTATGTAACGGAAGAAACGGAGGTCAATTTTATCAAAGGCAAACTGATGCTGCCGGAGCAGATAAGAAAAAGCTGCGTCAACAGGGCAAAGTTTTATTGTCAATATGACGAGTTTTCCGAAAACAATATGTTGAACAGGCTCTTTTTGTATGTTGCCGTATGTCTTTACAAGTTAAGCGAAAACAGCGGCAATAAAAGGATTTTGCGGCGGATCGTCAATTATTACGCCGATGTTGAGCCGTTGCCCGTTTCGGCGGCCGAGGCAAACCGGATTGCGCTGCCGCGCAACCAGATTTTGTTTAAAAAGCCTCTTTCTTTGGCTAAAATGTTTGTTAATCAGTGTTCCGTCGACCTTTCGAGGAATAAGATAGAAAACGTTGCGCTGGTCTGGGACATGAATGTTTTGTTTGAGGAGTTTATAGGAGAGGTTTTCAAAAGAAAGTGTCCGACGCTGGACATTGAGCTGCAAAAGGGAAAAAGACTGTTGTCGGAAGCGGGGACGGGGCGGAAGAAATGCGATACTTTTGTGGATATTTTTGAAAAAAACAACAAAATCGTGATTGATACGAAATATAAAGCGTTTCATTCGTTAAAAGACGTGTCGAATGCCGATGTTTTTCAGGTTATGACATACTGTATGCTGCATGGTGCCAAAAGGGCGATTTTGATTTATCCGCAATACGGTGATGTTGCGCCGGATGTGCCGGTTCATCGTTTGAACGCGGCGTCGGAAGATTTGGGGTATGCCGTACAATTTAAAACCGTTGATTTGCGGCGAAACCTGAAAAAAGCCCGTATTGAACGGGAGCTTTTGGAGGTTGTCGAAAACTTTTCCTGAATGTTTCGCGTAAAAGTTGAAAATCGGAAAGTGAAAGCTTTTGCCGCGCCGGCGGAAACAGGGGCGTTTGTCTGGCAAAAGGTATGAGAGTTTTCCGTTTGCCGTTGCGGAAAAAGCCGGTGTTGTCCGTTTGACAACCGCCGACATGTTCAAGCGCAAAAATCCGGCCAAAGCGCCGGCGGCTGCCGGCAGTGTCAACGAAGCGGCGCCGATGACCGGCGGCGCCGGCGCGGAAATTGCTGTCTGATGTCGTTGGAGAAATCCGTATTTGTAACGTTAGCGGTATTTGTAAACCCGGTAAGTAAAGAGATTATCCGGGAGTTTGAAGGTCCAAAGAGGGGTGCCGTCTTTGTCCAGTTCTTCCGCCGCTTTTCCCTTGTTGCTGCCATAGCCGACAATGTATGTCTTGTCTTCCGTTTCAAATACGTTGCCCATAAATTCGGAATATACGGACAATGGAATTTCTTGCCAGTTCAGTATCTTTTTGTTTTTTTCATCCAGTTTGAATTTTAAAATCCGTGAAGTTTTTCGGGGCAAAAAGGAAAAATTTCCGGCACATTCGGTGTTGATTTCGGCGGTGTGGTTGTCATAAAGCATCAGATATCCGTCGTTGGTCAGAGAAGCCGTGTGTTGAAAGTTGAAACGTTGTTCCGGCGTCAGGCCGAAGTCGTCGTTTTTGCCGCCTAAACGCCAAATGATTTCTCCGGTTTTCCGATCTATTTTGTAAATTGCGGAAGTATGTCTGAAAGACAATATCAGGTTGTTGTCGGAGGGATCGATGATCATGCTGTTAAAATGCACGTAATCCAGGTCTTTTTTGTAATTGCAGGCTGTCAGCGATTCTTTGATCAGTTCGGGATGGTCACCGCTGTTCCATTCAAAGATGACCCGGTTGTTTTTTATTTCCTGCAAAAGCAGGGTAACAACGGAGCTTTCCCTGCCGTTTATTCTTTCTTTCCGTTGTCGGTAACCGGTTAGTATATAATGGTTGTCCGTCAATAACAAAGAGTCGTGATTTTCAATTAAGCCCTCGTCTGCCGTCGGCGCGATCAGTGAAAGCTCGTTGATTTTTTGAAAGTTTTCGTCGAGTACAATCAGCTTTCCGTACCACCAGGCATAAGGGGGCATGGGTTTGGTTTGCTGCATAAATGTATAGCGGATGCTGCCGTCGGTAAGCTTTTTCCGCTTGAAGTCTGAAATCCCATAATTTTTTTATCGGATTTGTATGGTAAAATTCTATCGTTCCGTCTGTTGTCATGATTGTTGCAAACGATTGGGCATCACCTTTCGGACTGAAAAAAGAGGTTGCTATGTACCCCCCCCCCGTATATTCCGTGATATCGGGAACCGGCAGTTTTCGAGGAAACAGATTCAGTTGATAAATTTCGCCGTTAACGGAAAATTTTAAAATGTCACCGGGCTTGATGCGAAACAGGCGGAACCGTTTTTGAACACCGTCGACTTCGATTGTGTTAAAGCCGCGCGTGTTCAGCGTTACCGCTTCAAAAACTTTCCGCTGTGGTTCAATCGGCAACAGAGGATAGCCGTTTACGGTGACGACGTGATTGTCGGCTGAAGAAAAATCCAGCAATGTTTCCGCTGCCTGACCGGCGGAAATTTGCAGAAGAACAATGAAAAAGAGAAGAATGCTTTTCATGACGGCTGCCTTTACTTTTAGTCTTTTATGGCGAATATATATTGGCGGTGCAAAATTGTCATCAAAATTTTGCGTTTGTTAAAATGCCGGTTCGGAACGGAATCATTCATAAGGCCGGTTGTTGAACATTGATTGAATTTTGAGGCCGCCGGTTACTGTCGGTCCGGCTGTCCTTTGGGGGGCCTTTAGGGCTGTTTTCTTTGTTATGAAACGTATGCGGAATATGAAAGTTTTTTTACGGCGGGGTAATGAAATGCGGATCTCCGGATGTAAAAAAAGCGTTTGAAATTTAAAAAAATCCGCATTAAAAAACACCGGTTGGAAAAAGTTTTTTTTAAGGAACGGAAAATGACGGTCAAAGGAAAATCCGCAGGCAATTCGGCGCGGTTTGATTTGGTGTTTGCGGGGTTTCTGACGGCGTTCGGTCCGTTTGCAACCGATGTGAAGCTGCCGGCAACGGCGACATGTTGTAACGACGGCGCGCCGGCGGAACCGGCATTTGCCGCGGCGGGAGAAGCGGTCGATGAATAAAAATGCCAGACTTTTTCTTTCTTATGTGCTGCCGTCGATGGTCGGCATGCTCATCGTCGGTTCCTACAGTATCGTGGATACCATTTTTATCGGCTGGAGTGCAGGAGAACTCGGGCTTGCTTCGGTGGCCGTTACCTGGCCGCTGGTGATGATGTTCGGTGCGGTCGGCGACATGCTGGGAACCGGTGCGGCAATTATCATCGCCCAGTCGAGAGGCAGCGGCAACCTGCGGCTGGCACGGCTCAGCCTCGGCAACATGCTGGTCTGGCAGGTATTGTTCAGCCTGCTGATGATGACTGTCGTCAACTGTTTTCTGACCGACATACTCCGTCTGTTCGGCGCTACCGACGAACTGATGCCCGGCGCCGTGCGTTATTCGCGGATTTTGATATACGGCAATCTGGCCTATATGCTGGTAACCGGCGTGCTGGCGGTAATCCGTAACGACGGCCGGCCGGTGCTGTCGATGTGGCTGATGGTCGGCGGACTGCTGCTGAACATCGTAATGGACTATGTTTTCATTTTTCCGCTCGGCGGCGGCGTGGCCGGCGCGGCCTATGCCACGGTTACCGCGCAGATGCTGATTGCTGTTGCCGGGTTGGCCTATTTCTTTACCCGGAAAACGGCTCTTCGTTTCGACCTGCAGATGTTTAAGCTGAAACCGAAGTATTTGAAAAACATTGTCATAAGCGGTTTCCCTTCGCTCGGCAACCAGTTGTCGATTATCGCGATGTTGTTTTTCCATAATTATCAGGCGTTGAAATACGGACGGGTGGACGGGCTGGCCGCCTATACCTTTATCGGCGCGGTCGAATCACTCGGTTCGCTTTTGATGACCGGGCTGGCACTCGGGGTGCAGCCGCTGGTCGCCTATCTTTACGGCGGCGGCCGTCACCGCCGGCAGAACATTATCGGCAACATGGGCTATTATACCGCTTTCGGATTGGGAATTGTGCTGATGTGCGTATCGGTTGTCGGACACGACGTTTTTCCCGCCTGGTTCAATTTGCACGGCAATGCGGCGGTTCTTGCCGCACACGGACTGGTTATCAGTTCGACGGCGTTCGTACTGCTGGGAGTGATCCGGGTGGCCGGTTATTATTATCAGGCGACCGGCAAAATCACGGATTCTTCGCTGTTGATTTACGGTGACGCTTTTGTCGCGCTGCCCCTGTGTCTGTTTGCGCTGCCGTTGTGGTTCGGTCTGGACGGCGTATGGCTGGCAATGCCGGTTTCCCGCGTGTTGCTGTTTTTGTTCGTCTGTTACCTGTGGTTCGGCAGGAAAAAACGCCGGCCGTACAAAATGCGGCATTTTTCTGCCCGCCGGTAAAATTGTTTGTTTATGAAAAATTAAGATGACGGGTGTAAAAAAACAGTTTATCGTATGAGAAAATTTTGTCGGGTTTTTAAAACGAAAGGTGAAAAAATGTGGAAAAGTAGCAAATTGTTGGCGGGATTGGCGGTGGTACTGTCTTTGTGCGCCTGCAAAGAAGACAAAAGCGAGGTTCAGAATGCGGCGGCCAAAACCGCGGCGTTGCCGGTAAACGTGCTTGAGGTGGCGGCGGAAGACGTGCCTCTCAGTTTTGAATTTTCCGCCCGGGCGCAGGGATACAAGGAAACGGAAGTGCGGGCGCGGGTGAGCGGCATTTTGCTGAAGAAAAATTATATCGAAGGCAGCGAAGTCAGAGAGGGAGACGTTTTGTTTGAAATCGATCCCAAGGAATACAAGGCCAGGCTCAACAATGCCAAGGCCAACCTGGCCAAGGCCAAGGCACAGTTGCGGCGGGCCGAAACCGAATGGGCGCGAATCGAGAAGCTGTTCAAACAGCGGGTGGTAAGCGAAAAGTCGCGCGATGACGCTCAGGCCGAACTGGAAGCGCAGAAAGCGGCGGTGCTGATGGCGGAATCGGAAGTGGAAACCGCACAGCTGAATTTTGACTATACCAAAGTCACCGCGCCGATCAGCGGCGTTACCGGCATGGAGGTGCAGTCGGAAGGAAGCCTGATTTCGGCAACCGGCCTTTTGACCAACATTACCCAGCTTGATCCGATTTATGTTATCTTTTCGGCTTCCGAAAGCGAGATGATGTCGCTTTCCAACATGGTGGACAACGGTTTGATCCGCAACCCGGAAAACAAAAGCGAAGTCGTTGCCAAGGTCAAGTTCAGCAATGACAGCGTTTATCCGTTGCCCGGAGAGATTAATTTCATCAATTCGGGCATTGACGAGGGAACCGGTACCATCAAATTGCGCGCGGTTTTCCCCAATCCTAAAAAACGTCTGAAACCGGGACAGTTTCTGCGGCTGGTGATGGAAGGGCTGACCCGGGTCAACGCCCTGATCGTGCCGCAGGAAGCGATCATGCAGGGTGCCAACGGCTCTTACGTTTATATCGTCAACGACAAAAATATGGTCGAATCGGTCAATATCCAGACCGGACTGATGACCAAGGAGGGCGGCTGGATCGTCGACAGCGGTCTGAAAGCCGGCGACCGGGTGATCGTCAGCAACCTGATGAAGATCCGTCCCGGCATGACGGTTGATCCCAAAAACGTGGAGCAGCCGGCTGAACGGGAAACCGTCGAGGAATAATCCGGGAGAAAAAAGCAATGTTTTCCAAGTTTTTTATTGACCGCCCGATTTTTGCGACCGTCGTGTCGCTGGTTTTTGTGCTGGCGGGGTTGGTTTCGATGAAGGTGCTGCCGATTGAGCAGTACCCCAACATCGTGCCGACGGAAATTCAGATCAGCGCCACCTATCCGGGGGCGACGGCGGAAGTGCTGGCCGATACGGTGGCGGCGCCGATCGAACAGGAAGTCAACGGCGTTAAGAACATGATCTACATGTATTCCAACGCCACTTCGCAGGGGTATCTGACCATCGGCGTGGTATTTGACATCGGCACCGATCCGGATCAGGCGACGATCGACGTCAATAACAAGGTGCAGGCGGCGACTTCCAAACTGCCGAGCGAAGTGACCAAGCAGGGCGTGACGGTCGAACAGAAATCAAACTCGATCTTGCAGGTCGTGATGATGAAGTCTTCTTCCGAACGCTATGATACGATTTACGTTTCCAACTACGCGCTGTTGAACGTGCTGGACGAAATCCGCCGTATCAAGGGCGTGGGCAGCGCTTCGCTGTTTGCCTCGCAGGACTATTCGATGCGGATTATGCTGTCACCTGACAAGCTGGCAGATTTTGACATGACGCCGCAGGACGTGATTGCCGCCGTGCAGGAACAGAATTCGCAGTTTGCGGCCGGCCAGTTCGGTCAGGAACCGCTGGACGAATATCTGCCCTATACCTATTCGGTCAACACCAAAGGACGTTTGGTCGACGAAAAGGAATTCGGCGACATTATTCTTAAAAGCGATGACAAGGGCGGCATTCTCCGTTTGAAAGACGTGGCGCGGATCGAACTCGGTGCGCAGGACTACAGCGTCAATTCCTATTTCAACGGCGAACCGGCGGTGGCCTTTGCTGTTTATCTGCAGCCGGGCGCCAACGCGCTGGAAACGGCCAACCTGGTCAAAGCCAAAATGGCCGAACTGTCGAAGAGTTTCCCCGACGGCATCAGTTACGAAATTCCGTATGATACGACTTTGTTCGTAAACGTGTCGATCAACGAGGTTATCCATACCTTCTTTGAGGCGGTGCTGCTGGTTATCGTCGTCGTCTATTTGTTCTTGCAGAACATGCGGGCGACCCTGATCCCGATTTTGGCGGTGCCGGTGTCGATTATCGGCGCGTTTGCCGGCATGTATCTGCTCGGTTTTTCGATCAACCTGCTGACGCTGTTCGGGCTGATTCTGGCGATCGGTATCGTGGTTGACGACGCAATTATCGTGTTGGAAAACGTCGAACGTCTGATGAGCGAGGAAAAGCTGACCCCGAAAGAAGCGGCGATCAAGGCGATGCAGGAAGTGTCGGGACCGGTGGTCGCGGTGGCTCTGGTGTTGTCGTCGGTGTTTTTGCCGATTGCCTTTCTGGGCGGTATGACCGGCGTTATGTACAAACAGTTCTCGGTGACGATTGCGGTTTCGGTGCTGATTTCGGCGTTTGTCGCGCTGACGCTGACGCCGGCTCTGTGCGCCCTGATTATCAAGCCCAACCGTCAGCATCAGGAACCGAAAGGTTTCTTCAAATGGTTTGACAACTTTTTCGAATGGGTGACGGAGGCTTATCTTTCCGGCGTGCGTTTCTTCCTTAACCACCGGAAAACGGCAACGGTCAGTTTCGTCGCCGTTCTGGCAGCGATCGCCTTTCTGTTCAAGATCGTGCCGGGCGGGCTGGTGCCGGGTGAAGACCAGGGTAACCTGCTGATGGCCTACAGCATGCCGGAGGCCTCGTCGCTGAGGCGGACGACGAATTTCAGCGACTCCGTGGTCAAACTGTTGAGGGAAGACGAGAACGTGGAAGACGTGCTGACGGTTAACGGTTACAACATGCTGTCGTCGAGCCAGAACACCTATTCGAGCATCAGCTTCATCATCTTAAAAGACTGGGGACTGCGGGAAAACGCCGACCAGTCGGCGGACGCTTTAGCTCAGCTTTATACCAAATTCGGCATGAGCCGGCCCGAGGGCATCGGCTATGCCTTCTCCATGCCGCCGATTATGGGCATGAGCATGTCCGGCGGTTTTGAAGGTTATATCCAAAACCGCGGCGGCAAGAGTTCAAACGAGCTGATGGATAAGGTGACCGAATTTGTCAATGCCGCCAACGAACGGCCGGAGCTGAAAAACGTGCGTACCACGTTTTCGGTCAGCACGCCGCAGTACCGGGTTGATCTCGATCGCGAAAAGGCAAGGATCCTCAATGTGTCGATCGATGCCATCTATGCGGTTATGCAGTCAACCTTCGGCAGTCTTTATGTTAATGACTTTACTTACAAAGGCCGCAATTTCCGGGTGATTTTGCAGTCGGAAGGACGCTTCCGCCGCACTCCGGACGACCTGCGTTACGTTTATGTCAAATCCAACAGCGGGCAGCTGGTACCGTTGTCGACTCTGCTGAAAGTTGAGCGCGTTACCGGACCGGAGCTGGTTAACCGCTTTAACATTTTCCCGGCCGCCAAGGTGCTGGGCGATCCGGGCGACGGTTATTCGTCCGGTCAGGCGATTGCGGCGATGGAGGAAGTGGCCGGTCAGGTTCTGGGCGACGACTATTCGCTGTCGTGGATCGGTTCCGCCTATCAGGAAAAGCTGACCGGCGGCGCATCGACCCAGGCCTTTGTTTTCGGTCTGATCATGATCTTCCTGATTCTGGCCGCCCAATATGAAAAATGGTCGCTGCCGTTCGTGGTTATCCTGTCGGTGCCGTTTGCGGTACTGGGCGCTTTGCTGGCAATTTATCTGCGCGGCATTCAAAACGATCTGTATTTTCAGGTCGGTCTGGTTACCCTGATCGGTCTGGCGGCGAAAAACGCCATTCTGATCGTTGAGTTTGCGGTAATGGAAGTGCAGCGCGGGCTGACTTATGCGGAAGCGGCGGTCAGCGCGGCCAAACTGCGTTTCCGTCCGATCGTGATGACTTCGCTGGCATTTACCTTCGGCGTTTTGCCGCTGGCCATTTCCACCGGTGCCGGCGCCGGCAGCCGCCATGCCATCGGTACCGGCATGATCGGCGGCATGATTTTGTCGACCTTTGTTGCCACCTTGTTTGTGCCGATGATGTTTGCGATTATCGGCGAAACTTTCGATGAGGAAAACATACTCCGTCGCAAGATCAGCAAACGGGCGAAAAAGCTCGGCCGTCCGCAATTGAAAGGCAAACTGCGGTAAATCGCTGAAAATGCGCCGGAAGCTATGTTTCGGAGGCAAGAGAAAAGGGACGGTTAAGCCGTCCCTTTTCCTGTGTCAAAAAACAAGCGCCGGGTGTGTGGCCGGATTGCATCCGTTAACGAAGGAGGGCATGTTCAATGCGGGCTGAGGCAGAGGATTGGCGGAATATCCGGCGGAGAGGGCGAATCCTGTTGGTGCGGAACCGGCGCCGGGACGCCGCCGGCGCTCAGTTGACGTCGCCGAGGACAATCGTCTGTGTCACTTTGTCAATGTTTTTAAGCCAGGGAACGATTGCCTGGGGAAAAAAATCGGAATCGGCCAGCCGGTCGATTTCAATCCAGCGGATTTGCTGTTTTTCGCCGTCGGGGATGCTGCCGTTGCAAAGCGGCGAGAAGTCTTCGACCGTACAGAGGAACATCAGTTCCGCCTGATGAAAACAGGGGTCGTCAAAAGGCGAATCGTGGTTTTTGGCGATATAGTCGCGGACAAAAAGCAGCCGTTCCGGACGGACGGTAAGGTTGAGTTCTTCCCGGCATTCGCGTATCAGAGCCTGTTCCATGGTTTCGCCCCACTGGTGGCCGCCGCCGGGCAGTTTGCAGAAACGGCCGCGGCCGTAGTCGCAGCTTTCGACCAGCAGTTTGCCGTCGCGGATGATGACGGCTTTGATTGAATAGCGGAAAATCTTTTCCATTGTTTTTCTCCGGGTTGTGAAAAAAAACAAGAATAAAATTTTTGCCGCCGGCGTTCAATCTTTTTTGGGAGGAAAAAAATTCCGGGCGGGAAAGCGGCGCGGCCGGCCGGGGAGGGTTCAGTCTTTTGTTGCGTCGGGTTTGAAGTTCATGGCGCCCGAGTTGATGCAATAGCGCATGCCGGTGTTGGTCGGTCCGTCTTCAAATACGTGCCCGAGGTGGGAACCGCAGCGCGCACAGGTAACTTCAACCCTTACCATGCCGTGGCTGAAGTCTGCATTTTGTCTGATGCTGCCGGGAATGGCGCGGTCAAAGCTCGGCCAGCCGCTGCCGGAATCGAATTTGTCGCCGGAGCGGAAAACCGGGTTGCCGCAGGCGCCGCAGACGAAGGTGCCGTCGTCTTTCATATTCAGGTATTGTCCGGAAAACGGCTTTTCGGTGCCTTTTTCGCGGAGAATTTTATATTGTTCCGGCGACAGTCGTTTTTTCCATTCTTCTTCGCTTAAGTTCAGCGGCGGCGTTTTTCTGCCGCAACAGCCTTTTCCCTGTTTGGCCAGGTATTTCTGATGATATTCTTCGGCCGGATAGAATTCGGCAGCCGGCGCCACTTCGGTTACCACCGGCGCGGGATATGTTCCCGAGTTGTTCAGTTCTTCTATTTTGGCCAGGGCCTCTTTCTTTTGTTCCGGTGTGAACCAGAAAACGGCCGACCGGTACTGGGTGCCGACGTCCGGTCCCTGGCGGTTGAGCGTGGTCGGGTCGTGGTTGGCAAAAAAAATGTCCAGCAGCTGGTCGTAGGTGACCATTTTGTCGTCAAAGACGACTTTGACCGCTTCGGCGTGGCCGGTGCCGCCGGTACAGACCTGCCGGTAGTCCGGGTTTTCCGTTTGTCCGCCGGTGTAGCCGACGGTAGTGGACACAACTCCCGGCACGGTGTCGAACACCGCCTGAATTCCCCAGAAGCAGCCGGCGGCGAAAACGGCCTGCGATATGCTCATTTTTTTCTCCCGTTTGATTTGTTTTTTTTCAAATATAAGTACGAACCGAAGGTTTTTCAATCAGGCAACGTTTTTTCTTCGCGGTCAGCGCCGGAGAGCAGCCAAAACCATCGGCGCGGCATTTTGCGTCGTCGGTTCCTTTTCGTCAATCCATGAAGCGCCGTCGGAATCAAGGTCGGAAATGTCCCGGTCGGGAACGCCGTCGACGGTGCAGTCGAATAAAATGCCGGTGTGGAACAGCCCGCCGGGGCGGCCGTCGTCTTCGATAAAACCGCGGAAAAAGACATTTTCTTCCCGCCGTTCGCCAATACTTTGCAAACGGCAGCCGGTTTCTTCCTCCAGTTCGCGGGCAAGCGTCCGTTCTTCGCTTTCGCCTTTTTCCGGCGAACCGCCGGGCAGGTCGAAAAGGCCGGTGTAAGGTCCCCGTTTTTTGCGGATCAGCAGAATCTTTCCTTCCCGGCGGATAATGCCGTAGATGCCGCGGTGAATGCGGGTGACGGAAAAGGCGTCGCGTTCCCGTTCAACGGCTTCCGCCGCCAGGGCGCTTTCGTCGCGGATCCAGCGAGGCAGGCCGGCATCGGCCGTGCGGCTGAAAGGAAACCATTGCCAGCTTCCGTGCTCGGCGGAAAGTCTGACCGTGCCGGAGAGGTATTCGGCAAGGAAAGTGACGCCGTAAAGCGTTTCCCCCGCCCGGGGAGAAAAACTCCAGGTTCTGAGCGGGCGTTTGATTCGTACCGTTAATCCGGTTTCTTCAAATATCTCTCTTGTCAGCGCCTGCGTGTGGCTTTCGCCTGTTTCGACGCCGCCGCCGGGCAGGTCATATATTCCTTCTTCGCCGTTTTGCCGGCGTTCAAGCAGCAGAAAACAACCGTTGCAAACAATGACGGCCTTGACGGCCACGCGCGTTTTGTTCATTTCTTTTTTCCTTTCCCGGCAACCATTATAACGGCAGGAAGATAAAAAGGCAAACCGTTTTCCGAAGCATAATTCCCGGGCCGGCCGGGGCTGCAACAAAAAAACACCGCCGTTTTCAAACGGCGGTGTCGGCGGGAACTGTCGTTTCCTTATTTGATTTCTTCAATCAGCAGTTCGCTCGGAGCAGTGGTCTGAGTGTTTTCAATGGTGTAGGACACTTTCCGGGGCGCCGGTTTGGTTGTGGTGGTGACCACGGTTTTTACCTGCGGCTGGGTGGTGACTACGGTTTTTACTTCCGGCTGGGAAGTAACGACCGTTTTGACTTCCGGCTGAGCGACAACCTGAGTGTTGGAAATGATTTTTTGATTGATGACAGGTTCTTTTTCATAGCTGACGGTCGATGTGGTTTTCGGTTCGTAAACCGTGGTGTAAGTGGTTTTCTTATAGATGACTTCAACCGGTTCACGGGTCTGTCTGACAACCGGTGCGCAACCGTTGCAGCCGTTGGTGCTGACAACGACGGGAGCCGGGACGGGCGCGGGAGCCGGGGCCTGAATGTTAACGGTGGTTACGGGAACCGGAGCGGGAGCCGGCATCGGCGCCGGACGCGGGGCAACATAGGCCGGACGCTGGGCTACCAGCGTAATGCGTCGCGGCTCGGGTCTTGCTTCCCGGTAGACGTATACTTTTTCGGGCGCTTTGGCCTTTTCTTCTTTGGCCGGGCAGTCTTTGCGGGAATAGAAGTGGTCGTTGCAGTCCTGATCGTACTTTTTGTAGATGGATCCTTCGGCGCAGGCGCCAAGCAGGAAAAGGAGGGAGAATACAAATAACTTTTTCATGACTTTTCTCTTTCGTTGATTGATAGTTGCAATATAGCGGATTAGCAAAAAAATTAAATATACTATAATCTTTTTTTCTAATTTGTCAATTTCTGTTTAAAAAAATCTGCTTTTTATATAATCACGTAAATCTTAATTTAAACCTTATGTGATATGGCGGAAAGAAATTATTTTGACATTTTTGCCAATGTCATCTACGATTGAAAAAAATTTATTTGTTGACCGGGGGAAAACTTATGAATATCCGTAAAGTGTTGTGTTTGCTGACGATGCTGGCCTGCGCGGCGGAAAACTGTTTGGCGGCGGAAGGCGACAATCTGGCGGCGTCAATTTACAATCACGCGCATTTTCGCAACCGAGAGGCGCTGGCGCGGCTGAAGAGAAACGGCTATTCCCTGGACGCAACGGATTCACGCGGCAATACGGCGCTTTGCACCGCCATTATGCGCAAAGACGAAAATGCTTATAAACTGCTGCGGCAGATGGGAGCGAACACCGCCCATCCCTGCGTTAAGAGACTGGAAGCCGCAGTGCGGCCGGTTAAAAACGACAAGTTCGTATGGAACGTGGGGCCGACGACCTATCTCGGCGCCGCCGCCCTGATCGGGGGTACCGTGGCCATTGCCGCCGGCGGCAGCAGCGGCGGATCAAAATCGGACGGCGCGGCGGGGACCGGTGACGAACCCGGCGGCAGCGACAATCCGGGCGGCGGCGAAGGGGAAGTCGTGAATGAAGTCGATCCTTCGTATTTCCAGACCGACGAATACAAACAGGGCAATTTCCTGTCGCAGATCGGCGCGGCGGAAGCTTATGCGCGTTTTTACGGAGAAACGGAAAGCGGCGATCTGGCCTCGCAGCTGGAACGAGTGGCCGTCGGCGTGGTTGACAGCGGCGTTTACGGTGCTCACGCGGAGTTTGGCGCCACCGACGTCAGCGGCGTCAATTACGACTACGGTCCCTGTTCCAAAAGCGGAAACTCTACCAACTGCTGGCAGTGGGCGGCTGAATATACGGTCGGCGGACAGAGTTATCAAAACGTTACTTATCTGAAACTTGATGATGGCCGCGTTTATATTACCCGCGTAGGCAAAACGGGAAGCAAAGAAGAGTATGACGAGTGGGCGTCGTCTTATGATGACGGTTATGACTGGAATGTAGAAAAAGACAGTGCGACCGGTTTTTATCCGAACAAGTCGGATGATGCCGCGCACGGCACCCATGTGGCCGGCATTATCGCTGCCGACAGAAACGGCGCCGGCATGCACGGCGTGGCTTTTGAAAATGCCGAGATTATCGCCGCCCGGTGGGATCTGATGTCGCCGATTTCGGCGCCGGTAAAAGACGTGATCGACATGGGCGCGAAAGTGGTCAATTTCAGTCTGGGCGTAGATTCGACGGCTGATATAAACGCTTCCACCATTGATCGTTATGCGGATCAGTTGGACGATTATCTGGACAGCGTGCGCTATCAGATTGAAAACAACGTTGTTTTCGTTTTTTCCGCCGGCAATGAAAGTCAGGCGCAGCCGGGCGTTACAAACGGGATTCCGCTGCTCGACGAGTTTAAGGAAAGTCTGGACGGTTTGTTCGTGACGGTAGTCGCTTTGGACAAGGACAACAAGCTGGCCGATTATTCCAACGCCTGCGGAGTTGCGCAGAACTATTGTATTGCCGCGCCGGGAAACGATGTCTGGTCGCCCATTAACCAAGATGATATGATCGGGCAGATGAGCGGCACCTCAATGGCGGCGCCGGTGGTTACCGGCAGCATTGCCTTCCTGATGGGCGCTTATCCTTACATGACGCCGCAGGAAGTGGTCAGTCTGGTGTTTGAAACCGCCGACGATCTGGGGGACGCCGGCGTGGACGCCGTTTACGGACACGGTCTGATCAATCTGAACAATGCGACCCAGCCGCAGGGCGAACTGATGATCGCTACCGGCTCGAACGTGAAAGGGGAAAGCATTGCGGCCCGTTCGACGACAATGTCGGTGCCGGCCGTTTTCAAGAGCGCGCTGGCGGCAAAGATGCCGCGTTCCGTTACCGCGTTTGACAAGTACAAACGCCCTTATGCAATGCCGATTTCTTCTTTTGTAAAAATGACCCACAGCGGAGAGCGCAATTTTAAAAACGATTTGTATGCCTTTTCCCGTTATCAGCCGAAGCGGAGGATAGCGGCCGGCGGCAATCTGGCCTTCTCCTATGCGCCGGCGGCTTTGGCCGATTCTCCGAGCGGACTCGGCACCGTGGAAGCCGAATATGCCGGGGGGGGGTATGTGGCCGGCTTCTATTATACGGAAAATACGCTTTATAATCATGACGCTTATTTTGAAAAGGCGCTGGCCAATCCGTTTATGGCGATGAATTCGGCTTACGGCGTGTACAGCCGTTACCGGCCGTCTTCGGACTGGAAGGTGACGATGGGCTTTGCTACCGGCGAAAACGGTCTTTACGACGGCAGCCGGGACGACAACGATCGCGATTTTGACAACCGGGTTTACGGTTTTGATTCCGCCGCCGCTTACAGCCTGACGGACAATCTGACGGTGACGGCGATGAGCGGTGTTTTGTACGAAGACGGTGCAATGCTCGGTTTAAACGGCACCGGCGGTTTTGACGTCGGCGATTCCAGCACCTATTATGCCGGGCTTTCGGTCAGCTGGTCGCCGCTGAAGAACCTGTTTTTAAGCGGTGCTTATTATCAGGGCTGGACCGATGCCGGCGGGCTTGCCTCCAACCTGATGCAGACCAGTCGTCTAGTCAGCGACAGTTTTGCTCTGGACGGCCATTACCGCTATAACAAAACCGACGTTGTCGGCTTGCAGATTTCTTCGCCGCTCAGAATATACAAGGGCACGGCCGCCTTTGACCTGCCGGTCGGGCGCGACAATTATTCCGACGAAGTTTACCGCGAGCGCTTCAATGCCGGTTTGAAGCCGGATGCCCGGGAATACAAGTTTTCGTTTTATCATGACCGGGAGATTAACGAGGACATGAATTTTAAGGCGCAGTTTGACATGCGGCTCAATCCCGATCATCAGAAAGATGCCGAGACCGATTATCGGGTGATGTTCGGTTTCAACTGGACTTTCAACTGATTTTGCAAAGGAGCGGTTTTGAACCGCTCCTTTTTCGGTTATGCTTTTTGCGGAAAGGTTCCGAACTTATTCGGGGCCGAACGTAAAGCCGTCGGAACAATGCCGCCTCATGCCTCATACCGCAGGCTTTGCGGCCGATACGGAATTCTTTGCCGGGGTATCTTTATTTGCCGGGAAAAAGCGCCTGGCGTACCCGGCGGATGCGGTATTCCCGATAGAGCTGTCCGAAACGTTCGTCTTTGGGCAGATTTTCCCAGCCGGGCATGTCGGCCGCGCGGACGGTTTGCAGAATTTTCACTGCCTGCCGGAGGCGGTCGGCGTTTTGTTCAAAACGTGCGTCTTCTTCGGCGGAAATAGGACGTTTGCAGCCATGCATGTCGGCGCGGCAGACAGCGATGTAGTTTTCAAAGTCTTTTTCCCCGGAACGGATGAGATCTTCGCAAAAATCGACTAATGTGCCGATCCTCATTTCCGGAATTTTGCAAAACTTCATATGATAACGGCAGGCAGTGAGGGCAAAATCGCGGTAATGGTTGGGGATTTTCAGCCGGCGGCAGATCGTGCGGATAATTTCCAGACCGTTTTGTTCGTGATTATGATGAGAGGGGAGAATTTCCGCCGGGGTAACGGTTTTGCCGATGTCGTGCAGGAGAATGCCGAAGCGGACGAGGGCATTGCCGCCGGCAGCCTGTTCTAACGCCGACAGAGTGTGGTCGCCGCTGTTGCCTTCGGGGTGATAGTCGGTGCGCTCGGGCGTATTCCACAACCGGTTGACTTCCGGCAGGACGGCTTCAAGCGCTCCGCAGGCGCGGGCAGTCTGTACAAAACGGGGAAAATCGGGAAAGCGCAGGGCTTTTTCCAGTTCTTTCCATATCCGTTCGGCGGAAAGGTGGGCAAGCTGTCCTTCCGCCGTCATCCGGGCAACCAGTTCAAGCGTTTCCGGCGCCGGAGTAAAATTAAGCTGGGCGGCAAACCGGCAAAGGCGGAGAACCCTTAAGGGGTCTTCCTGAAAATGTTCGGCGTTGATGTGTCTTAAAACGCGGTTTTCAATGTCTTTCCGCCCGTTGAAAGGGTCAAAGTATTCTCCCGTTTGCGGGTCAAAGGCGATGGCGTTGCAGGTGAAGTCTCTCCGTTCAAGGTCTTCTTCCAAAGTAACCGAGGGGTCGAAAATAAAGCTGAAATCGGCATGGCCGCAGCCGGTTTTAATCTCTTTGCGGGCAAGCGCGTATTCTTCTTTGCTTTCGGGGTGGAGAAACACCGGAAAGTCTTTGCCGACGCGGACAAAGCCGCGGGCAAGCATTTCTTCGGGCGAGGCGCCGGTGACGACATAGTCGTAGTCCTGCGGCTGCCGGCCGCGCAGCCTGTCGCGTACGCTGCCGCCGACCTGAAAGATTTTCATGCCTTTTCTCCCAACAGCAGTTTTTGCAGATAAGCGTTTAAACAACGTTCTTTTTCTTCCCCGGCGTTTTGTGCGCGGGCGTCGGTTTCGGTAAGCGAAAGGAGTTTGCCGAGTGTTTCGTCAAGCAGCGGCTGCCGGCCGAGGTCTTCTGTTTCTCTGCCGTATTTTTTGCTTTCGATCAAACGGGAAAGGGCGGCGTACGTTTCTTCGCCGAGCGTCTGCCGGCAGGTTTCCAGCGTGTGGGTGAAATCGGTTTCCGGCAGGCGGCGGAATGCGGCGACGCAAAAGGCGTTGAGCAGGCCGCGGAAAGCGTAGAGGTATTTTTTGCCGGTGAAGGTTTGGCGTTTTTCCATTTCCCGAAGATCGTCGGCGGCCATGGAACGGTAATGGCGGATCAGAGTGCCGTCGTCAAAACTTTTTTCGGCAAAAGCGCGCAGTTCCGGCGGCACCGGTCCGAGGTAGACGACGTTTGAGATCAGCCATTCAATGGTCGAAGGGTTGGATTTTGCCAAAAGACGCAGGAATTTGAAAATGTCAAATCCGCAAAGGTCGTACAAGGCGTCGTGCGCGGTACAGGGGGCAAGCTTTTGGTCAAACGCCGCATTGATGACGTCGTCCGGCCGGGCCAGGCTGACATAGTCTTTCAGCGGGCGGCAATAGACAAAGCGGACGTCGTAGTCGCTGTCGGCGCTTTCGATCCGCCAGGCGCGGCTGCCGCTTTCAACGGCAAAAAGAATTTTTATCTGCCGTCGTTCTTCCAGATCGTGCAGAAGGCTGCGGACGGTTTGCGCTGCCGGTTCAGACATGTTTTTTGGCCTCCCTGACCATGTGTTTCCAGTTTTTGGGTTTGATGACTTTGACATGCGGTCCCCAGCCGTAAAGGCAGCGGTCCAGTTCCAACACGCCGCCCGCCCTGAAACTGACGGTCAGGCTGCCGTTGGGGTTTTCGCGGACCTGCTGGCGGGGGTGAAAAATGTAGTTTTTGGCGGCGGCGGCCGAGCGGGCGTCAAAAAGCCATTCGTTTTCAAATGCCGGTTCGCGGAACAGTCCGAAATTTTCACAGCAATGGTTTTCCAGGCAAAAGTCACCGTTGCGGATAAAATAGCTGTCGGTTTCTTTAATGTCAATGATGTCGCTCAGACAGACGTAGAGAAACTCCCGTTTTTTTTCCGAATAAGCGATAAGGTGATGTTTGGGGCCGTAAATGAAGGCGTACGGACATAACGTCTGCCATTTTCTGAGAGTGTTCGTTTCTGCCCAGCACAGACGGATTTTGCGGCAGGCGGTAACGGCATGTCGGAGCAGCGCCAGATGGCGCGGATTGATCTCGATTTTTTGCACCGGCCGGAAGAGGTAGCCTTCGGAAGCCTGCATGATTTCGGTGTCGGTTTCTATCCGGCAGCAGACTTCCGGCCGCATCATGGCCTTGAGTTTGGTCAGCAGGCCGGCCAGCGTGCGCGACTGTTCGCAAAGCTGAACGTGTTTTAACAGCCGCAGGGCGTTTTGCAGGGTGGATATTTCTTCGGCCGAGAAACTGATATAGTTTTTGAGCGCCCCGTACGGCAGGTGCCAGCGTTTGACGCCGTGCTCGCCGATGGTTTCGGTCAACTGGGGAAACCTTTCGCGGATAAAGTTGCGCATTCTTTCCGCCGTGCGGCGAGAAACGTCAAACTGCTGCATGACGTCGGCGATGGAAATTCCTTCGGCGCTTGACTGCATACGGATGGCAAGGTCAAATATGTTATGCATTTTTTCGTATGCCATCGGGTAGAAATCCTTTGCCGTTTCAGGGAATCAGTTTTTCGTCCAGGCTGCAGGCCGCAGCTTTTCCCGAAGCCAGCGCTTCGACAATGGTGGAGCCGCCGTGTTTGCAGTCGCCGGCGTAGATGACGCGGTCGGTGTCCGGCTGACGGGGAGCGGTGCTGCCGATGGCTTTGATGACCAGGGAAAAGCCGGGCCGGGCGATGGTGGTGTCGGGAATTTCTTCCAGTTTGCCGCGATTAAAACGGTTTTTGGCGGTATATAAGGTGAGGTAATCTCCGTCGGCGCCGATTTTTTTGATTTTGGTCATGGTGGTCAGGTCCACGCCGGCATCAAGCAGCGATTTTCTTTCCTCCCCAGTGACCCGCATGTCGGAAACCCGGCGGCGGACAAACATTTCGACATTTTCGGCGCCGTTGTTGACGGCTGTCAGTGCGCAGTCGGTTGCGACGGCACCGCCGCCGATGACGGCAATGTTGCCTCTTGCCGCATAGTGCTCAGGGTGACGCAGATAGTCAAGATAGGAAACGGCATGTTCTTCGCCTTGAATGCCGAGGTTGATGCCTTCGGGTTCGCCGGTGGCGACGATAACACCGTCAAAATCCTGCTCCAGAAGCGCGGCAGGGTTGTTGACGGGAGTGTTCAGCCGCAGTTCGATCATGTCGGGATCGTCAATGAAGCTCCAGTCTTTGGCGATAACTTCAAACGGCAGCCGTTTGTCGGGGATGAGATTGAGGGCGCCGCCGATTTTTTCAAAGCTTTCAAACAAGGTAATGCGGTAACCGAGCCGTGAAAGTTCCGCCGTTGCGGCAATGCCCGCCGGCCCGGCGCCGATGACGGCGACTTTTTTGCCGTTGGCCGGCAGTTTGGGATGGGCGGCGGATTCCGCGGTGCGGTATTTTTCCAAAATGGTGGCCTGAACCCGCGGAATGTTGATCGGAAAGTCGATGCCGGCGCGGGTACAGGCCTGCATGCAGAACTTGTCGGGGCAGATCAGGCCGCAGGTCTGTCCCATCGGGTTGTTGCGGGTAATGGTTTCGACCGCGCCGGCAAAATCGTTTGCCTTTGCTTTGGCGATAAACTCCTGCGGATTGCAGTTGACGGGGCAGGCGTTCATGCAGGGTTTGCTTTTGCAGCCCAGACAGCGTCCCAGTTCGGAAATCAGCTGGGCGCGTGTCAGGTACAGTTTTTTGTCAGTCATTTTAACTTATCCGAAATTAATTGCTGTTTATAATTTACGCCATCAGAGAAGGGAGAAGTCAAGTTTTTTCTGGCGGAGGTTGAAAATGTTGAAAAAAATATTGCGGGCGGCGGCCGCAGGAGCGGCGTTCGTCGTCGTTTACCTGGTCTGCCTGTATGCGGTGCAGGATTATCTCATCTTTTATCCGGACAGGTTTTATGTCGGTCCGAGCAGCGCCGGCGCACCGGCGTTTGAAGAACGGCCGCTGGTGACGGCCGACGGGCACCTGATTATGGCCTGGTATGCAAAAGGCGATGCCGACAAACCGGCAATTTTGTTTTTCCACGGCAATGCCGGACAATTGGCAACTTTTGCGCCGCACCTGAAAGCGTATATTGATGCCGGGTATCCGGTGTTTATGCCCGAATATCGCGGTTTCGGCTTAAGCGGCGGCAGGCTTTCGGAAGAAACGATGTATGCCGACGCCGTCGTTGCCTTCAATTATCTGAAAGACAGACTCGGGCATGACAAAATCGTCGTTTTCGGTTATTCGATGGGGACTGCGGCGGCCTCGGCGGCGGCTGGCATGTGCTCCGCCGACGCGCTGATCCTGGCCGCGCCGTTTTATTCCCTGGAACGCGAGGTCGGCGACAAGCCGGTTCCCCTGGCTCGGCTGGTATTGAAAAACCGTTTGCAATCAAACCGGTTTATTGCCGCTTATCCGGGGCCGCTGCTGGTTGTTCACGGCAGTGAAGACAAGCTGATTCTGCCTTACCACGGCCGGGAACTTTTTGAGTTGTCGCCGGCTGCGGACAAGGAATTCTTTTGGGCGGAGGGGGTTGATCACAACCGTTTGTTTTTTGACGATGGCAACCATCGGACGATGCTCGACTGGCTGAACCGGCGTTTTGGCGCCGGCCGCTGACGGCGGTGCCGACAAGTGTCCGCCGGCTGCCGCAGGCTTGATTTTAGCCCCTTAAATACGCGGCTTGAAAGCTTCGTAATCCTTGCCGAGCCGGAATGTCCGCATCTGTCCGCTTGCGCCGACGTTTGAACCATAAAAAAAACTCCCCGGGCAGGGGAGTTTTTTTTATAGGTTTGCAATTTAGAAAACGTAGCGGACGCCGCCGTAGATTTCCTGGTTGTGGACTTTGCCGTCGCCGATTTTGCCCATGTCGTAGTAACGGTAACCGACGTCGATGTTCAGGCGGTTGGTCATCTTTGCGGAGATACCGCCGCCCAATACCCAGGTGAAATTGTGTTTCTTGTAACTGTCGCGGCCGTCGTCGTACGAGAACTTGTATTCGAGGTTGGTTACGCCGATACCGGCCTGCAGATAGGGCGTAAACCAGGTATACGGAGAGAAGTCGTAATAGACGTTGAACATATAGGAATCGTATTCAAACGTGCCGGTGCTGGTGGAAACGATCGGATCGCGTCCTTCCATCGGAATGACGAGCGTTTCGGAATCTTCGCTCTTGTCACGCCAGATATATTCGACTTCGGCGCGGAAGTACTGATAACGGTAACCGATGGCGCCGGAAAGCATGAACAGGTTGTCGTCGATGTCCAGACGGTCACCCGAGGTGTGTCTGTCGCCGATGTCAGGTTCGGCAACGCCGCCGCGCAAACCGAGGTAAATACCGTCGCATTCGGCCATGGCGTCTGCGGCCGCGACCATCCCCAAAACTACTGCCGATGCTCCGGCCAACATTTTTTTCAACATTCTAAAGATTCCTCTCGTTAAAGCAAAATGAAAATTCTGGACAAAGAGTACATTAATTTTTTAATTGAATCAAGTTTTTTGTGCGGCGGCGGCAGAATTTGTCGTGAGCGGCCGGATTTGTCCGGAGTCCGTTTTCCGCCGCCGGTATAATTTAAGCAGTCCGCTTGCTTTTTCAACGGTTTTGTGTTAGTCGTAACGATTATGACGAAAGAAAAAACGGCAAATGAGGAAAAAAGAACGGCTTCGGGGCTGAATACGCTGGCTTCCGAAACGATGCCGCTTTTGCGCCGAATCCTCGGCCGAAAGGGCATGATGGCGGCCGACGTGCTGGCTTTTTGGGAACAGATTGCGGGGGAGGAACTGGCCGCTTTCACTTTTCCGGAAAAAATCGGTTTTCGCGGCAAGGAACGGCAGAACGGCGTTTTGCAGGTGGCGGCGGTCAACGGCGCTTTTGCTCTGGAACTGCAGCACCGGGAAAAGTTTGTGCTGGAAAAGGTTAACGCCTTTTTCGGCTACAAGGCGGTTTCCGAACTCCGAATCCGTCAGAGCGGCGGGGTTTCCTTTCGCCGGGGGCGGCAAATTAATCAACCGGAATTTAAGAAAATACTTGTAAGCGGCGAGGAACAAAATTATATTGAACAACTGACCGGGGGACTGAACGACGGCGATCTCAAAGACAGCCTGATCCGTCTGGGAAAGTGTGTATTATCGCAAAACCGCAAATAAACAGGAGTAGCAATGACTTTTGAAAATATCATAAAGAGGGTGAGCCAGGTGTTGGCCGCGGCGTTTATGTTCTTGATGGCCGACGGTTTCTATCTGTCGCAGAAGGGATTCAACTGGGTGGACGGCAGTCTGGTGCTGGTCAAACCGGCGGAAGCGTCGGTGCCGGCGGCCGCCGGCGGCGTGGTGCCCAGCCGTTTTGAAATGAATGCCGTGCATGTGCTCGGCAGCGCGGACGCGCCGGTGACGATTTACGAGTTTTCGTCGCTCGGTTGTTCCCATTGCGCCGATTTTCATCTGAACATGCTGCCCGAGCTGAAGAAGGATTATATCGACAGCGGCAAGGTCAAGCTGGTGTTTGCCGATTTCCCGATCGACGCCAAGTCGATGAAAGGGGCGATGCTGGCCCGTTGCATGCCTGCCGACAAATATTTTGATTTTTTGAGCCTGCTGTTTAAAAAACAGCTGACCTGGGGGCTTTCCTTTAAAACCGAAAAGCTGCTGACCAGTTATGCCGAACTGGAGGGACTTTCCGCCGAAAAGGCGAAAGCCTGCATGGAAGACGACGACGCGGCCAAGGAAATTATGTCGGTTCGTCAGGACGCGATGGAAAAGCTGCAAATTCAGGGAACGCCGTCCTTCCTGATCAGGAGTGACCTCGGCGAAGAAGTTTTGCCCGGGGTTCCCGATTATGAAAAACTGAAAGAAGTGCTGAATAAATATCTCGGCGTTAACAAGTAAGTAACCTTTAGGGAATATGCTGGCCGATGAAAAAAATTCCTGAAGACATCAGGGAACTGGAGGAAAAAATCGCCCGCCAGCGGGAAAAGGAAAACCGTTTGCGGGAGCCGGCCGGAGCTTCGGAATATGCCGGAGCGGCGGGTGTCGGCCTCAGGATTGCGGCGGAATTTCTGTCGGCGGTTCTGGTCGGCGGCGCGGTCGGTTACGTGATTGACCGCATGGCGGGCAGCCGTCCGTTTTTTCTGACAGCGTTTCTGTTTTTGGGCGGTGCGGCCGGCATTTTGAACGTTTACCGTCTGGCCAAAGCGGAAGACGAACGGAAAACGAATAAGGAGTAGGTTAAGTTGTCAAATCCGTTGGAACAGTTTGTTATTAAGCCGATTATTCCGCTTAAGGCCGGCGACGTCGACATTTCTTTTACCAACTCCTCGCTGTTTATGCTGCTGGCGGTGGCGGCGGCGGCGCTTTTGTTTTCGCTTTGTCTGCGGCGGCGCACCATCGTTCCCGGACTGGCGCAGTCGCTGCCCGAATGCGCTTACGGTTTTATCGCCAATCTGATGAAGGAAAATATCGGTCCCGAGGGGCTGAAATATTTCAGTTTCATCTTTTCGGTCTTTTTGTTTGTCGCCTTCGGCAACATTTTGGGACTGTTTCCTTATGCCTTTACCTTTACTTCGCATGCAACGGCGGTGGGCACGCTGTCGATCGCGGCGCTGCTGTTTAACGTTGCGGTCGGCATCCGCAAGCGGAAATGGGGGTATTTGCGCACGTTTATGCCCAGAGGCATTCCGCTGGTGCTGGCGCCGCTGGTCGTGCCGATAGAGGCCATTTCCCTGCTTTCCAAACCCTTCAGCCTGACGGTGCGACTGGTGGCCAACATGACGGTGGGGCACATCATGCTCAAGATCATTGCCGGTTTTATCGTCAGTCTGGGCGTGTTCGGTGCGGTGCCGATGCTGTTCAGCGCCTGTATCGTCGTTTTCGAACTGTTCATTGCCGCCCTTCAGGCTTTCATTTATACGGTGCTGAGCTGCATCTATCTGGGGGACGCCTTGCGCAGCCACTAGCGGAAAAGATTATTTTGTAGGATATGTTCAATGTTAAAATCTGAAAGGAAAATTAAATGGAACCTTTAGCTTATATCGGCGCTTCTATCTGCGCCTTGTCAATGACGGTTGCCGCCTGGGGCGTGGCTAAACTGTGGATGACGATCATTACCACCGTCGGCCGCAATCCGCAGGTGAAAAAAGACGTTGATATCTATGGCTGGGCCGGTTTTGCCGCGATTGAAGCGATTGCGCTTTATGCGCTGGTTATTGCCCTGATCATGCTGACGGGCGGCGAATAATTTTTGGGTGCCGGCGGGACAAACATGGGGAGAAGGTCTTTTTCCCCGTTGTTCCGCCGGATGCGGACGGCAACTTATCGGTAAGGAAGAGGCGTTATGCCACAGCTTGATTTTTCCACATTTCCTTCGCAGGCTTTCTGGCTGGTCGTCAGCTTTGCGCTGATGTGGCTGGTTATGGCCAAAATGATCGTGCCGAAGATTACCGATATTCTGAATCAGCGGCAGCGTAAGATCGACGATTATCTGACGGCGGCCGGCGAGTTTAAGCAGACGGCGGAAGAGGCGTTGGAAAAATACGAGCGGGTTTTGCGCGAGGCGAATGCCGAAGCGGCGGAGAATCTGCGAAAGGCCGGCGAAGAGCTGGAAAAGAAAATTGCCGCGCGGGAAGCCGAAAAAAGCCGCCGGCTGGCGGAAGCGACGGCGGAAAACGAACGTCGGACGGAAGAAAACCGGCGGCAGACGATGGAGCAGATCGAAAACATTGCGGCAGAGTTGGCGGTGCGGATTGCCGGCCGGCTGGAACTGGACGGTTTGGTTTCGGCCGAAGACGTGGCCAAAACGGCCGGAAGGAGGCGGGAGCATGAATGAACAGGCGGCAAATTCCGGCAGCCGGGAGCTGCTTGACGCAACCCAGCAGGCGGTGGTCGGCGCGGCCGGCAACGTGGAAACGATTATACAGGATACGGCGGAAGAGCTGCACGGGAACGGGGAAGCCTTTTACCTGACGGCCGAATTCTGGGTCGGCATGACTTTCGTGCTGGTGGTTGCGGTTTTGTTCGTGCCGTTGAAAAAGGCGCTGCTGGCTTATCTCGGCAAATATGCGGAGAAAGAGGCCGGGCGCATCAGCGAGGCCGAAAATCTGAAAACGGAAGCGCGCAAACTGCTGGCTGCCTATGAACAGAAGCTTGAAAATCTTGAGGATGAAAAAGCGGGGATTCTCGAAAAGGCCAAAAAAGAGGCCGGCGTTTTGAAAAAAAGGGCGCTGGCGGAACTGGATCGGAAAATGCAGGCGCAGGAGAAAAGCGTCAACGAGAGAATCAGGGGCGAGCAAAGCCGTGCCGAAAGCGAATTGACTTCGCTGGTGACCGAGCGGACGATTGAGCTGCTGAAAGACACGCTGGCGGCAAAATTTGACGATGGCGCCCGCGCAAAGCTGATTGACGAATCGATAAAAAGAATAGAATCCTTGTAACCGGAAGTTTTTTATGCGGGAGGCACGAACAATGTTCGTGCCTTTTTTGTATCCTGAAAACCCAGCGCCCGATGCGTGGTTGAGGAGAACTTATGTTTTTTTCATTTCGTTCTTTGTCCGTTTTTCGTTTTCTTTTCTTCCTTTCCCTTTTTTCCGCTTTTTCGTTTCCTGTTTTCTTTTTCTCTCTTTTCCTTTTTCCTCTTTTTTTCCTTTTTCCCGTTTTTCTTTTCTCCCTTTTTCTTTTTTCTCCCTTTTTCTTTTTTCTTCTTTTTCGTTTCCTGTTTCCCTTGTTTCCTTCGTATTTTTACGCCTTGTCCTTTATGTATAAAAACTCCTTTGCCATTGTAAGAAAGACGGTCTGATTACGGCTTCAGATATAAGCAAAGAAGTTTTTTTTATGAATACATATACAACAGCATGTACGACGTGGAATTGTAAGTATCATGTTGTCTTCGTAACGAAGTATCGCGGAAAGGGAGGGAGAGCGGATGTTCAGAAACAGGTCAGATTTTAAGAGTTATGTAAGTGGAAAGGTTAAGTATTTTAGAAGCCGAAGTTTGTCCGGATCCTATTCATATGTTATCGGAGATACCGCTCAGATATTCCGCAAGCGTGATTAAGGGATGACTCGAAGACAGGAGCTGTTTGTCGATATGCAAACGACAGGGAAATGCGAAGTTTTGATATTGAAACCGGGAATTTTGGTGTAAAAGGTATTATGTAGATATTACGGGGAAGAACGTTCAAAAGATAACTAAATATGTCCGGAATCAACTAAAAGAAGATGCGGAGCAAAGTCGGTGTTGACAATGGATTTAGACCTGTTTACGGGTGGCACTTAAAATAGTTGCTTTATCAGGCCGTTTTGTACCCTTTAGGTGTTTGGCGGTACCGTGAGGGAGGATATCCGCATACGAATAACCCCGGTTTTGCGTGAGGGTTCCTTTTTGCGATCGGAAATTCCCGGCCGGCGCCGGGACGTTTTGAACAGTGTTTTTGGGGAGGAGAAGGCTGGCAAAAGACGGTGGCCTGTGTCGAAAGAAAAATCGGCGGAAGAGGGCATAGGTATAAACGCGGAAACGGAAAAAACGGCAAGAGCGGGAGATACGGCGAACGACGGAATGTGCTCATGGAAAACTCCTTTATAAAAACAGTTTATGTCAAATTGCGAATGATAAGATGTTGTAAAGGGAATATTTTGTGGTTTAGCCTCCTTTCCGGTTTGTTTCTTTGTTTTCCTCCGGTTTCGGAATTTTGATTTCGTAGACTTTGGAACCGGTGTTAATATAGATTTTTGACGGATTTTTCCGTTTGTCCAAGCTGATGGCGAAATTGTCGGCCATGGATTGAATGTCATCGTCCCTGATATCCCAGACCGTAAAGATGGAATCGGGGAAAAAATGTTTAAAAGCAGAAGCTTTATTTAAGTATTCTGTTCTAACTCCCGGTATTTCTCTTTCATAAACATTGCCGGTGAGGGAAAATCCGTCTTTAACGGGATCAAAGGAATGGAGTTTAAGAATTCTTATGCCTATTAATTTTTTTCCGTCGGAAAGGCGAACAATTTCTAAGGTAGCGATATAAACGTTTAATTTGCCATTTTCAAAAAGGATGACATCTTTATCATGGTTTCTGTAACTGCGAGAAAAATGACGATGAACGACGTCCATTTGAGAAAAATAGGTATAACGGTAAACGGGGGAGTTTTGCATTTGTTCTCGTCACATTTGGGGGGCCATACAGTGATGGCATCGGTGTTATCAACGGCGATTGTTCGTTTGTAGTTATCATATTTTCCAAGTTGTTCTTGACGATAATTGTCTTCATACACAATACATCCGTCTTTTTTGTAACAGTCTTTGATGCTGTCGAACTGAGGGACGGTTTTATAGGGAACGTTTTGGTAAGTGTCGGGAAAATAAAAGTCTTTGCTGTTTCGGTATTTTTCTTGGGAATAAATCTTTGCCCATTTGCGGTCGACTTTCTGATGAGGATCCATATATATTTTATCCATCAGTTCGTATTGATCTTTGATGCACAGGATCAATTCGTCGGTCGGCAGGTCGGAATCGCAGTTGACGACGGGTCCGTAGGGATTATCGCTATAAGCCCCGACAAGGGCCGAGCATCCGGCCAGCAGGGCGGTACCGAGAACAATAAACAGATTGAAGAAATATTTTTTTTGCATCAACAACCTCCGTTGCAGGATGTTTGATTTTGTAAAATTTATTTCTGCAAATAATGGTTGTATCTTTTCATCTTTTGTGACGTTTGGCAAGTATCTTTTGTCTGTGTACGGCATGTAAAAACATATGCCCCTGTGTGGCAAAGGGGCATTGCATAAAAATCCGTGCAAAGGAATTTTTTAATGTCGGTTAAATTGTTTGAGCAAAACCAAGATGACGCAGGCCGGCGAGAATCGAGTGGACGTCGTAGAATGCGTTGTGTTCGTCCAACCCGAGCGCACGGATTTCGTCTTCAAGTCCGAGCAGTTTGGCAATTTGCCCGGAAGACTGTTTTTCGACGAGTATGCCGTTTTTGCGATAAGCCTGTTTGAACCAGCCGGCGATGTTGCGGCAGTCGAGCGGAGAATCGTCTTTAATGCCGAACATGTCCAGGTTGTAGCCGATGACTTTGCCGTCGGCAATGCGGTCGTCGTCGGGCTGCCAGGCGTGAGAATAGCAGGGCAGTCCGCCGGCAAATCGTTTGAAACGGGCATAAGCTTCGGGAAAGGGGATGCCTTCTTGCGCCAGCAGTTCGTCGGTGATGCCGGTCAGGTTGATAAAATAGTCGGTCAGCTTGGGCGCAAACCGCGGTTTAACGTAGAGGTTGAGTTTTTCCGCCACGCTTAAGTCGCGGGAATTGATTTTGAGCGCCGCGATCTGGACGATTTCGGCTTTTTTCTTTTCTTCCTCCGGGGCGTTGAGAAAACCCTGCCAGGAGGCGTATTCGGTGTCAAAAACGATAAATTGTTCAGTCATATTTTTTCTCCCTGAAAGGACTGGCGGCGTAGGTGCCGAGCATGTGCAGTTCGTCGGCGAAAAAGCGCAGTTCGTCAAAAGCGTTTTGAAAAGCGGAACGGGCGGGGTGGGATTCTATTTCCATGTAAAAACGGGCGGAAACGAACCTGCCGTCAACCTGATAGCTTTCCAGTTTGGTGAGGTTGATGCCGTTGGTGGCAAAGCCGCCGAGTGCCTTGTACAGCGCGGCGGGAATCGATTTGACCCGGAACACGCAGGAGGTGATGAAGCGGCCGCCGTCGTCTTCGGGAATTTGGCTTTCGCGGCTCATGACGAGAAAACGGGTGGTGTTGTTGCCGTCGTTTTCGATGTTGGATTTCAGTATTTCCAGTCCGTAGATTTCGGCCGCCAGTCTTGAGGCGATGGCCGCTTTGCTTGGGTCCTGAAAATTGATGATGTCCTGGCAGGACTTGGCGGTATCAATGCGGGCAATCGCGCTGATTTTGTGCTTTTTCAGAAATTCCGAACATTGAGCGAGCGCCTGCGGATGCGAAGAGGCGGAAACGATTTCTTCCGGTTTTGCGCCTTTTAACCCAAGCAGCTGATGCTCAACCCGCAGGAAGTATTCGCCGTTGATGAACAGACCGGTGCGCGGCAGCAGAAAATGAACGTCCGCCACCCGCCCGGCGTTGGAGTTTTCGACCGGAATGACGGCGACGTCGGCCAGGTTTTTCTGCACCATGTCCATTGCCTGTTCAAAGGTTTCGCACGGCAGGTAATCCTGCCCGGGATAAATATTCTGCGCGGCGATGTGCGAGTAGGCGCCGGCCACGCCCTGATAAACGATTTTGAGCATTAACAGTTCTCCGAAAATTTCCGCCAAGGCTAACATACGCCAAAGGTGCTGTCAAGCGCGCGCTGCCTTGTGCCGGCTGTTGATAAACGGATCGGGCGCAAAGATTTTGCTTGAAGAATCGCCGGAAGTGTTATAACTTCTTGAACTGAATTTGTTTAAAATCATATTTTGCATGAATTTTTTTGGGAAGTGTGATTTTTGTGTCAACCTTAATAGCTATAGGAGCTAAGAATTACCATGAGTAAATGGGTATATACATTTGGAAACGGCCAAGCCGAAGGCGATGCCTCCATGCGAAACCTCCTGGGCGGTAAGGGTGCCAACCTGGCGGAAATGAACGTCGTCGGTTTGCCCGTTCCTCCCGGATTTACAGTTACGACTGAAGTCTGCACCTACTACTATGCCAACAACAAAACCTATCCGGCCGACCTGAAAGACCAGGTTAAAGCCGCCGTTGCCGGCGTTGAAAAAATCATGGGCAAAAAATTTGCCGATGCCGAAAACCCGCTGTTGTTCTCGGTTCGTTCCGGCGCCCGCGTTTCCATGCCGGGCATGATGGACACCGTTTTGAACCTCGGTTTGAACGACGAAACGGTTAAGGCTCTGGCCAAAGCTTCCGGTTCCGAAAGATTTGCCTACGACTCTTACCGTCGTTTCCTGCAGATGTTCTCCGACGTTGTTCTCGGCGCCGATCTGGACGAATACGAAGGCGCTCTCGAAGCGATGAAGAAAGCTAAAGGTTACAAGTCCGACACCGACCTGACCGCCGAAGACCTGAAAGAACTGGTTAAGGAATATAAGGAAATCGGTCAGAAACTGGGCAAAGTCGTTCCGCAGGATCCGTGGGATCAGCTGTGGGCCGGCATCGGCGCCGTATTCGGTTCCTGGATGGCTGCCCGCGCGATCACCTATCGCAAACTCAACAACATCCCCGGCGACTGGGGTACGGCCGTTAACGTTCAGACCATGGTCTTCGGCAATGCCGGCGACGACTGCGCTACCGGCGTATGCTTCTCGCGCGACCCGGCAACCGGCGAAAACGTTTACTACGGCGAATATCTGGTAAATGCTCAGGGTGAAGACGTTGTGGCCGGTATCCGTACGCCGCAGCCGATGGCCTCGAAAGGCGACGGCACTTCCCTGGAAGAAAAATGGCCGCACCTTTATCAGGAACTGGTTGACGTTCGCAACAACCTCGAAAAACACTACAAAGACATGCAGGATATGGAATTCACCATTGAACACGGCAAACTGTGGATGCTGCAGTGCCGCAACGGCAAACGTACCGCCGCCGCCGCCGTCCGTATGGCCGTAGAAATGGTTGAAGAAGGCCTGATTAACAAGGAAGAAGCCATTATGCGCGTCGGCGCCGACCAGCTTGACCAGCTGCTGCACCCGATGCTTGACCCGAAGGCCGAAAAGAAAGTTATCGCCACCGGTCTGCCGGCTTCTCCGGGAGCTGCCGTCGGCCGCGCCGTATTTAATGCGGAAGACGCCGAATCCTGGGCTGCCAAGGGTGAAAAAGTTATCCTCATCCGTAACGAAACCTCGCCGGAAGACATCGGCGGCATGCACGCTTCGCAGGGCGTTATCACTGCCCGCGGCGGTATGACCTCTCACGCGGCGGTTGTTGCCCGCGGTATGGGCACTCCGTGCGTTTCCGGTTCTCATGAAATTCACATCGACTATGCCAAAAAGACCATGACCACCGACGGCGGCGTGGTTGTCAAAGAAGGCGACTGGGTATCTCTGGACGGTGCCAAAGGCCAGATTATCGAAGGCCAGGTTCCGACCGTTAAGGCCGACACCAACAGCGGCAACTTCGGCAAACTGATGAGCTGGGTTGACGAAATCCGCACGCTGGAAGTCCGTGCCAACGCCGAAACGCCGAAAGACGCTCAGACTGCCCGTGACTTCGGTGCCCAGGGTATCGGTCTGGCCCGTACCGAACACATGTTCTTTGACGCCGAACGTATTCCGGACATGCGCGCCATGATTCTGGCCGACAACGAAGAAGGCCGCCGTGCCGCTCTGGATCGTCTGCTGCCTTATCAGAAGCAGGACTTCAAAGACCTGTTCAAGATCATGGAAGGCCTGCCGGTCGTTATCCGTCTGTTGGATCCGCCGCTGCACGAGTTCCTGCCGAACACCGATGCGGAAATGCAGGAATTGGCCAACAAGATGGGCATGACTCTGGAAAAGGTTAAACAGCGCGCCAACTCCCTGCACGAAGCCAACCCGATGCTGGGTCACCGCGGCTGCCGTCTGCCGATTACCTATCCGGAAATCTGCGAAATGCAGACCCGCGCAATCTTGGAAGCCGCTTTGGAATGCGACGCCGAAGGCATCAAGGTGCTGCCGGAAATCGAAGTTCCTCTGACCGGTTCCAAGAAAGAGCTGGATATCGTTAAGAACATCATCGACACTACGGCCGAAAAGATCTTTGCCGAAAAAGGCAAGAAGATCAAATACGAAGTCGGTTCGATGATCGAACTGCCGCGTGCGGCTCTGAAAGCCGACGAACTGGCTCAGTCCGCCGAGTTCTTCGGTTTCGGTACCAACGACCTGACTCAGACCACTCTGGGTATGAGCCGTGACGATACCGGCGCCATTTTGGACGAATACCGCGCCCGCGGCGTTTACGTAGCCGATCCGTTTGCTTCGATCGACGTTGAAGGCGTCGGCTGCCTGGTTAAGCTGGCCTGTGAAAAGGCACGTTGCGCCAACCCGAGCATCTGGCTCGGCGTCTGCGGCGAACACGGCGGCGATCCGGCGTCCATCGACTTCTTCCAGACCTGCGGCATGAACTATGTTTCCTGCTCGCCGTACCGCGTTCCGGTTGCGCGTCTGGCCGCCGCTCAGGCTGCCGTTCGCCACAAGAACGACAAGAAGGAAGAATGCAAGGATTCCTGCTGCTGCAAGAAAGCCTGCTAAAAAAAGCGCATAACCGGCTCGTTTAGAGCAAAAAGCGCAAAAAAGGGAAAATCCGCCGTACGGAAAAGTACGGCGGATTTTCTTTTTTCTTATCGGTTGCCTGACGGAACCCCTTGGGTTTACCCGGGGCTGAATGCTTTAGTGTCGGAACAATACCGCTTTATGCCTTTGATTGTTGCTAACCAATTGATTTTATTGTGCTTTGTCCGCTTTGTCTGCCGGGAAATATCCGTTTCTTCAGGGGAGATAGTTTAAATGTCCGTGTAGGCAGGCAGATACGGACTTTTCAGTCCGGCTGTCGGCTTTTGGAGCGTTTGTGGCGGTATTTGCGGTTTGGAACGGGTAATGCTTTTGTCCTGGCCGGGAAGGCTTTATTTTTTGTTGTTTTGCGTATTTCCCGGGGTGAAGACAAAATTTGTTCTGCGGGTGTTTTGAGGTCCGGAATTTTGGTCGGTCGGGTTGAGTGTTTTTTATACATACGTTGTTACGGGGAGATTTTTTATAATCTGCCGCACACGACACTTTGGGCGGCAAAACGAAGCATCGGTATGTTTCGGCTTATGTTCAGAGATGTTATGTTCGGGCGGAAAGGCGCAGGGGGAGAAAAAACATTCGGAAACGAGGTGCAGAAACGGGTTGAAGGAAAAGGGAGAAAAAAGGAGCGGGGTGTCGGAAAGACGGAAATAAGAAAAACTGGCGGGAGGGGAAAAGGCCGGAGAAAAGGAGGAAGGAAAAAAGAGGCGGCAGGAAAAAAAGAATGCGGGGTAACTCCGAAAGACGGGGAAAAAGGAAAACGGTCGAGAGGGGAAGAAGGAGAACGGGAAACGAAACGGGATGAAACAGAACAGAAAATATTTGACAAAAAATAAAATTTTGCATATGGTGGCAACGTATTTAACAATTATTAATTTTGCTTATGAATTTAACTTTATTTCGGCAGTTGTACGAGAGTACGTTTAAAGCCGAGCCTTTGCTTGCCGGTTTTTGGTCTGTGGCAATGTACGATTTGGAAGAGGAATCTTTCAGCAGTTGGGCAACAATGAGGGAAAAGCTGGAGGAAAATGCCAGAAATCAGCGGAAAATGCTGAAGACGCTGTTTGACGGCCTGTTTCCGGCGACAATAGCGGATACGGAAAAAATCGACGACTTTTCACCGGAAGCTCTGGCCCGTCTGCTGACCGCCTATCCCGGGCTGCTGACGGGAAACGAAGAAAAGCTGCGCGGTCTGCTTGCGGAACTGCCCGCCGGCGAAGCGACGCACCTTTTGGCGTCAATCATGGAATAAAAACGTATTCTTGAGAAAAAAGCACGGTTTGAACCGTGCTTTTTGTTTTTTTATGCCTGACGGTTTTCCCCGAGTTTACGGGTGGCTGAATGAGTACGACGACGATGCGGTAAGAAAGTTCGGAAGTCATACAAAGCTGACACAGTGTTTATCGTTTAAGTTGCCACGTAGTCCGGGTGTGTAAGTATCGTCGTATCCTGAATAAAGTCCGGCGTTGTCGATTACATCAAAAAACTGTTGCCTGAGCTGTCAGAAAGTATCTCCGGCCGTAAGGCAGAGAAAGTTGGCTTTGGTAAAGGCCGCGTTCATTTTATAATGACAATCCCCGGGATGTGCAGACGTAACGGCTCAATTAAAAAGCCCGATTTTAAGGCGGACGGAAGGTTTCAAAACGTGCTTTGGGCGTTTCAGAGCGGACGGAAACATTTTTAAAAAAGGTTTGCAAACGGGGACGATAAGGCTGTCGGTACATATTTTTGTTGACAGTTTTGTCTAAAATTGTTAATTTAATGGGCAGTTAAGAATTATTAATAAATTGTTGAACCAAATAAGAAACGTTATGATGAAATTTCAGAATTTCGAGGCTTTGTATGGCGCGGCATGTGAAATCTTCGCCGCTGCCGGTGAAAATCCCGCAGTCGCTGCTGCCGTTGCCAAACAAAAAAAGGTTTTGCTGGCTCAGTTTGCCGCCAATTTTCCTTCGTCGTTGGCCAATGCCGAAGCTCATCCGCAATTTGACGTTATGCAGTTTATGAACATGCTGCTCAAATTTCCGGAAACGCTTGGCGGAAAAGGCGAAAAGCTGTTTTCGCTGCTGAACAGTTTCGAGGATCACGGAATCGATGTTCCCGCGGAGTTAAAACAGATTTGTGAAAATCTGCGCGAAAAGCCGAAGGCCATGTCCGAGGAAGAGAAAAAACTGCTGGCAGCGCTGAAAGAAGCATTTCCCGACAGCTTGCGCAAGTTGCGTGAACTGCCGTTCAAAGAGGAAAAAGTGATCGCTTTTCTGGTTGCCTGGCCCGATGCCGTCGACGGCAAACGGCGGGAGTTCATCAATCTGATGGGCGATTTGTGCCAAAACAACGTTAATCTGCCGCTTGAGTTGAAAAATCAGTGGCGGGGAATGGTCATGCAGCCGTAACGGCCGTATCAGACCGGTTTAAAAGAGCAGGGAACCTGCTCTTTTTTTCGTTTTAAACGGCTGTCGTGCCGCTTGGGGTCTTAAAATCCGCTGACGTCCCGGTCTGAGCCGTCCGTCGGCGGGGTTTATGTCCGAAAGCCGAAATTAAAACCGCCGTTATAGGCGGAGTTTGAAAAAAAGTTTTATTTTTTTTGATTTTTTGCGTTTTTGTTATTGAAATATAAACTATTATTGCTTAAGTTAGCTTTTGTATTAGTTATTTAATAAATGAAACCCATATGGAGAAAAAAAATGAAAAAGCTTTTAGGTTTGTTCTGCGTGGTAGCTTTGTTGTCCGCTTGTTCGTCGACCGGTTCCAACGGCGGTCTGTTCGGCGGCAGCGAATGCGATTCGAGAGATGCCCGCAACTTTATGGCCAATGCCGAAGACAGAGTATTCTTCGCGTTTGACAGCTCTTCTCTGAGCGACAATGCCAAAGAAATTCTGGGTACTCAGGTTAACTGGCTGAAAAAACACGAAAATGTTAATGTCGTCGTTCAAGGTTACTGCGACGAAAGAGGTACCAGAGAATACAACCTGGCTTTGGGTGAACGTCGTGCCAGCGCCGTCAGAGACTATCTGATTTCTCAGGGTATTGCCGCCGACAGAATTTCCACCATTTCTTATGGTAAGGAAAGACCGGCCGTTCTCGGCAACAATGAAGCTGCCTGGGCTCAGAACCGTCGTGCCGTAACCGTTGTCAAGGCCGGCAATTAATCCGAAGTCTGTTTTATTCAAGTAAGCTTACAACTGTAAAAGGAGACGCTCTTAAAAAGGAGCGTCTCCTTTTCGTTAAAAAGACGGTTTCAGGCGGCCGACGGAAACGGGACTTTCGGATTTTGAGGGCGGAAAGAATCAAAAACGGTTTCGGGCGGTTGGCGGAAGCCGGTTTGTTTTGAGCTCCAGTGATGAAGAGAAGAATAAACGGCCGGTCCGGATGTCCGGCGGAAACGGGACTTTCGGGATACCTCCTTTTTTAACTTGTGATTTGACGCAAATTGCCCTATATCTTATAGAAAATCAACTTGGGAGAGGTTAGCAGATGAAAAAACAATATCGGATTTTGACGGCCGTTTTGGCGCTGACGCTTGTCAACGCGATGCCTGCGGCGGCACAGGACGTTACCGTGCTTATGCAGGAAATGAACGACATCAGGGAAGATTTGAAAATTTTACAGCGTCAGATGTATAATGACGGCGGGTCCGAATTGGTTGTTACCGTCGGGCGTTTGGACGAACTGGTTCGTTCGACCGCCGGCCGGCTGGACGAACTGGATTATAAAATCAAACAGCTGGATGAGAAAATCAATTTGATCAACAAGGATATTGACGTGCGGATGAAACTGCTGGAAGGTAAGAAAATCACCGGCAGCGGCGGCAGTGTTGCCGACAACTCGCCCAAGTTTTCCGCACCGGTGGCCAAAGAGGCGCCGCAGTCCATCGTCGGCGGCAGCATCAGCAACGACGAACTGAAACCGATCAGAAAGCCGACCGCGGCAGAAGTTTATCAGAAGGGACTGGAGGCTTTGAAGGCTTCCGACTTTGCCGCGGCGGAGGAAAACTTTAATACGGTTTTGAACAAATATCCCAAAGACAAACTGGCCGGCAATGCCCAATACTGGCTGGGCGAAACTTATTATGCGCGGAAAGATTACGGCCGGGCGGCGGTGGCTTTTGCCAAAGGCTATCAGGGATATAAAAACAATCCCAAGGGAGCCGACAGTCTGCTCAAACTGGGTATGTCAATGCAGGAACTGGGAAAGAAAGGCGAAGCCTGCGCCGCTTTTCTCAGCCTGAAAGAAGAGTTCCCGAAAGCAGAAAAAGGGCTTAAGGAAAAAGCCGCGGAAAGAGCCAAAAAACTGGATTGCGAATAGCATGGAGGCGACGGCCGAAAGTTTTGCCGCCAAAATGCGGGAACTGGCGGCAGGATACAATGCCGATTTCCGTTTGACCGCGGCTGCCGTTTCCGGCGGTGCGGACTCGCTGGCGCTGGCGTTTCTGCTGAAAGATTTTCAAAAACAAAACGGCGGCCGAGCGGCAGTGCTGACGGTCAATCATCACCTGCGGCCGGAAGCGGATGCGGAAGCGGCAATGGTGGCCGCGTTGATGAAGAAATGGGGCATTGAGCATCATGTTCTGAACTGGTTTCCCGAAGAAGGAAACGGCGGTATTGAAGAAAAAGCAAGAGAAGCCCGTTACCGGCTGATGGAAGACTGGTGTGTCAAAAACGGTTTTTACTATCTCCTGACGGCACATCATCAGCAGGATCAGGCGGAAACTTTTTTAATGCGTTTGCAACGCGGCAGCGGGGTTGACGGATTGTCGGCGATGGCGGAAATGACGCCCCGCGGAAAAATCTGCGTCGTGCGGCCGCTGCTTGAAGCCGAACCTGCGGCGCTGCGGCGGCTTTTGCGGGAAAGCGGCATTGCCTGGGCGGAAGACGCATCAAACGGCTGCGATGATTTCCTGCGGGTGAGAATCCGTAAATTCCTGCCCGAACTGGAAAAGAAAACCGGCATCAGCATCCGTCGGCTGGCGGAAACGGCCCGGGCTTTGCGCATGACCAGAGAATATCTGGAAGCGGAAACGGATGCTTTTGTCCGAGTCCGCGTCCGCCGTTTTGAAGGGCCGGCTTTCAGCATTTCTCCGTCGGCGTTTGCCCGGCTGCATCCCGAGATCGGCCGGCGGGTTCTGGCGCGGTTGATCAGGGAGGCCGGCGGCCGCGGCTATCCGCCGGAATACCGGGAGCTGCGGCGGCTTGCCGAACGGCTGCAAAATCCGTTGTTTGCCGGCTGCACGCTCGGCGGCTGCGAAATTCTGCCGTTTATGAAACGCTGGTGGGTTATTCCCGAAGCCGGTGCGAAGCGGGTGTCCGGCGGGAGAAAAGCCGATCTGCCGGCGTTGTCCGGCGGCCGGCCGGCGGTTTTGCCGCATAAGCTGAAACGTCTGCTGACGGCAGCGGAAGACGATTGTTGAAAGTCTATTGTGTTTTGCGAAGAAAAAAACTATATATAGACAAGATTGATTATTAAATTAAGGAAATGTGATGAAAATAGGGAAAAGTTTAATCTTCTGGCTGGCGGCGATCGTTTTGCTGACCGCGATTGCCAACATGACCGGACAGGGAACGCCGGCCAGGTCCGCCGGCAGCGAACTGCCGTTTTCCGAGTTTATGAATCAGGCGGAAAACAACAGGATTGCCGAAGTGACGGTTTCCGGCCCGGACGTATACGGAACTTATACCGACGGCGGCAAGTTTTACACTTATACGCCGTATGATCCGACCATGATCGAAACCCTGCGCAAAAACAACGTGGTGGTCAATGCCAAGCCGGAAGACACTTCCGCCAACACTTTCTGGGGAATCGTCATTTCCTGGTTCCCGATGATTTTGCTGATCGGGGTTTGGATCTTTTTTATGCGTCAGGCCAATGCCGGCAACAGCAAAGCGATGAGTTTCGGCAAGTCGCGTGCGCGGCTTTTGGAAAACAGCAAGAAGGTGACGTTTGCCGACGTGGCCGGCTGTGACGAATCCAAACAGGAGCTGGAAGAAGTGATCGACTTTTTGAAAGATCCCGGCAAATTTCAGCGTTTGGGCGGCAAGATACCGAAGGGCGTTTTGCTGGTCGGTCCTCCGGGAACCGGCAAGACGCTCTTGGCCAAAGCGGTGGCCGGCGAAGCCGACGTTCCGTTCTTTTCGATTTCCGGTTCGGATTTCGTCGAGATGTTTGTCGGCGTGGGCGCTTCGCGGGTGCGCGACATGTTTGCCCAGGCCAAAAAGAACTCGCCCTGTCTGCTGTTTATCGACGAAATCGATGCGGTCGGACGTCATCGCGGCGCGGGACTCGGCGGCGGCAACGACGAACGCGAGCAGACCTTAAACCAGCTGCTGGTGGAAATGGACGGTTTTGACGAGAACGAAAACGTTATTCTGATCGCCGCGACCAACCGGCCGGACGTTTTGGATCCGGCGCTTCTGCGGCCGGGACGTTTTGATCGGCAGGTGGTGGTGCCCAATCCCGACGTGAAAGGCCGCGAGGAAATTTTGAAGGTGCATGTGCGCAAAGTGCCGCTTGCCAAAGACGTCAATCTGGCCGTGGTGGCCCGCGGAACGCCCGGTTTTTCCGGCGCCGACCTGGCCAACCTGGTAAACGAGGCGGCGCTTCTGGCTGCACGCCGCAACAAGCGCAAAGTTACTTCCAAGGACTTTGACGATGCCAAAGATAAAGTGCTGATGGGCAACGAGCGCAAGTCGATGGCAATGGACGAACAGGAAAAGAAGCTGACCGCCTATCACGAGGCCGGACATGCAATTTGTTCATTGAACGTTGAAGAAACCGATCCCATCCACAAGGCGACGATCGTGCCGCGGGGACGGGCTCTCGGCATGGTGCAGCAATTGCCGGAAAAAGACCAGTATTCCTATTCCCGGGCCAAAATGCTTTCGCGTCTGATTATCTGTATGGGCGGCCGCGCGGCGGAAGAATTGAAATTCGGCCGTGACAAAGTAACGAGCGGCGCTTCTTCCGACATTGCCGCGGCGACCAAGCTGGCGCGTTCGATGGTTACCGAATGGGGTATGAGCGATCTGCTCGGACCGGTGCTGTATGCCGAGAATTCGGAAGAGGTTTTCCTCGGCAAATCGGTAACCCAGAACAAGAACATGAGCGAGGAAACCGCGCGGGTGGTGGATGCCGAAATCAAGCGTCTGGTTTGCGAAGCGCATGAAGGGGCTCTGAATATTCTGAAAGAGAAAAAGGAAGACTGGGAGCGTCTTTCCGAAGCCCTGATTGAATATGAAACCCTGACCGGGGAGGAAATCAGGCAGGTGATCAACGGCGAAAAGATTAACAAGTCGGCGGAAACGCCGGTCGATCCCGCCAGACAGACCCATGCTTCCGTCCCCGAACTGTAGTATTTGCCGGGGATGGCAGAGGCCGGGGCGGGCAATAAAATGCTGATGCCGGGGCAGAAACAGCAAAAAAGGCACCTGCGGGTGCCTTTTTTTTGAGATTCGGAAATGACTTCTGTTTACTGTAGTATTTTTGTCAGGGATGGCAGAGGCCGGGGCGGGCAATAAAATGCTGATGCCGGGGCAGAAGCAGCAAAAAAGGCACCTGCGGGTGCCTTTTTTTTGAGATGCGGGAATGAGTTCCGCTTTTTGATCCGGAAGTATTTCCCCTTTTTAAATTCGGAAACAATTTCCTCATTTTTAATCCGCAAGCAGCCGAATTGTGCCGGCGGTTTTTCTTTATCGGCCGCAAGTCTGCCGCTGCCAGAAGGCAATTTCGTCGTTGATGTTTTTGCGGGCGTTTTCTTCGAAAAGCCGGCGGAACAACGGCAGCGCGAATATGTGTTCCCGCGCAAGCAGCTTTTGCAGGAACGCGATGCGCATGACGGCGATTTCTTCTAACGGGAAGGAAATGTATTCCTGTCTTAAATTGGCGACATATTGCCAGTAAAGGAAGGAATCGTCTCCCAGAATTGCCAGATCGAGGTCGCGGATCAGTTTTTCTTCCGTGCTTTGCGGCGTGTTTGGAGCATTTTCATGGTCAGTTGCGGCAACGATTTTTTTAACCGTTTTCAACCGGTTGAGTTGACCGAAAAACTCGTCGACTTTTTGGGCTGAGCGGGCAACGTCGTCCGCGGTGCCTTCATTAACCAGATCATGGGCGAAAACGGCTAAAATCAGATGGTGTCTGTCAAAATCCGTCTTTTCCCGCTTTTCATACACTTCCAGCAGGTCCAACATATAAGCCAGATGAGCCATAGTGTGGTAACAGCGTCGCGGATCGTTGTATAATTGCGCCAGTTTGTAATACCGGCTGTTGCTTTGGTCGCTGTACCATACTTTTTCTCTCAGCCAGACGCTTTGCAGGTAGAAGGTCGCCAACGCGTCCATGACTGAAGGCATAACTCCGCGGGCGGCCAAAACAAACAAATTGTTGCGGCAAAGCCGTTTTACTTGCAAAGCGGACATGTAAAGAAATGTTTCTTCGCATATGTCTGCCGGAACGGTAAACAGTTGCGGGGAATGTCCACAGTATCTGCCGATCTGTTCGAGGAAATACGAATTTTCCGGAGACGGAGCGTAGTTTTCCGAAGGGTCCGCAATAAATACGTCAGCCCCTGCGGCAGCAGCCGCTTTGAAGGGATCACCGCTGAACGTGACGACTTCGATGCAGTCTGTCCAGTTTTCCGGCAACGGGCGTCGGTCTGCTTCGTTTCGGAAAAGGTCGCAATTCGGCATTTCCCGGAACAGTTGTCCGATGCGGACGAAATCGCTTAACGACGATTTTACCAGTTGCACTCTCCGCTCGGCGGAAAATGTCATTTCCTTTTCTGGCGCGGCGTCGACGGCAATGATAATACGCTTTAAAGACGCGGCGGCAGCCTTAACGATTGTCAGATGTCTGACGGTGAAAGGATCGAAAGATCCGGCGTAAAAACCTGTTTTTTCCATACGATATTGTTTTATAATTTGACATAAAAATTAATTTTATGCATGACAGATAACACGGTATCGGGAAAAAATCAAGCGGAAGAAAAGGCATCCCGGTCACGGGGGATCAGGCGCGGCGGCCGGCGGCAAGAGCGGAGAAGGGCAGACGATGAGGACAGGGAAGGGGAAGGCGGACGGCCGGATGAAGCGGGAAAGGGCGGCCGGCGGCAAGAGCGGAGAAAGTTAACGACAGGGGCGGCCGTTATGTGTGCAGGCGCGGAAGGCAAAAGCCGGCAGCTTAACCGCGGATAGCGCGGCGGCCGGCGGCAGAAGCTTAGTCGCCGTATCCGCGGGCGGCGGGTCGGACGGCCGTATCCTGACCGGCCGTGGTTTGCAAAAGCTGCCGGCAGTATTTTTGCAGATTTTGTCTGGCCGGAGCCGGCGTATTTTGATCCGAAGAAGCGAACGAATCGGCAGTCAAACCGGAAAATTGCAGGTCATCCGGCAGACGGGAGATATCGGGATGCAGTTCTCGATAGATTAATTGCATGGTACGCATATCAGATAAAATATTGCGTTTTAAATTTGAGTTGCTTTGGCTGATTTGTTCCAACATATCGCCGATGGCTTCAAGTTTGCCGTCTTCAGGGTCGTTTTTGTCTGCACGTTCCAATTTGCGCTTATACAGTTTTTCTGCGCTTTCCAAAATTCCTTTAGTATTTGAATAGGGAGTGCCGATGATTTCTGCCGACAGGCGAAGATCCGGGTTGTCGGTCGTTATATAACCGATGTTGGCTTCCAAATTGCCTATATTTTCCAGCACCGCCTCTGTTCCTGTGCGAATCGTTCCGTTATCCTCTGTTTGCGGCAGACATCGGTTGATGTCAAACGGTTGCGGTTGATAGTCCGGAAAGTAGCGTTCGGCGACTTTTTCGGCAAATGTTAAGGCGTAGACGGTGCGGGTGATGCCGGATTGAAAAAGGGTTCGGTCGAAAGGCATGCCCTCTTTGGCGTCATTTTTCAGATTTTCCATGATGTTTCGGCAGGCATCGGTGCGGAATTTTAGTTCTTCGCGCATTTTTTCGTCCGGCGTTACTTTTATTCGGGCGGCACAGAACTTCTGCGCCCGCGAAAATTCTTCGGCAGCCAGCAGTTCGAGCGGCGTGTCGTCGGTGATGTTGTCGCGGGAGACAGTGTCCAGCCCGAGCACGACTTTGGCGGCCAGCGGATTTTTTCTGATTTTTTCAATGTCGCGGAGTTCTGCCTCGATACATTTGATGATTTCTTTTTCGGCAATCAGGTAGGATACGTCTTTGCCGCCAACGATCGAATAACCGCTTCCTTGTAACTGTTTGCAGCTTTCTTTGAATTTGTTTTCCGCTTCTTGCAGTTTTTCCCGTGAGCAGGGGGGCGGTGTGGCTGAGCGGTCATATAAGATGCCGTCAGCCATATTCCGGTAGTGATCCGACAGTATATGCATATGCCGGCAGGCTTTTGCCGCTTCGTCGAATTTGTGATAGCCGGGGCGTCCGGGCAGGCGCAGCCGCGCGCAGAGTTTGATGCGGTTGAGAACGGCGCTTTCCTGATTGAGCTGAGCGTTGCCATAGGCGGAGAACATTTTATATATTGCTCCCAGCAGTTTGTCTTTTTGGTCAAGAGAAGCGGAAACGCCGGCTTCGGCAACGCGGGCCAGACTCTCTTTTTCGAATTCTGATGCCGGATAATAACGGCGGGTTTCGTTAACGGCTCTGGTGCGGGGAATGCTGTGTTCGGGATGAGCGGCCATCAGAGAGGCGGAAAAAACGTATATGTCGGAACAGCAGAAGTTGTTGCTTTTGTCGGTGTCATGCGCCAGTTCGTGGAGAAGAAGAGACGTCATAAACATGGGCGCGGTCTGCGAGAGCAGGCAGATGTAGTCGTCGGAAGAATATGCGCTGTATTTGACGCCGGCAAGGGAATTCCCCGAAGCGGTGGGATCGATCCGGTTCTCAACGGAGAAAAAATGTCCGTTTTCGTTGAAGTTTTTGAAAGAAGCCGAAACGACCGGGTCGTTGTCGTGCAGATCCTGATAGGAACGGTCGAAGAAATACAGGAAATGAAAATAATGATCGTTAAACCACAGGTCGGGAAAATGCATTTGCCGGAAAGCTTCTTTGGCCAAATCGTATCGGCCGGGGCGGTAAGGGATTGCCGGCAGATCTTCGGTACGGCAGCAAAGCGGCTGATCGGGCTGCTGGTCTTCGGGGATTTTGGTTAAGCGAAACCGGGGATAAGTTTCCTGCCAGGAACGAAATTCGGCGGCGTTTTTTTCTTCCGGGCTGCCGACGTATCCTTTGATTTCTACTGCGCTGACGCCTTTCGGAGCGATGCCGAGACGGGCGGTCGGCATTTTTTCGTGGGGGTTTTTCAACGGCAGGCTGTTTTGATATTCGTCACGCAGCAGATAATAAAATTCCGCCCGTCTGCGGTCTTTTTTTGAGCGCAGGTCGGGAGGAAAAACGCCGCGTTTTAATTTTTCCTGCTGAAAGACGATTTCGTCGATGTCGGAGCATTTCATTTGTTCAAATTTTGCCTGCTCCTGTTCCCGGGGGGACAGAAAACGGATGAAATGGTGGAAGTCTTTGGGAGTGCCGTTGATACGATGGCTGAGGAGGAAACGGCGTTTCAGGGCGTTGTTTTCTTCCGTGTTTTCGGAAAAGTAAGCCGAAAGTATTTTTTTCAGCATGCCGGTGTTGCCGTCGTCGGCCAGGTTGGCCATGACGTCGTAACCGAATTCGCGGCAATTTTCGGTTTTGGCAACCAGCGTTTCGGCATCGGGAAAAATCTGTTGCAGCAGGTCGATCCGTCCGTTTTTGACAATATGGTAAACGCGCCTTTCTTCTTTTCCCCTCGTCATTAAATATTCTTTGATGTTTATCATTGCTGCCGCTCCGTGTCCGGTACATTGTTTTTCTATCGTACTTTATTGGACAAAAAAAGTCAATTGCCCGGCTGCAAAATGGATTGTTGCCATTTGCGGCGAATGTTTATATATTGATGACAGTTTTAAACAGGAGATTTTGGAATCATGACTAAAAAATTGTTCGGCACCGACGGGGTGCGCGGGGTGGCCAATGTTTATCCGATGACCGCCGAATTTGCGGTAAAACTGGGAATGGCCTGCGGGCAGGAAATCTGCCGCAACAAGCGGCGGGCAGCGATCGGGCGAGATACCCGCATTTCCGGTGAAATGCTTGAAGCCGGGCTGACGGCCGGACTGACGGCGGCCGGGATCGATGTGGTTAAGCTCGGTGTACTGCCGACGCCGGCAGTGACTTCGGTAACCCCCGAACTTGGCGTGGATATGTCGTTTATGATTACGGCTTCGCACAATCCGTATCAGGACAACGGCATCAAACTGATCACCGCGGAAGGCGACAAATTTTCCGACGAGGTGACTTCGCGGCTGGAAGAGCTGATTGCCGCAGACAGTTTTGAACTGGAGGGCTGCCGGCTGGGTACCGTCAGCGAAAACAAGGAAGCTGTCGTGCTTTATCTGGAAAAAGCCAAAAGCTTTATCGAATCGGATCGTCCGCTGAAAGGGCTGCGGGTGGTGCTTGACTGTGCCAACGGCGTATTTGCCGACATTATGCCGCAGGTGTTTAAAGACCTCGGCGCCGGCGTGATCGCGCTCGGCAATCGGCCGGACGGCTGCAACATCAACAAAGACTGCGGATCGCAGCACCCGGAAAAAATGTTTGAGACCGTGCGCGATGCCCATGCCCATTTGGGAATCGCGGTGGACGGCGACGGCGACCGCATTATCGTCTGCAACGAAAAAGGCGAGAAAGTCGCCAGCGAACAGCTGATTGCCTTTTTGGCGGAAACTCTGAAAGCGGAAGGCAAATACAACGGCAACGCGGTGGTTTCGACGGTGCTTTCCAACACCGCTCTGGAGCGTTACGTTCGTTCGCTCGGCATGGAATATTACAGCACCAAAGTCGGCGAACGGGCGGTAATTGCCAAAATGCGGGAAGTCGGCTGCAGCGTCGGCGGCGAAGAGTCCGGTCATGTGGTGGTTGCCGATTACGGCAAAACCGGCGACGGTATGGTGGCCGGGCTTTTGCTCAGTTTGGGGCTGTTGAAGAGCGGCAGGAAAATGAGCGAAATTTTTCCGCGTTTCGCCTTTGATCCGTTTGTTTTCGTCAACCCGCGGGTGGCCAGCCGCGAAGTGGTCCGGCAGGCGGTCGGGGATGAAAGGGTAAAGGCGGCGGTAAAGGCGGCGGAAGAAAAAATCGCCGGCCGCGGGCGGGTGGTTTTGCATCCGTCGGGAACCGAACCGCTGATCCGGGTCTGGGTTTCCGGCAGCGATGAGGCGCTGGTGCGGGAACTGAGCGACTCTATTGTCAACGAGATCAAACGTTTTCAGTAGGGGAGGCGAAAAACATTGCTGAACGGATTGAAGGCCCTGTTTACCAGCGGCATCATTTTCCGGCCGATGGTGTTTTCGGGCATCATCGCCGGTTTCCTGCTGTCGGCGTTTCTGGACATGGAAGAAGTTTTTCCGTTGTTTTCGGATCTGAGCTTTTATTTGCTGTCGGCTGCCTGGTCTGGTCTTTACACTTTGTTTTTCAATCAAATATATAAAGAACACGGGCGCGGGCCGGATTATCCGGCAATGGGCGGAAAGTTTGTCGGCAACCTGCTGCAGCTGATGTTTTCGGGGCTGTTGGCCTTTATCTTTTTTGAAACGCTGATTTTTTAAGGAAGAGTAGATTTGATCGATATCAGGCGCGGACTGGAAATATTGAAGAAAAACATCCGCATCGCTCCCGAAAAGCCCGGTGTTTACCGGATGCTGGGCGAGGGCGGAAAGGTGCTTTACGTCGGCAAGGCGAAAAACATCAAAAAGCGGATTGTGGCCTATTCGCATATCGAAAAGCTGCCGGTCCGGCTGCAGCGGATGGTGTCGGAAATCGAACGGATGGAGTTTATCGTCGTCGAAAACGAGGCGCGGGCGCTGCTGCTGGAAAACGAGCTGATCAAAAAACTGGCGCCGCATTACAACATTCTGCTCAAGGATGACAAGAGCTTCCCCTATCTTTCGCTGGACGTGAAGGCCGAATATCCGGTGCTTTGTAAATACCGCGGCGAAAAAAAGGACGGTTACAAATATTTCGGCCCCTTTGCCAACGCCGGCGCGGTCAACAACGTGCTGGACCTTTTGCAGAAGGCGTTTTTGCTGCGTTCGTGTTCGGACAGCGTGTTTGCCCACCGCGACCGCCCCTGTCTGATGTATCAGATCAAACGCTGTTCGGCGCCGTGCGTCGGCAAAGTTTCCAAAGAGGAATACCGGCAGCTGGTCAATGAGGCCGTGGCCTTTATCGAAAACAAAAGCAGCCGGCTGCGCGACGAAATGACGGCGAAAATGCAGGAAGCAAGCGAACGGCAGGATTTTGAGGAAGCGATGACGTACCGCGACCGGATCCGCGCCTTAACCAGCGTGCAGCAGGGCACTAACGTCGAATACGGTTCAATCAGATCGGCGGATTTCGTTGCTTTGTATCGTCAGAGCGGCCGGGTTTCCATTCAGGTCTTTTTCATCCGTTCGGGGCAGAACTGCGGCAATCTGCCGTTTTTCCCCGCGCAGGCGGAAGAAGCCGAAGACGGCGAGATTATGGAGGCTTTCTTAAGCAGTTTTTACGCTTCGCACGTGCCGCCGGAAGAGATTGTGCTCGCCGATGAGATAGAGGGGCGGGAATTTTTAAGCGAAGCCATCGGCGCAAGGATCAATGTTTATCAACGCGGCGACAAAGCCAAAATTGCCGCCAATGTCAGGAACAATGCCAAAGAATCGCTGGAACGCAAAATGGCGCTGGAAAATTCCGTCCGCAGCAATCTGCTTGAAATGCAGCAGGCGTTCGGACTGCCGAAAATGCCGGAACGGATCGAGGTTTACGACAACTCGCACATCCAAGGCAGCTATGCGGTGGGGGCGATGATCGTGGCCACTCCGGAAGGTTTCGACAAGAAGTCTTACCGCACTTTCAACATCAAGGATCCGGCCATTACCAACGACGATTTTGCAATGATGAAAGAAGTGCTGACCCGTCGGTTTAAGCGGATGACGCCGGAAAACCGTCCGGACGTGATTTTGCTTGACGGCGGCCTCGGCCAGCTGCATGCGGTGCTTGAATGTCTGAAAGATTTTGATCTTTCGGGGATTGCGGTGATCGCCATTTCCAAAGGGCCGGAACGCAATGCCGGCAAGGAGTTCTACCATCAGGCGGGCAAAGAAAGCTTTGCCCTGCCGTTTGCTTCGCCGCTGGCCTTTTACATGCAGAACATCCGCGATGAGGCGCACCGCTTCGCCATCGGTACCCACCGTAAAAAACGCGGCAAATCGATAACCCGGTCGAAGCTTGACGCCATCGAGGGAATCGGCGCCGGCCGCAAGAAGGCGCTGCTCAATTATTTCGGTTCGACCGAGGCGGTGGCGCAGGCAAGCCTCAAAGATATTGAAAACGTAACGGGAATCAGCAAAAAAACGGCGGAAAAAGTGTTTAAATACTTCCATAAATGAAATTTATGCAATATTATCTTGGCAAATGGATTTTTAATTTTGTTTTTTTGATAGGTGTTGCAGTGTTAAATCTTCCCAATGTTCTGACGATTTCCCGGATTGTCGTGATCCCGGTCATTTTCCTTTCGATTTATATTCATTCCGTCCTGTGGTCGATTTTGGCCGGCGCGTTGTTCGTAACGGCTTCGATTACCGATTATCTTGACGGTTATTTTGCCCGTTCCCGCAATCAGAATTCGGTGCTCGGACGGCTGCTTGATCCGATTGCCGACAAACTGCTGGTGGTGTCGGCGCTGGTGATCGTGGTTGCCAACCAGCTGGTGACGCCGCTGACCTACATTCCGGTCATCATCATCATGTGCCGGGAAGTTCTGGTTTCCGGTCTGCGCGAGTTTCTGGCCGAGTTCCACGTCGGCATGCCGGTAACCCGTCTGGCCAAATGGAAAACCGGTTTTCAGATGACGGCGATCGCCATGATTTTGCTGCAAAACCTGCCGCTGATCGGCAATCCCGTCGGTGTGCTCGGCGAATGGCTGCTGTGGGTGGCCGGCATTCTGACTTTCATTACCGGTTATCAGTATTTCGAAAAATGTCTGGATTATATTTATACGGTTGAAAACAACAAGAAGAATCCGGTCAAACAGGTGGAACAGGAAGTTAAGAAAATTGCCGTCAAGGTTAAGAACAGCGTGGAAAAGGCGGTGGTGAAGAAAGCGGCGGCGAAGCGCGGGCGCAAGGCCAAGACGGCCGATGCCGAAACCCCGGCGCCGAAAAAGACGGCTGCCAAAGCGGCGGTGAAAAACAGCCGCCGACGGAAAAAAGCGGCGGCCAAAACGGGGGTGAAGGAAATTAAACCGGCGACAACACAGACGACGGCGGAAGCGTCCCCGGCGGCCGCGGCGGATCGGCCGGCGGCACCTGAGAAAACGGAAAACTGACGTTGGCCGGGACCGCGATGGAAATGCACAAGGCGCATATTCTGGTGGTGGACGACGATACCCGTCTGCGGGCGCTGCTGCAGCGCTTTCTGCAGGAAAACGGTTTTCGCGTGTCGGCTGCCAAAGGCGCGGCGGAAGCCCGGATGATGCTGAAACAGTATAAGTTCGATCTTCTGATCGTCGACATTATGATGCCCGAGGAAAGCGGTCTGGAATTTCTTGCCGGCCTGAGAAAGGAAGACAACGTTCCGGTAATTCTGCTGACGGCGATGGGGGAAACCGGCGACCGTATCGCGGGGCTGGAGAGCGGTGCCGACGATTATCTGCCGAAGCCGTTTGAACCCAAGGAACTGGTTTTGAGGATTAAAAACATTCTCCGCCGCGCGCCGCAGGAAAACGAAAAACAGGAAACCCGGCTTAACCTGGGGCTTTGCCGCTATGATCTGGAAACCCGGGAATTGACCGGCGAAGACGGGGAGATTGTCCATATCACGCCGGTGGAACAGTCCATGCTTTCGCTTTTGGGACAGAAGCCGGGGCAGATTTTCAGCCGCGACCGGCTGGCGGAGCTGCTGGGAGCCGGACAGGGGCCGCGTTCGATTGACGTGCAGGTGACAAGGCTGCGCAAGAAGATTGAAAGGGATTCCAAAAATCCGCGCTATTTGCAGACGGTCCGCGGCAAAGGCTATATGCTGCTGACCGAATAACTTTTTTTGATAACTTGAAGGAGCGGAAAAATGCATTTGACATTTCCGAAAAAAGTGGAAGACACGATGCGCTATCTGAAGATCAAGATGCTGCCGCGCACGCTGTTCTTTCGTACGATGCTTCTGATCTTCATTCCGTTGATTGTGGTTCAGGTGGTGTCGATCGTCGCGTTTTTTGACGGCAGCTGGGGGCGGGTCGGCAAACGGCTCTCCACCAATCTGACGTCCAACATGGCCTTTGCCATGCAGCTGTCGGAAAAATCTCCGGCCAATCTGCCCGAAATTCAGGCGCTGACCAAAGAGATTTTTGACATGGAGTTTGAGTATTATCCCAACGACAAAAAACATGAGGTGATCCGCAAGGTCAGAAAACAGAACAAACTGGTGACCGGGTTTTTGGAAGACGCGCTGAGAGTGGAGTTTCCGGAAGCGATCACCAGCATTTACATCGGCAAGAGCAATCCCGATCTGGTGGTTTTCGTCGATACCGAAAAAGGTTTGTATCAGTTTGCGACTTCGTCAAAGAACATTTTCAGCACTTCCATTTTCGGGTTCGTTGCCTGGATGATCGGCACTTCGCTGCTGCTGTTTCTGGTGGCGGTTTTGTTCCTGCGCATTCAGGTCCGTTCGATCGCCGATCTGGCGGAAGCGGCCGAAGAGTTCGGCAAAGGGGTGGACAATAAAAAGTTCAAGCCTTACGGTTCTTCGGAAGTGCGCCGCGCCGGCATTGCCTTTATCAAGATGAAAGAGCGCATTCAGCGTCAGATCAGCGAAAGAACGCAGATGCTGGCCGGCGTTTCCCACGATCTGCGCACGCCGCTGACGCGGATGAAGCTGCAGTTGGCGATGCTGCCCGACAACGGCGATAAAAACGGTCTGGACAAGGAAGAGTTTCTGCAAGACGTTAACGAGATGGAAAAAATGCTTGAAGGCTATTTGTCGTTTGTCAGCGGCGAAGGCGGCGAGCCGTCGACTTTCGTTGACATGAACGAAATGATTTTAAGCATTTTGAACAAATTCCGCAACAGCAAGGCGTTGATCCGTTACAGCACCAACGATCAGGTGAGCGCCATTCAGGGACGCGAACAGTCGCTGAAAAGGGCGCTGACCAACGTTATCGGCAACGCGTTCAACTACGGCAGCACGGTTTCGGTTGCGCTTGAGAGCAACAACAACAAGCTGGAAGTGACGGTCGACGACGACGGGCCGGGAATTCCGCCCGACAAAAGGGAAGACGTGTTTAAGGCCTTTTACCGGATTGAAGGTTCCCGCAACAAAGAAACCGGCGGCGTCGGTCTCGGACTGTCGATTGCCAAGGATGTTATCGTTTCACACGGCGGCAAAATAGAGCTGACCGATTCACCGATAGGAGGCTTGAGGGTACTCATTTCTATTCCCTTATAACTCTCATATCAGGAAATATACTTTCCGATAAAAAAGGTTTTTCAGTTACGCCTGATCTGGGTACGGCTGAAAAACTTTTTTTATTTTCCGCCATTCTGCTTGCAGTCGGGGCTTTTTTTTGTTAAAAACAAATTAACTTATGTTGTGTAAGCTGTGTTCAGGTAAAAATTCTGCGATTCAAGGATCAAAACGATGGCTGGTAAAGAAAACGACGATTTTGAATTAAACCTTAAGGACGCGGACGGCGGTGTCGGCAGTATCGACGCTTTGCTTGCCGCCGACGGGAACGATGCGCCGGCCGCCGGCGGAAACGGCAACGCGGACGATGATGACGATTTTATCGATTTTAACGATTTCAGCATTGACGATCTGGATACGGCGCTGAGCAAATACGAAGCTTCAAGAGGCGGCGGAAAATCCAAACCGGCGCAGACGTCCGCGGCAGAACCTGCAATTCCGGCGAAGGAAGCGGCAGTTGACGATGCCGGGATTGAACCGGAAATGCCGAGGTTTGACGCGGCGGAGGAAACATTGTCCGATTTTGACGCGTTGACGGCAGCGATGCCGCAGTCCGGCATTGCCGAAGCCGAGCCGGAAATACCCGAGTTTGCGGAAAAACCGAGATTTGATGCTTCGGCGGCAAACCGTGCGGCGGCTTTCGGTTCTTTGCCGGAGCGGGGGACGGCGCCGGCGGCAACGGTTGCCGAGCTGATGGCTGCCGTCGGCGGGGAAAAACCGGAAAGTCCGGCGGCGGGGGGAAGCCTGCCGGCGGAAGAACTGGTGACGGAAAATCCGGCGACTGAAGAAAACCTGTCGGCGGAGAAACCGGTGACGGAAGTGCCGGGAACGGAAAATGCGGCGTTGCCGGCGGAGGAAAACAAACCGGAAGAGGCATGTTTCCTGTCCGAGGAAGACCGTCGGGCTCTCGGATGCCTGAGATGGTATGACGGCACGCTGGGAGAAAAGGTTTATGAGGTTTCTTTGAACAATATGCCGGAGTTTCTTGATTATGACAAAAGCATTAAAACCATTCATGTCAACATTGATTCGCCTTACGGCTGGAACGTTTTTTTTGAAAACGGCGTATTTATGAATCTGATGGATCTGAAGGAATATCAGGAAAGAAACGGCAGTCTGCCCGGAACCAACGGCAAGATCATTTACGGCAGCCGTATGAGTTCGTTTGAAAAAATCGAACGGATCGTGGTTTATGAAAAGCCGCGTTATTTTTCCTACGGTTTGAAAAAATAAAAAGCTCCCCGCATAAAACGCGGGGATTTTCATGCTCGGGCGTAACCCTCAAGGTATCGGCGAACGCTAAAAGATATATGACACTCTAACGCGGCAGGTTGGCCGCATGCCCGGAACACGGTTTTTCTGATAAGAAGAGAAGTTTCTGCATATAATGCCGGCACTTGGCATACGCCCGGCAATATCTTTGTCTTTAAAGCTGCTGACGTTTCGATGGGGAAAGATTGCCCGGTTTGCCCTAAGCGGGGTAAAATCCACAAGCTGTTGACTTTGTGCCGCGTTTTTTTGGGGGGTGATTTCGGATATATTCTTCCGGCTGTTTTTTCTGTGGTATCAACGTGATGCTCTTTGTACTCAAATTTTCGGTTGTGAGGTCGAAACCGTTCTTATGTTAAAAGGCGGTTTTTGCCTTTGAGGTCGCCCGCCATTAATTTTACGGGATATTCAGGCGGTATCTCCGGCAACATATGAATATGGCGGAACAGTTCCGGCTTTCCGCTTCTTTTCGCGACATGAGGTTTCCGAATCCGCTCACTCCGTTCACTTTATTTTTCTTTCCTTTTTTATCTGTTTTTTTCTCGGAATCATGCCGTTTTCAACCCGTTGAGTTTTATTTTCCTTTTCCTTTTTTGTCCTTTCTTTTCCGCAGGATTCCCGAATCCGCTTATCCCTTTCGCTTGCGGGAAACGGACGGAAAGTCTGTCTGGTCGCACTTTGCTCTTGTGCCTCTTTGTGTATTGCTTTTCGTTTGGCTGTTTGTTTTTTCGTAAGTTCTCCAAGCCTTTTCGTTTGCTTGCAGGATGGCGGATACGGCGTCTTTTTTTCTTTTTTCCCGCAAGATCCGATACCTGGTTCGGGGGAAATATAAGGGGATTCGGAGAGATAAAAAGTGGTGTGAAGCGGAATGCCGGCGGATCATATGAAGTAACGTATGGGGGCTGACAGCGGGGCGTATAAAAAGGCATGCAGACTGTTCGGTGTGAAGTGATATAAGGGGATTCGGGGTAACAAAGGAGAGAGAGGACATATGAAAGGTGTCCGGTATGATATGCCGGCGTATCAGGGGCAAATGCCGTCCGTGATGACGCATGGAAATTTAAGCATACAGGGCTATTCCGACGGTCTTTGCTTCCGGTTTTTCGTAAAACGCGGCAGGTGTTCGGCAGAAAAAAAACTGCCCGTTTGCGCGGGCAGTCGAAATGCGGGGCAAAATCCCGTCAGTTTTTATAATTGATCGGAAAGACCTGAACGCCGTCGGTACCGGAAGCGTTGTCGCTGCCGTTTGTCGGATCCTTTCCTTCCATGTAGGCTTCAGCCTGAGCCTGTCCCGGCGTCAGTTTGCCTTTTTCCGCAGGCGCTTTCGGCATCGGCAGCAGCGGGTAGCCGGTTTTAGGCATGCGCAGCATCATATAGCCGGTTCCGCCGCCGTAGGAGGGGCCGGACAGACCGATCGAGTAATAGCCGCCGATGAAACCATAGTCAAGATCGATAAAGTCGATCAGAAACATGGTTTTGACCGTGGTGGTGCCGATGGTGGTCATTTTGCAGCGGTAACCCTTGTCTTCCAAAACGATATTATCGGCGTTTTTAACGTAAAGCAGGGTCTTGTCGGGAGAACATTCCGGCGTTTGTCCGTTGTAGGTAACGTTGTAGTTGAGCATCATGTTGATCGAACTTGAGCCCTTGTTCATGGTTACGTCGCTGATTTTGACGGAATCGATGTACATGTAGGCTGGGGTGATGCCGACGGTAATCGGCAGCGAAATGTAGTTCTGATAGCAGTTGCGGCTGCCGACGTCGGCCGAGCAGACCAAAGCCTTCTGATGGTTGTTGTTTTTCATCATCTGGGCCAGACTGTTGTATATGTATTCCTTGGACATTGACAGTTTGATCGGCGCGCACTGTTTACTGCGGCAGACGATGATCGAACGCGGGGTTGCCAGCGGCGCCATCTGCGTGTTGCGCACGGGGTAACTTTCCACCTCGTTTGCCTTGTCGAGCGGGTCGTTCATGACGTCTTGCATGCTGCGGTCCCAGAAACGGCAGCCGCCGACGGAAAGCAGGGCGACGGTTAACAGACTCAGAGCTTTTTTCCTAGACACGATTTTTCTTCCTTTTTTAAATCGATTTAAAAAACTGCCCTTATAATAAGACAAAATTATTAAAAGACAAAGATTTTTTTAGCTTATCATGCAATAATTTAGTGTTTGCATAATAAATCGCTTGCCTTTATAATGAAAGAAAGCTTACGAAACCTGCGAGGGAAAGAAAATGAAACTGTTTGTTTGTCTGTTGGCCGGGTGCCTGTATGCCGCCGGCGCCTTTGCCGCCGAGAACGTTTACGTGGTGGACGGCGACAGTTTGGAAATGGGGGAAGTGCGTATCCGTCTGGAAGGAATCGACGCGCCCGAATATTATCAGGACTGCCGTTATCCCAACAATAAAAAGTATGCCTGCGGACTTGAGGCCAGACAATATTTGCAAAGTCTGGTCGATCAGGGCAAAGTCACCTGCATCGAACGCGATCTGGACCGTTACGACCGCAGTTTGTGCACCTGCTACGTTACCAACAAGATCGGGGAGAAAACCAACCTGAACGAGGCGATGGTGCGGGCCGGCTGGGCGGTGGTTTACAAAAACAAGCATTCCGATTACTCCGCCGCGGAAGCGGAAGCCGAGAGGGAGAAACGCGGAATCTGGCAGGGCAAGTTCATGAAACCGCAGCTGTACCGCATTCTCAACAAATAAGATTTTTTCCCTTTTGTTAAAATATTGTTGACAGCAAAAAAAACTTATGTATATTGCAAACAACGTTTTGTGTTTAAATAATCAAAATAAAAATTAGGTGAGAAAAATGTACGCAGTAATTAAAACAGGCGGAAAACAGTATAAAGTCGCTTCCGGAGACGTTATCAAAGTCGAGAAGCTGGCCGGTGACGAAGGCAGCGAAGTTATCTTCAACGAAGTTCTGGCTTTGGGCGACAATGTCGGTAAACCGCTGGTTGCCGGCGCTTCGGTAAAAGCAACCATTTTGAAACAGGCTAAGGCTGATAAGGTTATTGTTTTCAAGAAGAAAAGAAGACAGAACTATCGCCGCAAAAACGGCCACAGACAGAATATTACTATTGTCAAAATTGCGGAAATCGCGTAAGCAATAGGTTTTTTAGGAGATTTAGTTATGGCACATAAGAAATCAGGTGGCAGCACTTCCAACGGACGCGATACCGAAGGTCGTCGTCTGGGCTTGAAAAAGTCCGGCGGTCAGGCGGTTATTGCCGGAAACATCATCATCCGTCAGCGCGGAACCAAGTATCATCCGGGTGACAATGTCGGCCTCGGCAAGGATCACACCATTTTTGCCCTGACCGAAGGAAAAGTTTCCTTTAAGAAGTCGGGTGACAAAACGATTGTTTCCGTGGTTACCGAATAACTTGTAAAAAGTTAAAATGGCGGAGGGGGTGTTAAAGCCCCCTTCATTTTTTTGAAAGAGAGCGGTTATGAAATTTCTGGATCAGGCTAAGATTTTCGTGAAGTCGGGCGACGGCGGTGCCGGCTGCGTTTCTTTCCGCCGGGAAAAGTATATTGAGTTCGGCGGGCCGAACGGCGGTGACGGCGGCAAGGGCGGCAGCATTTATTTTGAAGCGGTTGCCAATCTGAATACCCTGATTGATTTCCGTTATACTCAGCATTTTAAGGCCAAAAAGGGTCAAAACGGCATGGGATCGGACAAAAACGGCAGCAAGGCGCCGGACATTGTCATCAAAGTGCCGGTCGGAACCGAAATCGTGGCCGAAGACGGGGAAACGGTGCTGGCCGACATGGTAAAACCCGGCCAGATCTATCTGGCGGCCAAGGGCGGTGACGGCGGAAGGGGCAACACCACTTTTAAAAGCGCGACCAATCAGGCGCCGCGTTATGCCGAACCCGGCTGGCCGGGAGAGGAAAAATGGCTGTGGCTGCGGCTTAAGATCATTGCCGACGTCGGTCTGATCGGAATGCCAAATGCCGGAAAGTCCACTTTCCTGACAGCAGTAACCAAAGCGCGGCCGAAAATCGCCGACTATCCGTTTACCACCCTTCACCCTAACCTGGGTGTGGCCTGGGTAGACGGCTATGAAATGGTGCTGGCTGACATTCCGGGGCTGATTGAAGGGGCACATGAGGGAATCGGCCTCGGCGACCGTTTTCTGAAGCATATTGAACGTTGCGAAGTTTTTCTCCATCTGATCGACATTACCTCGGAGGACGTGGTCAAGGCCTATCGCGACATCAGAAAAGAGCTGGAACTTTATGACCGCGGGCTGGTGCAAAAACCGGAAGTGGTGGCTTTAAATAAATGCGATGCGCTGCCGGAAGAGGAAACGGCGGCGAAAGTGCGGGAACTGGAAACGGCAATCGGCAAGAAGGTTTATCCGATTTCGGCAATTGCCAAAAAAGGGGTGTTTGATTGTCTGCTTGACGTCAACCATTATATTAAAAGAGAACGGAGACAGGAAAGCGAAGAAGACGAGCAGGCGGCAATGCCGGAGAAGTCTTCGTGGTCTCCGTTGTAACCGAAATAAGGAGTGAGGAATTTTGTTGAACAAAGAAATGAAACAGGAAGAAAACCCGGTCTTGGATATTGTCACTTCCAGTCTGGAGGACGGCAAGGCCGAGGACGTAGTGGTTATTGATCTGCGCGGCAAAACTTCGATTGCCAACGAAATGGTGGTGGCTTCGGGCACTTCCGACCGGCATGTGATTTCGCTGGCCCAGCGCGTGCAGGAAAATCTGAAAGCCGCCGGCTACAAGTCTGTCAGTGAAGGAGAAGCCAAAGGCGACTGGGTGCTGATCGATGCTTATGACGTGATCGTCCACCTTTTCCGCCCCGAGGTAAGGGAATTTTACAATCTGGAAAAGATGTGGCAGTCTGCCGCCAATCTGCGTAAGGAGTAGGTTGTTCGGCAACGGTTTTTAAGGGCCGGCGTATGAGCCGGCCTTTTTGTTGCATTGGGAAGCGGCGGGAAAAACTGCCGGAGAAAAACCGGGGTGCGTCCGTTTGATAATCGGCGGAGGGGGCGGAACCGGAAAACGGTCGGTGTTTTTTTGGGGAACGGATGCCGATGGAAAACGAAACGGGAGTGCGGCGGTGAAGTATAGGCCGGGACGATAAACTTTCCCGGTTAGTGCAAACGGCATTAACCGTTTTGGACCTTAACGTTCGGCTTCAAGCTTCGCAAGCCTTTGCGGCTGGGGAGGTATGCCGGCATTTGTTTGCCGACGTAGACGTTTGAAGCATAACCTTCCGTCTGTTCGTACGGGGTGTATTTTTCATTCCGAACTGCGTTCTTCCGGCTTCAAGCTTCGCAAGCCTTTGCGGCTGGGGAGATATGCCGGCATTTGTCTGTTGGCGCAGACGTTTGAAGCATAAAAAAACGGCGACGGTTCGTTGGAACGAAACCGCTGCCGCTTTTGACAACTATAAGCCGAATCTGGTCAAAGGTTTGGGAAAAACGTAAACCTTTTTCTTTTTCAGCCGTTCCCCGAAATTTTCTTCATAGAGCAAGGCTCTGGTTTTTACCCATTGCCGTTTGGAATTGTACTCCAGCAGGAAAAATTTTCGCGGGCAGGCCAAACTGTCTTCCAGTTCCAGAAGTATGAATTTTGCCGGGCGAAAGCGGAAGCTTTCTTTGTCCTGGCAAAAACGCATGTCTTTGGTTCCGGGGAGGAAGAAAAAGAAACCTTTTTCGTCTTCGATCAGCCAGGCGGTGCAAATGAAATTTCCCTTTGCATCGAAAATGTCCTTCAACAACACGTCGGAAAGTTTTTTCGCCTTGCCGGAAAATTTGTTGTATTCTTCGAGCAGTTCTTTGTATCCGACTGTTTCGCAGCAGTTTTCCCGGCGGCTTGCAAGCGATGACCTGTCCAGCAGAAAAAGCAGACGGGTGCTTTCCGAGTATTTGGTAAAGAGGCATTCCAGATAGTTGATCATGTTTTTCATAATGAAATATAATTTAGGTTTAATAATTTTTTGTTGCCTTTATTATACAAAAATTTGTCAATAAGTCAAGTTCCCGATCGGCGGAATGAGAGGCGGACGTGGCCGGTCAAACGAGGAGACGGGCGAAAAAAATGGGAAATATACGGGGCGGAAAGCGGCAAACCGGGAAAACGGTGCGCGGGAAAAACCGCCGGCGGGGCAGAGAAGAAACGGAAAAGCGGTAACAGGGCAACCGAAAGTGAAACAAAGAAAGTGACTGAGGGGAAAGTTCGGAGGGAAAAAACGGAAAAGAGGCCGTATGAAAGAAAAATGCGGTATGTGAAAAATGACCGGGAAAGAAAAACAAAGAAGCGGTAAGGGACGGGAGAGAATAAGAAACGGCAGGAAAAGTAAACAAGGGCGGGGCAGCGGGGAAAACCGGAGCAGATTAAAAAAGGTGTGAGAGATTGAAACAAAATATGGAATGCAGAAACAAGTTCGGCGTGGTTCGGTATAACAGATTTCCTTTTTGGGGCGGTTGTGATTTTGCAAAGAACGGCAGGTTGAGGAAGGAGCGGGCGTTATTTTTGTGTGTCGGCGGCGTGTATGGCGGTTTGATCGGTTTGTCATCCTTTTTTGGGCGGTTGTGATTTTGCAAGGGGCGGCAGGTTGAGGAAGGGGCCGGGCGTTATTTTTGTGTGTCGGCGGCGTGTACGGCGGTTTGATCGGTTTGTCATCCTTTTTTGGGCGGTTGTGATTTTGCAAGGGGCGGCAGGTTGAGGAAGGGGC